>Ga0315280_10007328_pt1 | contig 14867 bp, 14 predicted proteins | sample YL17G06_40_MG_FD_203697 | JGI IMG/M metagenome (GOLD analysis project Ga0315280, IMG submission 203697) | Sediment microbial communities from Yellowstone Lake, YNP, Wyoming, USA - YL17G06_40 | ecosystem: Environmental > Aquatic > Freshwater > Lake > Sediment | place: USA: Wyoming | collected...
CCTATCTTATATCCCACTCTCTCCTCTTGTTCTCAGTCTTATATAAACAATTTTCACAGTTTTTTGAAGGTATCTCTTGGAGAAAAAATCCGAAAAAACATTGAGTAACCCTTTATCTAAGTACTCAACACTTTCTGAGAGATAAACAGGGAAGTCATACTCATCATGAGGGTAGATTGTTACACTTACTACAAACATCATTTCCATAATAAGCCAGTGGCAGACAATTACCCTTTCCAGTTTTTCTGTGGCGTACACACGGACATTGCCACTCACCATCGGCAATGTGAATCCCTTACTCAAGGGTTCCAGAGATTTACCTTTCCAGGAATCGAGCATCTGAGGATTCAATGCTTCCAGGATTTCTGCTACCTTCTCTAAATATGGTAAAACCCCTCTCGAGGTAAATAACTCTTCTTCCCTGTAAACAATAGACATATTTTACCCCCTCTATCACAGCCCATAAATGGAGAATCTACTTGCGCCGTGATTTTAGCAAGTGATATGCTTTTTGAACCGTCCTTCATTCACTTTTGAATGTATCTTTGAGCGTAAGATTCTGCATGTTTTTCAATTTCTCATAGATAGCCGGTTTCTCGCTCTTGAGCCTGTCAGTGTATTTTAAAAGCTCATCAAGAATATTTGACACCAACTGGTCTTTGATTAATCCGTAAAGATAGTTTAGCTCATCGTCTTTAAAAAATACGTTGAGGGCAGGATACCTCGCTAAGTCCTTGTAGTAATCTGGCGAGTTGAAGAGGAAAGATTCTTTCCACCAGGCAATATACTTTTCCATAGTTCCCTGGCAGATTGCGTGAACAGCCTGATGGGCGCAGGCTATGGCCCCCTGAGTCCAGGTCTCAGCCGGCGCAGCCGCATCCCCGATAATCATGATATTACCAGCAATCGGTTCGGCTATTGGGTAACGGGGTGTTATGGAGCAGGCGGTTTTATGAATAATGTTAGCCTTCTTGAACCAGGGGGCGAAATGAGAGGTTGAGAGAAAGCGCTCCATGATCTCCACCGGTGAACCCGGAGCCTTTTCGGTAGTGCCTACCTGCCATGTCCCATCAGCCATGGGTCCCATCCAGATATTAAGAAAGGAGCTCAGGCTGGGATAGGCAATGCTTACCCATGAGCTTGGTGGATAGGGACATTCTATTCCTTCCATAATATAACCGAGGATGCTTATCGTCATGCCGCCGATGGACTGCCTGGTTTTATTCAACCCTAACTTCTCAACTATCTGTGAGTTAACGCTATTGGCTATGATGGCATATTCTGCATCGATAGAGCGTTTTTCCCCTGTGCTGTCTTTAATCTCCACGATAACGCCGCTCCCGGTGTTCTGGGCGTTGAGGCCCCTCGTGCCACGGAGTACCGTAACCCCAAGGGCTTCAACTTCGTCTAAGAGCCCCTTCAGCAGAACTTCTTTATTGAAGACAAATCCCCACAGCTTGTTCCGTGCTGTGTAAACACAGGTTCCGTTTGGCGAAAGATTTCGCCAGTCATAGCATGCGCGCAGGAGGCCGCTGTATTCGATAGAAAAGTTGATGTCCGGGAATACGAGCTTTGTTTTCTTCCCTGACTCTATCTCCACTCGCACAGGGTTTACATAGGTCTGGCCGCCGCCGATGTGTTCGAGATAGAAGATCTGGGCGCAGGTCCTCGTTATCTTCGGGATGTCATTCTTTACTTCGACTAAAACAGCTTTCAGCCCTTTCTCAGCAGCTACCTTGGCGGCAGTGAGGCCTGCCGGCCCGCCGCCGACAATAACAATATCAACTTTCTTCATCATAGAGACCTCGTGTAAGTGAGCAGTTCATAATTTTTGTTGTGATTGAAGACTGTTCTTATAATCGATGAGGAGCTTTTGAAACTCAGGATTGGATTTGCAGTAGCGAGAAAAAAGATCGACCAGGGTGATCAGTTTAGCCCCGCTGCCTTTCAGGACGAACCTCCTGTCAGTAGGTGCAGGCTCTGCCAACTCACGCCAGACAGTCATGAAATCAATGCTGCCGTCTATCATGTCGCACAGCCGATTTTTTGTCATCTGGATTATCGACTCCGCATCAGGAGTATCACCCTCAGTGAGTGATACTTTTCCATTCTTGAAGGTAATGGTAATGACTTCATCTTCGAGGCAAATGACAGTGCGTTCATCCCAGTCCGCCGGTATCAAGGGCGGCATGGACTCAATTCCTTTGGCAATAAGCTCGCATAGCATTCCTTCTTCCTCTCCTCAGGCATTTCTTCTCAGAAGCTGCACAGCAGAAGCATATCAATAATCTCTTTCCCTACCATCTGTAACAGCGACTTAGCGCCCTCGTCATTCTCCCGAAAGATCTTTCTTATCTGAGCCTTGCGCGCCTTGACATACTTCTTGTGTGTATCATCCGTTATGGGGTCTGCCTTTCTGCAAAGATCGATCCAGAGTTCAAGATAGTTTTGCATGAGTTCAAGGGATGCTTTGATATTGTGCTCGTCCTGCTTGGGGATATGGCCTGAAAGGTGATAAGGGCTGAACAGCATTCTGCTCCACGCAAAGCGGTTGGGTGCCATTCCGGGGAGTTCTTTATATTTTGTCCAGTATTGATCGAGGGGGTCCAGATATTTTACTCGGTAGTCTTCTCTCATCACCAGATCCATGAGCGGTATATAATCCACCACCACCGATATGACACTTTCCGTTTCACTCCATTCAAGGACAAGCATGGGCAATTCGTAGTCATCGTTGGGTATGGCTATGACGGCACTCGTGAGAATCCTCTCCATGAGTATGCAGTTGCAGATCGTTATCTTTTCGCACTTGTCTGTTTGATATGTCTTAAAATATCCCTTTAAAAAGGGTCTTTCTATCCCGTCACGTAAGAGCTTTATCGATTTTCCCTCGATCGTATCAATGGGCTGCAGTTCCAGTGTATCCAACTCTTTGCAGAACGTTTCGAGAATGGGCTGGAAACCCCGCTCGGTAAAGGTTGGAAGAGTTTCAGATTTGAAAAAAATCTGTTCCCCATGATCCACCATATTTCCTCCTTAGAAGATCAATTTAACAGCTTCCCATGCCAGTTCCTTACCCAAAGTCATCACCCAGAGGGGGTCCTCCCGGATCTTTCCGCCGGAATTCATCCCGGATCTTTGCCTTTCTCTTATTCACGTACTCCTTGTGTGCCGGATCTTTCATTGGTTCTGCCTTTGCCACGATCTCTTCCAGCCAATACTTGAGATAGGCTACAAAGCAGTCTGAAGCCCGTTTTACCACTGCCCGGTCCGATCCTGCCTCTGGCCTCCCGGATATCACATAGGGACTTGAGATGGCCCTGAACCAATGCATCGGGTTGGGAGTGGGGTCTAAAAGATCGAGGTACTGTTTGTAGAGCGGTTCAAAACCGTCGAGGTACTTTTCCCGGTACCAGTCATTGATGACGATATCTGTTAAGGGTACAAGGTCTGCACCGATGTAAACGTGTTTCTCACTCTCTGCCATATCCATGGGCATGGCTGGGAAGTCGTAGTTGTCCCTTGGCCACCCGCTGAACATGGTGACCACGATGGATTTCATAATGACGGTCCAGCCCAGACAGAGCTTCTCAATCTTTTCGCTCTGGAAGTAGTTCATCACCATGGAAGAGTCCATATCCTTCATCTTCTCTTTGACCTTCTCACGGTTCTCAGCAATGTTGATTCCCTCAAATTCCTCCAGAGGTTCAAAGTCGCAGTCCCGGAGGATTTTCCAACACGCCTCGGGAAGCTGAACGGGTTGAAATTCTTCAAGGGCGGGCAACTCTACATTCATGTCAAGTTTCAACTTGGACATACACTACTCCCTTTCTAAGGTTAGTTATGAACTGTTGAGCATGTCCATCGTCTATTCCGAATTTGGTTTGCAAGGTGCCCTACCTACTCCCAGCCTTAGGAAGTTTTACTGCCAATGCAAAATTCACCTTCCATTTCTTCGGGGTCTGGTTGGGGAATCCCCAGTGTTTGATCCATTTGATCTCCCACGATTTGTCCCCGGTAACCAGTGAGAGGTCCCTGCAGAGCTGTGCTACGGGAACTCCCATTGCCTCCAAAGCTGGGACCTGTTTTTCGGGATGGCGACACTTGCCCATGGTCAGGCAGGGTTCTGGATAGCAGTACTGACATGGCCCGGCGCCAAACTGCCGGATAACAGCCTTTTCCCCGAAAAGAGCCGCAATCTCTTCCCTCAAAGTATTGATCGTATTCCATTGCCAGGTCACACCACCGAAATAGTTAAACAGTGTGGATTGGAGGACAATGAATATGTCAGCCTTGTCGAGCATTTCTCTGACTTTTACTGCCGGGGGGGGTAAAGTAAGGACAGGATGAGTGGTGGCCCAACCCAGGGCAGTGCATAAACTTTTTTGCAGCTTTTACACCCGGCATGGGAGGAACCCACCACTGGTTCTGGCACATATCTTTTATCCGGTCGTCGCTGATCACCAGTGCCGTTGGAAGGAATCCAATCCGGCCAAAGTTCTTAACCCCCTCGACGGGAAAGGTATGAATGCTTTTATATCGAGGAGCCTTTTCAGCGCAGGGAATTTATTGACTAATTTCTCTTTCTCCCGGTAGAGCTTTTTCTTCTGGGCGGCAGAATACTTTGTGCCAATAGGGGTATCTGCCACGATCGAGCGTTCAATGTTGTCGATGCAATAGTTGATCTGTTTTGAAACCTTATTCATGAATCTCCTCCTTATCTGTATGAGCTCGGGGGACAAACCCTGCTTGAGCTTACTGCGAACATACGAGACAACCTGCTCATTTTTGAGCCTCGGTCGGCTGCCCGCCTCTTGTTTTCTAACGACGGCACGCTCGTGAGCCCTGTGCGACAGGTATACTCTGTATGCAGGCGTGGCGTTCCTCCTCAACCCCCTCGACAGGGTGCTCTTTGAGCGTCCCAACGCCTCGGCTATCTCTGTCACCGTATGCCCCAACGACTTCATCTCCGCTATCCTATCCCTCTTATCAAGACTGATGTGCATGTATTGTTTTCCCATATACACCCAGAGTACTACCTATAGGACCGTTTCTCCAAGTGTTGCACTTCCTCATTGAAATGAAAGGACTTTTTTAAGGGGTCTCTTTATTTTCCCTTTGCAGTAGTGAGGAATTTTGGCTTAAAGATAAGTATCAAGACCGGAACCAGAAACACTGCCCCCAGGCAGTTTAAAAGGAGGATAACGGCCAGCATCAGTCCCATCTGCGCCTGAAACTTAAGCCCGGATAAAGTCCATACGAGAAGACCGAGCACTAAGGTTCCTGCAATATAGATAACCGACTTTCCGTAGGATTGAATGGTACGTATAAGTGCTGTGTTGAGGGATATTGAAGGGTCCCGCTTTTTTTCCTCTTCTACTCTCCCCATCAAATAAATCCCGTAATCTACACCCATCCCGATTCCTACTGAAGAAACAGGCAGGGTTGATATACTCAAGCCGATCTGAGCAATAGCCATGTAGGCAAAGGCCATGAAGTTTGACACTATGAGGGGAAGCGTGAGAATGAGGCCAGCTTTAATGGAACGGAAGTTTAAGGCACAGAAGAAGAAGCACATGGTAAGTGCCATAAGCAGGGTCTTCAACTGATTTGCAGCCACGGTCTCATTGATGGCAGCCTCTACCCCGATAACCCCTGCAGCCAACTTATATTCATATTCCGCTCCTCCCCCAAGCCTGGACATTTTTTCAATATATTCTCTGGCAGTGTTAATGGCTTTTGTTATCGTTGGTCCTGTCTTATCCTGAAAGAATACTACGATATTGGTAAATTGATTATGGTAGTCAATAAACTTATCCATATCCCCTGGATCACCGGAGGTGGTTACCATGGCGAAAAATTCCCCGGCCTCATTCGGTTGATCAGGGAAGCCTATCCATTTGGGGTCATCTTCGCGTAATTTCTGTCCCATCATCCTAAGGGGGGAGGTGATATTCTGCAACCCTGCTGCACCGGACTTCTCCACCATATAGCTGCTGAATTTTTCTATATCTTTTAATACCTCCGGTCTTTGAATAGCATTACGACTTTTACCAGAAACTAAGATGAACAGGGGGTTTATTAAGGGTAAGTTTCTATTGATCTCTACAGAGTCTCTATTATAACGGGAAGTAGGCCAGAGGAGATTGGAGCCAACCTCTGCATCACCCACGATGAGCTTTCCTGACCAGTAGTAGGAGAAGACCAAGAGGATCAGAGAGATAATAATGACATAGTAGCGCCCCCGTCCTATGATCCAGGGCCCCAGCCAATCGGCAAAATGGTTAGCTAAACCCCTGCGCTCCTGGTCTTTGAGACGTTCCTTCTCCATATGCTGCATGAACCTGGAGGATATGGGGACGTAACTCAGAAGAATGGGGGTAAGGATGAGACCGATGAACACCGTGACGAAGCTGGCGAAGGCAGAGGCAGTCGAAATGCTCCGCAATACCGCGATCGGGATGATACCTACGATGGCAATTCCACATGCATCGGTCACAATGCTGGTTAGACCTGGCATGAACATGTTTGCTATGATCACCCGGCATCCTTCCATTTTATCATTGGTCCTTTCATATTCCTCATAGAACCGGTTGTAGAGCTGATGGGAGTGGCGAAATGCCATGAGGGCAATGAGGAAGGGGATGACAAAGACTAAGGGGTCGAGATTGTAACCCATGAGTGCCATGAACCCGAGGGCCCAAATTAATGCAATGATTCCAGATAAGGGGACTATGATCATTCCCCAGATGGATCGGTAAGAGAGATAGAGCAGGAAAGGGATCATCACCATCGTACCCACCATGATATAATTCATCATGGTGGTCATATCAGCCACGACCCCGAGATGCATTGGGTAGCCTACCATACAGACCTTGGTATTTTCATCCTCTGTTGCATCTCTAATCTTCACCAGCTCTTTATAAACCACCTTATAATTCATATCTTCCTCAAAGAAATCAGCGAAGATCAGGGTCTTTTTCGTATCAAAGGAGACATAGTATCCATAGTACATCTCATTAGAGAAGATGGAATTCTTCAGTTTTTTCATTTCCTCTTCATTCTTGGGGACAAAGGGATACATGAGGGGTACAGATTCCATTCCCCAGGCGCTAACCCTAAAATCTTTCAGCTTAAGAGAGGCAAGGGAGCTGATTTTGTAGCGATCTACCCCGGGAATCTGTTCCAGTTTTTCTGTAATATATTTCACCTTGCTTAACGTTTTCGCATTGAATATATCCCCTTCTTTTACCTTCACCATAATGACCAGTACATTGGCGCCGCCAAACTGACGGTAGAATGCCTTGTGTAACGTGATGTAGGGGTGGGTCTGGGGTAAAAGGTCAGAAAAATTGGTGCCGATCCTCAGGTTAGCAACAATTTTATAGCCAAAGAATATGGTGATGAGTGATATTACCACAACTATCAAAAGTCGATTTTTGAGGACAAATTCAGCAAATCTTTTCATCATGATTATCCTTCTTGATACTGTTCACTCTATTCCTACCCTATCGAGATCCCTGATACCACACTCCAGGTTTTCCCTCCATCCTGGGTTGCTATAATCGTACCGCGCGATCCTACAGTCCAGCCATGCAAACTATCGCTAAAGGCTAAATCCCTGAGCCAGAATCTTGTTTTAATCTTTCCTTCGTCTGATGACCAACTCTTCCCTCCATCAGTGGAAAAGACATACCCCCCTCGAGAACCCACTGCCCAGCCTTCATTACCAATAACCGTGATCTTATATAAGGTAAATTGAGCGGGACTCTGTAATTTTTTCCAATGGTTGCCTCCATCTTCAGTGGCAATGATGAGACCATCTATACCAACTGCCCAGCCTTTCGATGAGGTCTGGAAATATACCCCAAAGAGAGAAGGCGGCTTGGTTTCCCATTCCTCTGGTCTCACGATGGGTATGATATCTTTACACTCCTGCTTCACCCACTCTTTCCCTCCATTCCTGGTATGGACTATGGCGCCATTTTCTCCTACAATCCATCCTCTCTGGGCATCTGCGAACCAGACTCCATTGTAGATTCTATCTTCCCCTGATCCCTGCTTTTCCCAGGTTTCCCCTCCGTCCTCAGTATGAAGGATGGTGCCCCAACTCCCTACCGTCCATCCTGTCTTGGCATCTACAAAGAAGACATCAAACAGTCTCTGATCAGTTGGGGTCTTTACCTTGATCCAATTTCCACCACCATCTGTGGTACGGAGAACGATGCCATATTTACCTACTGCCCAGCCATGCATAGAATCCAGGAAAAAGACGTCATAGAGATCTATTTCAAGCGGGCATTTTTGATTCAGCCAACTTCTGCCTCCGTCACAGGAATGAAGGATGGTTGAGTTGAAACCCACTATCCAGATATGATCTGGATCAGGTGAGGATACACCAACCAGGCTTTGATTGGTTACAATATGGTAACGTTTAACGACCTTCTCCTCCAATACAGGATTCCCTCTGCAGGCCGAATTCAAAATTACCAACCCCATAATGAGCGATAGGTACACCAATTTCCTGTAAAGAATAGTCATACTATTAATCCTTTTTCACTGGAGATTTGAATCTTACTTCAAGAGCCTTACCTGCGGATCTGGACATAAAATCTGAACGGAATCAGAACAAAAACGATTTAAATCAGATTTGTCCCCGGTATTTTTGATAAGTCTGGCGATAATTTCTATGATCGTGAATATGAGTGATCAGGGACCCATGGTATCCATTATCCAAATTGAATGTAAGGTTATAAATCTGCCCCCCCTCTTCCCTGTTTTTAACGCCCACTCCTGTCGAGGTTGCCAATGGTGAATATACTAAGGGGAAGATCTACCCCAGCTTTATATTCAGGGACTTTGCTCAAGGTTGCATGTAACCTCTGGACATCTACAAGCATAAGACTGGTAAACTCCGATTCTTCATACCCCTTCGCAGTTTTACGAGGTTCATAAAATTGATCTACGACCTTCCACAACTTCCCGTATTTATCGTAATTATCGACACCGAGGATGCACCACAACTCCGGGTCAACATACCAGATGCTTTTCGCATAGATATAGCCGGGATCATGACAGATTGCCTCAACCACATAGACTTTTATCCTTTCCCTCGTAATACCATTCCAGATAAGATCTCCCGCTTTATGTTCGAGGAGATTTATATCCTGATGCCGGGAAAAAAGCATATCTTTCGTTGCCAGGAGCTTATAAGTCTGTCTTAATATACTCCCATCCCAGCCGTAGTTGTCATCATAGCAGAAATCTCCCCCACCAGTGGTATCCGTTCTTTGAGCGGTGGAGACCCGACGAATCCTGCGAATGGAAGGTATATAGATCCAGGTATCGTAAGCTTGTGACTGATCCACGTAGCGAGCAGTAAGACCACACTGCCCCTTTACCTCTGTTGGTTCGAAAAACTCAAAATAACTGCACCTAAATAGTCTCTTTGGGTTGGGAATAATCTCTGGTGTGGGAGGAACATCGCACCTTCCATAAAACTGCATTGAGATCGGTCTGTTTTGCAGATAACGATCATACTTTAGCCTTCCATCAACTGTGTAGCCATCCGCAAGCTTGTCCACTCCATCGGTCCGGTTCCAGGAGTTGAAATTCCAGGCTACTTCGATTCCACTTTTAGGCTCTGGAAAGGGAATACCCGCTACCCAGCCTATCAGTTCATCATTGGGGCCGACCTTACATTTCCCCTCTAAGGTGTACTTCGTACGGCCGGGAGGTGTTGTTAAGGTACGGTAAGGGACAATCTGAAACCAGTGTTTCCCAAACCTTTCCTTCTGTTTCCAGAGAAGATAAACGCCATCTGGCAAGAGATCCTTTATCTGATCAACATTGGTACTATCAATCTTCTTCCCTATCCAGGTCTTTTCCCACTCCCTGACCTTTGCCAGTTCCTCCCCTGCATAACTGGGTTTGAGTGTCTTCTCCTGGGCACAGAGATGAGCCGTTATTCCCATGAAGAAGCCAAATAGTGGTATAAGACACACAATGGTTATCATCTTTCTATTCATGATTTAACCTCCTTCATTCTGAGTTCAATAGTTGACGCCTAAGGGTAAATATCCCCTTTGATAAGTCTAAAATTCGTATCTCATAGAGAAGATCAGCTGATTCTGGTATCTGCCTACATCCTGTCCGGCAGAATTCTGCACCTGATTTATCTGCTGATAGACAACCATCCACCTCCAGTGATCCCCGGGTGCAAACCGTATTGCCCCTACGAGCGTTGTAGTCTTATTCGTAGCATCATAGACCATGTTGAATGCAGGGATGATGGTATCGTGGTAAAACCCTGTATCGACAGAGAGGGTTAACTTGTCCCATGCCGATTTGTTCACGCCCCCAAGTCCTTCTTCCCAGAATATACCCCTTTCATGGCCAAAGAGCTTGTAGTGATACCAGGTAAGGGATGTGCCTACTGACCGGGAGTTATTCCAGTAGGAAAACCAGGGTATCATGTTTTTCCGATCCCAGGTAAGAGCTGAAGTAAGGAGATCTCTTGTAACCGTCTTGTTTTGAATGGGGTAATTGCTATTGTACTCTTTCCCGGAGTTTAAAACAACCTCACCCCTTATGACTGATTTGATCCAATCCCAGGGCTTAGCAAAGGTAAGGGCTGTAGAGAGGTAATGGGGATAGGTATAAACCCTCCCGATCTTGCTTTTGGGCATTGGCAGTCCAAATGTCTTTATCACCTTATTCATCACTATCGCCTGCTGATTAGCAGCACCCTTTGCCCCATCGAAAATGGGTGAATCGAGCCTGGTGTAAAAGGTTGAGAGTGTCCAGTCTGTACCCCAGGAATTGCCCCTGATCCTTCCGCCAACCTCTATATTGCTCGCGTCGTTGGTTGGTGCATCGATCCTCTGCTTGCTTAAAAATCTTGACATATAATCCGGCCAGTAGAAATTACCAAAAGGCAGAGCCATGCTCAGTCCTTGGGCGGTCCCAAAGAAAAGGCCAGAACCTGCGGGAGGGTACCGGTTGTACTGAAAATCCGGGGGAATAACTATCAGTTCAAAGGAGATGTCCTGCCACATATTGGGCGGGGCATAGAAGAATCTTCCCATCCAGAGACCAATCTTGTAGTCCTCCCAGTCAGGAAAGGCTGTCATATTGTTATAATCAAGAGGATTTATGACGTCTGCTACCCGGGACTCTGCAGTCTCTCCCCAGGAAACCATCTGCTTCCCCAAGCGGGCCTTAAAATACTCACCTACCGCGACCTCAAAGTAGAGCTCTTTCATGATCTGCACTTGAGTGTTTGGTTTCTTGTATGCCCCTAACCCGAAGGAACCTCCATCACCCCCAGATTCCAGCCGAATAGCATCTTTAAGATCTTGATCAATGTTCGTACCGTTATCATACCAGTAGTTGAAGAGCCCGTACAATTGAACATTCCATGTTGGTTCTTTTATGCAGTCTAACAGACCCTCAACCCTGAGGGTAGTTCTGAAACTTGAGAATTTAACGTCCCTCACATCCTGATGGGTACGATAATTTAACGTCTGCTGAACACTGCCCTTAATGTCATGCAATCTCCCTTCGAAAAGTTCGAGGGCAAAAGCATTCTTCCCCAGGAAGGTCAAAATAATAGCTAAGCATATCATCAAACCCAGCTTTTTCATTTTACTCCTCCTTTTTAAACCCTTTGTCAAATTGCCAATTCCCATCCCTTCATATATCTACTTCTTCTTTTATATTTATAAGTCTTCATCTCTCATGTAAGAAATTGTAATTTATCATCTTGCCCGAAGCCTTTATGGTCCATAGATCCAGCCCCCTGGATCTCTCAAAGCTATCAACAAGGAGATGTTCTCATAATTCATAATAGATATGAATAAGAATAATGATACTGTTATATTTTACTCTGGTATTCTATCTTTATAGGTTTGTCAAGATATTTCTTTCACCTAAAGGGGTAGCCAAATTCCCCCTTCAAAGAGCCCTGCCGTTTTACAACCCGCTAAAAATTAAGTGAACCATGAAGTTGGCTTTGACAATTGTGAAGATTATGGTATAGAAGATAGCCATGATTGAAGTTGAGGGACTTACCAAATACTACGGGGCGGTACGAGGGATCGAGGATGTCTCCTTCAAAGTTAACAAAGGGGAGATTGTAGGATTCCTGGGCCCTAATGGATCGGGAAAGAGTACGACCATGCGTATTCTCACCTGTGTCTTTCCCCCAACTAAGGGTAAGGCTGTGGTGGCAGGACTGGATGTACTACGCAAGCCTTTGGAGGTAAAAAGAAAAATTGGTTACCTTCCTGAAAGTGTCCCCCTTTACCCAGATATGAGGGTAGATGCCTACCTCAAATTTGTTGCCGAGGCAAAAGGGGTAACAAAAGGTATACGGAAGCGCCACATAGCTGACATCATGGCGGAATGCGGGATACAGGCGGTGGCACATCGTCTGGTGGGAAATCTCTCTAAAGGGTTTCGTCAGAGAGTTGGCATTGCCCAGGCATTGATTCATGACCCTGAAGTACTCATCCTGGATGAGCCAACCATCGGCCTTGATCCACAACAGACCATTGAGATGAGAGAATTAATCAAAAGTCTCAAAGGTGAGAGGACCATCATCCTCAGTAGTCATATCCTCCCCGAGGTAAGTATCACCTGCGAACGGGTGATTATCATCCACGAAGGGAGAATCATCGCGGTGGATAAACCAGAAAATCTGGTAAACCGGCTCCAGAAGACATCCCGGATCTACCTCAAGGTCCAGGGACCATCACCACTGGTGCTGGAAAAATTGAAGACAATACCAGGAATACTGGCAGTCGAAAGGCAAGAGGCGTTCCCTGAAAATACCTATGGATATATTGTCAATTCCCAGAAGGATGCATACATAGGCGACTACGTGTTCCCTCTGATGCTTGCAAACAACTGGAGACTCTGGGAAATGAAAACGGTGACCATGAGCCTTGAAGATATCTTTATCCGTCTGGTTACTGAGAAAGACCGAGAGGCATGATGAACTTCTTCCCTATCTTTAAAAAGGAGATTCGTTCTTACTTTACTTCACTGATTGCCTACATGGTCCTCTCTGTCTTTCTCGTCATCTCCGGCTACCTCTACTACACTAATCTTGCTGTATTCATTCTCTGGGGAGGGGAAAATCTCACCCAAGGACTCTGGCAGTTCCTCTTCCACGATATCAGGATGATCCTCCTCATTACCATTCCTCTTTTGACCATGCGCTTGTTCGCTGAGGAAAAGAAGCTGGGGACGATTGAGTTGCTCGTAACCTATCCCTTCCGGGATATTGAGATACTGGCCGGAAAGTATCTTGCGTGTCTGAGTGTTCTCATCCTCATGCTCCTTCTGACTCTCACCTATCCTGTTGTATTAGCCCTCTTCCAAACCGTTGACCCTGAACCGCTCATGAGTTGTTATCTCGGCCTCTTTCTCTTAGGAGCAGCCTTTATCTCCTGCGGCATCTTTGTTTCGTCTATGACAGAGAATCAGGTTGTTGCTGCCCTCGTTTCTTCCGGGTTCATTTTCTTCTTCTGGCTGATTGACTGGAATGAGGGTGCAGTAAATCCCCAATTGGGCCAAGTGCTCCATCACATCTCCCTTTATGAACACTTTTATAACTTTGCCCGAGGTGTGATTGATACGAAGGATATTGTATTCTTTATCATCTTCTCTCTCTTTTTTCTTTTTCTCACGCTCCGTTCGCTTGCATCCCGGAGATGGCGGGGGTTAAGATGAAGTTCCTCAGATCCTCAACCTACGCCTGGTTCAATCTCATCACAAGCAGTCTCCTCCTCCTGGCAATCCTGAGCTTTATCGAGGTGATCGCCTGGAACCACAACAAGAGATTTGACCTCACCCCAACCAAACGCTATACCCTCTCTCCCTTTTCGAAGAATCTCCTCTCAAACCTTACCCGCGAGGTAAAAGTGGCCGTTTTCTATCAGAGAGATCAAAAGTCCGAGTTTGAGGATCTCTTGCGACAGTATGCCTCTGCATCGCCCAAGTTCACCTACGAATACTACAACCTGGATGGTAATCCAGGCAAGGCGAAGCAGTATGGCATCTCCACCTATGGAGCCACCGTAATCGAGTATGAAGGGAAGAGGAAGGTGTATCCCTACTGTACTGAGGATAACATTACTAACGGGATCATCAATCTCATTCAAAAAAGGATGCGGCGGGTTTACTTCCTCCAGGGTCATGATGAGAATAGTCCTGAAGACACCGACAATAGGAAGGGGTATAGTACCATAGCTTCAGCCCTTGCCAGAGAGAACTGTGAATCGAAAACTCTTGTCCTCATGCATGAGAAGTCTGTTCCAGGAGATGCGGCTCTCCTCGTGGTGAGTGGCCCCAAGAGAGATCTTACCGAAGGGGAGCTTAAGATGATCTCTGATTACCTGAATAGGGGAGGAAAGGCGCTGTTCATGATTGACCCATACACTGCGCCGAAGCTTGTGGCGTTTCTCTCCTCCTTCGGTGTCATACTGGGAAACGATACCGTAGTCGACCAGGAGAGCAGGGCCTTTGGAGGAGACTACCTTACTCCTATCATCAGCAGTTACCGCAAACACGAAATTACCAGAACCTTCGGTGGTGCGACCATTATGCCCCTTATTCGCTCAGTGGATGTGAGAGAAGACCTGAATCCGACCGTAGATGTTAAGACGATAGCGAGGAGCGGTCCGGAGAGTTATGCAAAAACAGACAGAGCCATGATAGAACGGGGTCACTTTACTTTTGAAAGGGGTAAGGACAGAAAGGGCCCTGTCCCGGTTATGGCGGTTGTCACGATACCGGCGGGAAGAGAGGGGGGGGCGCAGGGGAGAATTGTGGTCTTTGGTGGCTCCGCCTTTGTTAACAAC
>Ga0315280_10007329_pt1 | contig 14865 bp, 15 predicted proteins | sample YL17G06_40_MG_FD_203697 | JGI IMG/M metagenome (GOLD analysis project Ga0315280, IMG submission 203697) | Sediment microbial communities from Yellowstone Lake, YNP, Wyoming, USA - YL17G06_40 | ecosystem: Environmental > Aquatic > Freshwater > Lake > Sediment | place: USA: Wyoming | collected...
GCTCACCATGAGCGGAGATGCGCAGGCACCGCAAACCGCTCGTCCTGAGCTTGTCGAAGGGCGAGCGGCGGCCAGGCGGTCGCTATGCTCCTCCCTGGAGCACCTTGAGCATCTGGCGGGCCAGTTCCATCCCTCGGCCTATGCGCCCCGCGAAGTCGACGCTCTGGCGGCAGAGCTCCTCATTCTGGCGGCGAAGCCTGGCTATCTCCTGGCGGAGCTCCTCTGCCTCATCTGTCCAGCCCGTCCAGGGCATGCCCTCCACCGGCCAAGGGTTAGCCTCCAGGGCTTGCCACCTGATGTCGTCCATGTGCTCGTACGACCAGAAGCTCACGCCCTTGCTGCCACGCCCGCCGACGATCTGGACGAAGCGCTGCAGCTCCTCGGCGCCGGGGTAGGCGACGGAGCCCTGGGCGTAGGCTCCCGCCACGGGGAAGATCCCGTCGGCTGCTATCCCCAGGGAAGCGTAGTCCTCGTACATCCAGCTAAGCGCCTGCTCGACCGGCCAGCGGAAGGCGTTCCAGTAGACCTGGGGTAGCGTCCCCGAGCAGTGGCGTTCGAAGGCGGCATAGGGGAACTCTCGATGATAGCGGGCGATGGCGAAGGTGGAGTAGAAGAGGGGGAAGCCCGGGCCTACGGCCTGGCGAAGGCGCTGGCAGAGGGCCTCAGCTACGTCCGGGCGGCCCTTGAACTCGCTCTCCACATCCAGCACGTAGGCATCGGCCTCCCCGTACTGGATCGTCTCGATGGCCCGCTGAGCCTCGCCCTGCCAGTCATCACCGTAGAGATAGGCCCAGCCAGCTACCTTCAGGCCGAACGACTTGAGGGCGCGGCATATCTCCCGCCAGGGCTGGCCCTGGTCGAACCAGTAGGGGCCGTCGTGGGCCTTGACCAGGGCGCCGCAACAGCCTGCCGTCTTCAATCGCTCGGCCACCCTCGTCGCGTCGCCGCCGTCGCAGCGACGCCAGTTCCAGATCCAGACCCACTTGCCGTCGAACATGTGTTCGCCTCCCATCCGATAATGCCTGCCCTCGGTGGGAATGCCAAGGGGTTGATGGCACAGGGGCCCGCGGCTGGCCAGCGAGCAGAGACCCCGTGTGGATTGTGCGGTGCGGGCGGTGGCTAGCGGCTCGTGCGAAAGCGCAGGGTGATGATCTCGTTGCGTTTGAGCGATAGGTGCACCCTGCGCTCGTCTACTTCGGCCGGGCCCAAAGGCTCCTCGTTGAGGTTGACCACCTCCACGTCTCCATGGGGCTGCTCCAGGCGCACCTCGCCCGAGGTCGGCTGAGAAGCGATGTTGTACAAGCGGACGATGATGCCTTGCCCGTTCGCGGCCGCCCTCAGAGCCGAGAGGACGAGGGCACTGGACCCGATGGAGAGCAGGCTGGCTCTGGGCGCAAGCTGGCCCTTGCCCGCTGTGGTGGTCACGCTCCGCAGGGGGTGGGCGAAGCGATGGGCCTGGACGAAGGCCGACTCCCAGCCGCCGCTGTGGGGAATGAGCGAGTAGTGGAAGACGTGCCTGCCCAAACACTGGGCACCCGGTACAGCGAGGGGCGGGCCAGCCACTTCCCGCCGGTTGGGCAGCCGGGGCCGAGCCAGCCAGCTAACGCAGCGCAGCAGGGTCAGGGCGATGGTGACGCCCTGGGAGCCATCGATAGCCTCGTACTCCGGCAGGCCGCGGTTGGCCAGGAGAAGGCCGCGCTGGCCGTCGTTCACATCCACGAAGGACTTGTGGGGATGGGTGCCGATCGGCGCCTCTGCCCAGGTGCCGTCGTCCTCTGGCACGGCCAGCGGTCGGGCCAGCACGCCGAAGTGCTGCTCGGCATGGGCGAACTGGCTGCGCAGCCCGGTGGGGAAGTGCACCCGCAGGCGATGGTTCTCGACTGGGTTATCCACCTCCGTCTCGAAGTCCAGGCGGGGCACGCCCGCATAGATGCTGGCTCGGCTGACAATGCGACAGGTGCGCCGGCGGCGGGAGCGTCCCTGGCCGTCGGCGGTCAGGCCCTGGGGCAGGCTGTAGTCTAGGGCGATCTCCAGGGTGGAGCGGGCGAGGCCATCCTCCACCAGGCGGATGCGAGACGGGTGGCGAGGGTTGGCTATCAGCTCGTCGTGGGTGGGAGGGCAGTAGTTGTACTCGTCGCCGCAGTCCCCGCCGTCGAGGAAGCGGTTGAGGCCGTCAATGGTCACGCCCAAGGCCTTATCCGTCAGGGAGATTGTGCCATCTAGAGTGTTTGCCTCCACCCGGAAGTAGTCGTTCTCAATGGCCTGAGCTGGCCGCGGCCGCCCGGGACGGGTCGGCTTGCCATAGACGACGCCAAAGGTCTTGTATCCGTAGGCGGGGACCTCGCCTGGCAGGAAGCCCACCTGCACTCGCTCCTGGATGACGCCCGGCGAGGGCGGACTGTGGCGAAGGGGCTGTAAGGGAACCCGTCTGCCGTCCTCATCCTCGAGGGCCAGCGGCTGGCGGCCATCCTGGCAGGGCAGACGGGCGGTGCAAAAACCGCTGCGCGGGCCATTGAGAGGGTTGAAGACCACTACCTGCGTTTTTCCCTCGGGGGCGGCCAGGTCGGCAATGTAGCGCAGGGCATGGCCGCTGACGGCCTCGGCCAGCCTCTGGCAGCGCCGAAAGCGAACGGCCATCTCATCATGCACCTCGTCGATGCTGCAGCCGCAGATGGAGTCGTGGGCCTGGTTCTGGAGCAGGAGCCTCCAGGCCGTGCTCAGAAAGCCGGCATCGGAGGCGGCCCTGTCAGCGCCTTCGCTGCGACGGCGGAGCAGGTTTGCCCAGGCGGAGAAGGGCTCGGCCCAGTGCAGGAGGAGGTCTTCGCACTGCTGGTTGCGCTGCTTGATCCACATGCGGGTTGATGTGACCCCGGACAGGATCAAAGCTCGCTGGCCCGAACGGAATTCCCCCTCGACGCAAGGCCAGGAATGGCTCCTGGCGCCCATCTCCTGGCCAACCGCCTCGATGAACGCGGGCAGGGTCGTGTGCACCAGCACGGCGTCCTCCAGGTTCTCGTTGGCCAGGGCGATGACGGCCGGAAGCTCGGGCTGGGCCTCGAGGTGGTCGTCCCCGTTCATCACCAGCAGATAGGAGGTGCTGGCCCAGGGCTCCAAGACCTGGCGAATGTTGTGCAAGCGCTTCATCAGAAGCTCGCGCTCCCGGGGCAGGGCTCGGCCCAGGCCGTAGCCCTGGGGCAGGTGGATGGCCAGCACCTCCGAGCCATCCGGCGCCCGCCAGAAGAATTCAGAGGTCGGGATCGACCTATCGACCCCCCGCCAGATGACGGCGGCCGAGATGCCGAATCCGGCCAGGATGGAAGGCATGTGGACGATCTGGCCAAACATGTCCGGCAGGTAGCCCACCATCATCGGCGGCCCGAACTGGCGAGCGATGGCGATGCCTATCTGAAGGTTGCGGATCAGGGCCTCGCCGCCGACCAGGAATTCGTCGGCAAGGACATACCAGGGGCCCGCCAGCAGGCGGCCGGCCTCCACCTGGCGCGCGATGTCCTGGCGCCGGTCGGGGCGTATCTCCAGGTAGTCCTCGAGGATGATGCTCTGACCGTCCAGCATGAAGTGCTTGTAGTCGGGGTTAGTCTCCAGGAGGTGGAGCAGACGGTCCAACATGCCCACCAGGCGGGCGCGGAAGGCCTCGAAGGGGAGATACCACTCGCGGTCCCAGTGGGAGTGGGAGACCACCATCAGCTGCCACTTTTGGGCAGGGGTCATTCTTAACTCCTATAGTATTATAGGCAAAACTGAAGGCACACGTTGGCTAACCGCGGAATTGGCCTTCTGCCGGCTCAAAGGCTCAGCCGTCTAGGCCGCTTCTCCCTGGCTTCCTCACGCCTGTTCGCTCGCTTTCCCAAGCGCCACTGTAATGACGGCGGCTGCCGTGCGTCTTTTCTGCCAGAGAGGATAACACGGACATGTCAACCGGCAGCCCCGTCCAGGAGGCCCTACGGGCACAGACGGAGGAGGGGTCAGCGGTGGAGCGCGGCTTCGGTTCCCCACCGCCGCCGTCCCCCTTGCTCTTGGTCAATGCCATTCTAGGGGTGGTGGTCACGGCCGCTGTGTTCATCGCCCACCTCTATCGAGAGTACACCGTAGAGTTCCTCACCGCCGTTTCGGCCATTGTCGTTTTGGAAATACTGGGGTTTGCTTGTGTTCACGTGTCCCGAAGAAGGGTTGAAGAATCGCAGCGGCGATATCAAGCGCGGCTGTTCATTCGCAACCTGGAGCTACGAGACATGGCCATGCGGGACGACCTGACTCAGCTCTTCAACCGCCGCTACTTCTACGATCGCCTTCAGCGAGAGCTGGACCAGGCGCGCAACTTCCAGCGGCCCCTGGCGGTGGTGGTGCTGGACGTTGATGGCCTCAAAGCGGTCAACGATACCTACGGCCACAAGGCCGGCGACCTGCTCCTGGCCACCGTAGGCAGGTTACTGGTGCAGTATACGCGCACCTGCGACGTGCCTGCCCGCGTCGGCGGTGACGAGTTTGGCATCGTCATGCCCGAGACGGACAAGCCGGGGGCCTTCGCTGTGGCCAGCCGCCTGCAACGTGCTCTGGAATCGGCATCGGTGTTCGAGGAGGGCGGTAAGCGGCTCAAGATAAACCTATCGCTGGGGTTGTCGGGCTACCCCTGGGGCGGCGACGATGTCGACGCCATAGTGCAGTGGGCGGACACCCATATGTACGCTGCCAAGACCCTCCGCCGGAGTGAGACCGAGGTTCCTGTCCCCACGTCGCACCGCGGCAGCAAGCGCTAGCGGGCGAGCGCTAGCCGGCAAGCCCTCGCTCAGCCTCTGAGGGTGCCATTCATGAACTGTAACCAATAGGCGGACTCAGGCGTCTTACATTCGGAAGGCAGCAAAGGCAGGGCCAGGAGTTTTTCTCATGCAGGCCACCCAACAGGAAGCGGCCAGCGTGCCGGGTGTGTATAACATTGCCAGGCGGGCCGAGCGTGATGGTGCGCCGGCCACCGATCTGGGTCGCTATCGCTGGCTGATGCGCGGCTTGGGGACTCTCATCGCCAGCCTGTCTGCCGCCGCTGTCAGTGTCGCCCACGTCGCTGTCTCCAACGCCGAATTCTACCTGATAACGAGCATCGTCTTTCTCAATTGCCTTCTATTCAGTTTCGCCCTGGTTGCCCACTCACGCAAGACCCACGTGGAGTTGGAGCGGCGCTACCGAGCGCGCTTGTTCATTCGTAATCTCGAGCTGCAAGACATGGCCATGCGGGATGACCTGACCCAGCTCTTCAACCGGCGCTACTTCTTCGAGCGCCTACGGCGAGAGCTGGACCGGGCCCGCAGTCTGCAAAGCCCCTTGGCCATCCTGGTGCTGGACGTCGACCATCTCAAGGGTGTCAACGATTCCTACGGTCACAAGGCGGGCGACATGGTGCTGGCCAACCTGGCCAAACTGCTGGTGAAGTGCACCCGCACCAGCGATATCCCTGCCCGCCTGGGTGGCGACGAGTTCGGCGTGATCATGCCGGAGACGGATAAGGACGGGGCTTTTGCCGTGGCCAAGCGGCTCCAGCGAGCCTTGGAGATTACCCCTGTCTATGAGCAGGACGGTGATTCCCTCAAGATGAACGTATCCTTGGGGGTGTCAGGCTTTCCCTGGGGCGGCGATAGCGTGGACGAGGTGGTTCAGTGGGCAGATACGCACATGTATGCTGCCAAGACTACCCACAAGAACAACCCTGACCCCTTGCCCAGCGCCCGCGAACGCTTGGGGAAAAAGGTCTAGGCACGGAAAAGGCCCCATCCGCCGAGCATGGGGGTGGGGCAATGAGATCAGGATCGATCAAGGCGTGGGTTCTGGGAAAGGAGGGCTTCGCCCCAGCAGTAGGGCTTAGGAATATTTGGCGGTGGCTGACCGGCTACGCCTTCGTATGGCAGTTCACCCTGGCTTTCGCCGTGTTCAGTCTGGTGCTGGTGGGCCTCACCGGTTTTTGCCTCAGTCGTTACCTGGCTTACTCTGTCGAGGACAGCGAGATCGACGATGCGGTCGAGCAGGCCCAGGGGCAGGTCTCTCGACTCATCATGACCCATCTATCGCCCGGGCAGGTTATGGCACCCCTGACGGGAGAGCAGTACGCCGAGATCGACAGCTTCGTCCAGGGTGAAATCATCTCGGCCAACACGATTCGGCTGAGGCTCTGGGGCCAGGACGGTACCCTGCTGTATTCGTCGGACAGTCCAGGCCAGATTGGACAGAGCTTTCCCCTTGACCACAGGCTAGCGGATGCCTTCAGCGGCAGCACAGCCTCCCAGGTGGCGGGCAACCCTGATGATCTGGGGGGCCCTGCCAGCGTCGACCCCAGGTCGGTGCTGGCGGTCTATACTCCCCTGGCCTTTGAAGGCGGGGCCGATGTGGCGGCTGCCTTGGAGGTGCACGAGGCCTACGCCCCCATCGCCGACCGCATCGAGGGATCCCAGACGGTCATCTACGTAGCGGTCGCTGGCGCCATGGGCCTCTTGTATGCGGGCCTCTTGGCCGCCGCTGGGCGGAGCTCTGCCGTCGTGAGCAGGCAAAGGCGTCAGCTAATGTTGCGTGGCCAAGAGCTGAAGCGCAGCCACGATTCACTCCTGCAGGTGCTGGCTGCTGCCCTCGACCTGCGCGATCAGGCGACCAAGGGCCATTCCCTGCGGCTAGCCCGGCTGGCTTTGGCCATGGGGGCGGAGCTCGACTTCTCCGATGAGGAGCTGAGCCACTTGGAGCAGGCGGCGATGCTCCACGATATGACTAAGTTGGAGCTGCCGAAGGCGATTCTGAACAAGGCCGGCCCCCTCACCGACGATGAGTGGCAGAAGATCCAGAGGCATCCAGAGCTGGGCTACGACATGGTGCGGAACGCCCCCTTCCTTCGGCAGGCAGGGGATATCATTCTCTGCCACCACGAGCGCTACGACGGTGGCGGCTACCCCCGCGGCCTCAAAGGGGAGGAGATACCCCTGGCGGCACGCGTATTCGCCGTGGCCGATGCCTACGGTGCCATGACCTCCGATCGTCCCTATCGCAAGGCAGTATCCCACGCCACCGCCGTGAGGGAGATCAGGGGCAATGGCGGCACGCAGTTCGACCCCAGGGTGGTTGACGCCTTCCTGGATGCTAACGGCAGGGGGCTGATTGCGGACAAGGCCTTCCGTCAGGAGAAGGGCGAGGAGGCGGCGGTCGTCGATTTGGTAGGCCAAGCGTCTTCGGGCGAGGAGGCTCATGCCTGACGCCAGTCACGGGCCCCATCACGCCATCGGCTCCGACAGGCCCTATCGCAAGGCCATGCCTCACCAGTACGCCCTGGAGGAGATCAGCCGCAACGCTGGCGGCCAGTTCGATCCCCAGGTAGTGGAGGCTTTCCTGTGCGCTGGGATAGGGGGCGATATCCGCGACGATAGTGCGACGCGCGAGCACGCCGTTCCCCTATCCTATGCCGCAATGTAGTTCCGACAGTGGCTGGCGACGTCTGCGAGGAAGGATTGCCGCCCGACATGGCTGTTCAAGAGGCGCCGGCGATGGCGGGGTCGGCTCGGGCATCGTTGCGGGCGGAGTTCATCATCGGGGACTTCCGTATGGTGGGCCGTCTGGACCTGCGTGGTGCCCAGAGCCGCCTGGTGGATGTCCTCAACTTCCGCGATGAGCCCGTTATTGTGCTCCACGATGTAGAGGCGAGGAGGCTGGCGCCTGAGTCGGGCAAGGTGTTCAACTGGCCGATTGCCCACATCCGCAGGGAAGCCATCGTCTTGGCGATACCTCATGAGCATCGCCTGCCAGCAGCCGAGGCTCGGCCGCGGCTGGATTACGTGGCCAAGGAGCCGCACAGGGTCTCCTTTCTCTTGCCCGCCTTCGCTGTTGTTGGCGACTTCCACCTAGCCAAGGAAGTGGACATCAACGTCGCCTCTCCCATGCGCGGCTCGGATTTTGTGCCCCTGACCGACGCCGAGGCTACCTACCTCCCTGATCCCACCCTCGTGTGGAGGGCGGCGGTCATCATAGTCAACGTCCCCAAAGCCGAGGTCTGCTGTCCCGGCACCGATCTGCCCCCCCAGCAGTTTTCCTAGGTAGCGCATCCCCTGTAGCCAGGCGTCAGCACGCCCACCACTGGCGTAACGTCCCCGTTGGCCGGCCAATCCAGGTAAAGCAGCGGTAAAGGGAAGTGAAGAGATGGTGGAAAAGGAGGATGTTCACCGGCCGTTAACTGACATAACGATGCTCGTCGCCTTACGCTGGCATTGCGGAACGCTGACTTCCGCGATGACTGATGCCGACAGCAAGGGTATGTTGGATGGTAACTCGGCTGGCGGCACGGGCCGGCCTGGCGTGCTGCTTGCTCCTGGCTCTCCTGGGGACGGCCAGGATCGCTCTGTCCGACGAGGCTCCTGTGGCTTCCCACTGGCAGCAGGAACCCGCCCCCACTCAGCTCTCCCGTTGGTTTCCCCTCTACGACAACGAGATCTCCTTCTGCCTCGAGGACAGGGCCGACGTAGGGGTCAGCGACGCCTGGGTCCAGGACACCCTCTCCCGCTACTGGGGGGTCAACTCCCAGCCCTCGTGCATGCCAGGGGTGACACCCGACCTGCGTATCATCATCGACGACTTCGGCAACCCTCAGCCGGCTGGCTGGGCGCGTGTGGATATGCCTCCCGACCAGTCGAACTGGTTCAACCTGCGCTTGTACCAGCACTGCGAAATAAGCTTGAACGCTGCCATCTTCTGGCAGAGATCCAGCTATGTCTGGCCGGGAACCTCCACCTTCCTGCCGGACGTCCCCGAAAAGACCCTGCTGCACGAGTTCGGCCACTGCACCGGGATGTCACACCGGCAGGAGCCTGACTATCAGGGAGCCATGTATCCCATGATGCTTTACTACCCCAACGAGGAAGAGATGGCTTCCCTCCACTACGGCTACAACCCCTGGCTGCTCTTTCGCCTGATTCGGCCTGTCCTATGGGTCATGGGGATGGCTGCTTAGGGCCGGCGGTCAGCAGGTGCGACCCCTGAATAGAAACAAGGCCGCCCGTCGGGCGGCCTCGTCATGGCAGGCCGTTTGCTCTCAGCCGAACAGAAGCCGAATGAGCGCCGGAAGCAGCATCCCCAGGATGGCCAATAGGGTCAAGACGACCAGCATCCGTCGCAGCCAGGGGCTAGGCTTTTCCGCTGGCTCCCGCGCCCCGTAGCCTGCCGCCTCCGACAGGTCGTAGTCGGGATGGCGGGGGTCAGTGGGGTCTAACTCCCACCTGGTGCCATCCTCGTCAACGAAGCCCGTGTCGGGCGTCTCTTCCTCTTCCCGTTCCGGCTCTCGCATCACGGCGTCCTCTCCAACCGGGCGCGCTCTGAAAGCGCTGGGTGGGGACGAGTCCGGGGCCACTCAGTGCAGCACTCTAGGTGCTGCGCTGCCCCAGCTTGGCAAGAGACTCCTCCCACATTCTGATGTGCTCTCTCTCATCCTCCTGATTCCGTTGGACCAGGGCTCGCGACTCGTCATCGAAAGGGACCCGGTCCAACAGCCGTTGGTAGTCCTTGACGGCCCGCTCCTCGACCCAGATGCTGGTCTTCAGGGCCGCACGCTGCCCCAGAAGACTGGGTACGAAGCCTAGCAGCCATCCAGCCAGAGCGTAGAAGGGGCTCAGCATGGAGGAGGAGCCGCCCAGTTCCTGGCGGCGGGAGGCGAGGTCGCGCACGTGCCTTTCTTCGATGGCGATGGCTTTCGCCAGTGCCTCGGCGGCTATTTCGCTTCGTCCGAGCCGCCAGCGCTGACCACGGTAGACGCGCACCGCCATAACTTCCAGATTGACCATCGCTCTAAATGCTCTTAGGACGTCAGGCGTTGCCACTGGTCGTCGCCTCAGACGAAACAAAGCTAGTGGTCGGGGCGACTGGATTTGAACCAGCGACCTCCTGAACCCCATTCAGGTGCGCTACCAGGCTGCGCTACGCCCCGACCAAATCAGATACTACCACACGCGTGCCAGGGGCTTCAACAGCCCGGCACTGGGCGCGAATCTCGCCTAACCCACACGGAGCGACCTGGGGAATTCTGGGTCGCTGATTTCGGGCAAAATTAGCCTGCTGTTGGCATCCAGCAGGCAAGGAACGCGCGTGGCGTTGGAGGCTGGGGAGCCTCCGTAGGCGGTTTGAGGCAAGCAGCAACCGCCCGTCCCTGCTCTTGGCAGATCAGTCCCCCCGGGCGGAGGCCTCTGGGCAGCCACCAGCCAGCCCGGGGTCAGTCCCCAAGACCCTCATAGGCCATCACTGACCGGGGGAGTTCTCAGTCCCTGCGTCCGCCGGCTACACGCCTTGAAGCGGTCCACAAGAGGTGGGAGAAAGGCCTCTAGGCCAGCACGACCTTGCCCTCCTGGGAGGCGGCCTCAGGCGGCGTCTCTGGCGCATCCAGGCTACGCGTGCCCATCTCGGCCAGCTTCTCCTCAATCTCGATGACTTCCTGAAGGTTGGCCTTCTGTCGCTCGATCAAATCGAGCCTGACCTGGAGGTACTCGCGCTGCGCCACCAGATTGGCGTGCTCGCCATCCAGTCCCTTCAGATACTCCTGTAGCACGTCCGACGACCGCTGTGAGCGCCGCTTGCCAGCCTCATGCGTTGTGGGTTGGCTTTGCATGGGTCCCCTCCTTTCCCCCATGTCTTACCAGACATTTGGGGTTGCTAACCACTTTCAACCTGGTGACTCCCGAACGAGCACCGCTTCCGACGAACGATGTGGTCCCATACTCCTCGTTGCCGGTGTGGCTGGCGGCCCTGCCGCCCTGATCCTACTCGCGGGCGCAAGGGTTGGCAAGGGGAAAACTACCCCTGCCCCATCGCCAGCACGAACCACACGATGACTTCAGCCAGCAGCGGGATGGCTATAGGCCTCACTCGACCAATCTGAGAGCGTCAGCTACGGCCGCTGCCGCTGCTCACTTCCTGGACACCATCCCGGAGCTCAACCGCCTCCTACAATTCTAGTAGCAGGAGGTAACATAATACCACCAATGTACTGGACGAGTATACCATCTTGACAACACCTGCCCAATAAGCAGAGAATCGGGCGTGATTATTTGGTGCGCCTAAGCGGCAGCCATACCCAAGAGGAGGCAGCGAGATGCTGAGCTGTTTTAAGACAGCCCTGGGCAAGGTCGAGATGCTGGACATCCCCATACCCACACCTGGCCCAGGAGAGATAGTGGTCAAGACTACGCTCGCCACCGTTTGCGGCAGCGATATGCACTTCCTGGACGAAATCCCCAACGAGTTGATGGTCCCCTTGTACCCCGCTTTGGCCGGCTTCCTGGCCGGCCTGCCGGGACTGCCTATGGGCCATGAAGGCGTGGGCACCGTGCACGCTCTGGGTGAGGGCGTGACCCGCTTCCAGCCAGGCGAGCGGGTGTGCTCCCTCTGCCTCACCGGCTGCGGCAAGTGCCTCCAGTGCCACACCGGCGACTACAGCATCTGCACCGGCGGCGGCAGGAACCTTTTCGGCACTCAGGGCGAATACTTCGTGGTGCCCTTCGCCGATATCAATGCCGCCAAGATCCCCGACGAGGTCCCCGACGAGCAAGCCATTTTCGCCACCGACATCATGTCCACCGGCTTCGGCGCTATCGAGCGGGCCGAGTTGAAGATGGGTGACTCGGTGGCTATCTTCGCCCAGGGGCCGGTTGGCCTGTGCGCCACCGCCGGGGCCAGGGCCAGAGGCGCCGGTCTGATCATCACCGTAGAGTCTATACCGGAGAGGATAGAGGCCTCCAAGCGATTTGGTGCTAACGTGGTCATCAACCCCCAGGAGAAAGACCCTCCATCAGAGATCATGAGCCTGACCAACGGCCAGGGGGCGGACGTGACCGTGGAGGCCGTCGGTCTACAGGTGACCTTCGATTGGGCCACCCGAGCAGTGCGCCGTGGTGGCACCGTCTCCAGCGTTGGCATCTACGGAATAGTGCCCCAGATTTTCATGTTTACGAACGCCCCCTCCTTCTACCACCGCAAGATCGTGACCACTTACTGCCCCGGGGGCTACCTTCGCTTGAACCACCTCTTGGATATCATAAGGTACGGCAAGGTCGACCTGTCGCCCCTATTCACCCACCGCATGAAGATTTCCCAGACACCCGAGGCCTACGATCTCTTCCGCAGCAAGCGCGAGGGCGTCCTCAAGATAGCCCTCACGCCCTGAGCTCTAGCATCCGCCACAACCGAGGGGGCCTCGGCCGTTCGGCCGAGGCCCTTACTCTGACCAGGGCTGCGTGATATGATCACCAGCGGCTGCGCTAGCAAGGGAGGGGTTTGGATGGACAAGCTCAGGCGGCTGCGGCAGATCCTGGCGGGGATGGACTCGCTGCTGGTGGCCTACTCGGGAGGGGTGGACAGCACCTTCCTGGCAGCAGTGGCCTTCGATGTGCTGGGGGAAAACGCCCTCGCCGTCACCGGCCTGTCAGCGGCAGTGCCGTCTTGGGAGCTGGGGGAGGCCCAAGAGCTAGCCCGCCAGATAGGCATACCCCACCTGCTGATCGAGACGGACGAGATGGAGGACCCGGCATACGTGGTCAACTCCCCCCAGCGCTGCTACCACTGCAAGCAGGAGCTGTACGGCAAGCTCAGGCGGCTGGCCGCCGAGCGGGGCATCGCCTGGATCGCCGACGGCTGTAATGTTGATGACCTGACCGACCTCCGCCCCGGCCAGCAGGCCGCCCGTGAGCATGGCGTTCGCAGCCCCCTGGTGGAGGCCGGCCTGACCAAGGAGGACATCCGCGCCCTCTCTCGCCGGCTGGGGCTGCCCACCTGGGACAAGCCAGCGATGGCCTGCCTGGCCTCGCGCATCCCCTACGAGACGCCGGTGACCGTGGAAACCCTGAATCGCATCGCCCAGGCCGAGGAGTTCATCCGCTCCCTAGGCGTGCGCCAGCTACGCGTCCGCCACCATGACAGCGTGGCCCGCATCGAGACAGACGAGGCAGGCATGGCCCTTCTGACGCCGGAGGTCAACCGCCGGGCGGTGGTGGACAGACTGCGAGGGCTGGGCTACCGCTACGTCACCCTGGACCTCGAGGGCTACAAAAGGGGCAGCCTGAACCAGATGCTCTCCCCGCTATGAGCCCGCTAGCTGCCGTCCTCCTGGCGGGGCTGGGGGTGGTGGTGGGAGCGTTTGGTACGATCATCGGCGTGGGCGGCGGATTCATCTTGGTCCCCGCCCTGCTCCTCGCTTATCCAGACGATAAGCCAGCTATCATCACCAGCATCTCGCTGGCGGTCGTCTTCTTCAACGCTCTGTCGGGCTCTTTGGGCTACGCCCGACTTCGCCGCATAGACTACCGTACCGGCCTCACTTTCGCCCTGGCTACCGTACCTGGAGCCATCGTGGGAGCGGCGGCGACCAACTGGCTGCCCAGGCAGGCCTTCGACCTCACTTTGGGCCTGCTGCTCATCCTCGTGTCGATCTACATCGCCTTCCGGCCGGGGGCTGCCAACGGTGGGAGGTTGGCTAGCCTGCCGCCCAACATCTGCCGAAGCCTCACGGATTCCGACGGCGTGACCTATAGCTATAGCTTCAATCGTGAGCTGGGCATCGCGATTAGCTTCTTGGTGGGCTTCATCGCCAGCTTCCTGGGGCTAGGTGGTGGCATCATCCACGTGCCAGTCATGGTCAGCCTGCTCAACTTCCCCGCCCATGTCGCTATCGCCACATCCCATTTCATTCTGGTGTTCACTGCTCTCACCGCCACCGTGGTGCACATAGTGGACGGGTCACTCGCTGAAGGCTGGGCAAGGACGGCAGCCCTGGCCGTCGGGGTGGTTGTGGGAGCCCAGATAGGCGCCAGGCTATCTGGGCGTCTGCCGGCAGGGGTTATCGTCCGCCTTTTGGCAGGGGCCCTGTTCGCGGTGGCGATCCGCCTGATCATAGCCGGCGCCAGCGGATAGCCCTCCGGCTGTGGCGAAGGCCAGCGGCACGTACTCTCCATCGGGCCTGCGTCGGGCCAGGCGGTAGCGGCCGGCCCGCAGCTCTTCGATAAGCTCTTCCTCGCTTCCGACCGCTCGCTGGAAGATGGTGACGCAGCGGCCGACCTCCGTGTAGGTGTGGGCGTCGCTGCCGGCCACGCCCCGCTTTCCCAGCATCCGCGCCGCCTCTTGGGCTAGCTGATTCTCCTTTTCGGTGCAGGCGTAGTTCAGCACCTCGATGGCGTCCACCAGCTCGAAGACAGGGTGCTGAGCCAGCTCCGCCGCCGTCAAGGACGAGGGATCGTGCTGGCGGGTGAAGAGGCGATTGGAGGGCCCGGGGAAAAAGCGGAAGGGGTGGGCCAGGATCATGAAGCCGCCTTCGGCCAAGGCCAGGCCACGTAGCTCCTTGGCCCGCTCGATCCCCCCGACATCACGGTCCAGGCCCAGGACGATGATGTGGCCGAAGTCGGTGTCCCACTCGCGGGTGCTGCAGACGAAGAGGCCGCTCTGGTGGCGGAAGGACTCCAGCCCTTCCCTGGGCCAGGGGGTGTCGTGCTCAGCGATGACCAGGCCGTCGAGGCCCACCTCGCGGGCGACCTCCAACAGTCGCGCCGGCGTGAGATTGCTGTCGGGAGAGCCGATGGAGGTGTGGACATGCATGTCCACCACCATACCCCGCGACCTCTTAGCTCGGTCTGTCATTATCTGCTGACCTTATCTATTCCAGAGTAGCATGCAGATAGGGCCAAGGGGAAGGAGCCTGGCCCACGGCCCGCAGCAGCCTTCTTTCACCGGCTTTCTACCGCTTTTCACCCCGCTCTCATGTAACACACCACGGCCAAGTGCTAGCCTGGCGTTGAGGGGGTGCGGCCCTTGTTTACCTTCCTGGCGATGGCTGGCCGCCATCCCCAGAGGACATAG
>Ga0315280_10007330_pt1 | contig 14865 bp, 13 predicted proteins | sample YL17G06_40_MG_FD_203697 | JGI IMG/M metagenome (GOLD analysis project Ga0315280, IMG submission 203697) | Sediment microbial communities from Yellowstone Lake, YNP, Wyoming, USA - YL17G06_40 | ecosystem: Environmental > Aquatic > Freshwater > Lake > Sediment | place: USA: Wyoming | collected...
AAATCGTAAATTCTCAAAACCTATCGAAGATGCTTTACTAGGTGCAGATGTTCCCGTAGGTGTTTTTTCTGATCCTCTCGCAATATTTAATGAGCCAGAAGCACGAGAAATGCTCTGTTGCATAAGATTACTGATAGATAGGAAAGATTCATTAGCTTGGCGAACAATTCTCACTTTGAAACGTCGAGGTATTGGCAGTTCAACTTATAAACAAGTCTATGAATTAGCTAAGAGCAGAGGTATTACGTTTGCTGAAGCACTTAACTCGGGAAAAGAGAATCCTAGTTTGATACCGAGGACTGGGGAAAGGTTAAGATCGAAAGTTTTAGAGATAGAAGAATTATTGAATAGTCTTGGTGTTCCGGATGATTACATTTACGAAGATATGGAAACTTGGACAAACGATGAAGAAATTGGTGAACTTCCTGATTGGTTATCTTTGATTGCAGAAAATACAATAGATGATGATGGTTTGCGAGCAGAGGTCATGTCTATTTTCGAAAAAGTGATAAAAGATACAGGTGCTATTACGCTGGAAGGTATTTTGAGGTCATTAAATACTTCACTGTCTATCATTGTGGATGAGGATGAAAATGAAAGTGCTGAACAAGAGAAACAAACGGGTAAGGTCTCAATCATGACAATGCACCAAGCTAAAGGGTTATCTTCTGATGTTGTAATTATTGCTGTAGCTGAAGATGAATATATCCCAGGTATAGCGAAAACCGACCGTGAAATTGCAGACGAGAGAAGGCTACTTTATGTTTCATTAACAAGAGCAAGAAAATACTTATTCATAACCTATTGTAATAAAAGGGTATCAAATACGCAGAGATTTTCCGGAAAATATAGCAAATCAGGTCGGAGAGAAAGACGTTTTACTCAATTCTTAAGTGGTGGTCCATATACCCCTGTCAATGGTATTAGCTTTGTTTCATCTCTTGGAAGCTAATCAAATAACTGATAAATATTTACTTAATACTCCCTTGCCTGAATTTGCCTGCTCAGCACCTTGTAGCGTTGCACGTAATGGTCACTCTTAGTTTAATGCTAAAATATTCGACAGATGTACTTTGTATCCTGAAGACTTGTATTCTAAAAATTACTGAGGCGGCTCTATCGTGAAATTATCTTCCCTCCATTTTAGTTGAGAACTGCTTGTAACTGCCACTGTGACTTCATCACCCAAATGGAATTCAAAGTTATTATGAAAATAGTAAATCCAATAATCCCCTTGTTGTTCTGGATTCGGACTAATAGTGGTATCCATAAGTAGAGGGTATTGTCCTCCATTTACGTAAAACTCACTATCATTTTCACTAAGTCCTTGATTATAAACTGTAACAGTTTCTTTAAAACCTGTATATACAGTTCCATCCCAGCCGAGTAGCTCATGTGTCATGTCAGTTATTGTCCCATTCTCAATTGGTGGTTCTGTAGGGCTTTTGTCTTCACTATTGCAACCGACAAGACATGCAAAGACTATCAGTTCAACTACAAGCAAATTTCTCATTTTCCTTTCTCCTTTGTGTAAATAATATCATCTTCTGTCAAGTATTTCTAATACTCCCTCGCTTTAATCTGCCCGCTCAGCACCTCGTAGGCGTTGCGCGCCATGGTCGCCATCTCCTCCTGCCCGGGGATGAAGTAGAACGGCGCCAGAAATCCACAGTGCTCCTTGATCCAATCCTGCAGGTAGGTGCTGCGCGCCAAGCCGCCCGTCAGCACTATGGCGTCCAACTTGCCGCCCACGACGGTCGCCATCGCCCCAATCTCCTTGGCGGTCTGATACGCCATCGCCTTATACACGAGTTCAACTTTCTTGTCGCCGGCTTCCATGCGGCGCTCTATCTCCAAGCCGTCGTTGGTGCCCAAATAGCCCAATAGCCCGCTCTGCTTGGTGAGGAGCTTGCGCATTTCGGGGATGCCCTTGCCCTCGGAGAAATACTTGTAGCTAAGGTCAACCAGGTCGCCGATGGGCAGGGCGCCGGAACGCTGAGGGCTGAATGGTCCCATCCCCAGCAGGGCATTGCTTACATCAACCATGCGTCCCTTCTTATGCACCGATACCGATATTCCGCCGCCCATGTGCACCACGATTAAATTTAGCTCGTTATAGGGCTTACCCAGTTGTTGTGCGATCAATCGCGCCACTGCCCGGATGTTGAGGGCGTGTAGGACGCTGCGTCGCTCTATGCCCGGCACCCCGCTGATGCGGGCAATATCGTCCAGCTCATCCACCACCACCGGGTCCACCGTGAAAGCGGGGATGCCATATTTGTGCGCAATCTCCGACGCTAGGGGCACTCCCAGGTTGGAGGGATGCTGATAGCGCGCATGATGCGACACATCATCTATCATCGCCTCGTTCACGGCATAGATACCGCCCGCCACTGGCTTCATAAAGCCACCCCTACCCACCACCGCGTCCATGCTCTCCAGCTTGATGCCCTCCTTCAGAAGCATCTCCATGATCTGACTGCGCCGGAACGCGATGTCATCTATGGATAGACCTTGCGCCTCGGCTTGCGCCATATCGTGGAAGACCTCGGTCTCAAACACCCGGGTGGTGTTCTCATAGACCGCGACCTTGGTGGATGTGGAGCCGGGATTAAGCGCCAGAATGCGGTATATCTTCTCCATGGGGGGAGCCTCCTTGGGTCAAGAGGAAATTATAAAAAATGACTCTATCAATAGCAAGAGTAAAGAAAAGAAAGCTATGAGCAATGAGCGATGAGCAATGAGAAGAACCTAAGAAATCCCATTATAAAGAAATGTAGGGCACTACCTTTAGGTTGTGCCGCCAGCGCTGGGATGATCAAAGCCATCTAATTCGCGGTAGACGGAGTGTCCATCGTCCAGAATGAACTCCCCATCTGTTATCATTGTTGATTTGGGTTTGGGAGGAATGAATGAAACGAGTAGTAATAGTTGGCGGTGTGGCGGGGGGAGCCACAGCCGCGGCACGCCTGCGCCGCCTGGATGAAAAGTGCTCCATCGTCCTGTTGGAGCGGGGACCCTACATATCGTATAGCAACTGTGGCATGCCCTATCGTATCGGCGGCGTGATAGAGGACGATGATGAACTGCTGCTGCAAACGCCGCAATCGTTCCACCGCCGCTTTAATGTGGAGGTGCGGGTGGGGGAGGAAGTCCTGACGATTGATCGCGCCAGCCACAAGGTGCGGGTCAAGCATCTGGCATCCGGCGAGGACTATGAGGAACCTTACGATGTGCTGCTGTTAAGCCCCGGCGCTTCCCCCATCAAACCGCCCATCCCCAACCTAGACCATCCCAAAGTGCTTGCGCTGCGCGATATCCCCGATATGCAGCGCATCATGGCGAGCCTGCCCCCCAAGCCCGGGCATGTCTCCATCATCGGCGGGGGATTCATCGGGCTGGAGCTGCTGGAGAACCTGCACCATTTGGGGCATGCAGTAGCACTGTGGGAAATGTTGCCGCAGGTTCTGCCCGTTCTTGACGCCGAGATGACCGCCGGCTTGACCAGGGTGCTGCTCAAGCAGGGAGTAACCATTCACCTGGGCAGCGCGGTCGCCGCGCTGGAACCGCTCCCCGACGGCAATTTGATCGTGCGCAACGGGGATGACGAGACCGAAGAGGCACAACTGGTCATCCTGGCGGTGGGGGTCAAGCCTGAGGTGATGCTGGCACAAAGCTGCGGGCTGGAAATCGGCGCATTGGGCGGCATCCGGGTCAATGACCGCATGCAGACTTCGGATCCCGCTATATACGCGGTGGGGGATGCGGTGGAGATCATGCATCTGGTCACCGGCAAGCCCACGCTGCTGGCATTGGCAGGTCCGGCACAGCGCCAGGCACGGGTTGCCGCCGATAACATTGCCGGGTTGGATAGCCATTTCCCCGGCGTGATTGGCACCTTCGTCATCAAGTTATTCAATAGCGAGCTTGCCTGCACCGGCGTCACAGAATCGCAACTCATCCGATTGGGCATGCCGTATCGCAAGCTCTATTGTCATGGACAGGATCATGCCGGCTACTATCCGGGTGCTACTCCTATCAACCTCAAGCTCCTGTATGATGGGGAGAGTGGACACATCCTGGGGGCACAGGGGTGCGGGCAGAAGGATGTAGCGCGCCGCATAGATATCATCGCAAGTTACATAAAGATGGGCGGCACCACCGCTGATTTAGCACAAGGGGAGTTCTGCTATGCGCCGCAAGTGGGTAGCGCCAAGGACATCGTGAACATGGCGGGGTTCATCGCCGAGAACGACCGGTCAGCCATCGCGCCGCTGGCACACTGGAGCGACTGGCAGCCCGGCTGGCAGAATGATCCCACCAAGCCGTTGGTGCTGGATGTGCGCTCCCCCGGCGAATATGCGCAGGGACATGTGCTGGGTGCTCTCAACATCCCCGTCAATGACCTGCGAGCGCGGATAAGTGAACTCCCCAAGGGGCGTCGGATATGGGTATATTGCAGGATGGGGCAGCGTTCCCACATAGCCACCCGCATCCTGCGTGGCGCCGGCTACGACGCTTATAATGTCTCCGGCAGCTTTCTGACTTTTCTGGATCATCACCCCGAAAGTGTTGAATACCCGACTTCACAGGAATAAAACATCTTGAGAATCACGACAATCATCACCTTAATAACGGCGCTCTTTGCCGTGGCTGCTGAAATGAAGGAGTCTGACACGATGGATAGCAAATGCTGTCCCACACCGGCAAAAGAGCTGCACATAATATGGGAACGGCTATTGGTGGAGAATGAAACCTGCCCCCGCTGCAGCACTACCGAGGCTGAGTTGGATAAAGCGGTGGGACTGTTGCAGAGTTCGCTGGAGCCGCTGGGAATCAGTGTCACCGTGGAGAAGAAGGAGATTACGCTGGCGGAGTTCAAGGCTGATCCCACCCGCTCCAACCGCATCGTCATCAATGGGCGGACGCTGGAGGAGTGGCTGGGCGCACAGAGCGGGCAAAGCCCCTGTTGCGATGTGTGCGGTGATGAGGAGTGCCGCACGGTGGAAGTGGCGGGCAACACCTATGAGGCGATCCCGGCGGAGCTTATCGTGAGGGCGGGGCTGGTGGCTGCCGCGGCTATTCCCCTAACTGTGCCGGATGCACCCTGCTGTGGTGGGAGCAAATAGCGGTTGAATATTCCCGACGGTATTTTGGCGCGCCTGCCCCAGCCTGTTCCCCAATCGTGCGTGGTGGGACTTTCCGGCGGCGTGGATAGCGCGATGTCGCTGGTCTTGCTACAGGCAGCGGGGTGTGATGTCGTCGGCGTTTATATCGCCCTTTTACCTCGCTACGAGTGCGATCCCCAGGGTTGCTGTGGTTATGAGGCGATGCAGGCAGCCAAAGCACTTTGCCATCAACTGGAAGTGCCGTTCTATGTTGCCAATGGGCGGCGCAGCTTTGCCTGGGATATCGTTGAACCTTATCGGGAGAAGCTCTATCAAGCGGTGGTGGGAAGCCCCTGCCCGGTATGCAATGCCCACATTAAGCTGCCCATTCTGCGCCGGCGTGCAGTCGCGTTAGGCATCAACACGGTGGCAACGGGGCACTATGCAAGAGTGGTCAACTACCATAGAAGGAAGGCGCCGGTGAGAGGAGTGGACCACAGCAAGGATCAATCCTACATGCTCTTTCGCCTGAGTCAGAGCGATTTATCCAGCCTCTACCTGCCGCTGGGCGATTTCCACAAGAGTGAGGTGGTCATGCTGGCGGGAGAGATGGAATTGCCCGGCGCGGGACGTGCCGAATCGCAGGACCTTTGCTTTGTGCAGGGCAAGCTCTGGCAGTGGACGGGTCACGGCGAACCGGGAGATATAGTTACTACCGAGGGCAAGGTGGTGGGCAGACACCAGGGGCTGGTGGGCATCGCGGTGGGGCAGAGGCGCCGCCTGGGTGTTGCCACTGGTGAGAGAGCCTATGTAGTCAGCATTGAAGTAGAGCAGAATAGGCTGGTTATCGGATCCAAGGGACAGACGATGAAGCGTACGGTGTGGATAAACGAGCTGGCGTGGTCAGGAATGGCGCCGCAGCAAGAACCATTCAGCGCACAGGTGGAATTGCGCTACCGCACCAAGCCCATCGCTTGTGCCGCCATCCCTTTGGGAGAGGATGAGATGCGGCTGGAGTTGGAGGAACCCTACCAGGGACCCAGCCCTGGGCAGCAGGCGGTCCTCTATCACAATGATATAGTTCTCTGTGGGGGAACAATCTATAAATTACTTTAACTTATAGGAGATAATAAATTGAAATCATTTATCTTATACACAATGTTTTTGATATTCATCTTGTCGCCGAGGGCTTGGTCGGATATCCCCGAGGGCTATGAAGGCATGGCATACCGGGAGATACCGGCGACCGACTGGTTCCCCCTTGCGGTGGGCAATTACTGGATTTACGAAGGTAGTGCCAAAATCTACGGTAATAGCCAGGTATACGAGTTCAACATCACACAAAGGGTGGATGTGGAGCTGCAGGTGAACAATGGCGAGTGGTCGCTATACATCCTCAAGGGTCACCCTATGGATGTGCTGGGCATAGAGGATCTGGAAGCCGTCAAGGGGCAGAAGGTGGTGGATGTTCCGGGATCAAAGAATGGCTATTTGACTAATCAGAACCGGGTCTACGATGTGCTGGGCAGCCAGATGGAGGATGTTAAAAAGGCGCTGGTTGCCAAGGATGCTGAAACCGAGTTAAATGCGCAAGCAAGTGATGAGGTGTTTGACTTCCCTTTGATCGTGGGCAAGAGCTTTAACCGAGCAGTGGAGCCGGAGCGGACAGATCACTACTATGAATGGTATGTGCTGGACATGGCGCCCTCAACCAAATGGCAGGTGGAGGGCAAGCCGGGCGATGAATACCACCTGGGATTTTACACCGGTCCCGACCACACCGATATCTGGTTCGTGCCGGGGATAGGAATCACACACTACAAGTATCATCACAACGGCACCGTTATGGATGTGGATGTAACGCTGAAAGAATTTCACCCGTATAGTAAATGATTCGTTGGACAGTTAGTAGCTGCGACACTCCTGTCGCAGCTTTGTCTTCCCCCAAGTTCTTCTCCCAATAGGGAGAGAAATGAAACACCCCACCGAAAGGTGGCGGTGGGGCTATATTTTGGGTATGCTTTTGTCACATGATCAGCATGGCATCGCCGAAGCTGTAGAAGCGATACTTAAGCCTAATTGCCTCCCCATACACCGCCAGCAGTCTTTCCCGCCCGGTAAATGCCGCCGCCAATGATAGCGTCGTGCTGCGTGGAAGGTGGAAATTGGTCAAGAGCACATCTAAAGCCTTGAACTGGTATCCCGGCGTGATGAACAACTCTGTCCTGCCGGAGTGCGCCACCAGCGTTCCATCGGCACCGGCACAGCTCTCCAGCGTGCGGGTTGCGCTGGTGCCCACCGCCACCACCCGTCCACCTTTCAGCCGGGCATTGTTTATTGACCGTGCCGCCTGCGCCGAGAGCGTGTAATGCTCCTCATCCATGTGGTGCTCCTCCAGCACTTTAGCGGTCACGGGGCGGAAGGTGCCGGGACCTATGTGGCAGGTTACATAGACCACTTTAACCCCATTCTTGCGTAAGATATCCAGTAACTCTGACGTGAAATGCAGTCCGGCAGTGGGGGCAGCAACCGAACCATCGTGACGGGCATAAACCGTTTGGTAGCGCTCGCGGTCAGTTTCCAACTCACCCTTCTTGCGCTCTATATAGGGGGGGAGGGGAGTCTGTCCAATACCCAGCAGCGTTTCATCTACATTATCTGCGCCGTAGAATTCCACTACACGCATGCCATCCGGCAGTATCCCGGCTATTTCTGCGGTCAAACCGTTGCCCAGCGTCACCTTTGCCCCAACCTTAAGCGTCCGCCCCGGCTTGACCATGGCTATCCATTTGCCCGCTTCCAACCGGCGCACCAATAGGATTTCCGCCGCCTTGCCGGTATCAGCGATGGTGCCAGGGAGCCGCGCCGGGATTACCCGCGACTGGTTGAGCACCAACACATCGCCGGGATGCAAAAAGCGGGGGAAGTCGGAAAAAACGCAGTGCTGGAGTTCACCACTCTGGCGATCCAGCACCAGCAGCCGGGATTGATCTCGCTGTGTGGCTGGCTCTTGGGCGATGAGTTGGGTTGGAAGATCGTAGTCCAGTTCGGAGGTCAACATCAGAGAATCATTCTATGAACGCCAGATGCCGTTGATAATGATGGTCAGGAAGATTGAGATGATAAGAAGAACCGCTGTGATTAGATAGAGTGACCATGTTCTCTCAAAGAATTGGGTAAAAGCCTTGCGCAGGAGATGTTTATCCAGCAGATAGAATACTCCACCCAGCACGGCTAGTATTGCGCCGAAGACCATAAGGGAGCGGGGGAGGAATTGGAGGTTCATGCTACTTCTCCGCTTCGCTTTCCGATTTGGATAACAGGCAGCCGCAATATTTCTGCCTGTAAAGCCCTAATTCCAGGGTTTTTATCCGTGCGAAACCATACTGCGGGCGAAAGTCAAAATAACCGTATTGGGTTTTGTTCCCAGCGTTCAATGACTCACCGGTGGACTTGATAAGAATGTGATCCTGCCAGGGGCTGATAGTCAATGTAGTGGTGTAGAATCCAATCCCCAGCCGGGCAGCCTCCTTGGCGGCTCTGCCAAATCGTGTCCGATAGCAATAGCCGCAGCGCTTGCCCGGCTCCAACCTCGCCTGCCGTAAAAAGACCTCCTGATCGTAGTCATTGGCGATTACCCGTTCCACACCCAATTCATCCAGCACCCGTAATGCCGATTCCTTGCGCAGCAGGAACTCCTCGTGAGGGTGAATGTTGGGATTAAATAAGAGCGCAGTCGGTTCGTAGCCCAACCGTTGCAACTCGGGGATGACGCCGGAGGCACATGGACCGCAGCAGACATGTAATAATATCTTGTGCATGATGTAATTATAACTTATCCCTTCTGCAAAGCTAGAGGTGCTTGATGTTTGTTGAGTTGGTGTGTTTGATCCTAATGGCTGACCCGCTGTGGACGCTGGGATTGCCCGAGGTGCCGCAAGGTTCGGTGTGGGTGGATGAAAAGGGTGAAAGCGCCACAGTATTAACGATACCAGGTCAGATCGTGAGAGTGGATATGGCAACAGGCAAAAAGCTTTGGGAACGGAGCCTGGGCAGCTTTGCCTCGTGCGATATGGTGGTAAGCGGCGGGAGGGTGCTGGCAGCGGGAGGCGGGCGCGGCAAGACCACCAAATGCTTTGACCTGGATGGGAAGCACCTGTGGGAGAGAACGCTGCGTAATGTGGTGGGATTGGCTCTGGATAGCGACATGGCGGTCATCTTACAGCTGGATGGTCAATTATTGGCAGTGGATGCCGGCACTGGCAGGCTGCTGTGGGAGAAACGGTTGACCCCTCCCTCTACCACTGCCCCCATCATAACTGTTGATGCAGTGGTCGTCGCTGATGGAGAGGGAACGGTGCTATGGCTGAACCGCAGCGATGGGGATGAACAACGCCGTTTAGCCACCGGGCATACGATATTGCACATGACGATGGTTGGGGATGGAATGCTGGCATGCCTGAGCGAATCGGGGATGCTGACAATATGGGATAAGGCAGGGGAGAAGGTGTGGCAGATAGAAGGGATAAAATCTCCATCCGATATGATAATAGCAGGCAACCGCTTGATAGTCGCCGATGCATTAGGCGAGATAACTGCCTATGGGGTGGAACACGGCTCTGCGGAATGGCATGCCGTGCTGGGGGAACCGCTGGCGTCGCGTCTGTGGTGTGATAATGTCAGCAGTTGGCTGATTGCAGGCGGGAGTGATGGGACGGTAAAGGTATGGAGTTTGACGGATGGCAGCGAAATTTCATCGGTCAAGGTGGCGAAACGGGCGGGCATGGTCGCCAGTACGGGGGATACGGTGTTGGTGGGCAGCAACGAAATGAAGTTACGGGCTTACAAAATGGATGTGAAATAGCGGGAAGTCTGTCATTGCGAGCCTTCGCAGAAGGCGTGGCAATCCCCAAATAGTATCATCCAATCAAATTGGAGATTGCTTCGTCGGCAACAAGCACTTCCTCGCAATGACAACAAATAACTTTAACTATTGATATACAACCATTTGATAATCAATTGGATTTATACAAGAATACAAACCACTTCTTCGGTAGTCTATCCCGCAATATCGTCAGCACGATGAGCAGCGCCCAGGCAATTACCACTAACCATCCGAACAGGTCACCAATCAGCGTGTAGAGTGTCGTTGTTTGGCGGATGCCAAAGCGGGCAGGCAGGATGGTGCGGCGGAAGATCTCGGTGTGGGCGGTTATCCTGCCCGCGGGATCCACCACCTCGCATATCCCGGTATTGGCAGCGCGCACGACCCAGCTTCGGTTCTCCACCGCACGGAAGGGGCAAATCAAAGCGTGTTGGTAAGGTGCTGTGCTATTGCCGAACCACCCATCGTTGGTAATGACCACGATAAGTTGCGATCCATCCTTCACAAACTGCCGCGCCAGATCGCCAAAGGTGCTCTCCCAGCAGACCAAGATGTTGAACTTATACCCCTGCGATGCTGTGAATACCTTATATTCATGTCCCCGATCATACTGGCTGGCATCGGCGATGAGATGCTCCAGGGCCTTTATGCTACGCAACGATAGCGGTATATACTCACCGAAAGGCACCAGCATCATCTTGCGATAGACGCCTTCCAGCGACCCATCCGGCAGAAAATGGGCAGCACTGTTATAGTAGTGCCATTCCTCCCCCTCCCAAAAATCCTCATCCACGCCGGTGACCAGGTCGGCGCTCAGCAACTGAACATCCCGCTGCACCCGCTCCAAATTATGCGGATATTCTCCCACATTGGCGTCAGAGGCGGACTCGGGCCATACCACCAGGTCGGGTTTGTATTTAGCCGCCTGCCGGGATAGCAAGTCATAGACCATTGGTTCACGCTGACGGTCATCGTCCCGCTTGTGGTCTATGTTGCCCTGGCACAATACGACCGAATATGGGGGATTGGGATCTTCATCCGGCACCCACAGCGCCCCTGTGCCCAGCCACAGCAGCAGAAATCCCGCCAGCCAGCCCAGACGGATGAACTTGCCCTTCCACTTTGGCTCGGCAAGCATCGCCCAGAAAAGCCCATTGGCGGTGACCAGCAGAAACCCTATACCTATCGCACCGATCCACTCTGCGATTTGGATGGCGGGAAGGAAATTCCACTGTGTATAGGCGATCCAGCCCCAGGTAACGCCCAGTTCGGTGCTGCCCCGGATGAGTTCCATCGTCGTCCAGGGGATGGCGGCAGCCGCCCAGATGGGCAGGCGGGTATGCCGGCGCAAGAATACATAGCTAAGCGCCCAAATCGCCCAGCTGAATGCCTCCACGATGGTCATGGCAACCACGCCGGGGGTGGAGAAAGGCAGCGACCACCACATCAGGAACATGTAGTAGAAAGCGCCAAACACATAGCCGATAGCGAAGGCGCTGCGGTTGCGCTTGCCTTCTATGGCTGCCAGCAGCGGCACCACCATGATGAATCCCAGCGGATAGAGCGAGGACGATGGATGGGCGATCATCCCGATGAAGGCGGCGAAAAACGCCCACAGGTAGTCGCGGGGGATGGCGTCTTTACCTGAGTCAGGCTTCGTCATTGCTGTTGTAGTAGTCTTGGTGGTTGGTTTGGGATTCATGGCTGAGTCTGTGTATTATACGAAGTTTTGTGGATGGATTTTAAAATCGTTGGTAATCAAAGAATATGATGTAGAATAGCTGAAACGAAAGGGAGGAAGAATGACAACTTATTATCCTTTGGCAGTAGGCAATACCTGGACTTACAAGAATAAAGACGGCAGCACATTTACCAACTCGGTTATCAGTTCGGAAGGGAATGCTTTTACTATGAATAACTCCCTGCTGGGAAAGCCCCAGTATGTGCGCAAGGAAGGAGACACCTTCCTGGCAGATAACTTTGAGGCGGGCAACTTCCAGATTCTCCTTAAGGATAACCCTAAGGCAGGAGATACATGGGAGATAAAATACAAGGCTAACAACTTTGACAATATCCTTTACATGACGGTCAAAGAGACCGGGATGCAGAAAGAGGTGGAGGGCAAGGTTTATCAGGGTGTGCTGCTGATTGAAGGCGATTTGAAGATCAATATGAATGGCAACATGACCTCGCTTAACTATCTGGTGCAGTATTATTATGCTCCGGATATAGGTTTGATTCTGACAACTTCTTCCTATGGCGATTCCATGGGATTGGTCTCCTATCAATTAAAATAGATCGTCATTTCTCCAAAGTGTTTTTTACACCCCTGCGAGCTTTACTAAAGCTCGCAGTTTGAATATCCAAATAGCTCTGTTCTTATTTCCTTGTGAGCGTTCATCAATCCTTTTCCCGTTATTGACACCCCTTGCTTCGCTTGTTAATATCCCAATCTTATTTACTTACGAACCTTGGGAGGTTATTCATGGAGATAATCTTTACCGAGTTTGAAAATCTGGCTCTATGGACGGTTCTCGGCTCGGCGATTCTGGGCATCATCTATGCACTGTTGCTCGTCCGCCAGATCCTTGCCATGCCGCAGGGCAACGAGAAGATGATCAAGGTTGCCCATTCCATCCAGGCGGGTGCCAAAGCCTATCTCACCCGACAGTTCCGCACCATCCTCATCCCGTCAATCCTGCTCATGGCGGCTCTATTCTTCACCGCCGATTTCACACACCACTTGAATGTTGCCATCGGGCGCACCGTAGCATTTTTAGCAGGCGCCGGGTTCAGCGCGCTGGTGGGGTTCACCGGCATGTCCATTGCGGTGCGGGGGAATGTGCGCACCGCCGCCGCTGCCGATTCCGGGAGTTTTCCCTCGGCGCTTAAAGTGGCGTTTCGCACCGGCACGGTGACTGGAATGTTCACGGTGGGCTTGGGTCTGATTGGCGCCAGCATCATCTTCATGGTGTTCAAGCAGGAAGCGGAACAAGTGCTAATCGGATTTGGGCTGGGTGGCTGTCTGCTGGCGCTCTTCATGCGTGTTGGCGGCGGCATCTACACCAAGGCTGCCGATGTGGGCGCCGACCTGGTGGGCAAGGTGGAGAAGGGCATCCCCGAGGATGACCCCCGCAACGCTGCCGTCATCGCCGATAATGTGGGCGACAATGTAGGCGACTGCGCCGGCATGGCTGCCGACATCTTTGAATCCTATGAGGTTACCCTGGTCGCCGCCATGATTCTGGGGCTTGCCATCGGCGGGGAGATAGGGCAGAAGCTGGTTATCTTCCCCCTGCTGGTGCGCGGTGTGGGCGTGCTAGCCAGCATCGTGGGCACCTATTTCGTGCGCCTGTGCGAGGGTGGCACCAACGCCATGGGCGCGATCAACCGCGGCTTTTGGATCAGCACCATCATCTCGGCGATAGGGTTCCTGTTCTTTGCCACTTACTATGTGAATGATATCCGTGTTTTTTGGAGCACAGTCGTCGGTCTGGTTTTAGCTATCCTGATCTCATCACTAACCGAGCACTTCACGACTACCAAAAGTAAGCCGGTCAAAGAGATAGCCGGGGCATCCCGCACCGGACCTGCGACCATCATCCTCGCCGGTTTTGCGGTGGGGCTGGAAAGCTCGGTGTGGGCAGTCCTCTCCATCGCTACTGCCATTTTCGCCTCCATCATTATCTATGTAGGATTCGGCACCGCCGATATCATGACCAACATCACCTATGTGCTCTACGGCATAAGCCTGGCGGGTATGGGCATGCTTACCACAACCGGCATCATCGTCAGCGAGGACAGCTTTGGACCGGTAGTGGACAACGCCAACGGCATCGGCGAGATGACCCAGATGGGCGAGAAATCCCGCACGGTTATGACCCAGCTGGACGCGGTGGGCAACACCACCAAGGCGATCACCAAGGGATTTGCCATCGCCACTGCGGTTATGGCGGCGACCAGCCTGTTCGGCTCCTTCTGCGAAAAGCTGATCCAAGCCGGAGTTACCAGCGGATTCGTCATTAACATCGCCAATCCCCGGGTATTCATAGGGATGCTGGTGGGCGGCGCGGTGCCCTTCCTCTTCTCCAGCATCACCATCCGTGCCGTTGGTCGTGCAGCTGGATTAGTCGTGATGGAAGTGCGGCGCCAGTTTGCCGAGATTAAGGGTCTGTGGGAAGGCACCGCCGAAGCCGATCCTGCCCGCTGCGTGGATATTTGCACCCGTAGCGCTATCAAGGAACTAATCGGTCCGGGAATCCTGGCAATCTGCGCTCCCATCATCGTGGGCTATCTGTTCGGTGCCGAGGCGCTGGGCGGCTTTCTGGCGGGATTGATCCTGGTGGGACAATTACTGGCGGTCATGCTCGCTAACTCGGGTGGCGCCTGGGATAACGCCAAGAAATATATAGAGGACGGCAACTATGGCGGCAAAGGCTCCGAGAATCACAAAGCCAGCGTTGTGGGCGATACCGTGGGTGACCCCTTCAAGGATACTGCCGGTCCCGCGCTTAATCCACTTATCAAGGTCATCAACCTGGTGGCGATCCTCATCACCCCGCTGGTGGCAACCAACCTGCTCATCAACCCCGATGGCGTGTTCAATCCCATCATCATGGGCGTGGTGTTGGTCGCTATTGTCCTGATTGGTGTGAGCATCTGGTATAGCAAGCGCTCCAGCTTCTCCTATGAAACGGATGGGCTGGGCAAAGTGCTGGAGAAGTAAAAGAAAGATGGGCAAAGGGAGGGATCATTCCCTCCCTTTTTTATTTGCCTCATCCCCAGCCCTTCAGGTGCGATGTCAATATTGTGCAATCCATTGTAGAGCGCGACCTTCAGGTCGTGCTTGGGCTGTCGTAGAGGCTACGGTGG
>Ga0315280_10007331_pt1 | contig 14864 bp, 18 predicted proteins | sample YL17G06_40_MG_FD_203697 | JGI IMG/M metagenome (GOLD analysis project Ga0315280, IMG submission 203697) | Sediment microbial communities from Yellowstone Lake, YNP, Wyoming, USA - YL17G06_40 | ecosystem: Environmental > Aquatic > Freshwater > Lake > Sediment | place: USA: Wyoming | collected...
TGTGGGCCCCGGTGTAGTCCGTCTTCGTGTTCTGATAAGCGTCTCGGGCCGTGAGGGTCACGGTGAACGCATCGTCTGTGGTCGGCGAGTAGGTGCTCGGGACGACCGTGAAGTCGTTGAGGGCGCCAGGGTTGACCGTTACAGCCAACGGGGTCGGGGTCGTCACCCCAGTCGCGGTGGCAGAGATCGAGGCCGACTCGGCCTTGTACAGGACCATCGAACCTCCAGCGCTCGAGACTCCGTTCGTGAAGGTGATCGTGGTCGCGGTGCCGAAGTTCACGGCCGTTCCGAGCTTGTTCGTGACCGTCGGGTTGTATGAGCCTATCGTGTTCGCGCCGCTGAAGGTCAAGTCTTTATCTCCGTCGTAGTTGTTCGGCCCTGAGCTCACCGTGTTACCGTACGCATCCTTCGCGGTGATGGTGAGGGAGTTAGCAGCCCCGGCGGTCTGGGTTGAGCTGCCGGTGATCGTGAACGTCGAGGCTGTGGCGGGGTTGACCGTTAGGTCGAGATCGTAGGATGGGTCGCCATAGGAGTTGAGGGTTCCATCGCTCACATCTACAGTTGTCGTCTCGGCCTTGTAGGCAATCAAAGTGGCAACATTTACATTGGATACACCACTGGTGAAGTTCACGGTGACCGGAGTCCCCACGTTGACCCCCTCCACCGTCGGGGTGTATGACCCTATCGAGCCCGGACCGCTGAACGTGAGGCTCTTTGCCCCAGAATATGTAGTATCCGTGCTTCCATCGGAGCACTTGGCGGTAATCGTGAGCTCGTTTGTGGCGCCCGCGGTCATCGTGCCAGTCCCCGTGACCACGAGGTGGTTTGCCGTAAGTGTATAATCGACGCGAAGATATGCCGCATCTGCGGAAACACTCCCAGACCAACCACCTACATTTATACTTCTCAGGTACATTTTTGCAGCATTAACCTTAGCAGCCGTGTTGAGAAATGAAGAAACATCCGCCGTTCTCCAAGAGTAACCACCTGTGAAGGTGTAAGCACTACTCCAAGCGGAACCGTCATAAATGAAAGCGTTTATCTGTTCGGTGCCGGCATCGCAATAAAGATAAAGGGTCACAGAGTTAATTGTCGCGGAACTGTCAATATCGGGGAAGCCGAAATCGCCAACTTCTTTCTGTTGGGCATTGGCGGAAACAATATTGGTTGGTTGATCTTGAGCGTTTAGATACGGCGAAGTTCCAGTCCTCGTCCATCCCGTTCTTGAGCCATCATACGCATTAACATATAGATCCGTAGTGGATGCGGCTGAAACTGGTGGTGAGAGAATAATCGCGAGTATCACCGCAAACATTATCGTGATCATGAAAGGAGCAAACATCTGCTTCGTGCGCTCATTGCGCCCGAACTTCTTCCGCCCAAGCTTAGTCCATTTACAACCCATCTTCATCTCCTCCTATCTCGCGAGCAATAGAGGGGGCGCGGCTCTCGACATTGTTCTCATCGCGCGCCTTCCCTAGCAGGCTCGTGAAGTACTCGACCCCCTTCGGAGTGAGCCTGCCGACCTTTCGGGGCCCCCCCCGGATGAAGCGAGGCTCTTTCTCGACCTCTATCAACTTTAGAAGCTCCAATCTCCTGAAAAAGCGGGAGATTTTCCAAGAAGGGAGCCCAGTGGCTAGGCTGAGGTCTGTCTGACTAACTCCGCCGTTTGAGAGAAGCTCCCTTCCAATTTTTTTAATAGACGTTTCCATTGGTGGCCACCAATTTTTCGCCATTTTTCAGCACCACAATTCCTGTTTTTGGGGCAGATAAAGCGGGAAAGCCAGTCCAGCCGTTACGGATTGTCCCGAAACCTTCAAAAGTAAGTGCTCATAGTAGTAGAGACCAACCGATATCGGGTTTTTCCGAAACGTTTATATAATAACCAAAACACCCTAAAATGTATGAAAAAAGTCAATCGGGTTCTCCGTGAGATACTCTATCGGGTTTATGAGCGCAACGAGTTCTTTATGAGCCAGAAGGCGCTGGCTCAGGCGTGCGGGGTATCGATGGACACCGTCAATCGCCTGGTCGCGAAGCTAAACCTGTTCCGTTCAATAGAGAAAAAGCCGCTCGGATTCAGGGTGACCGAGCCGGAGAAGATACTCACCTACTGGGCCACCACTCGAAACCTCGCCCGAGACATCATCTACTCGACCTACTCGCCCAATTCGGTGTCGGAGATTGAAGGTGACATGCCTCCCGGATCGTTCTTTACGATGTTTTCCGAGTACCACCTCAGGTTCAAGGAGACGCCAACTTATTACGAAGAAGTCTACGTCTACGCCGACCAGGATGCGGTGAAAAGGAAGTTCCCGGAATCGCAAGCGGATCGGCGCAACCTATTCGTGCTGCGACAGGACCCGTACCTGGAGCGGACGAGCAAGAATGGTGCGGCGCCGATTGCCCAGCTCTACGTCGACCTCTGGCAGCTCGGGGGCAGTCCCGCGAACCGATTCCTTTTGGAGTTGAAGAAAAAACTCAAGGCCAAGCCCGCCGAGGCTCTTAAGGCGCTGGTGCGGAAGGAAAACATTCATTCCAGCCACCCTATCGAACTTTAACTTTAGCGGCGGGAAGTCCCTTCCTTCAGGGAGGGGATGAAAGCCGCCCGAATACTTTCGGTGTTGCCCTGCCAGAGACTGGGGGTAAAACGCATCTCCGGGGCAATTTGGGCGATTTTTTGACTGCTGATAAACAATACTTTCGGTGACCCCTCTTCCAAAGCTGCATAGCAATCTTTCGGGATATTAGCCATCGGGGCATGATGATGCAACTGACCTACCGATTCAGGCTCTACCCGTCGCGGGCGCAGGAGGAAAAGATGCTGGCGACGCTCGATGAATGCAGGTGGTTCTACTTCTCTTGGTGGTGGTGGAAATGGTCGTACAACATCAGGTGCAGGAAATGCAGCAGTCGCAAATACTGGTTCAGGTGGTGGAGGAGCGTGTGCGGTTTCAGCAGCAGCGGCAGGCGGCAATGGAGCAGCGGGAGTAATTGTTGTCTGGGAATTTAGATAAAAGAGAAAATAGGGACAAGTCCAATTTTAGTTTTTGGTTTATGATTTGGAGAAAAAAATATTTTCTTTTTTTGGGAGTGTTTGGATTGATTGTTGCTTTTGTTTTTGGTTTTTTGATTATAAGGTCAGTATACGCCGCACTTACTTGTTCGGTAACTACGGTTTGCAATAGTCCCAATGTGGTTATTTTCCGAATGTCCAACACCACCAATGCCCACGCTGAACTACCGAGTCAGTCAAATTATAGCCAGTTAGTTTGTTGCAGCGGGGTGACAGGTTTGGGAAATTCCTGCAGCGGAACTTACGCCGTGGCGGCAAAACTTTCTGGCACCACTAACGCTCATGTGCAACAGAACACGTATGCAAATTACGCCAATAATGCCTGCATTTCAGTTCCCTCCGGTGGCAGTGTTTCAATCGGATACCAAGCGAACAATTGTACTGGTTATGACACAACCTTAGCTTCTAGTCGGCAGCCACCAATGCTCACGTTGGCGATGCTAACGCCTACACCACCAAAATATGCGCTACGGCTGCTGGCGATCTATGCCCTAGCGTTGGCTTCAAGAACAAAACTGGCAGTCAGGGATTTCAAGTGTGCTTGGTTCGATGAAAAGCACTATTTCGAGTTCTCCCCGCTGCACGCCGTCCGCAAAAAAGAATTGAACCAAAACAACCTCATTGTTAAATAGCGAAATGACAGTTTAGGCAATAATGACGGATATGACAAACATAGTTCTTCCCGCTGCACGCCATCGCGAAAACTTTAAATATACAATGTGCACAATAGAATACATGAGGAGGAGGAAATGTGATTGTTGTAAAGGACTCGATGGTCGTGATACACTTGGCGAAAACAACGCTGCTCGAAAAAAGCTGTAGCTATTTCAAAAAAGTCGTTATTTCCGAGATGGTGTGCCATGAGATTCTGACCGGTGAAGAAAAAAGCTACCCAGATGTCGTGATAATTAAGGGTCTAATCAAAAAAGGGAAAATAATCGTGAGAAAAGTCAAAAATAAAAAATTGATTAGGAGAGTCAATGAATTTAACATTCAAAGGGGTGAAGCCGAGGCTGTCGCCTTGTATTGGCAAGAAAAAGCAGATTACCTCGCGACCGATGACGACAACGTGAGAAAAAAGAGCGTCCTACTCAATTTAAGGGTGATAGGTACGCCAGCCATAGTGTTAAATCTTTATCGAGAAGGGGTAATCGGGGGAGTGAAGTTTGAAGAAAGTCTGGCCGAATTGAGGAAAATCGGATGGTTTAGCGATGTCGTAATCGACAAAACTTTAATGGAGGGATTGGAATGGAAAAAGCGATCGGCGTGAGACTTCCGGAGGATGTGTTGAAGCAAATAGAAAAAATCAGCGAGGAAGAGGTAATAGACAGAAGCACAGCCATCAGAAAACTCGTAATGCTTGGCTACCAAGACTTGATGAAGAAGAAAGCCGCTGAAGAGTATTCAAAAGGTAACATAACGTTCTCCGAAGCAGCTCACCGTGCGGATTTAACCCTGTGGGAAATGGAAAAATACTTGGTGGAAAGGGGTTTCAAATCCAGCTATTCGATAGAGGACCTTCAAAAGGAGATAAGAATTCTACAAAAATAGCTGCCCACAATATCGACAGTTCTGATCAACACCCCAGCGATGAGATCCCTCACCAAGCCGGCATCTAAGAACTTTAAGTGCGCGTGGTTCGACGGGCGCGAGTGCTTCGAGTTCTAATCGATAACCTCTTTTAAGACCACGCTACAAGTCAGTGGGGAGCCGCTTGAGGCTTTCGAAAAAAAAGAAAAGTTGGTTGGGCGCCCTACTCGTCGCCGTGATCGTCGCGACAAGCATAGTTGGTCATTTGCCCAAAAGCAATTTCTTACAATCTGAATGAACTTTCTTAGCCGAGCGCAGGGTCTCTGGAGCGTATCCCCTGAAATATTCAGCCGTGATGCCCTGCTCAAACCCATATCCGGCGAGCCGTCCTAAAATCCCGTACTAAACTGTACAGGGAGTTTTTCTGGCTCTGCGGGTAGTTTCGCCGTGGCCACGGGCCACTCCGCTACTCGCTGCATCTGCCAGCAGTCGGCGGGGATGTGCCTCGCCCCATCCTTAGCTATGTTCCAGCTCGCCACGAGGTGGCGGCTGGCCTCGAACCCGCAGGCTTGACACCTGTAGGCGTGCCCATTCGGCCTGTTATATCGGCCACATATCGGGCAGTCCTTCGACTTGTGGTAGTTGCTCACCTCCACCGTCGGCAGCCCATGCTGCGTCACTTTGTAGTCCACGTATGACTGGAGCTTTCGGAACGGCCACTGGTTGAGCCGCCTCCGCATGTCCTTTCGCAGAGCTTTGCCATTTTTTGATTTTCGCTTCGAGCGCATAGATTTTCGAATCTCCTTGATGCCTTCAAACGCGACCGCGACACGCTCACGCTCGGCGATCTCGGCGATCTGTCTGCTGACGACGTGGAGTATCTGGTTGGTTCGGTTGCGCTCCCTGCGCCAGTACTTCGCCCGAAGCCTCCGCTTCTGCACCGGTCGCTGAGGTGGCGTATCGAGCTTTCGCTGGATCGACTTCCGCTTGAGCTGGGAGGCGTGCCTTATGGCAGGGAGCTTCGAGACATCGAGCGTGATGTGCTTGGGCCGCTCGTTTGGCTTCAGGATGGTCAAATCAACGCTGCGCTCGTTGATGTCTACGCCGCATACGCCCCCGATGCGCGTTGCCTCAACCCCGCGCTTGAAGGGCACGTAGACATTTGCCCTGTCTCTAAAAGCTGAGATGGTGATCTCGCCGACATTCGTCTTCCCCTCGCGCCAGTCGCGCAGGTATCGGAGTTCGTGGTGTTCGGTCACGACTAGCGGGAGCCAGAGGTATTCGCCGCGGCGGACGCGAATTTGAACCACGTTGCTTTGGAATCTGCAAATGCCGGTTGAGTTCTTGCCAGCCCAGAGCTCCAAGCGCATCGTGCGGGCCCCGTAGACGGGTGGCTTGTTTGGGTTTGCTTGGCCTTGACGGCACAGCTTCCGCCAAGACCGGAGCGTCTGCGTCGCCACCTGTCCCGCGGACCGGTTTCTTTTGGAGTTGAAGAAAAAACTCAGGGCCAAACCCGTCGAGGCTCTCAAGGCGCTGGTGCGGAAGGAAAACATTCATTCCAGCCACCCTATCGAACTTTAAGTATTTAGCTTGGGTTGAGTGTTGAGACTTCACGGCCGTGCACACCTTATGACAACGCTATCTCCATTACAGCCGAAGCTAAATACGTACAACTAAGAAGCTACCGTGGGAACACATGCGGCCCGAGCAATTCGTCCTCAGGAAGATTTCAGCAAGCGCAAAAATTCGTCCCTTTTCAGCCCAGCTTGTCTTATTATCTCCACCAGCGTTCCTTTATCGATCTCTTTATGGTCTGGAACAACAACGGCTTTTTTCCCTTCCCTTGTTTCCTTCACGAGAATTACGTGGCTTCCCTTTCGTCTCTTCGGCTCGAACCCTACTTTAGCCAGCAGCTTGATCACTTCACGTCCCGACAGCACCGGTAGCCTTTGCATAGGAAGTTACCTCGAAATGAGTGACGATCATTTCCTTGGCCCCAATCCCTTCAGGGATCCCCATCTCTTCTATGTAAAGCTCCACAGCCTCTTTCAGGTTTTTCAACGCGTCCTCGATCGCGTATCCTTGGCTGACAACATCCAACTCCGGGCATAAAGCTACATACTGTTTTTCGCCTTTCTTGATCACGGCTGTTAAATTCATGACGACCACCACGCTCAATTATTGGGCAGACGACTATTAAGTCATTTGTTTTCTCGTATTGGGCCCGTTTATCTAGTACGTATTTAGCTAATCATCACATGTGGGTTGGGTTTGGAGGACTTCACGGCCGTGCACACCTTATGGCAACGCTCCCTCCATTACAGCCGAAGTCAAATACGTACAAATTTTCTTGTTTTTAAAGATAGCTCCTACAAGTGCGTTGCGAATAAACGAAAAAATTCTATGTTAAGGAAGGAGAGCCACCGATCACCCAAATGATTATAGACCTTAGTTCTGAATGGTGTGTGGTTGAAAAGATGGGCAAGAAGTGGGGTATGTACAAGGCAGGTGGGCGGAGCCAACCGGTTGCATGCGTATACTGCGGGCGCATGACTCCTCGCATCAAGGCAGTGATCGTAAGGAAGCACTACGGTATGGGGGATCTCCGGAGCATCCCGGGCATCGACCGCAGGCGCGTGTTTCTCCCGCAGATGAAGGCCTACGCTTGCATATCCTGTGCTAAGCACCGCCGCCTTATTTGAGTCCGACGCACCGATAAAAGAATTTGGATTTCACAAATAATTTGAAAATGGGCTTTTGTGATTAGGGTTTGATAGCCTTCACAATTTCCCGAATTTTCGCTTTCCTATCTTTGGCGTGCTCGGCCAGCGTCCCTGTCACGATGATGTCGGCCCCAGCCCTCACACGCTCGGCCGTCGCTCCCGGTGTCCTTATCCCTCCACCAACGATCAATGTGACATCGGTGGCCTCGCCCACCGCCCGAACCATCTCAACTGGCACAGGTTGATTGGCCCCGGAGCCTGCTTCAAGGTACACGAACGGCATCCCCAGGTATTGTGCGGCCAATGCGTAGGCGACAGCGAGTTCTGGCTTATCACGCGGTATTAGGTCAGCCTTTCCCACATTCCCTGCCATGCCACCCGGTTCGACCAAAATGTATGCCATCGGCAGGGACTCCAGATTGAACTGTTTTACGAGCGGCGCTCCGAGTTTCTGAGCCCCAGTGATGAAGTAGGGGTCTCGAGAGTTGAGCATGCTCATGAAGAAAATCGCGTCCGCGTGGCGGCTTACCCCGGCCTCGTTCGCTGGGAACAAGATGACGGGCAGGTGTGTCGCCTTTTTTATGGCGAGCACCGTGTCGTCGAGAAGCTTTCCCCCTGCATGGGTCGAGCCCCCAACCATTATCCCATCGGTGCCAGCTTCAGCGGCGTCGGAGGCGATTTTCCCTGCCACAATAGGTGTTTGTTTGGCAGGGTCTATGAGCGTGAGGTGGGCAGCGCCATCGCGGGAAATTATATTTTTTAAGTGTTGTTCGACTTTACCCACTCGGCTCCCTCGATTTTGCTCTCAGCCCCTTGTAGCCGCACTTCCTGCACTTCTCAGCCTTCAAGGGGTTTTTGGCATTACAGCGCATGCATATCTTGACGTTGAACAGACGCTTATCAGCAACCTCGAATTTGGCCATGAGTTCACCTTTTTCCTCGCACCTCTTTGAACACTTCCGGTAATTTATCGATTAGGTCTGATGCTACAAATTCATAACCTTTTTCCTTGAGGCAGAGATCGCCCGCCCGCCCGCAGACCCAGGCTCCGGCAACCGCGGCTTTGAATGGGTCGGATCCTTGAGCTAGGAAGGCCCCCACAATCCCAGACAGCACGTCGCCGGTTCCTCCGACTGTCATGCCCGGGTTGCCCGTGTGGTTCAGCTTCAGATTTCCAGATGCAGAGGCGATGATATCAACGTGCGCCTTCAGCAGAACCGCACAACCGAGCCCCTGCGCCGCTAGCTTGACTTGCTCGACGCGTCCTTGTACGTCAGAGGGTAAGTCCGAGCCAGTTAGTATCTTGAACTCTCCGGCGTGCGGCGTCATGACCCAAGGCATCCCCTGCGCAAGTCCTCGCTCAGATGCAAGAGCTTTCAACCCGTCTGCATCAAAAAGGACAGGCAGGGTTGGATGTTTTTCTCTGAGCGTGCGTGCGAGTTCGATGACGGCATCACGAGTTTTCGCCAGCGTGCCCGATCCCGGCCCGACAACTACAGCTGTCGAACGTTCCATCTCACTCAAAATCTCTGAAAGAGCGGATGACTCTAGGTCACGGCATGGGAGTTTGATTGCGATCAGGTCTGGTGAGAAGGAGTTGACAGTCCAGGCTGTTTTTTCAGGAGCGGCGATGATTGCGAGGTCGACTCCAGAGCGTAGCGCGGCCAGACCCACGAGCGCCGGTGCTCCAACGTAGCGTGACCCGCCCCCGACTATCAGTAGCCTGCCAAAGTCACCCTTGTGGGACTCGGGCTTCCGCTTTGGGAGCACAGCCCTAACATCAGTTTTTTTGACGCGCGCCAACTTCTGCATAATGACTCCCACTAATGAAAACACCAGCCATGAGTTAAAAAGCATTCTAAAATCAGCCTTTTCCGCAAATTTAATTAGATGCTATTTGAGTAAACCTGTGAGGTGGTGCTCTGCCGAAACCTGCATGGGTCAAAGGTGGACCGCGGATAGTCAAACCGATTCCCGGCCCAAGTGCGAAAAAGCTCGTGGCAAGGGACGAGCTAGTGATGTCTCCGTCTTACACCCGGGCCGAGCCAATCGTGGCAACCGAGGGTTGGGGCTGTTATGTTAGGGATGTCGATGGAAACGTTTTGCTTGATTTATCCTCAGGCATGTTCGTCTTAAACTACGGCTATTCACACCCAAGATTGATCCGGGCAGTTGAGCGGCAGCTAAGAAAACTCACCCACTTCGCAGGGACGGATTTCTACTACGAGGCGCAGGTTGAGTTGGCGGAGCGTCTTGTGGACATCGCTCCTGGCAAATTCGAGAAACATGTTTATTTCGGAAACAGCGGCGCAGAGTCGGTTGAGGCAGCGTTCAAATGTGCACGCTGGCACACCCGCCGCCCGCGCATGATATCGTTTACCGGGAGTTTCCACGGACGCACATTTGGAGCCATGAGTCTGTCCTCCGCGGGTACAATGCGCCGCCGTCATTTCGCCCCTCTCGTTCCCGGTGTCAGCTTCGTGCCGTTTCCAGATCCTTACCGTGGTCCGTTTGGAAACTCCGATTGCGGTGCGAAGTGCGTCGAATACATACGGAAACGTTTGAAGAAGGATATCCCGGCGGAGAAAGTTGCAGCGGTCATCACCGAGCCGATTCAAGGTACAGCAGGTTACGTCATCCCTCCGCCTGACTTTTATCCAATGTTGAAGGAACTCTGTGAGGAAAATGACTGGCTCTTCATCGCCGACGAGATCCAGACGGGGCTGGGGCGTACGGGCAAGATGTTCGCGATGGAGCACTGGGGAGTTGTCCCAGATATCGTGTGCGTGGCGAAAGCGCTGGCAGGAGGAATAGCCCCGATAGGTGCAACTATTGCTGACGCGGAAGTCATGGACTGGGAACCAGGAGCGCACGCCTCTACCTTTGGAGGGAATTTAATAGCATGTGTAGCTGCCATCGAAGGCCTGAAGATTTTGGAAGAACAGAAACTTGTCGAACGGGCGGCAGAGCTGGGTAATCTAGCGTTGAAGAGATTACATGAGATGGAGGGGAGGTCGAAACTTGTCGGAGATGTCAGGGGGAAAGGACTGCTATTGGCGGTTGAGTTGGTGAAAGACAAACGCACAAAAGAGTTTGCAGTCGAGGAAAGGGACATGCTTGTAAAAGAAGCTTTGAACCGAGGACTCATTGTCTTCAGAGGCGGACAATCGGCAATCCGGATAGCCCCGCCTCTCGTCATAAATCGACAGGAACTTGAACTTGGCTTGGATATCTTCGAGGAAGCCCTTCGCGAGGTGGAGCGGAAATGTTGATGCTTAAGCCGCACTTCAATGTGAATTCTGAAGGGCACTTCGTGATCGGAGGTATTGACGCTTTAGAGCTGGCAGAGCAGTTTGGAACCCCTCTTTACGTCATGGATGAGCAGCGCGTGCGTGAGAAATACCGCCGTTTTCGCAAAGCGTTTTCCGATAAATGGCCGAAAATGATCGTCTGCTATGCGCTGAAAGCAAACTCCAACTCCGCTGTTGTCAAAATTTTGCAGAGCGAGGGAACAGGTGCAGATGTCAGCTCCGAAACTGAGCTGCGGGTCGCTCTCAGAGCAGGGATATCGGGGGGCCAGATGGTGTTCAACGGCAATTACAAGACTCAGCGGGAGCTGGAGATGGCCGTCGCTAACGAAGTGTTGATAAATGTTGACAGTTTCCAAGAACTCGAGGCCGTTGACAAGACAGCTTCACGGTTGGGCAAACGCGCGCGGATCGGCTTTAGGATCAACCCCGATGTGAAGGCACCCACTCACCCCTACCTAGCCACCGGGTTACGGGAAAGCAAGTTCGGTATAGATGTTGCGAGCGGGCAGGCGTTCGAGGCATACAAGCTTGCGGCCAAGATGAAAAACGTGGAAGTGGTCGGCATCCATGCGAACATAGGGTCCCAGATCTTGGACGCGGCCCCATTTGTGGAGGAGGCGGAGAAGCTCATGGCGCTGGTCACCGATGTCAAGGAGAAGCTGGGCGTATCCATTTCCTTCGTCGACTTGGGCGGTGGCATAGGCATCCCATACAAACCAGAAGAATCAGAACTCCAGCCCTTGGAAGTGGCCGATCTTGTCGTGGGTGTGATAAAACGGGCCGTAGAGGAGAAGGGTTTGGTGGAGCCGACGTTGATTCTGGAGCCAGGACGGTACTTGGTGGGCGATGCGGGAGTGTTACTGGCGCGGGTGGGGTACATCAAGGAGAGACAGGGAATGCCGACTTGGATCGCGGTGGACGCCGGGATGAATGCTCTGCTCAGGCCTGCCCTCTATGGCGCCTATCACCACATCGAGCTGGCGAACAAGATGAATGAGAAAAATGAGATGGTAGTAAACGTCGCCGGGCCACTTTGCGAGTCTGGAGACTTCCTCGGGAAGGATAGGAAACTCCCAAAGGCAGAGCAGGGCGATCTGGCAGTGATTTTTGATGTGGGGGCGTACGGGTTGGTGATGTCGACCCAGCACACGGCCCAGCCGCGACCTGCAATGGTTCTCGTCAACGGCGAAAGGGCAGAGATCGTCCGAAAGAGGGAGACATACGAAGATCTGACCAGACTCGACAAAATCCCAAGGTGGCTCTGAGTGGGACGGATTGTCGTGAAATTTGGCGGGACGAGCGTCGGCAATTGGGACCGAGTTCGGCTGGGGGCGAGAGCGGTCTACAGAGAGCACAAGAGAGGCACCCAGATCGCAGTTGTGGTGTCAGCGATGGGGCACACGACTGACGCGCTTGTCAAGGCGGCGAAGGCAAGCGGGCGCGAGGTGGGCAAGAAAGAGCTTGATTTTATCATGGCGCTGGGCGAGCGCGCGAGCGTCAGGGTTTTCGCCGCGGCATTGTGCGAGCTCGGAGTGGAGGCGAAGTTCATCGACCCGGCGCAGGAAGATTGGCCAGTTATAACCGACAGCAATTTTGGCATGGCGAACATCGACTTTGCGGAGACCAAGAGAAGGACACAGAAGTACATCCTACCGCTTCTGAATCGAAGGGTGATCCCCGTTATATGCGGCTTCCTTGGAAGGGATCGGGATGGGAACATAACCACGATCGGGCGCGGGGGGAGCGACATAACGGGGTTCCTAATGGGCAAGTGCCTTGGCGCCGGCGAGGTGGTGATAGTCACAGATGTCGAAGGTGTGATGACAGCAGACCCCAACAAGGTCTCGGGGGCGAAGGTGCTCAAGACGATTACGGTTGAGGAAATGAGAGATCTAGCCAGGTTCGGCGCCCAGGTGATGCACCCGCGGGCCATGGGTTACAAGGATTCGGGCATAAGGGCGAGAGTTATACATTTCCGGCGCGGTAATTTATCAGTTGGCGGGACCACTATAGTTGGACCGAGAGAGAGTGAGTTTGTGGGCGTCAGGCTTTACGAGAAACCGCTGGCGATGCTGACAGTAGTGGGGGAAGAGATGCAGACGACCCCAGGAATATTGGCGAAGGTAGCGGCTCCCCTCAGCAGGGTAGGGATTAACATCTTCGGGGTTTCGATCGGTCCCAGATCTTTCTCGCTCTATGTGGCGGAGGATGACACAAAAAAAGCGCTCCAACTCCTGCATGGTCTAGTGGTAAGAAATAAATTGATGAAGTCCGTGACGAGCGAGGGGAGCTTAGCTATGATAATTGCCGAGAGCGAACGATTCATTTATACTCCAGGAGTAATCGCAAAGTTAACGGAACCTCTGGCAAGGGCGAAAATAAATATCATTGAGATCTTGTCGAGCAGAACTTCCATAAGCTTTTTCGTGAACTGGGACGAACGCGAACAAGCACTTAAGCTCTTCAAGCGGGCAATGAAAAAGATGGAGGCCTAAACATGTTTGAAGGTGCATATACGGCGATGGTGACACCGTTCGACAAAAAAGACAGAGTAGATGAGGACGGCCTCCGTGAAAACGTGAAATTTCAGATCAAAAATGGCATAAACGGGTTGGTTCCCGTAGGTAGTACTGGCGAGTGTTCAACGCTTTCCTACGAGGAGCACAACCGAGTCATAGAAATTGTGGTCGATGCCGCGAAGGGCAAAGTCCCGGTGCTGGCCGGAACTGGTAGCAACAGCACCTGGGAAGCGATAATGCTGACCAAACACGCGAAGGAGGTTGGCGCAGACGGTGCCCTGTTGGTCGTCCCATATTACAACAAACCAACGCAGGCCGGCCTTTACGCCCATTTCAAAAAACTCGCTGAGGAGGTCGATATCCCCCAGGTCATCTACAACATCCCGTCGCGTACAGTGGTCAACATGCTGCCAGAGACCATGGCGAAGCTGGCCAAGCTGAAAAACATCGTGGGAGTGAAAGAGGCTAGTGGGGATATCAAGCAGGCCGCCAAAATCATCGAGCTGACGCGGGGCGAGGATTTTTCGGTGATTTCCGGAAACGATTCTGACACGCTTGCGATAATGAAACTCGGCGGCGTGGGGGTCATCTCGGTCGCGTCGAACATTGTGCCCGACAAGGTGGTCAAAATAGTGGAATCCTTCCGTTCAGGTGACGTGAAAACGGCTGAAAAGATCGACAGGGAACTGTCACCTCTTTACAAGGCGCTGTTCATCGAGACCAACCCGGGGCCGGTGAAAATGGCGATGAACTGGATGGGGATGGCAGCTGGAGGGCCAAGGTTGCCGCTGGTCGAGCTAGAGCCAGAGAACCAAGAAAAGCTGCGGAAAGTTTTGGTCGATATGAAGTTGGTGCGGCGATGATTCGAGTTGCCGTGTGCGGTGCGTGCGGGCGGATGGGCAAGCTCATTGTGCGCCAAATCTCCAAACAAAAAGACATGAAACTTGTTGCAGCTATCGATGCTCCCAGTACTCCAGAGGCCGGAAAAGACGCGGGAGATCTTGCTGGCGCGGGCAAACTCAGCGTGAATATCGTCGGTGCGGACAAATTGGCCAGCGTGCTGAAGAAGTCAAAGCCTGATGTGCTTTTAGATTTCACAAACGCGGACGCTACCGTACAAAACGTCAAAACTGCTGCGGAAGCAAGTGTCGCCGTTGTTGTCGGAACTACAGGATTCACGGAAGAACAGCGAAAACTAATTGAACGAACGATTAAAGATAAGAAGATTCGGGCCGTTGTGGCACCCAACATGTCTGTGGGAGTCAACGTGTTTTTCAAATCGATTGGGGAGACGGCCAAGATGCTTGGGAGTGACTACGATGTGGAGATCGTTGAAGTTCATCATGTGCACAAGAAGGATGCTCCCAGCGGTACGGCAAAGAGGGCTGCCCAGATATTAGCGAAAGCCTTGGGCAGGAGCGAAGACAGCATCAGGATCAAATCCATTCGAGAAGGGGAAGTGGTCGGAGACCATACAGTGATATTTTCCAATCCGGAGGAGCGTATCGAGATCGTCCACCGGGCCCAGAGCCGCGAGACATTTGCGGCGGGAGCGATGAAGGCGATCCGCCATGTCGCCAAAAAAGGCAAGCCCGGCGTAGTCCACGACATGCAGGACGTTCTTGGCTTGCGTTCATAGAGGCAGAGAAAGATAACCGATTTACTGTAGCCTTTTTGGAAGGGTTCTTTCGTGTAGTTTTATCCC
>Ga0315280_10007332_pt1 | contig 14864 bp, 6 predicted proteins | sample YL17G06_40_MG_FD_203697 | JGI IMG/M metagenome (GOLD analysis project Ga0315280, IMG submission 203697) | Sediment microbial communities from Yellowstone Lake, YNP, Wyoming, USA - YL17G06_40 | ecosystem: Environmental > Aquatic > Freshwater > Lake > Sediment | place: USA: Wyoming | collected...
ATTACTTTCCATAGTTCATCTGTGATAAGTTCTCTTGCCATAGGCATGCCCCCCTCATATTGTTGGACATGCTCTATATCGGCATTTTCGTCACCCAACTTGAGGTTTTGTTAGAGTCTCTTAGAAAAGAACTGGATGAGGATGCAAAACTGGTATTTATGTATGCTCTTACCCGGCTGAAGGACATAAATATACAGGCTTGCAAGGAATTTTCAGCGCTGTTGGGTAATTACCCCAGCGCGAAAGTGAGAAAACAGGCTGCGGTCTATCTTGCGAGTGCGTCCGAGGAATATGTTGTGGCGGCACTGTGCAAAGCGCTCAAGGAGGACAGAGATGACGATGTGCGCTCGCAAGCGGCTATCTCTCTCAAGAGCAGTGTGGCAGAGAAAGCGTTTGAGCCACTGCTTGCAGCGTTTAAACAGGACGCAAGCGAAAAGGTGAGGCGGACTGCGGGGGAAGCGTTACTTGAAATCAACCCGGAGAAGGCTGCGCCTCTGATACTGGAGACTACAAAGGGCGCTGATTCAGCGGCAATGAAGCGTCTAAGGATACTCGCCTTGAATGCTGTCGGAGGCAAGAACGCAATCGCAGAGTTTTTCAAGATGTGTGAAGACAGAAGTTTGGACAGCGAGATACGCGCTGAAGCGCTGAAAAGGCTTCAAAAACTGGAGAAACCCGAGAAACTCCTTGAGACCTGTGCCCGTCTGCTGAAAGAGGAGGTGAGCAGGCAAATAGTTGAGGTTGCGCTTGGAGGGCTGATAGCGTGCGGAAGCGAGGCGCAGAAGTATCTGCGGGAATTCGCCGCCGACACCACAAAAGATGTGAATCTCAGGCGCAGCACCGTTGAATCTCTGAGCAACTCCAGAGACAATTTTGAATGCCTTGCCTGGATTATTGAAAAGAACAATAAGGACTTGAGTTTGCTTGCGGCGGAAAAGATTGCGACAGTCAACGATGAGCGCGTCGTTTCGTTACTTGAGAGAGTGCTGAAGGCGCAGGATTCCGACGACGCAAAAAAGATTCTATCTGACGCATTGAAAACCGCAAAGCACCTGCGAATCCTGCGCGAGACAGGTCAAAAATAGGTCGGATTGGAAACTGTTGTAACATTCGCCTTCTGGTCCTGGTGCGGCTATTCTTTGGCAAGTTTCATTTCCAGTTCCATCAGTCTCTCTCTAATATAATAACGCCTCTCACCGGCAGGGTATCTCTCTATAACCCTCCGGATCGCGAGTGCTGAACCGCCGTCGCCGTGATATGCCAGCATAGAAGCGACATCTCCTGCGAGGGTTGCATCAGGGTCTTCAAGCATCTTGCGTATCGCGGGCAGCGATTGACTGTCCTTCAGGTCAAGAAGCAAACTGGCAGCGTTGCTGCGCATTTCCTTGTCCGGGTCAGAGAGTCTTGCTCGCAAGTATTCCTCAGGATTTCCTGAAATCTTCGCAAGGCATAGTAGCGCCTTATTCCTTGACAAAGCGGCGTGTTTACCCGCAGCAGATTCCAACAGGTAAGGCTCTATAGATTTGTCTTTGAGCCGGAGAAAGCCGCCGACAATGGTCTCCACTGTGTGAGTGTCATTGGTGTCCTTCAGTAAATCAAGCAGGTTGTGCACGTGCTCGCGGTCGCCCCACATCGCTATTGCCACTATTATGGCGGATTTGACCTCACGGTCATCAACGCTCTCAAAACCTTTGTAAACAGCCGCCATCGCTTCTTCTGTGCCGATTTTCCCGAGCGCGATATAGGCATTCGCCTGATAGTGTGTGTGCCAATGGGTCTTTAGCCCATCTATGATTGGTTCTACGCTCTCCCGGGCTTTCAGTTCACCGAACGCCTCCAGAAGCATATCAAGCACGTTGCACGTATCCTCTCGCGAAAACGCATCCAGCAGGTATGGCAGTGCAGCCTTATCGCCGAGTTTGCCGAGATGTTCTGCATAGTCTCCGCGCATCCTGAAGTCCGGTTCTTTGACGAGTTGCTCACCAAATAACTCCGCGAGACCAGGTACCCCGAGATAAATCAGTTCCTTGCAGACACAGTCCTTAAAGTCGCTGCATTTGGACTCTTTCCTGACCCATTCCAAGTAGTAGAGTATTGTCACCTCCTTTTTGAATTTGCGAAGGGCTTTTAACACAGCATCTATCTCAGCACGGTTGATGGATGGAGCGACCGCATCCAGTATGTGCCTAATTGCAGCAGGTTCGTTGAACGCGACTGCGGCATCCACTGCGGCTTCTACCGAACCAACGTAGCCACTGTCCCTCATATCTGAAAGAATCTTGAATGAAAGTTCAATCGCCTTGTTCTCTTTGCGCTTGACAAGTTCTTTCAGTGCAGTAAGTCGCGCACCATTATCTTCTGTCTTTGAAGCGGCTCGCAATAGCGCTTTTGTCGCTTTCTCGCCTTCAAACTTGCAAATGGCGGGTATGCCGTATCTGAAGCCGTACTGCCAATCGCTGAATGTGGCTTCTATGATGGCGTCAAGCGCTTCCGGCGTCCCGGCATCACTCAGAGCGTTGAGTGCAATAAGGCGCACCTTGTCGTCCGCACTGTATTTCACAAGCCTTATCAGGAACTTCATTGCCTCAGGATATTCCTTCAAATGCCCCAGAGCGGAGATAACAGCCCACCCCCATCTGTCATCTGCCAGACGATTCGCTCGCTTCATAATGTATTCAGCCGCAGACTTGGTCCCTATCCGGGAAAGCGCGCTTATGCAAGGGACGTGGAGGGAAGAATCGGCTTCAAGAGAATCCGCAAGAGCGATAATCACCTCATCAGTGCCTGTTACTTTGTTTGCCCCGAGCGCGTCAATAGCGGGTATTATCAGGTGAATTGGTGCGCGATTCTTCACAATCTCAATCAACTTCTCCTCGCCCCCCGCCGGAATGCCGTAAACCATCCCGCTCACAGCGCGCAGTTGCACATACTGACTTTTGTCCTTTAGACCCTCAAGAAACACATTGCAGAACTCCTTGTTCCCTGACCTGGCGAGTCCGCTTGCTGCTATCACGCGCGGGAAAACCGCTTTATCATTCTCCAGAACTCTCCTGTATAGTTTGGTATAGTCTCTTTCCCTTGCGAAAAGCGTTGCCTCAAGCGCCATACCGCGAACCGCAGAGTCCGGGTGAGTTTCAGCGTGACGCAGCAATTCGTGCATAACAACTTCTTCATTGCCGGCGTATCGCGATAGTTGTTCGGCAGATTGCCGCCTGATGCTCTTGCTGCGACTATTCAGGTCTTCCAGCCACTTGTCAAATTTCGCTTCATCACCTGCGTGAAGGGGTTGGGTTGGTAAGAGGGAAAACGCAAGTGCCACGAGAAAGGTCAAAAAACAAGCACGCATCTTTTCCTGCTCCTGTTGGAACGTCTGTCTAAACATTTTACCTCGCGCCGCTTTCCTATTCAAATCATAATAAGTTGAATCTTTGTTACTGGTGCACTCAGTGTTTGCTTATGAACCCTCGGGGTGTCCGCCTCGGCTGAACTGCGAGCCGGCGGGACTGCCCTCTATTCTGGACAGTCATTCACTACGTGTGGACCTTCATTCTGTTTCTGGAAAACGCTTCTCTCTTGACCAGCACTTAGTCACACTTTCCGATAATTCACCGCGATTAGCAGATTACACCGAAGAGAAGAAGTTTCAGGATGAATGGGAACTGCTCGGCTTGTCGGTGAGGAAGCGTCCGATTGTCTATCTTATGAACGGGTATTCCAGAAACAGATTTGTGAGGAGTTCAGAGCTTCGGCAGCACGTGGGGAAAGTCGTTCGGCTTGCAGGGATTCTCGCGGCAGTGAGAGACACAGAAACCTCAAAAGGCGAGTTGATGCGCTTTCTGACTTTAGAGGATGAAGACGGAATATTTGAAGTAACTCTTTTTCCTTCCGCCTATCGCTATCTCTACCGCAGAGTTGCTGGCATCGGACCATATTTCATAACCGGAAAGGTAGAAGACCAGTACGGTTCACTGACCATAATGGCGAAATTCCCCCGATATTGGGGAACAAAAAACACTAACAATTAGTGAGATGGAATCACCGCTTTAGCGCGATCGGGTCAGTGCCTGCGACACCTGTCAATTTGTTCCTCCGAGTACACAAGCGCGAATATTCTTGACGTTGTGGCGTCAAATATGTTGCGATAATCATCGGAGATTTGAAAAGTGTTTGCTGTACCGGAGGATTAGGATGTCAGTTAGGCGTTTGTTGGTCCTGGTAATGTCCTTGCTTGCGTTCGGATGCCAAAGTGCAGTCACAAGGCCGGGAGTGCCCGCCGCGCCGAAAGTTCCTCCCGAAGCGGCAGAGAAGATTGAAAGGCTCGGCTGCAGGAATGCTGACGTCAAAGCGTTTGTCTGCCGCCAGTTAGGGGAAATGGGTGAAAAAGCATTTCCGGCAATTCCCTACCTTGTCAAGTTACTGGGCGACCGGTCAAGCACGATATGGGGCTTTGACTTTGCAGGCACAGAAGTGGAGCAAACCTGTCCTGGTTGGGAAGCGGCTGAAGCCTTGGTCAAAATCGGCAGCCAAGCTGTCCAACCCCTTATAGAAGCCCTCTGAAAGATAAAGACCCTGAAGTCCGCCATTACGCCGTAAGGGCACTCGGGGAGATTCAAGACCCTCGCGCTATTGAGCCGATGATCGCCGCACTCAGGCGTGAGGAGCGCTTCTTCTGGAACTACGCGGATGCTCTCGGGGCGATGGGCAAGCCCGCTCTTGAACCTCTGATTCGTCTTCTGAACGAGCAGGACAATTGTTGCCCTGTGATAGCAGCGCAGGCTCTCCAAGAAAGTGGTAGAGCAAGCAACGAAATAATACGGAACCCGCACTCTGGCTTGCCAGTTATCGCTGACATTCGTATGCTCCGATGTCCACCGCACCGTTTACTATGCGTGGGCTGCCATCCAGATCACTCGTGACGGCTGCTGGCATAAGCGAATCATCGCCGGCGTCTATACATTGTGATGTGCCTTGCAACCTGTAATTTCCGCTACCTGCGTCAATAAACAGCGGGTCAAGATTTATGCAATTGTTTGGCATCACTGTTCCAATTCCACCAATATCATTTACGCCGTTCGCATAGTCGCAGTAGTTGAGAGTGACACTTGAAGGCCAGTCAGCGTTAATCTGGCATCCCTGTTGAGTGGAACTGTTACCCCACAGGATTACATTGTTGAGGACTGCGTTAGAATTTCCACAGGAGATGCCGCCGCCGAATGCGGTAGATGTGTTGTTTACCACTGTGCAGTTGGTTATTACGCCTCCCGAGTTAGCAAAAAAGATGCCGCCGCCGTCGCGCGTTGTTGTAATGTTGCCGCTTACAAGACAATTTGTCATCGTGAGACTTGAATCGTCGCACCAGCAGATACCACCGCCATTCTCCGACGTCCTGTTGTTGGATATCGCGCAAGCGCTCAGGGCGAGGGTGGTTCCGCCCCAGGCATAGATTCCACCGCCTGACTCTGTTGAGGAGGTATTGTTCACAATTGTGCAGTCTGTTATGAGATAACTGCCGCCGTAAAGGCAGAGTCCTCCGCCCTGGTCGTCCGCAATGTTGCTCTCTATAGCGCAGTTCGTTATGGTGATTCTGGAACTGCTGCAGGAAAACCCGCCGCCTTTATCAGAATAGCCGCTCGCGATATTCCCTGTTATCGTGCAGTTTGTTATTTTGGAACGGGAAACATTGTAGCAGTATATTCCACCGCCACCGTATTCCTGCGCAGTGTTGTTTGAGACGGTGCAGTTCTCTATCAAGGCGCGCCCGGTTTGAAATTGAAGCCCGCCGCCCGTTGACGTTGACACGTTGCCTGTTACGATACAGTTGATTATTCTCGGGCTGCAATTGTAGCAGCAGATACCGCCTCCACCGTCAGCCCTGCCGTTTCGGATAGTAAAGCCGTCAATTACAGACGAAGGAGTTTCATTTGTGTGGAAGTAGAATCCTCGACCGAAATTCTCGCAGTCAATTATGCAGTTTGTGGCGCCGCCAACTGATTTCAGATATATCGCCTTGCCCTTGAAGTCCAAATTCTTGTTGCCTGTTTCTGTGTATGTTCCATCCGCTACGAGCACGCCGTCGCCGTCTGAAGCCACATCTATCGCGGATTGTATGGTAGGATAGGAACCGGGCACGCAGAACCAGCCGCCTTCATAAGCGCCGATGTTCACACAATCGCCGGTTATCCGCGGGTTATCGTCCAGGCAAGTGGTTATCTCTGAGGGGACAAGAGAATTGTCTCCCGCATCTATGCAGGGAGAACTTATCAGCAAGCGATAGTTGCGACCTGCTGCATCTACAAACTGCGGATTGGAACTCATACGATTGATTGGCGTCACTGTCCCGCTTCCTGCAATATCGTTCGCACCATCCGCGTAGTTGCAGCATCTCAGACTCACACAGTCGCTGGCATTATAAGTGTAAATTTGATTTCCTGCTGAACTGGCGTGGTTGCCCCAGATAATGGTGTTACCTATTGCAGGACTCGAGTTTTCCCAGCAGTAGATGCCTGCGCCCTGCGAACCCGCCGAATTGTTCACTATTGTGCAGTTAGTTACTGTTGGACTGGCATTGGTCCAGCACAGAATGCCGCCACCATAGTCTGTTGATGCGGTGTTATCCGCTATCGCGCAGTTGACTATCAGAGGAGCGGAGTTATCCAGCGCAATCCCGCCGCCTCTCTGCGCTCTGTTTTCGGCTATCAAACAATTGGTTATTTCAGGACTGGAGAATGAGCAGTGAATACCACCGCCATCGTTGGTTGCCGCACTGCTCGCTATTGTGCAACCGGCTATAGAAGGACTGGAGTTGCTGCTGCAATATATACCGCCGCCACAGTTCGCATTGCCATTCTTTATGCTAACGCCCTCCAGCCTCGATTTTGCTGTCTCGCCAGAGTGGAAGTGAAATCCGCGACCAGAATTCTCGCAGTCAATAATGCAGTTTGCAGCGCTGCTCGCTGACCTCAAATGAACTACCTTTCCCTTGAAATCCAGGTCTCTGTTACCAACTCCCTTGTATATCCCGTCTGCGACAAGCACACCGTCGCCGTCCGTAGCCGCATCTATCGCTGCCTGTATTGTGCCATACCCCCCTGGCATAGTAAGCCATGCCCCCTCGTAAGCACCGATGTTGACGCGACCGTTTGTAATCCGCGGTCTTCCTTCCAGGTCGGTGGTCACTCCCGCCAGCACAAGCGAATTGTCACCCGCATCCACGCAGGGGGAAGTTGCCAACAAATGATAGTCTTGCTCCATCGCGTCCACAAACTGAGGATCCAGGTTTACGCAGTTGTTCGCCGTCACAGTGCCAAGTCCTCCAACATCGCCTGAACCATTCGCGAAAGCGCAGTAATTGAGTGTAACAGTTGAATTGCTGTCGTAGGTATATATCTGGTCCCTAACGTTGCCCCAGATGATAGTGTTAGAAATTTGAGCGTCTGAACGATTGCAGCAGATGCCGTCCCCGGGTTGCGATGGTGCCTCATTACCGGTTATTGTACAATTGTCTAAAGCCACATCGGAGCAATAGCAGTCGATTCCGCCCCCATAGTAACTTCCCGCCCTGTTATTCGCTATGAGGCAGTTGGCTATCAGGCAACTTGACTCATAGCAATTAATTCCGCCACCGTTAGTTCCTTTGTTCTCTTCTATTATGCAATTGGTTACCGCCAGAATAGAGTTGTAGCAGGAGATACCGCCGCCAGGGTCGTTTCCTGCGTCGTTTTTCATTATTCTGCAGTCGATTATCTTACCACAGGACTCAAAGTAACGAATGGCACCCGTGTTGTTTGCTATCGTGCAGTTAGCGAGTATTGGACCAGAAGACCGAGCGTACAAAGCGGACCTGCACTTTTCTATAGTGCAATTCATTATGATGGGGTAGGAATATTCGCAAGCCATAGCGCCACCTTCGTAATATGGCAAGCAGCCAGTCATTATGCACGCAGTAATAACCGGGCTCGCGTTGACACAGTATATGCCGCCACCATTGGAGTTACTACCCTTACCGTTGCGGATGGTGAAGCCCTCAACTATGGAGTTTGCGGTTTCGTTAGTGTGAAAGTAGAACCCGCGTCCCAATTGCTGGCAGTCAATAATGCAACTTGTCGCGCCTCCTGCAGACCTCAAATGCAATTCTTTGCCTTTGAAATCCAGGTCTCTGTTGTCCGGTCCAGTGTATATTCCCTTTGCAACCGATACTGTCCAGCTTGTATTGCCGGCGAGGTCAAGCCCTCTCTGTATACTCTTTACCGCTTGTGCCCAACTCAGTCCGTTATTCATCTCATCATCACCGTTTGCGCCGTCCACATAGATTGTATTTCCTGTCAGCGCGCGCACAGTTATGTAATTTACCTTCGTCTGCGTGTCTGAACCACCCGGACCAGTTACTGTCAATCTCACCGTATGCGTGCCAGCCGTCGCATACGTATACTGAGGATTCTGAAGAGTTGAGTCAGTAGTTCCGTTGTTGTCGAAGTCCCACGCCCAGGAGGTGATACTGCCTGTTGATTTGTCTTGGAAGTAGACAGTAAGTGGCACGCTACCGCGAGTTGGCGCAGCGCTAAAATCGGCTATAACAGGCGCAGGCTGTGCCGAGTATTCGTATGCGCCGATGTCCACAGCGCCGTTTATGATGCGCGGGTTGCCATCCAAGTCAGTCGTCGCGCCTTCAGGCACAAGTGAATCATTTCCCGCATTTATGCAGGGAGATGCACTGCGCAGGCGATAATTCCGTGATACTGTATCCACAAACTGTGGATTCACGTTTACGCAATCATTCGCTGTTACCGTGCCAGTACCAGCAACATCATCTGTTCCGTTCGCATAGTCGCAATACCTGAGTGTCACACTTGAATAATTCATAATCTGGTATCCGGAGCGGGCTTTGTTGCCCCATATGGCACAGTTATTTAGCACAGGGCTGGAGTTCTGACTGGAGTAAATACCGCCTCCACTGCAATCACCTGTGCCAGCATTCCCCGCTATTGTGCAGTTTGTTATCGTCGGATTCGCGCCGGTAGAGCACCGAATCCCTCCGCCATAGGTGTCCGCCTCGTTCTTTATTATCGCACAGTTAGTTATGCTCACATTAGAACCATAGCACCAGATGCCGCCGCCTTCAGAAGCACTGTTATCGGTCACTACGCAGTTGCTTATCGTGGCATTTGAAGAATAGCAGGCAATGCCCCCGCCATTTGACCCGCTGCCACCAACAATCTTGCAATTAGTTATTGCAGGGCTGGACTGAAAGCAGTAAATACCGCCACCGTACCCACTTGGACTGCCGTTCAGAATTGTGAAACCGTCAACTATAGAGTTCGCCGTCTCATTTGTGCGTAAGTAGAATCCACGGCCAGACCGCTCACAATCTATGATGCAGTTTGCAGCCCCGCCAACAGATTTCAAATATATTGCCTTTCCCTTGAAGTCCAAGTTCTTGTTGTTAGCCCCTGTATACGTCCCGTTCGCGACCAGCACTGTCCAGCCGCTGCTGCCAGCAAGGTCTATCCCTTTCTGTATTGTGCGCACCGCGGTCGCCCAACTCAAACCATCATTCACATCGTCACCGGTTGTGCTCACGTAAATTGTGTAGTTGTGGAAATGCACGGTCACACTTTTCGGCCCATCCATAGTGAGTACCTGCGGATTATCGCTGCCGCCCAAGTCACCTGACCAGTTGATAAACGCGCATCCTGTGTTCGCAACTGCTGTCAACTGAACAGATGTATCGGTATCCTGCCAGGCACCTTCAGGTGAACATGTTACTGCGCCGTCACCGGGAGGACAAACCGTTATTGTCAACTCATATTGTGTCTTCCAATTCCAGGTTATCGATGAGTTCTGCGTAATCAGAAATGTGAAAGAGTTTGTTGAGCCGCTTGGAGGCACAGAGCCTGCGCCTGTCCAGCCTGTGCAGACATAACGGGTGCCAGGTCCACCTGCAAGAGGTGAATCCACAGAAGCCGTTACAGACATTCCCCAGTTGAGGTGGTCGTCTCCGACAGACGGGGTCGGAGAACCATACTCGGACTCCACAGTAAGATAGACATCTGTTGGTCTGTGCTCGCTTGGTCCGCAACCTGACAGAATAGATAAAGATACCAGCACAATAACAACCAGATTCCGCATCCTCTCCATTTCTTTCGCCGTCCTCCAAATAACGTATGTTAGCATAGGCGAAAAGAGACAGCAAGTGAATAATACTGGATGCGGCTATCCAAGAGCGAAAGAATTTGTTTGATTGTGACCGTGGTTGGTAATATTATTACTATTAAAAATGCGAGCAGGGAAGATGTCTCTGAATCTAAGCATACAAGACTGCGTCGCTTCTTGGACAGCGCGTGGCCAAGGTTCCCCTTTCCAAAGCAGTTTAGGAAGTTTTGGATTAGAGAAAATCCTGTTGGTCTCTGCCTCTCTTCCTACCACAAACACTCACCCCCCCATTTAGAAAGGGAGACGTGATGCGCAACATATTATCGGCTCTTATCGCGGTAATCGCTTTGAGCGGGTTGTTGACAGGCTGTGAAAAAAGGGGACACAGACCCATGGATGGCTATGTTCTGCTCACAGTCGAGTCTGAGCGTGGCTTCCCAGTTCCTGCTATCGGGGACCACCGCGTCATTTCCGGGAGGTTCATAAACGCTTATGTTGATTTACCCGTTGCAGGTCTCGCGGGAACCCGTTACGTTTGCGCAGGCTGGACAGGCACAGGGTCCGCGCCTGCAAGCGGCTCTACAAACTCTTTCACATTCTGCGTAACGCAAGACTCGTCAATCACTTGGCTGTGGAAGACGCAGTATCAATTGACCACAAGCGTCTCGCCGCTCAGTAGTGGCACAGTCACTGGTATACCAGAAGGTCCCTGGTACGACGCAGACACTAATGCCGAGTTGAGTGCGATTGCAAGTGGAGGATACGTCCTGAGCAACTGGTCGGGTGACTTGAGCGGCAACAAGAACCCTGAAACCCTGACTATGGACAGACCGAGGATTGTGACTGCAAATTTCGTCTTCGCCACAATTTGCGTGGATGGTGCAAACGGCGATGACTCAAACGATGGTTTGAGCTGGTCAACAGCCGTAAAGACAATCCAGCAGGGGCTTGACCTTGCAGGTGTCACCGGCTGGACAGTTCTTGTCGCAGACGGAACCTATGTCAGAAGTGGGGACAAGAACCTGGACTTCAAAGGCAAAGGGATACATCTGAAGTCGGTAGGCGGCGCAGGTAACTGTATCATTGACTGCGGGAAATCCGCGCGCGCGTTTTATTTCCACAGTAGCGAAAGAAGCAGCGCAATAGTGGAAGGATTTGCTATTCGTAATGGCAGTGGGGGATATGGCGGTGGAATCTATTGCACAGACACCAGCAGCCCAATGATAAGAAACTGCATAATAACAGAGTGTTCAGCATCTTCCGGCGGCGCTATCTATTGCTACCATTCAAGCCCTACCATAACAAACTGCACATTAGTAAATAACACGGCAGGCGAAGGCGGGGCTATTTACTGCGAAAATTATTCTGGGCCAATGGTCACCAACTGCACAATTTCAAACAACATAGTGGGCTCGTCTGGAGGAGGTATTCACTGCGAAGGCATCTCCTGCATTACAATCATAAACTGCACTATAACTGATAATAGAGTTACAGGATCGTACTATGGCGGCGGTGGCATATACTGCGCGAATGTATATTCTCAGAAGCCGACTGTCACAATAGTAAATTGCATTATAGCAGACAACTCAGCAAAATCCGGTGGCGGTGTTCTCAGTTGGGGTTCCACAGTAACAATGACGAACTGCACATTAGCCAACAACTCCTCCACCCAGGATGGTGGTGCCATTTGGTGCAGGGAAGGTTCCGCTCTCTCTCTGGACAATACCATTCTCTGGGGCAACACAGCCACCGCAAGCGGTAATCAGATTTACACGTGGGATGAAAACACCATCCTTTCGCTCAACTATTGCGACTACGCAAACGGAACCAACGATATCGCTGGAAGCGGCACGGTAACGCCAAACAACTGCATAAACGCTGACCCGGTGTTTTTGTGCCTTTTGAGCAGCAACTATAGATTGGAAGAACAATCGCCGTGCATAGATATAGGCAACAATTCCTATCTGCCAGGTAACATAACTTCCGACCTTGATGGTTGCTCGCGGATTGAGAACAATGTTGTGGACATCGGCGCGTATGAGTACCGCTTTGTGCAGTCCCCTCCTTTTGCAAACTTCACTGCCGTACCTAAGAGCGGTGCCATACCGGTCGCTGTTAACTTTATGGATCTATCAGGAGGCAGCATTACGCTTCGGGAGTGGGACTTTGATAATGATGGAGTTGTGGATTCAAACACGAGGTATCCTGTTCATATATACCCCTTCCCCGGCACATACACGGTCAAGTTGAAAGTAAGCGGCCCCGGGGGCTCTGATAGCGAAGTGAGGACAGGCTACATCACCATAACTCCCGGTTCAGAGTATTGCTGGACTCACAGAATAGGTGGTTCAGACTCTGATTATGCCAGCGCAGTGTGTGTGGATGGGAGCGGCAACGTTTATGTGGCTGGATATTACAGAGCGAGCGTGAACTTCGCTGCTGACTGGGGTGGAAATGACACAAGAAGTGGTCCGGGCTGTTTCGTCACCAAGATAGGCACAAATAACAATTACCTGTGGACGCGTAAGATGGGCGGAACTGTCAGTGCAATGTGCCTGGATGGAAGCGGCAACCTTTATATGACCGGAACCTTCTATCAGGGGAGCAGCCGCAATTTTGCTGAGGACTGGGGCGGCAATGACCTGAAAACGAGCGCAGGCCTCGATGACGTATTCATTATGAAAGTGAACGCCAACGGCAGTTACGGCTGGACGCGCAGAATTGGCGGCACGGCAAGCGACTATGTCTCTGCTATCTGCGCAGACACAAGTGGTAATGTCTATGTTGCAGGTTCCTTTGAGAGCACTACCGTAAATTTTGCTGCTGACTGGGGCCAAAGTGAGGTAAAAACAAGGACAGGGAGTAGAGACGCATTCATTATGAAAATAAATGCAGACGGCAGTTACGGCTGGGCGCGTAGAATAGGCGGCACTGGAATCTCCGGTGTCTGCACAGACATAAGCGGCAATATCTATGTAACCGGAGGGTTTACAGGCACTATCAACTTCGCTGAAGACTGGGGTGGAAATGAGACAAAAACAAGTGCGTCAGGGTGCTCTGACGTATTTGTCACGAGGATAGCGGCAGACGGAAACTACGCTTGGACTCACAGACTCGGCGGCGTAGGCGACGATTCTGGAGGTGCAATTTGCGCAGACGGCAACGGAAATGTTTACGTGGCAGGATACTTCTGCGGACATTACGTTGGAGGAGAGATTGTCAACTTTGCAGAAGATTGGGAAGGTAGTGACATAAAAACAGGCTGGGGTCTGTATGACTCATTCATTACAAGAATAGACGCTAACGGCAACTACGCCTGGGCGCATATAATAGGTGGCTCGGACTGGGACTTTATCAGTGATATTCGCACAGATGCAACCGGCAAAGTCTATTTGACAGGCAGTTTTGAGGAAGTTGTCAACTTCGCCGAGGACTGGGACGGCGCTGACTCAAGAACAACCAAGGAGGGAGCGTGGTCGGATATATTCGTTATGATGGTAGATTCAAACGGTGACTATGGCTGGGTGCGCAGAATGGGCGGCTGGGATGAAGACTATCCTTACGCAATGTGCGTGGATGGAAACGGCAATATTTTTGTGGCGGGACTCTTCAACAGCGGCTTCAACTTCGCCGAAGACTGGATGGGCTCTGACGTAAAAACTACCCTGGGTTTTGAAGACGCATTCATTATGAAAATTAGGCAGCAATAGGCTCCAAAGCAAGCGTAAGCCTCTGCCGCACTGTGCAGGATGTGCTTTTTCAGGAGGTTGAAAACTATGCGTCACTTGTGTCTCATTCTGTCAGTGGTTGTTGTGTCTGTCTCACTTGTCAGCTGCCGACCTAATGAGCACAGACCAATAGATGCTTATCTCGCAGTGGAATCCGAACGTGGTTCGCCGAACCCGCCTGTCGGAGACCACTACCTCAACTGGGGAATGTCTGTAACCGCTTCTGTGGATTCACCTCTTGCATGTGGACGGGGCAGCCGTTATTTCTGTGCGGGCTGGACAGGCACAGGCTCTGTGCCTGCGGTCGGTTCCATAAACTCGGTCACATTCGTTATTACTCAGAACTCGTCAATCACCTGGCTATGGAAGACGCAGTATGAGTTGAGAATAGAGGTCTTCCCTGAAGAAGACGGAACAGTACAGGCTTCGCCGGAATGCGAGGACAGTTATTATGATGAGGGTATAGTTCTCAAAATGACTGCGAGCGCGAACCCCGGGTACATGTTTTGCAACTGGAGCGGTGATCTGAGCTGGATTGTAAGTCCACAATACCTCACTATGGACGGACCCAAGAGTGTTACCGCGAATTTTGCTCCTCAGGTGCCCGTTGCTGATTTCACTGGCACGCCAACAAGCGGTAGCGTGCCGCTTTTGGTTCAGTTTACAGACACTTCAACAGGCATCATCACTTCTTGGGCTTGGGACTTTGACAACGACGGAACGACTGACTCAACTGCGCAGAATCCGAGTCACACATATACCAGTGCGGGCGTATACACGGTAAAACTAATTGTGTGTGGTCCTGGCGGCTCAGACGACGAACTAAAGGCTAACTACATAGTTGCGCGCAACATTATATACGTGGATGGAACAGACGGCGACGATACGAACGATGGTTTGACCTGGGCGACAGCGGTGAAGACAATACAGAAAGGGCTTGACCCCGCAAACGGTACTTGCTGGACGGCGCTTGTAGCGAACGGGGCA
>Ga0315280_10007334_pt1 | contig 14860 bp, 15 predicted proteins | sample YL17G06_40_MG_FD_203697 | JGI IMG/M metagenome (GOLD analysis project Ga0315280, IMG submission 203697) | Sediment microbial communities from Yellowstone Lake, YNP, Wyoming, USA - YL17G06_40 | ecosystem: Environmental > Aquatic > Freshwater > Lake > Sediment | place: USA: Wyoming | collected...
ATCGTGAACTGGTTGACATCAAACCTCGACGTTATCGGCGCGATCGCTTCCATCGTGGGAACGGCAGTCGGGCTCCCGGCACTCGTAATCGCGCTCGTTCAGTTGAGCCGAACCAAGAGAGCGGCCCAGGCCGCTGAGAAGGCGGCCCATCAAGCCGTCGGCCGGATCGGTGACGTTCTTGCCGTCGCCTCACTGGAACAGATCTGCAGCAGGTCGCGCGACCTTCTTCGTCTGACGCGCACGCGCAATCTCAGTGGGTCAGCTACCGCTGCGTTGGAGCTTCGGGAAGCACTCGCAAAGTTTTCGCAATCCAAGGGCGCTCTTCAGCTTCAGGCTGGCGACGTGTGGTCAGACTTGTTGAAGATCGTCGGCGATGTTCATGACACTCTGGAGGGAGACGATAGGACGGATGAAGGGCCTGTCGCAAGGCGACGGAGCGACGGAATGCCGGTTATGCGACACGGGGCTTCCCGATGGCCCCGATCGACTGGATGTACGGATTCCCGATGCCGATACACGGGCAGGGAAGCTGCGCCGCGGATGCGCCTCCGTCTCGGCGGTTTGAGGCGCAGCTTCACTGCTCCCCCGGGTGGTCATCGCGGTGCCACGTGTCGCACGACCCACGCGACCAGTGCCTCTTTCGCCGCAGAGTTCTCGACGACAGCTGACGATCGCCCGCAGGCGGGCGCCTGCGTACAATATACACTTGCCGACCGGCGATCCAGTTCGCGCAGCCGCTGACCATCTTCGAGCTGTTTTCGCTCATCGCCCTCTTCGCCGCGCTTCGGTCCCTCGTCCGCTCCCGTCTCGAGCTCCTCTCCCACACACGTCGGCGGATCGTGCATGTGAACGTGGCGCCCGGAGGTTGACATGGGAAACCTCTTGCGCCTCACTCGTCCGCGAACAGCGCTGCTGGTTCAATCCTTGTGATCCGCCTGGCGGGCAGGTAGGCCGCCACCAGACACATGGTGAACGCAAGCGCCACGGCGCCCGCGTAGGTCACCGGATCTCTTGCGTCGATCTCGTAAAGAAAGTGCCGAATGAGACCGGCCGTCCATGTTGCTCCAATCAGGCCGAGCCCAGTCCCGACCGTGGCGCTGACGAGCCCATCCTCGAGCACGAGTCCGACCAGTCCGTTCGCGGGCGCGCCGAGCGCCATCCGGATCGCCATCTCCCGCGCGCGCCCCGACACGGTGCGCGCGGTTACGCCGAAGATCCCGACCGACGCGAGAAGGGCACCGACCCCGGCAAAGACCCACATCAGGACCGCCCGGAAGCGATCGTCTCTCTCGGAGTCGCGGATGAGCGCCGTCATCGTGGCCGCGTCGGCGATGGGGGTATCCGAATCGAGCGCCCAGATTGCTGCCTGGAGAGCGCGAATCGTCGCGGCGGGGTCGCCCACCGTCCGGGCCACCAGATAGAGGCGTCGGGAGGGCGACTGCGCAGTGGTCCGGTACAAGGTCGGCTCCGCGGGCGCTGCGAGCGTCTTGTGCCTCACGTCGCCGACGACGCCGACCACCGTCCATTGTCTGCCTTCTGATCCGCCCTGCCAGACGCGCTTCCCGAGCGGTGACTCGCCCGGCCAGTTTCGCTGGGCCAGCGACCGGCTCACCACGATGACGTCGGGCGCGCCTGGTCCGTCCGCCTCGCAGAGCAGTCGCCCTTGCAGCAGCGGGATGCCCAGGGTCTCGTGGTAGTTGGGAAGCACCGAACGATTCCAGAACGTCGAGGTGACCGGTGCGCCGTCACGCCGGAAACCGAAGGCGTTCGAGAAGCGGCCCCCGGGAAACGGGAGCTGGTTGGTGGCGCTCACTACCTTCGCCCCCGGGACGGCCGAGGCCACCCGGACGACCTCCGCCTGGAACTGCGCCATCGCTTCGGCGCTCCCGTCGCGTGCGGCCGGTACCGCGAAGGAGAGTGTCGCGAGACCCTCCGGTGCGAAACCTGGATCGACCGACATGAGCCGGGTGAGGCTTCTTCCCAAGAGCCCTCCGGCGATAAGGAGCACGACCGTCAGGCCGACCTGAAGGGATACGAGGGCACGCTGGAGCCACGGTGCGCCTCCTCCCCGGGCGGCGACTCGAGTCAGCGACACCGCAGGGCGAACCCTGCCAAGGCCCAGGGCGGGCGCCAGCCCGAAGAAGATCCCTGTCGCGAGGCCCGTCCCGACGGCGAATGCGAGCACGCGGCCATCGAGGCCGATCGCTTCGGCACGAGGCATCGGAGGAGCAAAGCGCAGCAGCGCCTCGACCCCCAACCACGCCACGACCGCGCCTGCCACGGCGCCCGTCAGCCCGAGCAGCGCGCTCTCGGTGAGCAGCTGACGCACGATCCGCCCGCGTCCCGCGCCAAGCGCGGCGCGCACCGCCAGCTCCTGCTGACGCCCCGCCGCCTCACCGACGAGCAGGCCGGCGACGTTCAGACAGGCGATGAGGAGCAGGAGCCCGGCGGCCGCGAACAGGATCAGGAGGGGTGCGCCGAAGCCCCGCGTCAGGAGTTCCTTCCTGGAAACGACACGAGCGACCTGGCCCGGCGGGTCGCCCGGATGGTCGAGGAGCAGCGTCTGAACCTCGGCCCTGGCTTCCTCGATCGATCGGCTGGGAGCCAGCCGCGCCAGCAGCTCCAGGCAGTTCCCGCAGTTGGCCGCATCGCGACCGAGCGGCGCCCAGACGTCGCGAAACCCCCGGTCGGCAGACCCGGCATTGTCGTTGATCGCGACGAGATCGCTCGCCAGCCGGAAGCCGGGCGGGAGCACGCCGATCACCTCATAGACCTCTCCGCCCATCACGATGGCGCGACCCAGGATCCCTGGGTCGCCGGCGAAGCGACCCCGCCAGAGTTCCGCGCTCAGCAACGCGACGCGAGCGCCGCTGGTCGCCGCTGGAAGGGCCTCGTCCTCGTGGAACGTTCTCCCGAGGATCGGCTGCACGCCCAGCAACTCGAACAGGTTGGCGGAGGCGAACCCGGCCCAAATCTCTTCGGTGCGCTCGTCGGCCGCGAACGTGACACGTCGGTGGACGGAGGCGGCAACGCCGTCGAGCGTGCGCGCACGGTCGCGGATGTTGACGAAGTCGGCTGCCGCGAACTGGATGTGATCCCAGACGTAGTCGAGCACCCCAACGCCTCTCCAACTCGGCCACGCCCTCCAGACGCTCACCAACGAGGACGGGTCCCGGTACGGGAGATCCTTGATCAGCACACCATCCACGACACTGAAGACGGCCGTCGTTCCCCCGATGCCGAGCGCCAGCGTGACGACGGCCACCGTTGTGAAGAGCGGGCGGTGGGCGAGGGACCGCAGACCGAACCGCGCGTCCTGACTGAGCGAGTCCACTGTTCCCCTCCGATCGACGTGCCGTTGCCGTAGCGCAGGACGATCGTGCTCCCGTTGGCCGACACCATGGTGCCCTGACCGTCCGAGTACGTGGCGCCGCCCGGCCCTGCCGGCGACCACGTGATCTGGCTGCAGTGGCCAGGCGAAGAATAGCCGCTACAATCCCCCGACCCGGCCCCCGTTTTCTTGAAGTTGCCGGCCCGCGCTGGCACCGTCTCCACCCTGGTGGTTCACGTTTCCGGCTCGCGCCGGCGTTCGATCAGGTCTCGATGCTGTACGCGCCTGTGGCGGATGGCCAGGTGCCAGCCAGGACGTTTTCGCTGCCGAGGGCGAGTTCCGACACGCTGGATGTCTGGGACGAGGCGCGCGCTGCGGCACGAGAGTTCTGGGCGCGCGCAAGTGACGACGTTCGTCTGTCAGATGACATTCGCGATGTCTGCTCTGCCAACGCTCGCGCACTTCAGAACTGAGACCTCGTGTGTCACGGCTCATCCGCGCTCTCTGCCGGCCGCCTCGCCTTGAGCGAATGAGCACTTGCTGAGCGATTCGCTCGTCGTCCCGGCCGAACCATCGCCTCGACGTCCTCGGCGCCGACCTGCTCCGTCGTCTTCTCGAGCAGTAGCGCGGCAACCTGCATCGGCCCGATGTCGAACCCGTCTCGGCGAGCCTTTGCCGCGATCTCCTTGAGACGTGCGAGGGTGCGGCCCGCGAGTGGCACGAGTCGTCTCTCTGTCCAACGAGGATCCGTGGAGCGCCCTCCGCCGGCCGGTACGCGGAATCGAGCTTCAACCTCCGCCAGCAGTTGCCTGGCGCCAAAGTAGCCTCCAGTCGCAGCAACCTTCCCTCTCCGCGACGATAGGACGGATGAAGGGCCTGTCGCAAGGCGACGGAGCGACGGAATGCCGGTTATGCGACACGGGGCTTCCCGATGGCCCCGATCGACTGGATGTACGGATTCCCGATGCCCGATGCCGATACACGGATGCGCGAGCGCGCCGTCCAGCGTGCGATCGTCGATCTCGAGAAACGCGATCTTCGCCTCGTAGCGCGCCCACGCCAGCGCGCAGCGTGTTCTCACCGCGGCATCGCCCGACTGCAGCTTTGTGAGCAGTTGAGAGGCGTAGTCGTGCTCCGCCGGCCTGTCGATGCACTGGAGGAGCGCGGCGTGAGCCTCGGGGAAGAAGCGAGCCGCTCCGCCGTGGTAATAGTGATCGATTTCGTCACGTGTCGCCGTGAAGACCCCTCTGAGCACGATGCCGCTCACGTGTTGCGGGTGGGTCTCCGCGTACGCCAGCGCCAGCGTCGAGCCCCACGACCCGCCGAACAGGATGACCTTCCCCAGGCCCAGGTGCACGCGCAGCTTCTCGACGTCCTCGACGAGCGCCTGCGTCGTGTTCTCACGTAGCTCCCCCAACGGCTTGCTCAGCCCGCTTCCCCGCTGATCGTGCAGGACGATGTGGAAGCGCTCGGGGTTGAAATAGCGGAAATCAGCCGGTGTGCACCCCGCGCCCGGGCCTCCATGCAGCACCATCACGGGCGTACCCTTCGGGTTGCCCCCGACTTGATAGTAGATGTCGTGTATCGGCGAGACCTTCAGGTACCCCGTCCGATACGGCGTCGTTTCGGGCCACAGGCTCGACGCCGGCTGAGCCGCCGCCAGCGCGGTGGCAGTCGCCGGCGGCTGCTTCAACGCGAACGATGTCGCGCCAACGGCCAGCGCGAGGATCATCAACGCGGTCACTCTGTGTTTCATATCGCTTCCATCGATCTGCGCCGGCCGAAGACGCAGGAACACGATTCGGGCATCATCGGGAATTTGCCGGCAACCGGCCGGCCAGCATCAGGCTGCGGCTCGGGCCCTGTATGTTTGCTTCCGCAAGCCGGACGGAACGTGGAGCGACGCGGTGAACCTCGGCGACGCGGTCAACACGGACGGGACGACCTTCTGTCCGTCGGTCTCGCCGGACGGCCAGTACATCTTCTACACCGCGAACCGCGACATCTACTGGGTGAGCGCGAAGATCCTCGACCAGTTGAAGTGAAGGCGCTCGGGAACCTGCGGTAACACGCAGATGTAGCGAGGATGGAGCAGAAACCGAGGCACGACGCGAACCGACGCAGCGGCTGGCCCGTCCAATCCAGCATGAAGCACACAGTCATCGTCTTCTTCGGTCTGATCCTGTTCGCAACGGCCGCCGCCGCCCACGTGTCGCAGTCAAAGCCCGGCCCGACGCCCGACAGCCTGGCCGGCCGGTACCAAGGGAAGGCCACTTCGGCGGAGGGCGACGAAGCCATCACCGTTGATTTGCGAGTGGTCGACGGGAAACTGGCCGGCACCATCACCTCGGGCGACGACCCGATCGCGGTGGTGGGCGCCACGATCACCGGCGACCGTATCGTGCTCACCCTGGACCTGGCGGGCGAGCGGGGCACGCTCAGCGCGGGCGCGAAAGACGGGCGGCTCGATGGCCCATGCGAATGGGCGCTGGCCGGCATGAGCGGCACGTGCACACTCACGAGAACGGGCGGCGCGCCGCCGGCGGTGGTGGCGACGCCGGCCCAGGCAAAGCCGCAGCCGTTCTTCAGGCATCCACGGCTCGAGGTCGCCCTGTCCGACTTCCCCGCCGAAGGGCTGATCCTCGACATCGGCGGCGGAGGCGAAGGCGTGATCGGCCAGCTGAAAGGTCAGCAGGTGGTGGCGATCGATCTGAGCAAGCGTGAGCTGGACGAGGCACCGGGCAAGCCGCTGCTCAAGGTGGTGATGGACGCCCGCGATCTGAAGTTCGTCAACGGCAGCTTCCCCACGGCCACCGTCTTCTTCACGTTCATGTACATCGACCCGGCGGACCACGAGAAGGTCCTCCAGGAGCTTCATCGCGTCCTCGAACCGGGCGGACATCTGCTCGTCTGGGATCCGATCTTCCCGGACACGCGCGATCCTGCACACGTGAACATCCTCTTCCCCCTGCACGTGAAGCTGCCGCAGAAGGAAATCACCACCGGCTATGGCGTGCGCTTCCGCGAAGGACAGGGCGCCGACCACTTCGTGGACCTCGCCGAGAAGGCGGGCTTCCAGGTGGTGTCGCGCAAGAACGAGGCGGGGTGGTTCTTTCTCGAGTTGAAGAAGGCGAAGTAAACGGCGCGCGGAGGATCGGCAGCCGATGGCCGCGCGGAGGAACACATGAAGCAGTTCATGCGCGGGCTCGCCGGGCGCGTCCTCTCGGCCTCGCATTTTCCTACATGCGGGCTACCCGCATTCTCAGGGAGCGAAGCGCATCTTCCCGCCGTCTCACCCCGAGAGGTGAGGTATGGTCGGTTTCCCCGATGAGCTGCGCCAGGGCATCCGGCAGATGCTGAGGGTTCCGGCGTTTGCCGCGACCGTCGTCGTCCTCCTCGCGCTCGGCATCGGCATCAACGCGGCGACCTATAGCGTCGTGCGCAACGTGCTGCTCGAACCGTTGCCGTTCCGATCGGCGGAACAGCTGCTGACGCCCGCGGCCACCTGGATCAGCCCGGCGACGAGGCCAACGATGACCAGCGCCGCCCATCGATTCTTGTATGTGGTCATGATCGCTCCCTCCTGGTAACCTTCGACGCTACCTTACCAGCGGAGTTCCGGCGCGCGGCGTTCGAATCCGCCTCGACCTCGAAAAGCTGTTCGCGGTCAATCGACGGCTCTTCAAGGCGTACGTGCTGCGCGAGGAGCTCGACCGCCTCTGGACGTACAAGACGCCGACCGGACTCGCCGACTTCCTGGTCGGCTGGTTGAAGGCGTTGCGGTGGCAGCGCCTGCCCGAGATGGAACGCCTCGGCGAGTTCCTCGTCCGGCACCTGGAGGGGATCGCCGCGTACTGCTTTCATGCCGTGCGGTTCCGCGTCGTCGAGTCGCTGAACACGACGATCAAGGGCGTGTTACGCCGCGCACGGGGAATGCGCGACGAAGGGATGCTGCTGTTGAAGCTGAAATGGGCCACCGCGCGACCCATACGGTTCTCGCGGGATCTCGCTAAGTTCCTTAACTTGGCGTTGTACTCAAAATCGGTGAAGACCGCAAATGGGAATGTCGTCATTTGTCGGCAGTTGTCGTGATACCCGACATCAAACAGGTGCAGACCGTCCGATATCCTGGGCGGGCGTCCGATTAGGTCGACTGCCCAACACGGCCCGGAGTCGGCCCTTTCAGGTTGTTTGCATGGAAAGGCGTCGAACCCCCCGCATGCTCTCGCTTGCCTTCATCAACCGCCCCCGCCCCAATGCCGGTGCCTGCGTGTCACTCAGTTCTTAACGCCTGAGAGGGTTGAATGCGAAGAGCTCGGTTCGCAGGTACCCAAGACGCCAGAATCACAGTGACGAGCAAAACCACGGCGGCGCTTGAGATCGACCTCCAGCCACCCGTCTCGGCCCCGTAGAAGAACGCCGACATCGTGCTCGCTTCCGACCACCCGATCACGATGCCGACGATGAGTCCAGCGACGCCTGCCCAAACCATCTCCCCCATCACCAGCCACCGCACACGCGCACGCGACGCCCCAACCGCAACCCGAACCGCGATCTCTCGAGTTCGGCGGCCGACGATGAACGCCACGCTGCTGGCGAGGCCAACAATGACTATCCCGAGCGATCCCGAGGCGAACAGGATCAAAGCCCGCATAGCCAACGTGCGACCTCGAACCGACGCACCAAGACGTTCGCCCAGGCTGGACTGTTCAACGATGATCGCATCCCGGTCGTTCCCGGCGACAATCGCAGCTAAGTCGCCAACACTCCGCGGCTTGTCGACACGCACGACATAATGTATGAGCGACGAGGGGAAGGGCCTGCTCTTGAGCGGAACAAATAACGTTGGTTCTGGCACAACGTCGAACGACTGGTCGAATATATCCTGCACCACGCCGACCACCCTGATCGGCACGCCATCCCCTCCACTCAACGTCTGTCCCACAGCACCAATAGGACTCCAGTGAACCAGCCGCACCAGCGAAGCACTCATGACGGCCGTCTGCTCGGCTCGATCCGACCTATCCAATTCGCGCCCAGATACCAGCGACGTCTTCAATGTTCCGAAAAAGCCCGGACTGACAAACTTGAGTCGAACACTGACCCAGCCAACATCAGGGAATCTGACCAGGCCACCCACCACAACACCGTCCAACATACTGCCTGTGCAGGCCGCCACAGAGAGCCCTGGCCTGCCGGCGGCCACCGCATCGAGTGTCGTCGCAATCCTCCCGCCGTCTTCAGACTGGCGCCGCCATGGCGGATACGAGACCGAAACGACCGTCACGCTCCGATCGAAACCGACATCTTGGTTGACCATGCGGTAGTAGCTGCGGCCGGCCATATCCGCGGTTATCACCAACAGCACTGCGATCATCGTTTGGGTAGCCGCCAGAACAAAGCGAACGGTCCGCGGCCGTCGCATGCCGCCCCATTTTCCAGATGTCCGCCTCCACTCGTAGTGGCGACCGATCTGGATAAGGGCGGGAACGGCAGCGGTGAGCATCGTAAGTACAGCGCTCGCGATCGTAAACACAATTCCATGGGCCCCGACCGTCGGCCGGCCCACACCCAGTGATATTAAAGGCATGGCATGCCGAGACACGCCGACCAGCCACTCGGCGACCAGGAGCGCAACGGGCACCGCGGCACACACCAGAATGATCACCTCTAAGAACATCAGTCGAAACAAGGCCAGCCGCGTCGCACCGAGCGCGATCCGCACGTCGTAGTCCCTGGTCCTGGTAGCGACCTGCGTGAGCAGCACATTTGCGATGTTTGCAGCGCAGGCAAGAAGCACGCAAGCAGACAACAGCCAGATGCCGACTGAGAATGCTTCCGTCTTGCCAGCGAGTGACCGTTGCACGGATGTGAGCTTGGCCCGTAGTGGCTGGCCGTTCGGCCGGGTGGCGCAGCTCAGCCTGGCCTCTGCGGCCTCAGCGGACATTCCCTGCCGCAACCTTCCGATCAGGTTAAGATCACCGACATCTGACCCCGTCAGATCCATTGGCAGCAGTGTGACAACCGGGGTGTCCGGCCTCGGGAAGACGAAATCCTCCGGTATGGCCGCCACGATCCTGACATGGCCTCCATCCTGGCGGTCGACCACATGGCCAACGACCCCAACCCCGATCTGCTCTCTCAGAGTCTGCGACGGCACGAGCAATGGCAATAGGTCATGCTGGCTTGCAGACGACTTCCATTCCCATAGCCCCGGAAAAGCTATCTTCAAGACATCGAACAAATTTGGCGTGACCGCTGCCGTGCGAACGACAACCCCAGCCTCCGTCACCCGCAGCCGGATCGGTTCGGCTAGTGAGTACCCGGCCACGCCGTCAAACACGTCAGTGCGTTTCGTCCACGTCTCGAGATCGACACGTGACGAGCGCACGGAAAAGCCCTGGGCCGTGACGCATGTTATTCCGACTACCTGGCCCGCATCGGGATAGCGGACTCCAAAACGCGAGAGGGCGTACCCAACGCTGAATGCGGTCGCCGCCACCCCCACGCCCACGCTCAACAGGACGAGTGGCGCCCAGCCGCTCCTTCTCCCGACCAACATCCGCAGAGTCTGCCGCGATTCAACGCCCAAGGTATGCATGGGGCCTCACTGTTCCACACACCAAGCTCGGTCTGCGCGGCCCGCCTGCTGCGCTCCAGGACCTGCGCGGCTCATCTCAGCTCTGGTCGACTCACTTCGTACCGCAGAAGGACCTCGAGGCCGGCGGCGTTGAGGTTGGGCAGTGTGACTCCATTCAGGACCAGTGCAGGTGTCGAGTACACTCCGAGACGTCCCGCCTCCGACACGTCGGCCCGGACGCTGTCAAGACCGTACGCCTGCATCGCCTCATACTCGGCGATCAGCCCCTCGGTAGCAAGATGGTCCCGGATCATCTGTTTCGTAAGCACCGCCTGATTCGCGTACAGCCAACCAACAAAGGTCTGGGCCGCGCCGTTCCTTGCCCGTTCCACAATCTTCGCGGCTATCGCCGCGGCACACGCTCCCGGGTGGGGCGCCTTCATCCCGGCTGGTATCTGATCGTTGCACTCTGCGTCAAGAGGGTAGTCCTTTATCGCAACGTGCACCAGACCCGCGCCCGCGGCCCTGGCCGCGCGCTCGAACCGCGGAATCAGAAAACGGCAGACCGGACACTTATAGTCGGTAAAGATCGTCAGCTGTATACCCTTTGAATTCGCAAAGGTACGCGCCCGCGCACTCTGGTACCAATGGATCAGGCGGTCGTTCGCCGCGTCCAGTGTCGCATTCTGCAGTATGTCGCCACGAATCGCGCCGCCGACCAGAACGGCGACAAGCACGCCGGCCGCCATCTGCCAACGCCGCTGCGCAGTCGCGAACGAGCGCGAGGCGTCCGCGCGCAGTCTCGGACCGAATTCGCGAGCTGACCCGTCCCAGGTGGACGCACTGGCTGCCAGGGCCGCCAGACTCGCAATCGCGAGGACCCATATCGTCACATTAAGACGATACACCGGCAGAAAGCCGACGGCGAAGCCCAACAGACAGGCGGCGCATACGATTGCCCACGGAGAACGGCGTACCAGTAGCAAGAGCGCTGCAAGCACGGCTGCGTAGTATTCCACCGGTACCGCCAGCAATCGTTTGTCGGTGGCGAAGCGAAGTACCCACCTGGCATCAGGTGGCATACCCAGGCGTCCCGTGAGGTCCAGAAGCGAAAGGACCGTGGCAGCGCCTGCAGCCAGGAACAGAATGACGGCTGTCACCGCTATGAGGGTGTAGCGAGTGGACGTCGAGAACATCGTCGTGTCCTGTTCATTTGTGGGTGTCGAAGTCCCGTGCTGTCAGTCTTGGATTCAGCAGAGCTCTTGAAATGGTGATGTCTTCCAGCACGGTGCCCCGCGCCTTGGTGAGAATGCGGTGCGGCAATAGCGCGCCGTTGTCACGTTGCCACTTTTCGAATGTGATCGCGATTGCGGCTCTCTCGGGAGGGGGCAGGGTTCCTTGACCGGATGTGCCCGGCACGACAGGCGTCGCAGGAGGCATCCGCACGGTTGCCTCGTACCGGATGCACAATGGGAGGTGGCTGTCCGCAGCCATCTCGATAGTGCAAGAGAACCCATCAGGACCAGTTACTTCTAGGCAGGCACTACCCATGCACTCTGTGCCAGGCCGAGGGGAGGACGCGGTCAAGGGGAACGTCGGCGAGGCGGCGGCAAACAGACCGAGTAGCAGGCGTGCGAACCGTGCATGCTCGGTCGCGAGCTGGTTCGGAGGATAACTCGCAGCAGCGTGAGTATTGGGAGCGAGCACCTCCAAGTGGTTGAGGAGCACATCGGACGCGAATCCGGAGTATTCGATCGTCGTGTCGTCCTGGACGATGCGAAGGTACTTGTCGGGCAGGAGAATGCGAATCTCGAGGTTGCGCGACTGAGGCATGCCCACTAGCGGCGTTGTCGTGATCTGTCCGAATAAAGCGAGCGATCTTGGGGCCACCGCAGGTCGCCCAAGGGCTTTCGCTGTCGCACGGAGCAAATCAGCGGCGTTCTGGTCACCGGCCTTTACGGCGGTCCGCTGTGCGAGCACTGGGTCGATGAGAGAGAAGAACAGAATCAGGACGATCCCGAGGTACCGGGGGACTGCCGGGCACCTGCGCCAGGACGTTTGGTGGGCTGTCATAGGCGCCGTCTGCTGCGTGCTAGGCGGGATACCTTTGACAGATTGGCGAACAGCGGTTCCGGGCATAGTATCCACCTCTTGTGTCAAGCGGCGTCCGGCGTGGTTTCATCGGATCGCCAAGATCGGTGGCACGCCGACATCAGCGTGGAAACCGTCGCCGAGACCCTTTAGACGGCCGACGCGCACTCGGCCGTGGCGGTTGACTGTTGACTACCCTTCGATCGGATCGCAGTTGATGTGGACGCCGCCGGTGCAGCCGCTGTACTCCCACGTACAGTTGCTTTCGTTGATTGAACAGGAGCCGCAGTCGTTGAACGAGAGCGTGCACCCGTTGCAGCTGCCCTCACACGTCGCCGCGTACAGGTTCACCGCCGTGCCGAGTACGGCGCTGAAGACCAACGCGAGCACGAAGACGGCTTTCTTCATACACCACTCCTCTGGAATGTCTGGGGAACGGAAGCGTGCCACCGATTTCGTGCGAAACGGCCTGGCAGTTGTCCGGGGCGTCCTCTGAAGAGTCCACGGCGGGAGGCCCGAACTAACAACAGCCAAGCCGATTCTGATCGCCATGTCCAACCAGTCCGACGGCAGACCGCATGCATTTGCAGAGTCCTCTCCGCGACGGTTCGACAGGCTATCGCGCAGGCTCGGCGACCTTCAAGCGACAAAGGACGACACGTCAGCGGGATCAGCGTTTGGCGGTTCTTGTCAGGATTAGCGTCATCCGTTCCTCGCCTGCAATCTTTCGTCGGTTCGCCAGTTGGCATTCTTCCGCGGCCTTGGTAGACTGATCTGGGCGCTTGCAGGGTGTTGAAGAACGAGAGGGGCACATCCGACCGTCGATTCTCGCGGCGAAAAGCGGAGCAATTTGATGCACCAGTCGCCGACCGATCCCGACGCACGGCTCTACAAGAGGCAGTCGGGGCGGTCGACGTAGTTCGCGTGCGGCGGGCACCTGCTGATGGAAAGCCGTCACGGACCGGGTGGCCGATGCCGAGGTGACACTGTCCGGCGGTCGTGCGGCGAACGGGATGCCGCGATGCGTCTGGCCCAGTGTATCGCCGGGCGATCACCGCGTCGCGATCGGGGCCGACAGGGCCTACGACATGCGCGAGGTGGTTGAGAGCTTTCGCGCGACGAGCGTGACGCACGTGGCGCAAGGTAGGGAGACCCGGGACCGGGCCAGCGCGATCGACGCCCGCACCGCGCGACATCCCGGCTATGCCGTCAGCCCGGTCCTGCGGAAGCGCGTCGAGGAGATCTTCGGGTGGACGCAGACCGTCGGCTCGCTGCACAAACCGCGGCACCGCCGTGGGCCGCGGGTCGGCTGGATGTTCACGTCCACCGCGGCGGCCTACGACCTGGTCCGGATCCGGAACCTCGCAGAGGCCTCCGTATGAGCGCCAACGGGCGCTCCGCAGCGGGCATGCCGCACGAAGCTGCGGCCCGCTGCCACGCGATCCGAAATCCAGACGGTCGTGCGACATGGAAAGAAGGACTGCTGACATCAGTTCTTCCAGCCGCCTGCTAGCGCTGGCTGAGGGCGTTTCGATGTACGACGATCGACTGAAGGGCTGGAAGGAGATCGCCGACTTCCTACACGTTCGGGAACGAACAGCCCAGCGTTGGGAACACAGTCTCCGTCTGCCCGTCCATCGGATCGACACGGCAAGAAGCGCGATCGTCTTCGCGAGCCGCCGCGAAGTCGACGCCTGGCTGCAGACAGCCGAAGGCCAAGAGGCCGCTTCGGCAGAATTCATGGCCGAGCCGCCGCCTCCAGGTGACCCCGGCTCCGGATCTCCGGCAAAAGGCGCGTCGGACCTAGCCGACCCTGTGCTGTCGACGCTGACCGTCCCACAACCCGCTGATTCCGCGTCTCCGCATTCGGTCGTGTCGCTCGACAACCCCGCGCCCGATGAGCCGCCTGGCGCCGTCGGCAACAAACGTCTGACGCAGCCGCGTTCCTTGCTTCTGGCCAGTAGTCTCGTTGCGGTCGTAGTTCTCGGCCTCGTCCTCTTTCACGACCGCTTTGCTGCCATGCCAGGCAGCATTGCAGGTTCTACTCCCACTCGACTCGCTCCTTCACCGTCGGCGAAGAACTCGGCGGTCGTCCCCCTTCGCCAGACCACACATCCGGCTGTGACCCTCCGCCTCACTCTTGTGGGCGGAAGGACGGTGCGCGTGACGCAACTCGTTGGCTCGTTGGGCACAGTCTCCCTCGCAGGTCAACCCCCGTATGCCATTTCCGCAGAGGCGACGGGTGACGGCGTTCGGATCCATATCTTCCGTATCCAGGCCGCGACACCGGACCGGAGCAAGCATAATGAGGAGTTGACCGTCGTCCCGCTGAAACCAGGGGAGAAGAAACAACTCCAGGCACCGACCGATATCACAGCTATCGAGTGGCTCGCGCCGTCAGCACATCGTCAGCCTGGATCCTGAGTGGCCGGGCACTTCACTTCAACTGCCGTCTCACATTCGTTCCCGCGCATCCGACTGACGTGGCCGCCGATGGGCGGCCTTCGATATCACAGCCGCAGCCGCCGGCCGGGCAGCAACACTTGCCGCATTCCATTTCCACGGCGCAGGCACAGGCCGTGAGGTCGCCGCACGTCACACAGCACATGGTACAGGGATTGGCTAGCTCAGCCGTTCCGCCCCTTGCGGGTGGTTTGATCTCTGTCAGCCCGATTTCTAAGGAGAATCGCGCATCGTCGTATCGGGTCGAGGATCCGAGCGTCACGTCGACCTTCGCGAGCTGTCGGGCTGTCTCGCCTTCAGTCGCGTCATTGGTCAGGATGTCCATGACGGTTACCCCGATCCCACTTCCGCGCAGTGCCGGAATCAGGCCTAGCGTCGGACCATTGCGAATTCCA
>Ga0315280_10007335_pt1 | contig 14859 bp, 12 predicted proteins | sample YL17G06_40_MG_FD_203697 | JGI IMG/M metagenome (GOLD analysis project Ga0315280, IMG submission 203697) | Sediment microbial communities from Yellowstone Lake, YNP, Wyoming, USA - YL17G06_40 | ecosystem: Environmental > Aquatic > Freshwater > Lake > Sediment | place: USA: Wyoming | collected...
TCCTGGGCGGGACAAAGAACGTTCTGTTGTTCTGGCATATGGTCGCCAACAAAGTCCTGACGTTGTGCTGCAATTTAGTCTCAAATCTCAACCTTTCCGACGTGTGGACCGGCTACAAGGTCTTTCGCACCGACCTCATCCGCAAGATATCGCTGACCGCGCGCGGCTTTGGTTTTGAGCCGGAAATCACCGTAAAACTGGCCAAACTGGGCTGCCGTATCTGCGAAGTCCCGGTCCAGTATTATGGGCGCAGTTACGCCGAGGGCAAAAAAATCGGCTTCAAGGATGCCTTAACGGGCGTCTGGGTGATGCTGAGAGCGGCCTGCTGCGATGACCTGGGAGGAGGCGCGATCGGGGAGCAGACTCTGCGGATCATGTCGCGGGCGCAGCGCTACAGCCGATACCTCTACGAGCAATATCGACGCTATCTGGGCCGGGAGGTGATCGAGATTGGCGCAGGGGCGGGGGATGTATCCCGGTTCCTGCTCGACCGGGACCGGCTAGTCTTGACCGATGCAGACCAAGGCTACCTGGCTGTTCTCTCCCAGATTTATAAGGGTTGGGAATACGTGGAGGTCCGGCCTCTCGATATTGCCCGATCCGCGCCCGACGACCTGCGCGAAGTCTTTGACACCGCCGTCTGCTTCAATGTCCTTGAGCATGTAGCGGACGACCGCACGGCCGTCGCAAACATCGCCGGGCTGCTCAAGGAGGGGGGGCGGGCCATCATCATGGTCCCGGCCCACCGCTGGCTCTACGGGACTTCGGACCGCGCCTTGGGCCACTACCGTCGCTACGAGCGCGAAGATTTCGTCCGGCTCCTGTCGGGGGCCGGCTTTGAAATCGAGGTGTGCGACTACCTCAATCCTCTGGCTGTTCCCGGCTGGTTCCTCAACGGGCGTATCCTGCGGCGCAAGGTGATTCCCGCTCTGCAAGTGGTATTTTTCGACAGACTGACCTTTCTCCTCAAGAGTTGCACATTCCTGCGGGGGTCTTTCGGTCTTTCTCTGTTCATAGTGGCGACGAAGTCGAGAGGGGGTTGAAAGGCGTCACCCTGTTTCTAGTGCGCCACCTCCCTTCCCGTGCCCCGGGTCAGCGATGAGGAAAGTTCTGGGTGGGTTGCGGCCGTCCTGGTGGCTAGCCGCGGCGCTCGGAGCCGGGGCTCTGCTGCGCCTGGCCGGCATCCACTGGGGCCTGCCCAACACCTTCAACGCCGACGAGCCGCATGTCGTCAATCTCGCGGTATCCTTCGGCGGCGGCTCCCTGCGCCCCTACGCGTTCAAGTATCCGAGCCTCTGGCCCTACCTTCTCTCCTTCTGCTACGGAGCATATTTTCTCTTCTGGTCGGGCTTAGGCTTGCGGCGCTCAGTCGCCGACTTCGTCGGGCTCTACGCCTGGCACCCCGAAGGTTTCTACCTGATCGGGCGCTTGCTCGCGGCGGGCCTTTCGCTGGCGGCCCTGGTCTTCCTGCTGCGCGAAGAGGAGCCCGCGGTTGGGCAAGGGCGCAAGCCCTGGGCCGTCCTGCTTTTGGCCATGGCGCCGGTCGTGGTAGAGACGGCGCATTCCTGCAAGCCGGACATGCTGATGTTTTTCTTTTCCTGCGCGGCTTGGCGCTTTGCGCTGAGGCTATACCGCGAGGGAAGGCGCCGCGACCACTGGCTCTGCGGCGCCGCGCTGGGCTTGGCGGCCTCCTCCCAGTTCACCGCCCTGCCCGCGGCGGTTCTGCTGCCGCTGGCCTGCGGGCTTTCGCCGCGCCGTCCTTGCGCGAGTTGGTTTCTTGAGGGCGTCGCCTGCGCCGCCGCAGCCTTCTTGGCGGCTTCGCCGTTCATCATGATTGACTTCCGCAACTTCTCGTTTTGGACGAGCATGAGAAGCCCCGAGGCGCTCGCCGCGATGGGCGCGTGGAGCCGTGCGATGGTCACCAAGTCGGTGCTCGGCAATATCTGGGGATTCGCGGGCTCCGGTTCGATCGCGGGCTTGGCGGCGCTCTTGGGTCTGGCCGTATTGTTGCGGCGCGAGCCGCGCCGCGCGGCGCTCTTGGGCCTCCCCGTCTTGGTCTATGTCCTGGTCCTCGGCGCCAACCCCGACGGCGGCTGGCCGCGCTACCTGTTGGCGGTCCTTCCGGGTTGGGCGCTGCTGGCGTCGCAAGGACTGGGCTTCTGCGAGCGGCCGAACCGGCCCCTGTGGAGCCTGTTCCTGGCCGCGCTCGCCCTCGCACCGGGAATCGCGCAAAGCGCCAGGATGGACATCGAGATGCGCCTACCCGATACGCGCGAGCGCGCCGAGGCCTGGATCCTCAGGAACGTCCCGCAGGGCGCGACGCTCCTTCTCGACGAACCGCATGCCTCCCCGAGGCTGGCTATGGTCCGCGAGGAGATCGAAGAACTCGCCGAGCGCACCGAAAAGTCAGGCTCGCCGCGGGCGCGTCTCTACCGCGCCATGGCCCGTACCCACCCGGGCGGGGGCTACCGGATTTACCGGATTTTGCGCTCGGCCAGGGACCTCGGCACCTACCATCCCAAGCAGGTCGAGATTTCGCAGTCTGACGCGCCGATGATGGATTTGCGCCCGGGGCTGGCCATGGCGCGCGCCCGGCGCGTCGGCTGGATCGTGACCTCTAGTTATGGGGCTTCCCCGGAACGTTCTCCGGAGTTGGCGGCCTTCTTCAAGGAGCTGGAAAGCCAGACGGAGATGGTCGCCGTCTTCGCGCCTTCCGCTGGGGTCTTGGCCGGTCCGATCCTGCGCATCTACTGGTTGCCGCCGCTGGTGGGGGCGCGCAGATGAAGGGGTTCTGGGACGGCAGGAAGGTCCTGGTGACCGGAGGCGCGGGTTTCGTGGGCAGCCACGTGGTCGAAGACCTCAACCGGCGCGCCCCCACGGCGCAAATAACGGTCGCGGACCTGGCCTTGGAGCGGGAGCATCTCCCCGCCGCGGTCCGTGAGGCGCGCCTGGTGCCGGCGGACCTGCGCCGCTATGAAGATTGTCTCCGGGTCTGCCGCGGCCAGGAGGTGGTCCTGAATTTGGCCGCCCATGTGGCCGGGGTCGGCTACAACCGCTGCCATCACGGCACCATGTTCCGGGACAACATGCTCCTGTCCTTGAACATGATGGAGGCCGCCCGGGTCTGCGGGGCGGAGCGCTTCCTCGTGGTCAGCTCGGCCTGCGTCTACGCGCGCGACTGCCCCATCCCCATGCGCGAGGGCGACGGGTTCCGGGACCATCCCGAGCCGACCAACGCGGGCTACGGTTGGGCCAAGCGCATGGCCGAGTTCCAGGCTGGGGCCTATCACGAGGAGTTCGGCATGAAGGTGGCGATAGTGCGCCCCAGCAACGCCTACGGGCCGCGGGACCACTTCGAGCGGAAAGATTCTCATGTCATCGCGGCGTTGATCCGCCGCGTGGTCGCGGGCGAGGACCCGGTCGTGGTCTGGGGCGACGGCAGCCAGACGCGGTCCTTCCTCTACGTGGAGGATTTTACCCGGGGCCTGCTCGAAGTGACGCAACGCTACGCCGAGTGCGACCCGGTCAACCTGGCCTCGGACGAGGAGGTCAGCATCCGCGACCTGGCCGACTTGATTCGGGAGGCGGCCGGATCCGGGGCGCGCCTTAAGTTCGACCCGTCCCAGCCCATGGGCCAGCCCCGGCGCCGCTGCGACACGGTCCGGGCCGCGGCCGTGGCCGGGTTCCGGGCCCGGGTGGGCTTGGCCGAGGGCCTGCGCCGGACCGTGGCCTGGTACCTGGCTCACCGGCCGGCTGGTCGCGGCGCAGGCTTAAGGGAGCGCGGAAACCCATGACCCAAGGGCTCGTCCTGCTCACTTACAACGAAGCCGAGGCCTTGCCCCGCATATTCGACCGCATCCCGCGCGGCGGCCTTGACGAGTTTTTCGCCGTGGACGGCGGTTCTAGCGATGGTACGGTCGCGTTCCTCGAGAGCCGGGGGGTGCGCGTCGTGGGCCAGCCCCGCCGGGGCCGGGGCGTGGCCTTCCGTGTGGCCGCGGAGTCTTCCTCCGCCGACATCCTCTGCTTCTTCAGTCCTGACGGCAACGAGGACCCGGAGGACATCCCCCGGCTCTTCGCCAAGGTCGCGGAGGGTTACGACATGGCCGTGGCCTCCCGGATGATGCCCGGCGCCTGGAACGAGGAGGACGGACACTGGTGCCGGCCCCGGAAATGGGTCAACCGGTGTTTCACGTTGGTCGCGAACCTCCTCTGGAACCGAAGGGGCCCGTACCTCACGGACACGATCAACGGCTTTAGGGCCTTGCGGCGGGAGGCGTTTCAAAGCCTGGGCTGCGACGCGGACGGCTTCGTCATTGAGTTCCAGACGTCGATCCGGGCCATGAAGCGGGGCCTCAAGGTGGCGGAGATCCCCACCCGGGAGGGTCCCCGCCTGGGAGGCCGCAGCACTGCGGCATCCCTGCCCACCGGGCTGGTCTTCCTGCGCTTCCTCGGACGCGAGCTGTGGATTCCATGAGCGGTTTGACATCCTCTACGGGACAGGAGGTCCCCTGCGGCCTCTGCGGCTCGCGCCGGGCCCGGGTCTTGTTCCAACGGCCACGCGGCGCGCCAGGACGCGCCGTCCCCGGAGGGGGCTGCGCCGAGGAGGAAGCCGCGGAGGCTTTTAACGCCACCACGGACCGGTTCGGCGCGTACGGCCGCGTCGTCCGCTGCCGGGACTGCGGGTTCGTCTATACCAGCCCCCGGCCGGCGGCTGAGGCGCTCCTGCGGAGTTATGGCGATTGCGCGGACGAGGACTACCTCAAGGAGGCGTCCAGCCGGTCCATAAACGCGCACCTGAGCCTGAGCACGATCAAGCGTTTCGTCCCTTGCGGGAGGCTTCTGGAGGTGGGCTGCGCGGCCGGCTATTTTCTCAACGCGGCGCGCGTCGATTTCGAGGTGGCAGGGCTGGAGCCCTCGGCTTGGGCCTGCCGCATCGCCCGGGAGCGTTTCCGGCTGGATATCCACGGGGAGGCCATCGAGGGAGTGCAGGGCTTCGCCCCCGGCGTGTTCGACGTGGTGGTCATGATCGACGTCATCGAGCACTTGAGCGACCCGGTAGGCGCCGTGCGCCGGGCGGCGGAATGGCTCCGGCCGGGCGGCGTGCTTTACCTGGTCACTCCGGACATCGGCAGCTTTTCCGCACGGGTCCTGGGCCGCTATTGGTGGGGCCTGCGGCCGGCCCACCTGCATTACTTTGATCGCCCGGCTCTGCGCCGAGCCCTGGCCCGGGCCGGGCTGGAGCCGGTGTGGGAGAAGTCCTTCGGCCGCATCTTCACCTACCGGTACTGGGCCAGCCGCCTGCGCCACTATCCCGCCTTCCTGCGCCGGATCCTGACCGCGGGCATCCGGCTCTGCGGCGCGGAGGATAAGTTCCTATACCTAAATACGCGCGATTCCATGGAGGTATGCGCGCGCAAGGCGGCGGACCGCGAAATTAGTAAAATGGACGGTTGATGGCTGACCGCAAGGGCGCCAAGGACCAGCGCAAGACCTCCGACGGTTCGGCCGCGGCGGAGGGTTTCGCCCACAAGGCCATAGTCTGGTGGCTGCCCATCCTCTATTGCCTCATCTCGTCGCTCTTTTACCTGCGCACCTACGATTCGGCCCAGGTCAAGATCACCATCATGCAGATGGGGGGCGTCGCCTTGCTGACCATGTGGGCCGCGCGTCTCATAGAGGCGGGCCGCATGGCCTTCAACAAGACCGACCTGGTCTGCCTCTCCCCGTTCCTGGCCTATCTGCTGGTGGGCATCCTGTCCTTCCTGCACGCGCCCTACCACATGGCCAGCGTGGACTTCTTCCTGCGGCACTTCTTCTTCATCACCGTGGCGCTCATCGTGATCTATGAGTTCAACGGCGAGGCCAGCGAGCGGCTGACCAAGATACTGGTTCTCACCGCCTGGATCGCGGTGGGCTACGGGTTTTTGCAGTGGGTGGACATCACTTGGTTTCCCGGTGGGGTGGGCAACGGCATCGACCCGTTCATCTGGCGCGGCGCCTTCGGCAAACGCGTCTTCTCCACCTACGGCAATCCTAATTTCTTCGCGGATTTCCTGGTCATCATCTTCCCTATCCTGTTGACCCAGTATTTTAAGACCCGGCGCGCGAGTCTCCTCCCGCTGATGGTGATGCTCTTGGTGGACCTCGTCACGACCGGCACCAAGGGCGCCTGGCTGGGCTTCGCCCTGGTCCTCTTCCTCTTCGGGGTCGTCGCCTTCATCTATTTCCCCGCCGCGGTGGCGCCCTACCGCAAGATCGTGCTCTCCGCGGTGACGGTCGGGATACTGGGCTTCCTTGGGTACGTGGCCAAGGACCTGCAGGCGCGCGTCGTGTCCATCAACTTCCGGCTCTTCACCTGGGAGGCGACCTGGGAGATGGTCATGACCCAGCCCTGGGTCGGCACGGGCGTGGGCAGCTTCCCGCCGATTTATCCCGCTTTCCGCCGGCCGCCCATCTTCCACATCGAAGGCAAGCACAATACCGAGACCGACCATTCCGAGGACGAGTATCTCGAGCAGCTTTTCGACAACGGCATCCTCGGCTTCGGAGTCTTCATCTGGCTGGTGATCAGCACCTTGGTCGTGGGATTCCGTTCCCTGGGCCAGATGACGGCGCTTTTCTCCACCAAGGACGGCAGGGCCCCGCCGCGCGCCTACGACCTGGTCGGCTACATGATCGCCTTCATGGGTATGCTCGGCCACAATTTTTTCGACGTGAGCATGCGTTTCGTTTCCAGCGGGGTATATCTGGGGCTTTTGTCGGGCATGATCGTCAACTTGGCCCGGGGCAAGGCCCTCTACGAGCTCCACGAGCTGCGCGAAGCCTCGCCGGCCCGGTCGCCGGAGGAGGCTGCGGCCCCCTCGGCCGGGCGGCTCTTGGCTGAATTCCTGATTTGGCCGGCGCGGCTGGCGTGCTGGGGCGTCCTGGGCTACGTGGGCTTCCTGCTCCTCAAGGAGTTCTCGGACCTGCAGGGCCCGGTGGGGCGCATTCCCCTGGGCGGCGAGCTCCTGCAGTGGTGGATAGCCTGGTCGGTATTCGTCGGCTGCGTCTTCTCGCTGGGCGGCATACTTGCGCGCTTGGCCTACCTTTCCGAGAACCCCGCGGCGGGCATCCTGATCCTGGCCATGTGCTATCCCCCTTGTTGGCCCGTCCCCGGACCGCTTTACCAGTTCTGGGGCTACTTCAAGGCCGACGTGCACCACAACATCGCCATCTACTTCTCCAAGGAGCGGCGCTGGGACGACGCCCTGGCCAACTACCTGGTCGTCAAGAAGCTCAACCCCAACTTCGTCATGTCCATGTACTTCATGGGGAACGTCTACAACGACCGCTTCAACATGAACAAGGTCTACAACCCGGGCTGGGGCGACATCGACAACGTGCCGCGCGACGACTACGAGCGAGCCCTGGACTCCTACGAGTGCGTGCGCCGTCTCTCCCCCAACTACGTGCAGATGCACCATCAGGTCGGCAACCTGCACATGCGCCGGGCGGAATGGGCCATGAACAACGGGCGGCCCCAGGAGGCCCAGATCTACCTCAAGCGGGCCCTGACGCGGTTCTACATGTACCAAGCCGTAGACCCGGTGTTTGAGCCGAACTACCAGCGCCTCGGGCAGATCTACATGATCTGGGGGCAGGCGGCCCAGAGCCAAGGCCGCACGGCCGAGGCCCGTGCCAATTTCAAGAAGGCTGCCGAGACCTACGAGACTTTCATCAACGCCCCCAGATGCGCGGTCGACCGCCGCTTGCTGGCGAAGTCCCACCTCCGCAACAGCATTCTTTCCTACCAGCAATACGTCCAGCTCGAGGGCGAGCCGCTCACCCACAAGCACGAGTCCGCCGACGCCTACACCAACCAGGCCAACGCCTACTTCATGCTGGAGCGCTGGAAGGACGCGGAGAAGGCCTACCTGCGGGCGCTGGCCATCAGCCCCAATTTTTCGCAGGCCAAGAACAACCTTGTGGTCCTCGAGAAGATGCGGTCCCAGGGCCGGATCAAGACCGTGCCCGCGCCGCTGCCCGGCAACCAGCCTGCCGCGCCCTACACGGGTTATGAAATCGTCCCGTCTAAGAAGTAGTCCCTCGCCGGCCGGCATGCGTCTTGTCCCGGGTCGTGAGCCAGATGCTCCGCTTGATTGACCGAAAGACCTGGATTCTGCTGGCTCTGGGGCTGGCCTTGCGCGTCGGATACGCCACCCATGTCCAGCGGCATGCGCTGGGGGACCCTGCGGTGGACGGCTATGAGACCATAGCCCGGCAGATCGTCGAGCACGGCCGCTACGACTTTCGCCCCGGCGTCCCCACCGCGATGCGCGAGCCGGGCTTCCCCTCGTTCATCGCGCTCCTCTATCTGGTTTTCGGAGAGAAGCCGTTCATCGTGCTGCTGGCCCAGGCGTTGTTGGGGTTGGGCACCTGCCTGCTCCTGCGCGTGCTGGCCCGCGGGATATTCGGAGCGGCGGCGGGCGATTGGGCGATGGCCTTGGCCGCGTTCTATCCCCCTTTCGTATTCTATACTGGCTACTTTTACCGGGAGACGTTGCTCTCTTTTCTGGTCGCCTTATGGTGTTGGCTCGTCTGGCGCCTGCTTCGGGAGCCGGGCGCTCTCTGGGCCGCCTGTTCGGGATGGGTCGCCGGGCTCTGCGCCGTGACCGTATCCACCATGGCCCCACCTTGCGCGGCGGCGGGCCTCTGGCTGTCCGGCGCCTTGTGGCGGCGGCCGCGCGGTCCCGCTCTGGCCGCGACTTTCTGGGCGGCTATGTCGCTGTGCCCCGCCTTGTGGGCCGCGCGCAACTTCGCGGTCTTTCACCGCGTGATTCCCGGGAGCACCATCTGGGGACCGCTGTTATATGAAGTCCTGCTGGTGCCGGAGGACCTCAAGGGCACGGAGCAGGAGAGCGTCATAAAATCCCGGGATGCGGACTGGCGCCGGATGATGGCTATGGCAGACAACACCAGCGACGACGGGCGGCAGCAGGCGGAGGCGCTGCGGCTGTGCCTGGCCCGCATCCGGCGGGATCCGGTCCGATACCTGCAGCATATACCGAGGACGGCGCTCAAGCTGTGGCGGCTTTATCCCTATCCGCGGAAATACCAGCACGACTACCGTCTCGTCAAGACGATCAGCCTCCTGTCGGACGGCTGGATCGTCCCGGTGGGGCTGGCGGGCTTGTTTCTCTTCTGGAGGCGGGGCGGGCTGATCGCGTTTTTCGCCGTCTTCCTGGGGGCGGCGACGGCGACCCATGCCTTGAGCTCCGCGATCATCCGCTATCGGCTTCCGCTTATGGCCCCGGTCCTGGTCTTGGCGGCGGGGGTTCTGGGCCGGATATGGACGCGCGGGGCGCCGCAGACGCGCAAAACGCGCTGACGGGTAGGCGCCCGGCTTTTTTGCTATTCTCTCAGCATATGGGCAAGAAGGTGAGGGGGACGTCGCCGGGTAAATTTCACGAGACCGGCCCCGGAGGGCTCGCTATGCGGGAGTTCGCCCGGTGGTACCGCAGTCAGGAGCTCGCGCAGTGGGAGGCCCTGGACCTAGCCGCCGTGGAGGGGCTGGCGAAACTCCTGCTTGAGGCCGAGCGCCGGGGCCGGCACGTTTTTGTGATGGGCAACGGCGGCTCCGCCGCCACGGCCGCGAGCATCGCGGTGGATTTATCCAAGACCGCGGCGCCCCGGGGCCGCCGGGCCTTGAAGTGCATTTCGCTTTCCGAGAACGCGGCCTTCATCACGGCCATGAGCAACGACCACACCTTCGACGATATCTTCGTCAAGCAGCTCGAAAACCTTCTGGCCCCGGGCGACGTGGTGCTCATGGTGAGCGGCAGCGGCAACTCGCCCAACCTCATTAAGGCGGCGCGCTTCGCCCGGTCCCGGGGCGCGAAGACCGCGGCCCTCCTGGGTTTCGACGGCGGCCGGCTCAAGACCCTCGTGGACGCGCCGGTAGTCATCCCTTCGGGGCAGTACGGCGTGGTCGAGGACCTGCACCTCGCGGTCAGCCACATCATAACCTTCTTCCTGCGGCAGCGCCGCTCCTGAGTTCCGCCACCAAAAAAAGCTAGAATCTCGCGGTGCCCTTGCGTCGCCAGAATAGAGCGGCCTTTCTAGACCGCGACGGGGTCGTCATTGCGGAGGTGGACTACCTGCGCCGGCCGGAGCAGGTCCGTCTGCTGCCGGGCGCGGCGCGCGCCATAGTCCGGTTGCGCCGGGCCGGCTTCAAGGTTGTGGTGGCCACCAACCAGTCCGGCGTGGCCCGCGGCTACCTTTCCCAGGTCGCTCTGCACGAGATACACGGTCTCATGAGACGCCTTCTGGCCGTCCGGGGCGCGCGGCTTGACGCTCTCTACTTCTGCCCGCACCTGCCGCGCGAGGCGGGCGGCCGCCGCTGCCCCTGCCGCAAGCCCGCCCTGGGCATGCTGCGGCGGGCGCGCCGGCGCTTCGGCCTGGACCTTAAGCGCAGCTACTTCGTGGGCGATTCGACCACGGATGTGCTCACCGCTCGTCGCGCCGGATGCCGGGCCGTGCTCGTGCGCACGGGCAAGGGGGGACGCGACGGCGTCTACCGCGCCCGGCCGCACAAGGTTTGCCGGGACCTGGCCGCGGCCGCGAAGTGGATACTGCGCCAAGAGGGGCTGCGATGAAGGTTGCGGCCATCATCCCGGTATTCAACGAAAAGGGCAAGATCGGCCGCGTGGTCGAGAAGGCCGTGCGCGCGCCCGTGTCGGAGGTCGTGGTAGTTTCCGACGCCTCGGACGACGGCTCGGACCAGGAGGCGCGCGGCCGCGGCGCGACCGTGCTGCGCCACGAAAAGACCCTGGGCGTGGGCGCCGCCATCCGCACCGGCTTTGACTACGCCCTGGCCAAGGACTACGAGGTCGTCGTGGTTATGGCCGGCAACGACAAGGACGACCCGGCCGAGATCCCGAGCCTCATGGCGCCCATCGTCGAGCGCGGCTTCGACTATGTCCAGGGTTCACGCTACGCCCCGGGCGGGAAGTGCGGCCGCATGCCCCTGCATCGGACGATCCTGACCCGGGCCTATCCCTGGCTGGTGCGGCTGGCGACGGGATTTCCCATCACCGACGCGACCAACGGGTTTAGGGCTATCCGGACGGCGCTCCTGTGCGACCCGCGCGTACGGCTGCACCAGGACTGGCTCAACCGGGGGGAACTCGAGTACTATCTCCAGCTCCAGGCCATCCGCCTGGGCTACAAGGTCTGCGAGGTGCCGGTCCGTAAGATCTATCCGGACTTGAGCCGCTACAGCCGCTACACCAAGATCCGGCCGGTGGTGGACTGGATCGGAAACCTGCGGCCCATCTGCTATCTTACATTGGGGATCAAGGAATGAAAGAACTCACGATCGGACAGGTCGGCTGCGGTTACTGGGGGCCCAACCTTTTGCGGGTCTTTCACGAGATACCGGGGGTGAAGGTCAAATGGCTCTGCGACGTTAAGCCCGGCCGGTTGGGCTGGGCCAAGGAGCGCTGGCGCGGCCTGCATTTGACCGGCGAGTACAAAGACCTTGTTAACGACCCGGAAGTCGACGCCGTGGTGGTCGCGACCGAGGTGGTCACGCACGCGGGCTTGGCGGACGCGGCGCTCAAGGCGGGCAAGCATGTCTTCGTGGAAAAGCCCCTTACCCATTCCAGCCGGACCGCCGAGGCCCTGGCCGAACGCGCCCTGAAACGGAAACTTACCCTGGCCGTGGGCCACATCTTCCTCCATCATCCGGCCGTGCGGACCCTCAAAGCCGAGCTCGAATCGGGCCGGTTGGGAGAGCTCTGCTATGTGGACATGGTGCGCGTCAACCCCGGCCCGCCCGCGCCCAAGCACAACGTGGTCTGGGATATGGCGCCGCACGACGCGGCCATCGCCCTGCACCTCGCCGGCCGGCCGCCCCGGGCGGTGCGCGGCACGGGCCGGCGCTACTTGAGCCGCGCGCTCGTCGAGGCCGCCTTTTTCGAGGTGGATTTCCCGGGGCCGGTAGTGGGCCGCGTGCACGTGAGCTGGCTCTCCAGCCGCCGCATCCGCCGGGTCGAGGTCTACGCCCGGAGGGGGGCCATGTTCTACGACGACGTGGAGCCCTTCGAGAAGGTCCGCATCGTCTCTCCCGGCGCGGACACCCGGGTCGGGGCCAAAGCCGGGGAAAGCAAGCCCCTTTACTATGGGGCGGGCGACATCCGCATCCCGGCTCTGCCGCCGGAAGAGCCCTTGCGGCGGGAATGCGCCGACTTCATAGAGGCCGTCCGGGCCGGACGCCAACCCTTGAGCGGTCCGGAGATGGGCGTGGCGGTCGTGCGGGTGCTCGAAGCCGCCTGCCTCTCGGCTGAGCGCGGGGGCAAAGAGGTGAAGATATCATGATCATATCTCAGACGCCCCTGCGCATCAGCCTGGCCGGCGGGGGGACGGACCTGCCCAGTTACTGCTCCCGCCGGGACGGGAAGGTCCTTGCGACCGCCGTCAACAAGTACATCTTCGTCATCATCCAGGAACGCTTCGACGAGCAGATCCACGTCAACTATGCGCGGCGCAAGGAGGTGGTCGCCGAGGTTTGCGAAGTGCGGCACGATCTGGTCCGCGAAGCCATGCGGATGGCGGGCCTTTCCCGGGGGTTCGAGGTCACGACCCTGGCCGATATCCCATCCGAGGGGTCGGGCCTGGGCTCATCCTCGGCCCTGACCGTGGGCCTCTTGAACGCCTTCCACGCCTACCGGGGCCGGCAGGTGGACGCCGAAACCCTGGCCCGGCAGGCCTGCACGATCGAGATCGATGTCTGCCGGAAGCCCATCGGCCGGCAGGACCAGTACATCGCGGCCTACGGCGGAATGCATTTCTTCATCTTCCGCAAGGACGGCTCGGTGGGCGTCGAGCGTGTGGATGCGGGGAGCCCCATCCTGCGCCGGCTGGAGTCGGGGTTGCTCCTCTACTACACGAACAAGTCGCGCAGCAGCGATACCCTTCTCGCCAAGCAGGAGCGGCGCGCTGCGGAGAACCGCGCGGCCATGGACGGCATCAGGGCGCTGGCTGAGGATTCTCGCGCGGCGCTGCTCCAAGGGGACGTGGACCGGGTGGGCCGCAACCTCGACCGCGGCTGGCAGCTCAAGAAAGGGCTTGCCGCCGGCGTCACCGACGCGAAGATCGACGCCTTCTACGCCAAGGCTAGGAAGGCTGGGGCCATCGGCGGACGCATCACGGGCGCCGGGGGAGGCGGTTTCTTCCTGCTTTACGCGCCGGAGCTGCGGCGGCCCAGGCTGCGCAAGGCCCTTTCCGGGTACCGGGAGCTTCCCATAGAATTCGAAGCCGACGGCAGCAAAATCATGCTCAACATGAGGCGGAGGATATGGAAGTAAGGCCGCTGCCGAGGGCCGGGGCTTCAGCCTGGTCGAGGTCCTCTCCACTTGCCCGACCAACATGGCCTTAAGCCCGCTGGAGTTGGTGCGGCCGCTTGAACTGCACGCGCGCCCTGGATGCGGCCTTGGGCAAAGGCGTTGGGGTCGCGGACGTCTATACCGATTCCCAGGATAGGCGGGCTGGTTCGCGGTGAGCATGTACGAGGGCTTGGGCTCAAGGATCTCCGATTTTTTTTCTGGATGGACTTGTATTCCAGGAAGCCCGCCAGGAGTTCCTTTCTGAGTTCACAGATGTCGTGCCAGCATTGTTTGTATTCCTCGGCCTTCTTGAGATCGAGCTCATTGATCGATTTCTCCATGCCGAGTTTGGTCTTGAGGTGGGCCTCCAAATCCGGGAAATATCGTATTCCTTCCAGGGTGTGTTTGATGCCGCCCATGTCGCAGAGTTGGTACTCGAGGCGCGCGACGTTCCTCTTCAGCATTTCCTTTCGTTCGCCTATTAGGTCCGCGATCTCAAGGACTGAGAGCTTCTGGCGGTCCAGCTTATCCTGGAATAGCTTGGAGAGCAGGCTATTGCCGCTCTCATTTTTGGTGTGTGTTGAGTATGGTGGCTCCATTTTGTTGTTACTTTTGAGAGGTGGCTGGAGTATATAAATGTTGCGAAAATATAATGATAAATCCATAGAATTTACCCATCATACGAAAAGGACCCGCAGACCAGATTGGATGTGCTAGAATCATCAAAATGAGCTGGCACCTCCATGTTCTGTGTGGATAGGCTCCGGTCAGGAGTAACCCACGTTATACTGAACTATGGGGTTGCCGGCTCGTCCATTTTATCTACAAACCAGCCGAATCAGCCCTTGAAACATGGTTGAGGTGCTTATGACGTCGTTAGAACGGAACAGACTCGGAGGATTTCATGCAGCGCGGCGGGCTGCTTGCGCCGCGATCGTTCTGTTGTCGCTGGGAGGAGCCGCCGCCGGAGCGCGAGCGGATGAGGGCGGCGCCGCGCGGCAAGATCCCTCATCCGCACAGGGGACCTTGGTTTTCAGTTTGTCGCCTAAATCCTATTCCGCCCTGACGCAAGCCCTGACGGGCGGCGCGCCGGGGCAGCGCCTCGAGAAATTCTTCGGCTACCTCGATCCCGACGCGCCCGCTCGATGCTGGTTCAAGGTCCTTGCGGACGCTTGCGTGAAGGAAGTGAAGATGTGGGGGGACAACATCAACAGGGCCGACATCTATGTCGCTCCAATCTGGACGCTTAAGGATAAAGGCGGCGTCTTGAGCCTTGTCCGAACGGAGTGCCAGGGGCAATATTCCACGGATCTTCCGAATCAGTCTTTCGCTTTCACTGATAGCCGTCTCGCGTCCGTCTATCTCGTGCCGGAGCGGATAGAGATCACTCCGATTTTCCCCGCGGACCCTCAGTACACGTCGCTTTTCAACAACGGGGATTTCCTGCTCAACCACCAACCGGATAGACGCTTCGGCGCTCACGGAGAAGCCTTCT
>Ga0315280_10007336_pt1 | contig 14858 bp, 7 predicted proteins | sample YL17G06_40_MG_FD_203697 | JGI IMG/M metagenome (GOLD analysis project Ga0315280, IMG submission 203697) | Sediment microbial communities from Yellowstone Lake, YNP, Wyoming, USA - YL17G06_40 | ecosystem: Environmental > Aquatic > Freshwater > Lake > Sediment | place: USA: Wyoming | collected...
GCCGGAATTCAGGCTATTCGGTGAGGTCACGCCCGCAGCCGTCGCCCGGCCCTTGAAGCACTTGACCCGCACCTTCCCGGTGACGGTGCGCTGCGTGGAGGTGACGAACTCATCCAGCGCCACCCGCAGCGGGCTAAACCACTCACCGAAGTAGACCACCTCGGCGTACTTCAGCGCCACCTGTTGCTTGTAGTGCAGCGTCTCGCGGTCGAGCGTGATGCTCTCCAGCGCCCGGTGCGCCTCGTAGAGGATCGTCCCCCCCGGCGTTTCGTAGGCCCCCCGGCTCTTGATGCCCACCAGGCGGTTTTCCACCAGGTCCACCTGGCCGACGGCGTGCTTGCCGCCGATGGCGTTGAGCTTGGCCACGAGCAGGTGTCCCGCCATGCGCACCCCATTCAGCGACACCGGCACGCCGGCCTTGAAGCCCACCTCGACGTAGGCGGGCTTGTCCGGCGCCTCAGATAGCGGCACCGACATCAGCCACAGGTCGTCGGTCGGGGCGTTGCTCACGTCCTCCAGGTCGCCGCCCTCATGCGAGATGTGCCAAAGGTTGCGGTCGCGCGAGTAGATCTTCCTTGCCGTCTGTGCGATGGGGATGTTGCTCTTCTTTGCGTAGGCGATGGCCGCCTCGCGACTGGTCAACTCGAAGGTGGGGTCTTTCCACGGGGCGATGATCTTCAGTTGCGGGGCAAGGGCCATGTAGGTCAGCTCGAACCGCACCTGGTCGTTGCCCTTGCCTGTGGCGCCGTGTGCGACGGCGTCCGCCTTCTCGCGAAGGGCGCAGGCCACCTGCGCCTTGGCGATAAGAGGCCGGGCGATCGACGTGCCCATCAGGTACAGGTGCTCGTAGACCGCCCCGGCAGCCAGCATCTTGAAGCAGTACTGCTCGGCGAACTCTCGCCGCAGGTCGGCTACAACGCACTTGTCAGCCCCGCTGGCGAGGGCCTTGCCCTTGATGCCGGCCAGCTCACCTCTGCCCTGGCCCAGGTCGGCGGCGAAGGCGATGACCTTGCAGCCGTACTTGTCCTTCAGCCAGGGCAGGATCACCGACGTGTCCAGCCCGCCGGAATATGCCAGCACGATCTTGTTTATCTTCTTAGCCATGATCGGCTCTCCAATGGATCAGGATATTCTGCGTAAACGCAGGGGCTTTGGAAGCGAAAACTAACGGTCTTTGAGCGCAACAGGAGAGTGGCCGCCGCCTCAACGGGCGGCGGGCCTGATACGGCGGACCGGCGTGGGAAGGTGACACTTCATAGCTGATGCAGGTATTCTACGATGTCACCACACGGTGGTCAATCCCACTCGCCCCCCGGCCGAGTCTGTCCTGCACGACGCGGCGCATGGTCATGACGGGGGCGGGGCGGCCCGTCCAGAGCTGGAACTGCGCCGCCGCCTGGTTGACGAACATCTCCAGGCCCGAGACTGTCAGGCACCCGGCGGCCTGGGCTTGGGCCAGCAGCCGCGTGCGGGCAGGATTGTAGATCGTGTCGAACACTACCTTTACACCCGGCGGGATCGCCGCGAGCGGGCAGGCGGCGACGCCCGGGTGCATGCCGACGGAGGTGCAGTTGATGAGTATCTCGGCGGTGAGTTGCTCAGCTTCGTTCATTCCGGCGGCGGTGCAGTTGAACTCCTTGGCCAGGGCCTCAGCCCGGCTGACTGTGCGGTTGTAGACGGTCACGTCCGCCCCGTAGTGCCTTAGGGCTGCGACGATGGCCCTCGCGGCCCCGCCGGCGCCCAGCACAGCGACCGACCGCCCCGACAGGCCCTCCCGCCGCGCGCCCATCGCCTGGCACAGTGCATCCAGGGCGGCGCCGTAGTCGGTGTTGTCGCCGCGGAGTTTGCCGCCGGGGGCGAAGGTGATCGTGTTGACCGCCCCGATCCTTTGCGCCAGCTCGTCGCAGCTCCCCGCACCGACATAGGCCAGGGCGTTCTCCTTGTGCGGGATGGTCACCGACAGCCCGCCGAGGTCCAGCCAAGGCCGCTCCAGCAGCGCGTCCATGAAGCGGCGGAAGTTGTCCTCCCCGCCCTCGACGCGCAGCGGCACGTAGACCGCATCTAGGCCGGCGGCGGTGAAGGCCGCGTTGTGCACCTCCGGGCTCATCGAATGAGCCAGCGGGCAACCGGCCACGCCGTACACAGCCGTCGAGGGGCCTGTCTTGTCCCATCGGTAGATGTCGCGCATCTGGGCGAGGGTGAGCTGGCCCGGAGCGGACTCGTGGCCGGGCGAGATGCTGGCGAAGGTCCCGAACGCGGCGAACTTGCGGGCCAGGATGCGGCTGGCGGTGCCGGCCTCGCCCATGGCCAGGGCGATTGTGGGCTTGCGGCCGGCGCGGAGCACGTCGAGCGCCCGCAGCGCATCCTCCGGCCCGGCGGCGGTGAAGGCGACCTTCTTATTGACCGCAGCCGGTGATGCCTCCATGCCGGCCATGATGGCGTTCAGGTCGGCGGGGCAGCGGGCGAAGTCGTGGTGGCTGAGTATGACGCGGGCCGGCGGCCAGGCGGACCGCGGCACGTCGTCCTCCACGTCCACGAAGCTGGCGCCCAGCTCGGCGGCCCGGCGGAGGACGGCCAGGCGGGCGGCCTCGTCGCCGTCGTAGCGGCCGCCCTGGCGGCGCGGGCGGTAGGTGGCGATGGTCTTGATGGGGCAGTCGGCGAACAGGGCCTTCAGATCGCCCTCGTCGGGCGGCTTGGCCAGGTAGTCCAGTCGGCACTCGACTGCGTCGGCGCCTTCGCCGATCGCCGCGGCCATGTCGCCCAGCATGGACGCTATGTCCCTCTGGGTGATCGTGCAGATCAGAAGTGTCTTCTCGCGACTGTCTGCCATGATGACGTGTGGGCTTGTGAATCTGCCGAGCCGTAAGCCCGTCGCAGTGAGAATACTATCTTATCGCCGCTGTCGTAGATACGGGCTTTGCCCCGACGCCAGCGGCCTGGCAGCGGCATGGGCGTCTCGCCCATGAGTCGCAGGGCCGTCACGGCCCTGCCGGCGCCTCCCGCCACGGCCGAGACGGCCGTGAGACGCACGGCCAGGATGGCCGTGCCACATCCGACCGGCGGGCTACTCCTTGAAGTCCTCCAGCGACTTGCTCAGACCGCGGACGGAGTTGTTCGACAGCACGAACACGCCATCCACGCTGCTGGCGGCAGCGTAGTACTCCCCGGCGGCTGGGCCTTCGGGGGATACGGTCAGCCGGTAGGCCGGCCCCTCCGCGGCCGTGAGCTCCACGGCCAGTTGCGGCTTGTCCAGGCCGAACTGGCGCGCCTTGGGCGCGGCGTAGCTCGCGAAGCTCTGGGCCTTCAGTAACGCAGCGTTCTGGAGGAAGGCGTCAACCTTGGTCGTCGATATCCTCACCGCCGGGTCGAGCGAGCATTGCCACTGCCCGGCAAGCCGCTCAAGGACCAGCTCGCCGCCGTCGCGTGCGATGCTGATGCGCAGCACGTCCGCCCCTGGCGGCAGGCCCACGTCCCTGGCGCGAAGCTCACCGGTCAACTTGTCATAGAATGCCTCGTCCATCTTTCCCACGGGCGTGATCTGGCCACCTTCGGCCCAGGCGTACACGCCGCCGTCAAGCTTGACGGCATGCAGCGTGTATGTCCGGGCGTGCTCCTTTGGCGCCTCCTCCGCCACGGGCGCGGAGGCCGCCTGGCTGGCCGGCTGCTCTGCTGGCGCGGCCGTCGTGAGCGTCACGGTGACAGTGTCCTTTGCCTTGGCGAACCTGTCAGGCACGGTCGGGGCGAGGGCGACGATCCTCTGCGCCGAGACATTCCGCACCGCCGCCAGCAGCTCGGCGACGGCGTTGCCGTCGGCAGGGGCAGCGACAGGTTGGGTCATGGCCCACCGGCCATCACCGCCGACAGTCAGGACGTAGCGGCCGCCGGGCCGGACAACCTCCAAAAGCTTGGGTTGCTGGTCTGCGGGGACTTGGAGCAGTGAGGTGTCCCAGTACGCCGAAGGCGGTTCCATCAGCGGCTGGACGTCGGCGGTTCGCACCGTTGCGACGGCGCGGTTGTCCGATGACCTCGCGAACGTCATCTCGCCGGATGGGCTCTGGCTGCCCACGGCCAGCCAGGCCTCCCGGCCACCCTCAGCCAGGTGCAGCTTGACCGTGCATCGCGGCTGGTCGAGTCCGTACGCCGCCAGAGACGGCACGTCGTCGTGGAAGCCGACCGCCGCCAGGTTGGCGACCTGGTCGATCAGCTCGCTCACCGCCTCCTGGTTGGCCGGGCCAGCGTGCGGCTGCTCCATCCGCCACTGCCCGTCCTGCTTGGTGAGGAAAGCCTTGCCCTGCGGGTTCGATACCTCCACCGCTGCGACCTCCTGATCCAGCGGGCGGAGGAGCCTGCGGTCGCGGATCTCGCTCAGCGGCGGCTGAAGATCATCGAACGCCGACGCGGGAAGCTGGAACACCGACCGACCCTCCAGGAGCCGGGCGTATACCTTCTCGCCGGCCTTGCCGCCCAGGGCGAGGGTGAACGTCTCGCCGGGCTGGGTAGCCTGCGTGGCGGCGGTCGTGGCGGCCGAGGACGCAGTGGGATTGCCGCGAAGTTGGATCGTGACGATCAGCCTGGGGTTCTGGAGCCCGTAGACGGCCAGGCCCGCAGGTGAATCGCTGACGAATTCACTGACAGTGAGGTAGGCGAGCTTGTCCAGCAGCACGCGGACCTGGTCTTCGTCGGCCGCTGCGCTCACCTGCGGCGCGACGACCTGCCACCCGTCGTCGCTGCGGATCAGCTCGTAGCTTTCCCGCCCGGCGATCGTGACGCGCGCGACCTGGGCCGGGCGGATGTCCCAGACTGACTTGTCACGGTAGTCGCTCACCGGCCGCGAGAGCTTCTCGGCGAAGTTGAAGTCGGCTGCGAACACCCCGCCGCCCTCGCCGGCCCGCACGTAGGTCTTCGCCCCGCCGCTCATCGGCACTGCCTTTCCGACGGCCAGGCTGTACGACCGGTCGGCCGAGTCGATGAGCTTGACTGTCCAAGCGGGCTTGCCCAGGCCGGTGACCTCGTCGTCGGCGCCGTCCTCGATGCCCTCAGCCGTGTTGGACAGCATCACGTCGGCGAGTTGGTTGACCTTGTACTCATCCGCCCGGGCGCGGATCGGCTCGGTCATCACCCATTTGCCGTCGGCCTTGGCGAAGGCGATGGTTTTTCCGTCGGCCGCGATGATCGACAGCTCCTTGGCGCCGATAGGGGCCGGCTGGAATATCCTCTCTCCCCCGGCGGGGGCGGTCTCGCCCCTGCGCTGCGTCGCGCCGCGGTAGCCGCTGCGGATGACGATGAAGACTGCGCACGCCGCCAGCGCCGCGATCAGGGCAATCATCGTTTTGGGTTTCATCTCGTGTTCGCTCCAGCGGGGTCCGCTGGCGGTCAGTCTCAGCGTCGCCGGGTCAGCACCGCCGCCGCGCCAGCATGACCAGCATCCCGATGGCCACGACCGCCAGCGGCAGGCCGACCAGATACCCCGCCCTCAGCAGGTTCATCGTCGTCGGCTTGATCATCTCCACCGGCCTGACCTGCGCCGGGCCGGCGCCGATGAGCGCCTCCCGCCCGATGAGCCAGTAGACGCTGTTGGTCACGACGTCGGCGTTGGCCCGCGGCGGGTCTGTCAGGCTCAGCCCGCCGGCGGCGTCGAGCTGCGCGACGTGCTGGTCGAGGTAGCCGTCGACGAGGCCTGCACCCAGTGTCATCACGACGATCCGCGCCGGCGCGACCGCGGCCGCCGTGGCCGGCATGGACGATGGCGCCGACGTCGTCGCCGGCTGGGCGCCGGTGCCCCTCGACGGGCTCGGGGCGGCCTGCGCTTCTCGCGGGCCGCGGCGCGCCGCCGCCACGGCCACGTCGAACGGTGGGGCGATGTCCCCGGCCTGGTAGTCCGGCCAGATGTACTGCCCCTGCGTGTCCAACTGGGCCTGGAGTTCCTCCAGCCGGCGTGTCGCCCACGTTGACCGCCAGCTCGCCGGCACACCAAGCACCGGCTCGATCGTGACCGTGTCAGGCCTATCCTGCAAGAGGAGGATCGGGGCAAGGGCGGTCCACAGCGCCCGCTGCGCCTGGAGGGGCCGACCTATCGGCTGATCGGTGAACGTGCTCAGCGGAACGTAAGTGAAGCGGACCGGGGCGATCTTGTACCTGCCGGGTTGGGACTCATCGGCCACCGCCGGAATCACCAGGTAGTCGCACTTGACGTCTATGCCCCATTGCGTGCGGAGGTAGTCGGCGTATCCGTACTGCGGCGAGATGGGCGGCATGAACAGCATCTGTCTGGGCCAGAGGAACTGCGTGAGGAATATCGCCGGGGTGCCGGAGTCTATCGCCTCGCTGACCTTGTCCAGATGCTCCTTGCCGAAGCCGCCGGCCGCGCCCATCGGGCCGGGCAGCGATGGCGGGGGCGGCAGGACGAGCAGCGCCTGCGGCCGGCCCTCGGCGACAGGCGGGCGGGGGTCGGCGAGGTTCCATTCGGTGACCTCGAAGTTGGCCTCCTCCAGCCGCCTGCGAAGCGTGGTCAGATCGGCCGGCGTGATGTCGGCCCGCGGCATCATGCGGGCCTCCTCACCCGGCGGGGAATAGTAGGTCAGCAGGACGGCGGCGAACGGTTGGCTGGTTATCGACAGGATGCGCGAGGCGAGGGCTGAGTCGCCGTTGAAGACGCGCTGGCCGCTCTGGACTTCGCCCTGCGCGTCCGACCACCGTGTGACCTTCAGCGGCCAGACCTCGTCGAACGGCACGGCCGAGGCCTTGCCGCCGGCCTCGACAATGACTATGTTGTCGCCCACGATGTCCGTCGCCAGCTCGTCGCTCTTGAGGGCGGGCAGCTTCTCGGCCTGCTCGACTAGCGGCGTCAAGATGTCGGTGACGGGCTGAAACAGCCGGCCCTCCTCGGCGAGCTGAAGCACCTGGCGGGAGGGCTCGTCAACCTTGGCCAAACGGGCCAGCGCCTCTTCGGCCACGGGTACCACCTGATCCACCGTCGCCGACAGTTGGCCTGTCTCGGCGCGCATCTTCTTGATGCTTTGGGCGTAGTATTCCGGCTTGGCCACTTTTGCGACGGCGTCGATGGCATCGGCGGTGTCGCGGAGGCCGGCGGCGACGTACTTCTGGAGGAACTGCGGGACGTTGGAGCGGACCTCGAACATCCCGCTCGGTATGGCCAGTTGAAGCGGGCTGGCGGCTGAGACCAGCCGCGCGCGGTCCGGCCCGGCGACGTTCTCGACGGCCTTGGCGGCGGCCAGCGCCGCATCGGCAGCGTCGCGGGCGGCGGCCGCAGCCTCCTGGAGCAGCTTGCTGGAGGGCTCGGCGGCCCCCTCAGCCCCTGCCATCACCTGCTGCAATCGGGCGACGGATTTCCGCAGGGCGACAAGTTTCTCGACGGCCTGTTGGCTGTTTGCCGAGGCAGCTTCCGGGATCTTGGCGATGTCGGCCAGGAGCTTGGAGGCGGCCTGGAGGTTCCCGCGGATGGTCGTCAGCGTCTTTGCGGCCTGGTCGGCGAGGCCCGCGTAGTCGGGCAGGCCCGCACCGGTCAGCTCCATGGCTACCTTGTTGCGGCCCTGGTCCAGGGATTGGCTCGCCTGCTGGAGCGCCTGCCAGACGTCCGCCGTCATCGCCCACATGGCCAGGTACGACTGGTCGCCCAGTTGGGCCCATGCGGTCTGCTGCTCGGTGAGGGCAGTGCTCAGGTCCTCGCCGCGACGGCGGAAATCCTCCAGGAACTGCTGGTGCGCGCCCGCCTTGCTGGTGAGTTGCTGGCGAAGGCGGGCGACGACCTTGGCCTTGGCGGAGTCGCTAGCGGCGTCGGCAACCTCGATGTTGGCGTTGCGCTCGTGCATGTCGCTGAGAAGTTCCAGCACGGCCGGCCGGTAGTCGGAGGCATTGGCGTTCTCCTCGGTCGACGTGTAGACGCAGGTGAGGCGCACGGGAGACTTGACGGTGGCGAGTATCTTGCGCGTCCGGTCGCTCAGGCCGTAGCGGCCGAGCTGCTGGACGTCGCGGTGGACGTACAGGTCCTGGGCAATCAGGTTCACCGCGACCGCCAAGGCCGCAGCCGCCACCAGCGAGACCGTCGCGTATGAGGAATACCGCAGCGGAGACCGCTCAGCCGACGCCGCAACCAGCATCGTCGCGGCGACGAGGCCTGCGAGCATCGCGACGGCCGATGCCGCACCCAACGGCACCGGTAGGGGCCACCATCCGGTCCCCCAAAGCAGCCCGCCCAGCATCGCCGTCACCGCCGCGGCCGCGAAAAGCAGCCAGAACACCAGCGACACTGTCTGGGCCGCCGCCCGCCGGCCGAATAGCTGCACGCCTGCGCCGGCGACGATCAGCCACATCGCTGCCCATACCCAGACCCACCAGCCGAGCCGGACCAGCTCAGCGGCCCCGGCCATCTGCCCGGCGAGCAGCATCACCGCCGGCGCGACCGCGGCAGCCAGGGCAAGGATCGCGCAGACCGCGCCGGCCGCCCGGGCCATCGCGGGCTTGAGCATCCTCTCGTCGCCGGCCCTTATCGCCATCGCCTGGACTCCACCGCCTTGACGCTGAAGAACAAAAACAGCGCCGCCACCGACAGGAAGAACACCACACCGCGCGTGTCGAGCACGCCGCGGGAGAAGTCGCTGAAATACGTCATCGCGTTGAGCCTGGCGGCCAGGTAGTTCCACGGCTCAGCCCCGTGCGCGACAAGAAGCTGCATCAGTATCGCCAGCACCGCCAGGATGGCCGTGCCGACGATCGCCGCCACGAGCTGATGCGAGGTGAGCGATGAGGCGAAAAGCCCTACCGACAGGAACGCCGCCCCCAGCAGGACCATGCCCAGGTATCCCATGGTCGCCACGCCCAGGTCCGGCTGGCCGTAGATCGCCACCAGCGCCAGATACGCGCCGCTGCCGGCCAGCAGGATCAGGTAGAAGACCATCACGGCCAGGAACTTGCCCAGCACCACCGCCGCGTCGCTGACCGGGGAGGTCATGAGCGTCTCGATTGTACCGCTGCGGTACTCATCGCTCAGCAGCCGCATCGTCAGCAGCGGGGCGGCGAAGACCATGACGTAGGCCATTGCCTCAAACAAGGGCCTCAGCGACGCCTCGTTGCCTGGGATGAATACCTTGTAGAAGAACCACAGCCCGCCGGCGGCGAAGAATAGCGCCGCGACCACGTAGGCCATCGGCGAGAAGAAGTATCCCGCCAATTCGCGCCTTGCCAGAACGAGCACTTTTCGCATGGTTGGATCTCCCGGCGGCTCAGGCCGAACTGGCCGGCAGGGTCGGCGAGCGGACGGACTGCTCGTAGGTGACCTGGATGAAGAAGTCTTCCAGCGATCCGACCTCTCGCCGAAGCTCGCGGAGCTGCCATCCCCGTTCGCTGGCCAGCTTGAATATCTCCGCCCGCAGGTCGGTCATGGCCTCTCCCTGGATGGCCAGGCGGGTCCACTGCCCCTCCTGGCTCGCCGACACCTCGCGGACGTTGGGGATCGCGCGGATCATCGCCGCCATCGTCGCCGGCTCCTCGCCCCTCAGCTCGGCCATGATCTTGGACGGGCCGACGACCCGCTGCCGCAGCTCCTCCGACGTCCCGGCCGCGGCGATCCGCCCGCCGGCGATGATTATCAGGTGGTTGCAGGTGGCCTCGACCTCGGCAAGGATGTGGCTGGAGAGGATCACCGTGTGCTCCTGGGCGAGCGAGCGGACCAGTTCCCGCATCGCGCGGATCTGCGCCGGGTCCAGGCCGAGGGTCGGCTCGTCCAGCACGAGCACCAGCGGGTTGTGCAGCAGCACCTCCGCCAGCCCCACGCGCTGCTTGTATCCTCGCGACAGCTCGCCGATCCTGCGGCGCATCACGTCCTCGGGCTGGCTCAGCCAGCATCGCTCGGCTGCGCGGTCGACGGCCGCGCGGCGCTGCCGGTGGGGGATGTCTCGCAGGGCCGAGCGGAACATCAGCAGCTCGCGCACACGCATCTCGCCGTACAGCGGCACCGACTCGGGCATGTAGCCCACATTGCGCCTGACGTTCATGGACTCACCGAGGATGTCGTAGCCGGCGACCGTGGCCGTCCCGCCGCTTGCGGGCAGATAGCAGGTCAGGATCTTCATCGTGGTGCTCTTGCCGGCGCCGTTAGGCCCCAGCAACCCGACGATCATACCCTTCTCCACGTGGAACGATACGTGGTCAACGGCACACACTGGCCCGTACCACTTGGTGAGGTTCTTCACGTCGATCATCGGCTCGTCCTCACCGGCCTGCTCCCCTACAGCGGCCGGCGTCCCGTGAGATGTTTATACGTGGGGGTTCTATCTGTAGGTTCAGCGTTCGGCCTTGTCAAGGGCGACAGGCCGCGGGCGTCAGTCACCCCGCCCAAAGGGCCCCAGGTATGCGGGGTACTTGCCTCGCAGGACGTCCCTGGCCTCCTGGCACGGGTGGCACCTGTCGGCGTAGTCCTGCTTGATGCGATACCCCAACTGCTCTGCCTGGCGGGCCAGGCCCAGCGGCCCTTCGGTCAGCAGGACCGAGAAGATCGGATGTTTGCCAGCGTCATAGCTCGCCACGATCGCTTCCAGCGACTCTCGCCGCACGTTACCGAAGTAGATGCCGCAGCCCTTGCTGAGATTGCCCTGCGGGTCCAAAATGATCAGGTCCAGGGTCCTGAGGAAGCCCTTTGGCCACCAGGGCACGGCGTCGCACACCTCGTGCGGCACGCCGCGGCCGGTGGATACCGCCCCGGCAAGCCGCTCGGTAGCCCGGCCGTTGAAGAGGATTCCGCCTCGATACGTCTTCAGCGGATGGCCCACGCCGGCCTCTACCTGGCGGACCATCTCGTCGGTGCGGACATCCAGCAGATGGCTGCGGTCCTTGCGGTTCAGGTACGCGACCTCGAAGGAGTAGCTCCCGCCCATCTCATCCGACACACGGATGGCCTGCTGGACGCTAGCCGGCGGGATGAATCGCTCGTGCAGCGCATCGAGGCTGAAGCAGACGTGCACCTGGTCACGGTACAGGGGGGCCAGGAACTCTCGGGCGGCCTTCTCGGACACGGCCCAGGAGCCGTTCGTCTCCACCCGCACGCCGATTCCGAGCTGCCGGCTCGCCGAGGCCAGGCGCCACGTGAGCTGCGGGAACAGACCCGGCTCCCCGCCCAGCAGGACCACGTAGTCCAGACCGTTGATCCGCTTCAAGGTTCGGATGCAGCCCGTGGCCAGGTCGTAGTCGACGGCCTCACCCGGCGAGGGGGTGCACCGGAAACGGCAGTGGTCGCAGGCGGCGCTGCATTGGTACGTCAGGTGGATCTTCAGCACCGACATCGCTGCCTCAAGGCGTCACCCTCCAGGTTACAGGGGGCACTTCATCATTATATATGATCGGGCGGCGGGCGTGGTTAAGGGCGGCGGTCTGCTTGCGCTCTCGAGACGGGTGCGCGCCGCCGGCTGCGACGATTTCGCTTGTCGCCGGCACTGACGGTCCATAGCATGGCGGGGCAAATGGTGGCGCAGGCTTGCCAAGGCGAAGTCCGCGGCCTCTGACCTATCAGGAACAAGCCCCGCTTCGTCAATCGGCGAGCTCGGGACTACGCCGTGGCAGTCTCCGTTTACCACTGCGTAGCGAACGGAGACTGGAGGTGAAGATGGCCGGCCTGGTGAGAGTCATGACGGTCCTGACGGCGGTGCTGCGGCTGTACGCCGGCGCGCAAGCTGCTGCGGCCGACGAGCCGGTCGGCAGCCAGCCGACGACCGCGGCGCGCGAGTCGCAGCCGGCCAGTGAGGACGCCGCACTATCGGCCGCCAGGGCGCTGGTCGAGGGCAGCGACCGGTACCTGCACCACAGCCGCCTGTCGCCGGGGATGAAAGGCTTCGGCCTGACTGTGCTGTCCGGCACGCAGCCCAGCCGCTTCGACGTAGAGATACTCTCGGTCATGAAACGCTGGGGCCCGGACCAGGACGTGATACTGGTCCGCCTGGGCGGGGATGCCCTGCGAGAGACAGGCGTCATATCCGGCATGAGCGGCTCGCCGATCTACGTTCGCGATCCGGCTGACGGGAAAGACAAGCTGATCGGCGCGGTGGCCTACGCGTTCCTTCTCGCCAAGGAGCCGATCTGCGGGGTCCAACCGATCACGCAGATGCTGGCGGTCGATAGTCTGCAACCCTCGGGGCAGCCTGTCGAGGTGTCTTCCGGCGGCGTCGGCCTGCTCGGCGGTCGCCCCGCCTTCGAACTGATGCGGGCCGCGATGGACCCGCGACGGCGGGACCTGATGACGGTCCTGTGGGAGCATTGCCGCCGGCAGTTCTCCTCCGCCGGCAGCCCACAGCTAGTGCCACTGGCTACGCCCTTGATGGTCAGCGGCCTGAGCGAGCGGACGCTGGCCGAGGTGAGCGAGCCGCTGAAGCTCGCCGGGTTGCTGCCGGTTCAGTCGGGCCGGGCGGCGTCGCTGCCAGCAGAGGCCGATCTGAATCTGGTGCCTGGATCGGCCTTGTCGGTGCTGCTGATCACCGGCGACATCGACATCTCCGCCATCGGCACGGTGACTGACGTGGTCGGCGAGAAGGTGCTGGCCTTCGGGCACTCGCTGCTGGCTGAGGGCGACGTGGAGCTGCCCATGGGCCCGGCCTACGTGCACACCGTTGTGCCCAACCTGCTGATAAGCTTCAAGCTCGGCTCGGCCGGCTCGCCCACCGGGGCGCTCGTCCGCGACGAGAGGGTGGGCGTCTCCGGTTTCATCGGCCGAAAGGCCGCGATGGTCCCCATGAACGTCTCGATCGACTGGACAGCCGAGGGCAGGAGCCAGAGCTTCCATTACGAGCTGGCCAACCATCGCATCTTCACACCCCTGTTGGCGGGGCTGGCGATGATTGACTCCACGTACGGTTGGCGCAACCTGCCGCCGCAACACACCGTCCGCTACCGGTTGGACATCGACTTCGGCCGGCTGGGGCGGTACCGCGCCGAGAACGTCTCAAGCGGCACTGCGGCCGCCAAGCCGCTGGAGGACCTGTTGCGGCCGCTGCTGGCGATGCTGAACAACCCGCTGGGCCCGCCGGCGACCATCGAATCCATCGACCTGCACGTCACTGTCGAGCCGGCCGACACCACCGCCGACATCCTGGAGCTGCGGCTGGACGGCGACGTGTACATGCCCGGCGAGCAGATCACCGGCCAGCTCACCGTCAAGCCGTTCCGCCAGGCCAAGCGGACCATCTCGGTCAGCTTCCGCCTGCCGAGCGACCTGCCCGACGGCAGCTACAGGCTCACCGCCTGCGATTGGTCATACGACATCGAGGAGATGATGTACGAGATGCCCCAGAGGTTCGACCCGCGCAATCCCACGGAGCTGCTGCGGTCCATTCAGTTGCTGGCCGAGCCGCGGGGCAATCGCGTCTACCTTCGTCTGCCGCTGGGGCGCGAGGGCCTGGCCATCCGCAGCAGCGAGCTGCCGGATCTGCCGGCAAGCCGGCGCGACATCCTGGCCCAGGCCGGCGGGGAGAGCGACACCAAGGACTTCAGCCAGTCGCTCGTCCGCTCCGATGCCACCGATTTCGTGCTCAGCGGATCGGCCTCAGCCCAGTTCCAGGTGCAACGCAAGCCAAAGGAAATCATCCTGAGACAGCATAAGGAATCGAAATGAGGTACTGCGCAATCCTGGGGTTGTTGGCCCTGGCTGCGGCGGCCCTGGCCGTGACGCCGGCCAGTTGGAACCACGCAAGCGAGGCGGACTTCTCGCCGGGTGACTTCGACTCGACGGTCGTCAGCTCGCTGGGCGAGATCACGCTCTCGCGGCAGCTCCAAGTGCTGATGCAGCCCCCGCAGGCGCCCGAGGCGGTCGCAGCATTGGCGGTGGACGGCAAGACCATCTACGCCGCCTCCGCCGTCAGGGCGGTGGTCTACAAGATACAGGGGCGCAAGGCGGAGCAGTTCGCCACCCTGCCCGGCACGATGGTCACCTGCCTGCTGTGGACCGGCAAGGAGCTGCTGGCCGGGGTCGGCGGCGACGATGCCGGAATCTACGCCATCGACTCATCCGGCGAAGCTTCCTGCCGCTGGCGCGACCGCGACGCGCGGTACATCTGGGCGATGGTCGCCGGGCCTAAAGGCTCCATCTACGCGGCCACCGGGCCGAGCGCCACCGTCTACGCAATAGATGCCGACGGCGATGGTGAGGCGATATACCAGGCCGGCAAGCTCGCCAAGAACATCACCTGTCTTACACGCTCCAAGTCCGGCCTGCTGCACGCCGGCACGGACGAAAGTGGCCTGGTCGTTGAGATCAACCCCATAAAGAAGACCGGCCGAGTGATCCTCGACGCCCAGGAGAAGGAGATTTCCTGCCTGCTGGGCGATGAGTCCGGCGGTCTTTACGTGGGCACAGCCGACAAGGACAAGGCCGGCGGTGAGGGTGCCGGCGCGCTGAAGGAGACCGCCGCAGGCCGCGGGGTGAGCGGCGCGCCGGCGGCCTCTCAGCCGGCGGAGGAAGAGGAGCCCGGTGACGAGGCCCTGGATGAAAGTGGCGAGGTGGACCCCGCCGCATCGCGGTCGGCCTCGGCGCCTGCGGCCGAGGAGGAAACGGCCGCCGAGGGCGAGGAGGTGGAGCCCTCGCCGGTCGTCGGTCGGCTTGCCAAGCCCGCGCCAGGCCCGGCCGCACTACCGGAGGGCAAGGGCAACGCCGTCTACTACATCCGCCCCGACGGGCTGGTCAGGACCGTGTTCCGTCGGCCTGTGACGGTCCTTGCCATGCTGGCCGAGGACGAGCAGCTCATCCTGGGCACCGGCAACGGCGGGTCGATCTACTCCGTCAAGACGGACGGCGACGAGGTGGCCCAACTGGCCAACACCGACGCCAAGCAGGTGACCGCCCTGGCCGCCGACAGCGAGGG
>Ga0315280_10007337_pt1 | contig 14857 bp, 17 predicted proteins | sample YL17G06_40_MG_FD_203697 | JGI IMG/M metagenome (GOLD analysis project Ga0315280, IMG submission 203697) | Sediment microbial communities from Yellowstone Lake, YNP, Wyoming, USA - YL17G06_40 | ecosystem: Environmental > Aquatic > Freshwater > Lake > Sediment | place: USA: Wyoming | collected...
ATCAGACAATTGTGCAGGCTTTCGCAATCCTCAACAACAGCAAAACCAACCTTGAACATTCTTCCTCATCAACATCTTCAGAATCGTCTCGTTGTGTTTTTAAGAATTTTCCTGACCTGCTGTGATGTGCGTGTTACCATCCAACATTACCATCCAACATTACCACAACTGTTACCTCAGACTATAGGGGGGGTGTCAGCCCGATGGCAAAGAGAAATTCACGGGCGGAATGCGAGATAGATTTAACCACTCCAAGTCGGACGGAAAAATCACACACCAGACTCTGTTGAGCCATGGATTGTCCTCAATCCTCCAAGTGACATTGACAAATATCGGTTCCTTTTTTTCGCAGCCGATAAAACAAAGCGCGCGCTGCCTTGTCCGTTTATTATGCGTGCGCACTTGAACAGCCCACACAGCTCCGCATCCAACCTGAACATCCTCGCCGTTTTCAACGATGCTCGCCAACTGTATATGCAAAACGTATATGCAAAACGTATATGCTCTTACGCGTGCGCTATCAGCGAATTTAGGGACAAGCCGGCGCGCCAAAGTTTTATTCCCAAACCCAAAAAAAATCGAGATGCAGAAAAGTTATAGCCGACCCAAATCAAGACTATCTTGTTTTAGCAGTCAAGGTGTCGACAATGATTGACATATCTACTGTTTCCATTGCGATTGCTTCTGCTGGTGTGCTAGCAGGAGTCATATATTACATCCTAGAGATTCGGCATCAGAACAGATTAAGACAAACGGAGAGCATGATCAGACTGTCTCCATGGTTCAATATGAACGCTAGAGAAGTGCAGGAAGCAATAACTCAAGTCTGTTCTATCGAATACGAGCACTATGATGATTATCTTGCAAGATATTCCGAAAAACCAGAGCACATGATGTTGAAGATTCTCGGCAACTATTTTGAGGGGATAGGCATCCTTGTTTACAGAAAACTGGTAGAAGCGGACATTGTATACGATTTTTGGGGAGACATTATTCAGTCATCATGGGAGAAGATCAAGCCACTGATAGTAGACATGCGAAAGGATTCTGGCGACCTCAACATGTTTGAGTACTGGGAGTATCTCTACGAACAAATGAAGAGAAGAAAGCAGAAGCTTCGACCAACAGCATAGATTTGGATTTGGGGGCAAAGTTTTATAGTTCTGAAATGGTTCAGAGTCCTATTGCGGTGGGTCTTAGGCGGGGGGCTAGGGGTCCCCTGTACCGTAAACCCTCTATAGGACGGGCCGAAAGCTGGGGCTGAGGCGTTTAAGGCTGCTGAGGCCTTCATTTCCGAAGCGAAGACTATCCGTCCCTTGGGGCTGGCGGTCATTAGGCGGCTTCCGTAGGGGAGCTGTCTTTAGTGTTGACCAGGCGAACTTGGCCAGGACCGGGAGGGAGCAACCTAAGTCTGGGCGTTCAGCGCTTAGGGGGATGCGGGTACGAGTGTAGGGTTTGAGGGTTCAGCGGAGTCTGAGCGTCGATCTCCTGTGGCCCACCGCTCTTCTCTGTGAAGCGATTCCGAATCCGTAATCAATCAAACTCATTTCCATCGGCCTCTAGAAAATGATAAATGCCGTCAAGGTTTATTCTGGTGTTGACTGGAAGTTTAGGAATGCCTTTCAACGAGGTTCGCAAGGATTATCTGCTTGACCGCTGGGTCGTCATCGCCACTGGACGCGGCCGCAGACCGACCGACTTTGCAAACCAGCAAGTACAGCCAGCCAAGGCAGGTATTTGCCCGATGTGCCCAGGCAACGAGCACATGACTCCACCAGCCTTTCTGGTCTACCTCAAGTCAGGCAGGGGCATAAAGAAGACTAAGGACAGAGATGACCAGAAACACAAGAACTGGCTGATCCGCGCGATCCCAAACCTTTATCCTGCGTTTTCGCCTCCGCACGGCAAGGTCGACTCAAAGCTGATCAGCAAGAGTCAAAACCTAACCATGGCTGTCGGACATCACGAAGTCCTCGTTGAATCGCCAATTCACGATGAACACCCAGCGAACGCAAGAATCACACAACTGGTACTAGTCATCAACGGTTATGTTGACAGGCTGTGTCAGCTCTCGGAGAAACCTTATGTGCGGTATGTTTCAATCTTTCGCAACCATGGGCTAGAGGCTGGAGCCTCTCTCTCGCACGCTCACAGTCAGATAATTGCAACCCCATTTGTGCCAACGATCGTCAAAGAGGAGATTAAAGCGGCAAAGAAATTCTGGAAGGAAAACAGGAAATGTGTCTTCTGCGACATAATTGAGAAAGAAAGCAAAGGGCCGAGACTCGTCCTGGAGAACGCAAAGTTTGCGGTCTTCACGCCTTATGCGAGTATGAATCCTATGGAGTTCTGGATGTTTCCGAAAAACCACCAGAGCTCGCTGCTCGACATGCAAAAGGGCGAAGTGAAAACGTTTGCAGAGACATTAAAAGAGTGCCTTGGCAGGCTGAAATGCCTAGTGAACGATCCTCCGTACAATTTTGGTTTCCACCTGACCACGAGCAAGGAAGCGTCTGACTACTATCATTGGCACTTGGAGGTCTACCCCAAGCTGGCAACGTGGGCTGGATTCGAAAAAAGCACAGGAGTATACATAAACACTATGACTCCCGAAACAGCCGCAGAAAGCATGAGAGAAGCGTCTTCACACTGAACTCTGCAAGACCTTCTTCTCGTGTTCGGGCCTGACTTGCAGGAAATCTTCTACATAAGCTCTGAGAGGTTCTGCCACGCTCCACGCTTGAGCGATGCATCCTCTAGGCGTGTACGGCGGTTCCCCATCAAAGATTTCTCCAAGGGTTCCAAGCCCTGCCTCAAAAACCTTCTGTGTGAACAACGGTTTCAGAAAGTTTTGGAACGCGTATTCGCGTTGCAATTCTGCATATCCCTTGACCTTAAGAAAAGCTGTGGTTAGCGGGCCGAGGAGCCAAGGCCAAACCGTACCGTTGTGGTATGCTCTGTCTCTGCTTGCTCTGTCACCCGAATAGACTCCAACGTAGCGCGGGTCATTCCTTGCAAGAGTTCTCAAACCGCAGGGAGTTAGAAGCTCATTGTGAACAACGTCAACGATCCTCTGGTTCTTAGCATCGTCGAGCATTGTAAAATCTAATGCGACGGCAATGATCTGGTTGGGCCTCAGAGAAGCGTCTAGTTCATGCTCATCAACCACATCGTACAAGCAGCTTCTTTCCAAATTCCAGAATTTGCTAACGAAACTTTTCTGGGCCGCTTCAGCCATTTGCCGGTATTCTTCAGCTCTGCTGCTCTCCCCGAACCTGGTTGCCAGCGACTCCATGGTCTTCAGGGAATTATACCACAAGGCTTGTACCTCAACAGCCTTTCCAGGCCTAGGCGTCACTGGCTCATCGTTAACTGCCGCGTCCATCCAAGTCAACTGTGGACCATGGCAGAGCAAGCCATCAGCATCCACGTGAATGCCGAAGAGAGTTCCCTCAACGTGGTTTTCGATGAAGGCCTTCAGAGCTTGCCAGAGATGTTGTTTAACAAATCTAAAATCGCCAGTGTACTTGAGATATTGCAACACTGCGTTCATGTACCAAAGCGTAGCGTCAACCGTGTTGTAAGCTGGCGGTCCAACCTCGTCTGGAAGAAAGTTCGGAATCAGCCCCCTATCGTAGTATTTTGCAAACCCGAGGAAAACCGCTCTCGCTTCTTCAAACCTTCCGGTGACAAGCATCAATCCGGGCAAGGAAACAAACGTGTCCCTCCCCCATGCACTGAACCAGTGATAGCCCGCGATCACGGATCTCTGCATATCGTCCATCCCTTTCGTTATGAATGCCCCACTCGCTAGGACAAGCCAGTCTAGCCAATTGCTTGCAGAGCTGTTTTCATGGGAACCGTAGAATCTTGTTAATGCATCCTCACGTCTTCCCGTTTCTTTTTCGAACAAGGCCCTGAGGTCACTAACGGTCAAAGGGATTTCTTTCAAAGCTTTTCCTGCCCGATCTTCATCTTCGTCTGCTACCGCAACTATTGCAAAGTCCTTGGTCTTGCCCGTGCTTACGCTTGTTTCGAAGTATCCAGGTTGGTAACAGTCGTCGAAGCAGCTTTCTCCACGACTTGCTTCTTCACGAAGGTACAGTCTTTCAACCCATTTGCCCGCATCAAAGTAGCCCCCGTCTGTTGCCCTCATCAGAAGGGTTGCCTTAGGATTCTTGAAACTCAATTTGACCACGTTGCCTTCCTGCTCTTGGCTGAAATCGGAGGCCTTCGATCTATCCGTGACTGAGTGAAAATGTCTCCAGTTAACCAATGAAAACACGCGCATTTTGGCTTCAAGACTACCCTTGTTTGAAATACTGTAAACTGCTATTACACAGTTCTTTTCGTAGGGCATGAGAATTGCTTTTTGAACGATCACGTTGTTTGCAACGTAAACATACTTTGGGAATGGCGAAATAGAAAATTCTCGCAGAAAATCAAATCCTCGGGGCAGAATTCCACTCTGAAATTCGTTGGCACCAAGCTGGTAGGCATCGTCTCCCAAAACTATTTCCTCATCCAGCTTTGACAAGAACACTCTTCGGTCTCTCGGCGGGTGCACAGCTCCTATCAGCAATCCATGGTATTTCCTCGTGTTCATGCCTAGGACAGTGGAAGACGCGTAGCCGCCTAAACCATTTGTTATGAGCCACTCTTTCCGAATCGAGTTCTCAAAGTTGGAAAGAGCTGCTTGGTCAAAGCTTATAGATGGCAGTCTCATCTAGGCCATCAGCTTGGCGACATTCTTTTCTCTTGCCACACCGAAGAAGTCTGCCACTGGAGTGCACTTGGTCCTGAAAAGCAAAAAGTGCGGTTTCTTGAGTTTGCATTCAGTCAAGGTTTCAGCGTAACCCATGCCTTTGGCAAAGACGATGTCAACTGAATCGTACGCGCTGAGAAACTCTGCCGAAACCTCTTTCAGTGCTAGTCCCACAGAATCTGTTCCCGTAGTTATCACCCTATCAGCGACCTTGCTCATTCCAGAAGCCTCAGCATCTTCCAGAGTCGCATCGTTGATAACCGGCACACCTTTGACAGCGACTGTCACCGTTAAACCCATGTTTTTCAATTGTTCAACAAGCAGCGTGTCAAAGACGATTTCGCCAGCGTTGTCCGTCAAGTAGAGAACCGTACGAGCCTTCTTTGCCAGCTCGTAAGCGTTGTTGATGTCGTCGATAGCCAGGTCCTTTGACGCCTCTCTGAAATTCTTCTTCAGACTGCTGAACGAGGCCTTGTGGCCTGGAATGTCGAATTCAATGATGTTGCCAACGATGGCACACAGGCAGGCTCTCTTAAACCGATCCTCTTGCGCGTAGCCCTCTTCGACCAGTTTTCTCGCGTAGGACAAGAGTTTCAGAGCCTTCTCATTGCTTATCCTCTTGCTTCTCTTGTACGGATCATTGTTGCCGGTGACTCTTCTTATCACCCGGTCTCTCTTCGTGCCCAATTCTGCCGGAACCGCCGTCGGTCTAAACTCCTTGGTCAGCAATCGCATAAGGTCGCTCATCGCTCTGAAACGCAACGCACGGTTCGTTGTGGCCTCCTTAGCCATTGCTGCGCCCCTGCTTACGATGCACGCTACACATTCAGCTTCGACCTTCAAATGTTCCCAGACTCACCTATCGCTTCATCGCTTCTGCAAACTCGCGCATGATCGTATATGGGTCTTTCGCTTTGACAATGCCGCTTGCAACCAGCACGCCCTGAGTGCCGAGCTTCAACGCCGCGGCAACATCTTCACCACGACTTATGCCTGCGCCGCACAGAATTGTTACCTTCTTGTTGACCTCTCTGACGAGCTTAACGGTGCCAGCGACGACCTCAGGCTGAGCCTTTGAAACTGGAATCCCTCTGCCTATCAGCTCCGGCGGCTCGACTGCGATCACGTTGGGTTTCAGAGATGCCACAGCAGCACTGATTGTTGGATTGTTGGCACAAACAACGGAAACCATCTCATTCTCCCGCGTAATCCTGACGAGCTCATCGATGACCGAAAGTTTAAGCTGCCTCTCAGAATGGTTGATCAAAGTCCCTGTTGCACCTGCTTCCTTAACAGATTCTGCGAGTATATGCCCCGTGTAACCGCCCGGCTTTATCGGGTCCACGTGTTGAGCAAAGACAGGGATCTCAACAGCCCGAGCTACGGCCGACAAGTCTGCAAGTTGGGGAGCCACTGCAACGTACACATTCGTCTTATGGCTAACCTTCTCGGCCTTCTTGGCCAACTCAACCGCTCTTTTGCCAGTTGCCTCGAGGTACGTTTTGAAATTGACAACTATGGCTGGCTCGCGAAACCTCACCATGAGTTCATGCCACCTTACCTTGGGTGTCTGTTCTGTCAGTTAATATCGTTTTGGAATAGAAAAAGTGTTTGTGGATCTTGTTATGTCAGCGCAGTATCAACTTCTGCTCTTTTTCGATGGCCGCTCATTCGTTCCTCTAACGAAGACCGCTGCTGCGATGGCCGTCGTCCATAAGCCGCCTTTGTCTCCCGTTGCAGACTGTGTCACGTTTGCTGTTTTGATAATCATACCGCTGGTTTTGAAAAGCTGTTCTTTTTCGTGCCAATCGGTTTCTGGGTCAAACTGGATTCCCATGGTTGTGGCAAGCATCGTTGCAGCAAGGTCTTCTGAGTAGTCTCCAGCCTTGTCGTCAGGCTGCCCGAAAGAGTGGTGTTCTGAAAGGTAACCGTAGTTGTGCTTGCCCGATGGAATAGCGACGCCTATGGATGATGCGATCAGCCTGTGCGGTTCATTCGTCGAGTTTCTGGCAAGGACAACGAAAGTTATCTCTCCAGGTCTTATCATCTCTAGCCCCCGCTCTCTTGAAATCATCCTGCAGCCTGGCGGTATAATGCTTGAGACACTGACTATGTTGCAATGCTGTATTCCTGCGTCCCTCAGGGCCAACTCAAAAGACTGCAGTTGTTCCTTGTGTTTTCCAACGCCCTTTGTCAGGAAGAAATATCTCGGGATCATTTTGCGAATAGATTGATCTGTCCGCTTATTAGTCTTTTGTTTTTCCAAGAACACTATCGTTTTGTTAGGGAAAAGGATAACAGAGCTTTGCACGTAGTAGTTTTGAGGAAGACTGATTGTCGCAGGGCCGAAGCGTGTTCAGGGACGAAACAAAACTCGACATCAACTATGTTCCCCGAAGGCTCCCTCACAGGGAACATGAACTAGGTTTGCTCAGAGGATTCCTTGGTTTTGCCTTGCAGTCTCCAGGAAGAATGGCCCAGAGAGTTATGATAACTGGAGATGTGGGAACTGGCAAGACGGCGCTTTCCCAGCGCTTCGGAGCTGACATCGGTCACGAAGCCAGCACGCGTGGAATAAATCTGCGTTACGTTCACGTTAATTGCCGAGAATATGGTGGAAGCCTTTTTCTCATCCTTCAGCACGTAGTCTCGGTTTTTCATCCAAACTTTCCCAAGCGTGGCTATTCGGCCGAAGAACTCCTGCGCACGCTTATGCAGATTCTGGACGAAGAAAATGCTTACATAATCCTGAGCTTGGACGAGTTTGAAAGCCTCGTTAAGAGAGAAGGCTCTGAAGCTGTATACAAGCTTACGCGACTCCAGGAGACGAGGCAAAACAAGCCTCAACGGCTGTCGCTCGTGTGCATTCTGCGAAATTTGGGCGCAGTTAAACAGCTAGATGCCAGCACAAGAAGCACCCTGCAGTCCAACATCATAAGCCTTGACAGATACGCAAAACAGCAGCTCGTCGACATTCTGAATGACAGGGTTTCCCTGGCCTTCGAGCCCCTGGCCGTGCCCGAAGGAACCGTGGCTCTTATTGCCGAGCTTGCTTTTTCCGAAAGTGGGAATGCCCGTTTTGGAATTGAGCTGCTCTGGCGCGCTGGAAAATACGCAGACGCTGAGGGCTTTGACACTGTAACACCAGAATGCGTGCGAGAAGCTGTTTCAAGCATATTCCCAGCTATGCGGAGAGGCGACCTTGCCACTCTCGGTCTGCACGAGAAACTCTTCCTGCTGGCTATAGCCAGAATCTTCAAGGAAAACCAGAAGGCCAGCGTCTCGCTCTCCGAAGCGGAGCAAACGTATACCGTTGTATGTGAAGAATTTGATGCTTCGCCAATTAGCCACACGCAGTTGTGGAAATACCTTAAGGACTTTTCAAACCTCGGCATAGTTGAAACACAGGTCTCCGGCACCGGCAGTCGCGGCAGGTCAACAACCATTTCTTTGCCCAGAATCCCTGCGCACGAACTGGAGAAAGAGTTAAGAAGCTTTTTCGAAAAGAGGCTTGAGAAGTCATGAACGTAGAAGACGTTTTCTCTTCAAGGCTTCGCATGAAGATCTTGAAGATTCTGTTCAACGTCGGCGAGCTTAACGTTTCCGAAATTGCTCGCAGGCTAAGAATCAACTACGTTTCGGCAAGCAAACACCTGAAGATCTTGGAAGACGAAGGCATCTTGCAACGCAAGATGTTCGGCAGAATCCGCCTTTACAGAGTCAACGAGCAATCACCCAAGACTAAAGCGTTGCAAAACCTCATTGACGCTTGGGAACACCAAAACGAAAAATAGAACCCCAAACAGAACACAATAGGGAGACAGTCTAGAATGTCGATGGTTGACGTGTCTGATAAGCCGGAAATTCTTCGCGAAGCAACAGCAACGGGAACTGTTAAGCTGAAAAACGAGACTATACGGCTAATCAAAGAAGGAAAAGTTGCAAAGGGAGACCCGTTTCACACCGCCAAGATTGCCGGAATCCTAGCGGCTAAGAAAACCAGCACCCTGATTCCTCTGTGCCACACTTTGCCTTTGACCAGCGTTGAAATCGACGTGAAAATTGAGGGCAAAACGAGAGTTAAAGTCACCGCAAACGTCAAGGCGAAAGCCCCAACGGGAGTTGAAATGGAAGCCTTAGCGGCCACTGCCACGAGTCTTCTCACGATATGGGACATGGTAAAACAGTACGAGAAGGATGCCCAGGGTCAATATCCATCAACAACCATAGAAAACATTCATGTCGTGAAAAAAGTGAAGAAAACCAGTTAAGAGAAGGTATTAAAAAATGAGCGAAAGTGCAAGGAAGCACAAGGCTGAGGCACCAGCAAGACTGAAATTTGGCATTTTCACCTGTAGCACATCGCGTTATCTCCAATCGAAGAAAGGAGAGGAGTTTGAAGATGCTTCAGGAGACTTGATTGAGAAATTGTTGAGAAATGCAGGGCACCAAGTAACGTTAAGGAAGCTGATTCCGGACGACAGAGTCCTGATCAGGCAAAGTGTGAAACGTGCACTAGCCTCGCCTGACCTGGACGCTGCGGTGTTCTGCGGCGGCACAGGAATCGCCCCATCAGACGTAACCATTGAAACAGTCTCACCTCTTCTCGAAAAAACGCTTCCAGGGTTTGGAGAGATATTCAGACGCCTGAGCTTTGACCAAATCGGATCCGCGGCAGTACTGTCCCGCGCAGTAGCTGGAGTGGCTGAGGGCAAAGCCCTTTTCTGTATTCCAGGCTCACCGGACGCTGTGAGAGTCTGCATGGAGAAACTGATCCTGCCCGAGACACCGCATGTAGTAAAGCATGCACGCGAGTAGAGCCTCAAGGATTCGGTTTGCTCGCAATCACCTGCGAGATTTCATTCAGACCTTGGTACAATTCACCATTCATGATTGCAGCTGGGGTTTTCAAAATCCCACGTCTCAATGCTTTCATTCTGTCGCCCATGCGTGAGGTATCATAAACTTTCACTTCCCGACCTTCTTTTTTCGCCATCTCTAAAACTTGACGCAAAACCCCGACATCTTCCTCACACAGTATGCGACCCTTAAACTGGCCCTCCAGTTCATTATATGCCCATTGAGCCAAACCGCATTCCCAATGATAAGACATCTCTGGATAGTGGCCGACATCAATATCCTTGCTGTGAGAATGCACAAAAACTGCTATCAAAGATGAAACCATGAGGGTGCCCACAAGATCTGTGCCCTCATCAACTCTTAAGCCTGTTGCCGTGAAAGAGTCTAAAATGGGGATGGGAAGCATCACTCGTCAAAGACCCATCACGCTCATTTGGCCGTCTTGTGTGATTGTTTTGTTGAAAGCGCTTTGGAAATCGCTTCTAGACCCTCGTATTTTTCTCCATTGATTATGACCGCCGGTGTTTTTCGAATTCCATGCTTCAATGCTCGTAGCTTGTCAGCCATCCGTGAAACATCGTACACCCTGACAGATTCTTCGTTCTCCTTTAAGATTTGCAACACACGCTCTAAAGCTGTTGAATCTTCCTCAGAGAGTAGTCGTCCCTTGAACTTGGAGAGGACTCCACTTACGAGTCCCTCAGTTGTACCAGGTGCGCAGTATGAATGCGGCGCCATGTCTCTGGCGGTTTCAACATCCATGTACGGTGAGAACGAACGCACAAAAACCTCTATCAATGAGACCACCAATTGTTTGATCGGCTTGCAAACACTTAGCCTTGTCGATTCATGTTGAAAAGACGCGAGCCCGTCAAGCAAGTTTTATATGATGGCTAGCCTCTGTCATCGTTAGGCACGCACGGGAATAACGATGGTTTTGAAAGATGGGTGTGGGCGACCGCTCCTCAACCTGCGGATTGCAGTCACCAAAAGATGTGACTTGAACTGCTCATACTGTCACGGTGAGGGCGACGAGAGTCCTGCGGAACTCTGCCACGAAGAAATGACGAGTGACGAGATCGTCCGCATCGTGAGGGTTGCTGTCACGTTGGGCATTTCCAAGGTCAAGCTGACAGGAGGGGAACCTCTGATGCGTAAGGACATTGTGGAGATTGTTCGAGGAATCGCGTCCACGCCGGGCTTGACAGATCTTTCCATGACCTCGAACGGAACCCTGCTTGCTTCAGTTGCTGAGGAACTGCATTCCGGCGGCTTGAACCGTGTGAACATAAGCCTCCCAACGCTAGATGCGGACGTCTATCACAAACTAACCGGCGGTCGAGTGCAGCATGCGCTGGCAGGCGTAAGAGCCGCCGTCAACGCTGGATTGTGTCCAGTGAAGCTTAACATGCTCATTCTGAAGGGAGCAAATGATGCTTCTGTGCCAGAGATGATTAGGTTTGCTGAAAGGACTGGTGCGATTCTGCAGTTGATCGAGCTTGAGCCGATAAACATGAGCAGCGAATTCTATTCAATGCATCACAAGTCCTTGGATGCATATGAAACAGTGTTGAAGAAAAATGCGGTGAAAGTTGAAAACAGGCCGTACATGCATAACCGACGCGTTTACCACTTACCGAGCACAAGAGTTGAGGTTGTGCACCCAATAGAGAACACTGAATTCTGTCTGCACTGCACCCGTCTTCGAGTAACGAGTGATGGAAAACTCAAGCCCTGTTTGATGAGAAGTGACAACCTTGTGGACATCTTGACACCTCTGAGAAAGGGCGCGAACGACGAGCAACTGGCAGAACTTTTCAGGCTCGCCAACCAGAAAAGACAGCCCTACAACAAAAACTGAACAAAAGCCCCATTGAGCAACCAGAGCACACGCCTGAAAACAAGATTTTTATCACACGTTTGAGTGAGAACGCGCAAAAGGGACAGTCAAAAATGAAGATCATCCCCTACAGAGACTTAGAATCGAAGGATGGCCTATTGCCGCTGCTCGACCATGCTTTTAAATGGGTTTTCAACCAAAGCCAGTCTGACGATTTCGTCAAGATCGACCCAAGATTAAAGAACGGCCCGGTGAGCTTCTGCGCAGTTGAAGACGGACGGATAATTGGACACGTAGGCGTGATGGATCTGGCAACGCGAACTCTGGACCGAAGTATCGAATATGTTGGCGGATTGTACGGCGTCGCGACGTTGCCAGGCTACACGCGGAAGGGCGTCTGCACAACTCTGATGAACAAGGCACACGAATACTTTAGGAATAAGCGGTACCGTTTTTCCTTCCTGTTCACAGGCCAAGCACTCGTGGCTCATGCTCTTTACGAGAAGCTGGGTTACGTTGACCTGATCGAGTATCCTAGCGTGTACAAAGTCTTTCACGACAAGAAAGCTAAGCACTATCCAGAAGAGAATATCGTGGGTTTTGACCCAGAAAGGATTCTTGCAATTTACAACGAATTTTCGAAAGAGAAGACAGGCTTTGTCGTTCGGGATAGGGCGTACATCAAGATGCTTAAGAAGACTGAAGGAATAAAGCCTAAGCAGTGCATAGTCGATGAAGAAGGTTATGTCATCTTCAGGGAAGACAAGACGGGTATATGGATTAGAGAGCTTGTTGCGTTGAATGCGGAACAAATGCACAAGCTAGTAGACATTTTGGAGAACAGAACGAGAGGAGCTGTCTATGATAGGGCAGTTCTAGATGCCAGGCTTTTGGAAGTCTATAGGTCCCGCGGTTACATGGTTCAGAACAGGAGCTGGGGGGTCATGATGTTCAAGCCTCTGACCTCTGGCGCCTCATTCAAGAAAACCTACGGTGACAGATTCTATCTGAGCCGCCTCGATGCCTTCTGAGCGAGTTCCAATTAGAGTTTAACTGTCTTCGCTCTGCGTCTGACCGTGTCAAGCAGCGAAACAGTCGATTTGCCAGTCAAATATCCGCAGACTTCCCCTGGATTCACGACCAGCGTCCTGCCTTTCTTGTGCACTCCTTTAAGGTGCGTGTGCCCATGAACCACAACGTCAAAACTCTCGCGTTCGATCAGAGCCTCCAAGAGCTCCCTGTCGGTTCCGTGAAGCAACGCAATTTTCAACCTGTCAGCTTCTACGTACGCAAAGTTTCCGCGTATTTCCAGCCGTTTGTTTTCCTTAAACCTTAACTTCAAGAGCTCGTGATCGCCATCGTTGTTGCCGAAGACGCCGATCAGTCTTGCTTTCAGATCCTTGAACCTTGGGATAACGAAAGGAGCAACATAGTCTCCGGCGTGAAGCACAAGCTCAACGTTTTCTTCGTTTAACCTTCTGACTGCTTTGTCAACTTGTGGAAGGTTATCGTGCGTGTCTGACATTAGCCCTATCAGCATTTTCTCATCATTTTGAAGATTCTCTTCTGAAGGAAATAAGGTCTTTGCAAGAGGCTCTTTGGCTTCTAGAAGTTTGTTCTAGAGAATATTTCGATTCCTGAAATAGCTTGGTCTCCGAAACACTGCTTAAGAAAAGCGCCACTTCCTTCTGTTACAGAAAACAGTTCTGAAAGAGGCATATAGAAAATGAATCCTTGGGGTTCGAATCCGTCTGCCAAGAGAAGGGACAAGCTTTTCATCATCGCTGAAATCCTCGACATCGCCAAAGAGGGGTCTTTGAAGACTCAGATCATGTACCGGGCAAACCTGAGTTTCACGCAGCTGAATGATTACCTTAATTTCATGTTGAAAATTAGCTTGCTGTGCAAAATCTTGAAGAATGACAGGGAAACATACAGGGCAACAGAGAAGGGCGTGGATTTTCTGCAACGCTACCGTGGAATAACCGACCTTCTCAAGACCGAAGAGGACAACAACGGCAAGAATGGGATCAGAATTCCTCCGCAACACCTGCTCAAGAAGAACCAAAACCTGATGTGAGTACAGCGCGCGTTGGTTGCCAAAAAGCTTCCTTGAAAAGTTACCAGAAATAACGTTGTGGTACGGAACAATAAACACGACGTTTGTCGGCTTCAACCTTGTCTTTCAAGATATTTTCTGGTCTTTTCTTTCAACATTGGAAATTCATCAAGCATAGCCTTCATGACTTGCCATCGGATTTCTTCGTTTTTTGACACAGGCTTCATGGCTCGTTTCCCATATATTATGTAGCAATACACAATATAAGCTTGACGGCAGATTATTCTGGAAGACAAAAAAGAGGCGAGATTCACATCACACCTGCAGCTTTTGCGGTTCGACATGTCATTTAGCTTCGCCGTGATTGAAGAGTCACGATCCAGTGTTTTGTTGCGGAAGTAAGGGCGGCCCGTGAACAATCGCATGCCTTCACATGCAGAAATGTCGTGCGCTGTCCACCTTGATGTTGGATTGAGTTTGAGTTGTTCGTTGCAACAACTCTTTTTATCTTTGTCGCGAACTGCTACTGCAAAGGGTGCAAAAATGCGCGTGGAGGCGGTACTCTTTGACCTATTTAACACCTTGGTCTTGCTTGAAAATGACGATGCGTTCTACATGCCCTCATTGAAGAGACTCCACAACTTCTTGGTCCAGAACGAAATTGACATTCCTTTCGACGACTTCGTCCGATTTTACTTCGAGGTGCGAGATAGGCTTTACGAGGAAACGAGCGAGAGTCTCGAAGACCCGCACTTCAACATCAGGGTTTCACGCACGCTGGAAAAGTTCGGATACAAACTGGGAGCTTCACACCCCACCGTTGTAGGAGCCACCGGAGCCTTCTGCGAAGAGTTCATGAAGTACGCCCGACCAGACGACGACGCACTCTATGTATTGGAGAGATTGCACAAAAAGTACAAGCTCGGGATTGTCTCCAACTTGTCCATTCCCGAATGCGCTTCAAAACTCCTGGAGAAGTTTGGTATGAATGGGTTTTTTGATGCTGTCGTCATTTCAGGCGCCATCAACAAGCGAAAGCCCAGCCCTGAAATCTACGAGAAGGCATTAGAAGTGCTAGGTATCATGGCAGATAAAGCGGTTTTCGTAGGCGACACGCCAAGAATAGACATCAAAGGTGCGAAAACGGTCGGCCTCAAAACTGTCCTTATCGAGAGACAGCAACCATCAGAAGGTTCGTTATCTCTTACGTACGAACTACCTGGAGCAAATGAGAAAGTCCTGCCTGACGGAGTCATCAAGAGCCTGAGAGAGTTACTGGACTTGCTTGAAGATTGTTGACCATGAACAAATAAGAACATAATGATGTTGAAAG
>Ga0315280_10007338_pt1 | contig 14857 bp, 29 predicted proteins | sample YL17G06_40_MG_FD_203697 | JGI IMG/M metagenome (GOLD analysis project Ga0315280, IMG submission 203697) | Sediment microbial communities from Yellowstone Lake, YNP, Wyoming, USA - YL17G06_40 | ecosystem: Environmental > Aquatic > Freshwater > Lake > Sediment | place: USA: Wyoming | collected...
AACAGCAGGGCCGGCGCCAGAGCCAATCCGGCCGCGAATAAAACCGAGGGGGACACCCCGCGCTGGAACCAGGCATCCCCCTCTTCGATCCTGTTCATATCGGCCGCTCAGGTCTGCTTGGCTTCCTGCTTGGCCTCTTCCTTCTTCTTGCGGCGCGGCCGCTCTTTGCGCTCCACCAGCTCCAGCAGCACCATCTCGCTCGAATCCCCGTAGCGCTGGCCCAGCTTCAGGATCCGGGTATAGCCGCCCGGGCGGTTGGCGAAGCGCGGGGCGATGTCGGTGAACAGCTTGGCCAGCAGCGCCTTGTCGGCGATCCTGCGGGCGATGAGCCGGCGGTTGGCCACCGTGTCCGAGCGGGCCCGGGTGATCATCCGCTCCGCCACCCGGCGGATCTCGCCGGCCTTGGCCTTGGTGGTCTTGATCCTCTCGTACCTGAACAGGGCGCTGACCATGCTCTTGTACAAGGCCTGGCGATGGCTGCGGTTGCGCCCCAGCCTGTTGAATCCCATCCTATGCTTCATCGACCGTTTCCTCTTCCTTCGCCGGCTCCGCCGCTTTCGGCTCTCCCTTCTCCGCTTCCAGGCTCTTCAGCTTCTTCAGCGCGCTGTAGTCCTTCATCCCCAGGGCCAGGCCGCGCTCCTGCAGCTTGTCCTTGATCTCCTGCAGGCTCTTCTTGCCGAAGTTGCGGGTCTTGGCGATCTCATCCTCGGTCCTGCGGGTCAGGTCGCCGATGGTGCGGATGTTGGCGTTGCGCAGGCAATTGGAGGAGCGCACCGAGAGCTCCAGCTCCTCCACCGGGGTGTCCAGGATGGCCCGCACGCGCGCCTCCTCCTCGTCCAGCGCCCCTTCCTCGGCTGAGGACTCCTCGTCGAAGTTGATGAATATCGAAAGGTGGTCCTTGGCGATCTTGGCCGCCTCGGCCAGCGCGTCCTCGGGGCGCATCGTCCCGTTGGTCCAGACCTCCAGGATCAGCTTGTCGTAGTCGGTGCGCTGCCCCACCCGGGTGTTCTCCACGTTGTACTTCACCTTGGTGACCGGGGAGAACACCGCGTCCAAAGGAATGGTCCCGATGACCTCGATGTACTTTTCGCTTCGTTCCGAGGGCACGTAGCCGCGGCCCAGGTCGATCTGGATCTCCAGCTCCAGATTGGCCTTCTCCATCAAGGTGGCGATGGGCAGGTCCTTGTTCATCACCTGGATGCTGTCGTCGACCTCCAGGTCCTTGGCGCTGAGCCTGCCGGGGCCCTTGGCCTCGACCACGATCACCTTCTCCTCTTCACCTCCGGGCAGGGTCAGCTTGATCTGCTTCAGATTGTTGATGATGTCCGGAGTGTCTTCCGCCACCTCCGGTATGGCCTCGAACTCGCTGGTGATCACCTTTGGGGCGCCGTCCTGGCCGTAGCTGGTGATCCGCACGCCGGTGATGGCGTAGCCCTGGATCGAGGACAGCAGGATCCTGCGCAGGGTGTTGCCCATGGTCACCCCGTAGCCGCGCTCGAACGGATAGGCGATGAAGCGGCCGTAGTTCGCATCGGCTTCGCCGTGCTCGAAGGTTATCCCCTTGGGTCGCTTGAAGCCCTTGAGAAGGTTTCTTCTGGCCATTGCCGCTCCTTACTTCGAGTAAAGCTCGACGATCAGCTGCTCGTTTATTTCCGCCAGATCGGGAACATCCACCCGCCGCGGGACGGCGCGCACCTTGCCCCAGAGCCGGTCCGGATCCACCTCCAGCCAGGGGACCACCCCCGAGCGGGAGTACTCCTTCAAGCTGTCCTTGACCGCCATGATCTTCTTGCTCTTTTCGCGGATCTCGATCTCATCGCCTTCCCGCACCAGGTACGAGGGAACGCTCACCCTCTTGCCGTTCACCCGCACATGCCCATGCAGCACCAGCTGGCGCGCGCTCTTGCGGGACGGGGCGAAATGCATGCGGTACACCATGTTGTCGAGCCTGCGCTCGAGCATGACGATCAGGTGCTCGCCGGTTATGCCCCTGATGCGCACGGCCCTGCGGAAAAACAGGGAGAACTGCTTTTCCAGCATGCCGTACATGCGTTTCACCTTCTGCTTCTCGCGCAGCTGGACGGCGTAGTCGGACGCCTTCTTGCTCCTGGCCCGCAAGCCCTGCCCGGGTTTGCCCCGCCGCCTGGTGATCGGACACTTGTCGCTCTTGCAGCGGTCCCCTTTCAGGAAGAGCTTCGTTTGCTCCTGCCTGCACAGCCGGCACTGCGGACCTATGTTTCTTCCCATTCAATCCTCCATGAACCTTCCTACACTCGGCGTTTCTTCTGCGGCCTGCAGCCGTTGTGCGGGATGGGGGTAACGTCGTGGATGGACTTCACCCGCACCCCCAGCACGCCCAACGCCCGGATGGCCGATTCGGTGCCGATGCCCGGGCCCTTGACGTATACGTGCGCCTCGGCCAGGCCGAACTCCTTGGCCTTGGTCACCGCCGCCTCGGCGGTGGACTGGGCGGCGAAGGGAGTCGACTTCTTGGCTCCCTTGAAGCCCAGCGAACCGGCGGACGCCCAGGTCAGGGCGTTGCCCATCCGGTCCGTCACGGTGACGATCGTGTTGTTGAACGTCGCCTGGATGAACACGTTTCCCTCGGCGATATTCTTCTTCTTCTTTTCTTTCTTGGTCTTGGCCACAGCTTACCTCCCGGTCCTTACTTGGTCGCCTTGCGTCTCCCGGCCACGGTCTTGCGCTTGCCCTTGCGGGTGCGGGCGTTGGTTCGGGTCCGCTGGCCCCGCACCGGAAGCCCGCGCCGGTGCCTCAAGCCCCGGTAGCAGCCGATGTCCATCAGGCGCTTGACGTTCAGGGAAACCTCGGTCCGCAGGCGCCCCTCGACCTTGTAGTCGCTCTCGATGATCTTGCGCAGCACGTTGATCTGCTCCGAGGAAAGGTCGTTGATGCGCACGTTCGGGTCCACGCCCGCCCCGGCACAGATCGCCTGGGCCGAAGAACGGCCCAACCCGTAGATGTACGTCAGGGCGACGTCCACATGCTTGTTGGGGAGGTCTACCCCGGCAATTCGCGCCATGAATGCTCCTCCTACCTCTGCCTTTGCTTGTGCTTCGGGTTCTGGCAGATGACCCGCAGCACGCCCTTGCGCCGGATGATCTTGCACTTGTCGCAGATCCGCTTCACGCTCACACGCACCTTCATATCGGCTCTCCTGTTACAGATAACGCGACCGGATCCGGCCCTTGCGCACGATGCCCTCGTGGTGGTGCATGCGCAGGTGGCCCTCCACCTGGGCCATGGTGTCCAGGTCCACGCCGACCATGATCAGCAGGCTGGTCCCTCCCAGGAGCTGGGCCACCGAGGAGGGGAACTTGAACCAGGTCTGCACCAGCGACGGGATGACGGCGATGAAGGCCAGGAACAGCGAGCCCGGGAGGATGATGCGATTGAGGATCCTGGAGAGGTACTCCTCCATTTTTTCCGTGCGGATGCCCGGGATTGAGCCGCCGTTCTCCCGGATGTGCTTGGAGATCTCCACCGGGTTAAGGGTGACCTGGGTGTAGAAGTAGGCGAAGAAGATGATCAGCAGCGTGTAGCCCAGCACGTACGCCGCCCCGTTGGGGCGCAGCCAGGAGGCGAAGCGCGCCAGCCAGGCCACCCGGGCCCCCAGGCTCTGGGCGATCTGCAGCGGGAACACCAACACGGAGGAGGCGAAGATCACCGGGATGACCCCGGAGGGGTTCAGCTTGAAGGGCAGATAGGTGTTCTGGGCCCCGTAGATCTTTCGCCCGATGACCCGCTTGGCGTAGTGCACGGGGATCTTGCGCTGCCCCTGCTGCTCGTAGACTACCAGGGCCACGACCACCACGAACATGATCAGCACCACGATCACGAACACTGGGTTCAGCTCGCGCCTGCGGATCTGCTCGACCAGGGTGTAGACCGCATAGGGGATGCGGGTGACGATGCCGGCGAAGATCAGCAAGCTGATCCCGTTGCCGATTCCGCGCTGGGTGATCTGCTCGCCCATCCACATGAGGAAGATCGTGCCGGCGGTCACGGTGAGCATGGCCACCAGGGTGTAGGCCAGGGGGGACAGGGTGATGGCATCCGGGATCCGATCGATGTATTGGGTCACCGTGTAGCCCTGGATCAGGCAGACCAGCACGGTGCCCCAGCGGGTGTATCTTTGAATCTTCTTCCGGCCACCCTCCTCCTCGGACCACTTCTTAAGCCTGGGGAACACCAGGGTCAGCAGCTGCATGATGATCGACATCGAGATGTAGGGCATGATGCCCAGCATGAAGATCGAAAAGTTCTTGAAAGCCCCGCCGGCGAAGAAGTCGAAGTAATCGATCAGCCCGGCGGTGCCGGCCTGCTCCTGCACCGACATGTACAGCTTGAGGGCGGTGATGTTGACCCCTGGGATCGGCAGGTTGGCCCCCAGGCGGAAGATGAGCAGGATGAACACCGTGAACAGGATCCTGTCCCGCAGGTCTTTGACCCTGAATACCTCGACTAGCGGATTAGACGCCATGCCTAGCCACCTTTACTCGGTCTTGACCACGCTTCCGCCCGCGGCCTCGATCTTGGCCGCGGCTCCGGAGCTCAACTTGTCCACCTGCACCGCTAGTTTTCGCGCGAGCTCCGCGCCGCTTACAATGATCTTGATCGGCAGCGCCCGCCCCCGCAGGAGGCCCTTGGCCTTCAGGCTCTCGCGGTTGACCGCGTCCCCGTCGGAAAAAGCATTGAGGGCACCCAGGGAGATGACCGTGTAGCGTTTCCGGAAGGGGTAGTTGGAGAAGCCGCGGCGCGCAACGCGCCGGAACAGCGGCATCTGGCCGCCCTCGAAGCCCTGGCGCACGCCGCCCCCGGCCCTGGCGTTCTGGCCCTTGTCGCCCCGGCCCGCGGTCGACCCGTGCCCCGAGCCCGGACCCCGGCCCAGGATCTTCTTGTGCCTGGTTGCCCCGCGGGGCTTGCGAATCTCGAAACGTTCCATCGCTCAGATCTCCTCGACTTCGACCAGGTGCGAAACGGCGCGCACCATGCCCAGGATGGCCGGGTTGGCCTCCCGCTCCACCGCCGAGTTGAGCCGCGCCAGACCCAGGGCCTTGACCGTGCGGCGCTGAACGGGCTTGGAGCCGATCAGGCTGCGCACGAGCCGTATGCGGATTTTCTTCATACTCAACCCCAGAAATCCTTCAAGGTCTTGCCGCGGGCGGTCGCCACCCCGCGGGCGTCCATCATCCGGGTGATACCGTCGAAGACCGCCTTCACGATGTTCATCGAGTTTTCCGAGCCCAGCGACTTGCTGAGCAGGTCCCTGACCCCGGCCGCCTCCATCACGGCGCGCACCGGACCGCCGGCGATGATCCCGGTCCCGGGAGCCGCGGGCTTGAGCAGCACCCGGGCGCTCTTGAACCTGCCGGTCACCTGATGGGGGATGGTGGTTTTTTTCTGCGGGACGGTGACCAGGTTGCGCTTGGCCCGCTCCAGGCTCTTGCGTATCGCGTCGGCCACGTAGTTGGCCTTGCCGAAGCCGTAGCCTACCCGCCCCTTGCGGTCGCCGACGACGGTCAGGGCGGAGAAGGAAAAGCGCCTCCCGCCCTTGACCACCTTGGCGATCCGGTTGAGCCGGACCAGCTTCTCCACATACTCACGGTCCCGTTCCTGCCGGTCCTGTCGATCCCTGCGTTCGTGATCCAAACTCGACCCCCTAGAACTCGATTCCGGCCTTCCGCGCCCCTTCGGCGATCGCCTTGACCACCCCGTGGTAGGCGTACGCATTGCGGTCGAACACCACCTTGGCGATGTTCTTTTCCTTGAGCCTCTTCCCGATGACCTGGCCCAGCTCGCCGGCGCCGCCGACCGTGCTCTTGATCTGGCGCAGGGAGCCTTCCCTGTTGGAAGCGCAGGCCAGGGTCAGGCCCTTGGTGTCGTCGATCACCTGGATGTAGATGTAGCGGGCGCTCCGATACACGGTCATCCTCGGCCGCTCCGGCGTGCCGGTGACCCGCTTGCGGATGTGGGCCTTGCGCCTGAGCCTCTGTGTTTTTTTCAGCTCCAGCCTGTTCATAGCCTACTTGACTCCGGTCTTGCCGATCTTCCTGCGCACGAACTCCTTCTCGTAGCGGATGCCCTTGCCCTTGTAGGGCTCCGGCGGCCGCAGGGAGCGGATCTCGGCGCACACTTGTCCGAGCTTCTGCCGGTCGATGGCGCTGACGATGATCCGGCTGTTGGCCTCCACGGCCGCGCTGACCCCTTCGGGCAGGGCGTACTCGACGGGATTGGAGAAGCCCAGGTTGAGCACCAGGTTCCCGCCTTTCAGCTCCGCCCGGTAGCCCACCCCGTTCACCAGCAGGACCTTGGAAAAGCCCTCGGTCACCCCGGTCACCATGTTCTGGATCATCCGGCGGAACATCCCGTGCTCGGCCTTGGCCTGCTTGCTGTCGTCCTTGCGGGAAACGAGGCACAGGTTGTCCTCGAGCTTGACCGCGACATTGGCCGCCAGGGCCTGCGCCAGCTTGCCCTTTTTGCCCTCGACCAGGATCCGCCCGGGCTCCAGGCTCACCTTCACTCCCACGGGGAGCTTGATCGGTAGTCGTCCTATTCTCGACATGCTTGGACCTCGCTTACCAGACGCTGCAGAGGATCTCGCCGCCCAGCTTCTTTTCCGAGGCCTTCCTGCCGGTGATCACCCCGTGGGAGGTGGTCACGATCAGGGTCCCGTAGCCGTTGAAGATCCTGGGCATCTGCTTGTAGCTTTTGTAGACCCGCCGGCCCGGCCGGGACATCCGCTCCATCCCGTGGATCACCGGTTGGTTTCCCTGGTCGTACTTCAGATAGATCCTGATCTGGTTCTTGCCGTCCTGGCTGACCTTCTTGAAGGTCTTGATGAAGCCTTCGTTCTTGAGGATCTTGACGATCTCCACCTTCAGCTTGGAGGCCGGTATGTCCACCTTCTCGAACTTGGCGAGGCTGGCGTTCCGAATCTTGGTCAGCATATCCGCGATGGGGTCGGTTACACTCATCTTCTCTCCCCCTACCAACTGGACTTGGTTATGCCGGGCAGCTTGCCCTCGCTGGCCAGCTTCCGGAAACAAATCCTGCACATCTGAAACTTGCGCATGTACCCGCGCGGCCGGCCGCAGATGCGGCAGCGGTTGACCTTGCGGGTCATGTACTTCGGTTTCTTCAGCGACTTGTTGATCATTGCCTTTCGTGCCATGCGCGACGCTCCTTGGCCTGCTACTTCCTGAACGGCATCCCGAGGCGGGCCAAAAGGCTGCGCGCCTCCTGGTCCGTCCTGGCCGTAGTGCAGATGGCGATGTTCAGCCCGCTCACCCGCTCGATCTTGTCGTAGTCGATCTCCGGAAAGATGATCTGCTCGGCGAGCCCGAGGGAGTAGTTACCCCTGCCGTCGAACGCGTTGGGGTTGGTGCCACGGAAGTCCTTGACCCGCGGCAGGGCCACGTTTACCAGACGGTCGAAGAACTCGTACATGTAGGCCCCCCGCAGGGTGGCCATGGCTCCGACCTCCATGCCCTTGCGCAACTTGAAGTTGGCGATGGACTTCTTGGCCTTGGTCTTCACCGCCTTGATCCCGGTGATTTGGGCCAGCTCCTTCGCCGCCGCGTCGAGCAGCTTCTTGTTCTGGATCGCTTCGCCCACCCCCATGCTGACGATGATCTTCTCCAGCTTGGGCACCTGCATGATCGATCGGTAGCCGAACTCCTCCAAAAGGGCCTTCACCACCTTTTCGCGGTACAGGGCCTTGAGCCTGGGCTCCTTCACCTTGGGCTTTTCAGCCGGTTTTGCCTTTTCGGCGGCCTTTTCCGCAGTCTTTTCCGCAGCCTTCGCCATTACAGCTCCCCTCCGCACTTGCGGCAGACCCGAACCTTCTCGCTGCCCGTCATCCGGTAGCCGATCCGGGTCGGCCCGCACTTCTTGCACAGGATCTGCACGTTGGAGACGGCCAGGGGAGCCTCGACCGAGCTGATGCCGCCCTTCTGCTGCTGCCCCTTGGGCTTCATCGTCTTCTTGACCATGTTCAGCCCCTCGACCACCACCCGGCCCTTGTCGCGATCGATGCGCAGCAGACGCCCGGTCTTGCCGCGGTCCTTGCCGAACATGACCTGCACCTGGTCGTTCTTCTTGAACTTGTATTTCGCTCTCGCTTTGCCGCTCATAGCACCTCCGGCGCCAGGGAAACGATCTTCATGAAATCCTTTTCGCGCAGCTCCCTGGCCACGGGCCCGAAGATCCGCTTGCCCTTGGGGTTTGAGCTGGTATCGATGAGCACGCAGGCGTTGTCGTCGAAGCGGATGTAGGTGCCGTCCTGGCGGCGGAACTCCTTCTTGGTGCGCACGATCACCGCCCGCTCGACGGTGCCCTTCTTCACCGGGGCGTTGGGCAGCGCGTCCTTGACCGCCACCACGATCACGTCCCCGATGGCCGCCGTGCGCCGGCGGCTCCCGCCCAAGACCTTGATGCACTGCACGCGCTTGGCCCCGCTGTTGTCGGCCACGTTGAGGAAGGTCTTCATCTGGATCATGTCATTTGGCCCTTTCCAGGATCTCCAGCAGTCTCCAGCGCTTCTCCTTGCTGATGGGGCGGCTCTCGACCACGCGGACCAGGTCCCCTATCCCGCAGTCGTTCGCCTCGTCGTGGGCCTTCAGCTTCTTGGTCATGGTGATGTATTTCTTGTACAGCGGATGCAGCTTGCGCCGCTCGATGGCCACCACGATGGTCTTCTTCATCTTGTTGCTCACCACCCGCCCCGTGAGCACCCGCTTGTTGCTTTTGCCCGCCTGTGCCTTGCCTTCCATGCCCGCTCGCTCCTAGCTCGACTTTCTGATCCCGAGGTCGTACTCGTGGATGATGGTGTTGAGCCGGGCCAGCTTGCGGCGCAGCACGCGCTTCGCGAGCGGATTGTCCACGTGGCTCAGCACCATGCTGAAGCGCAAGTCCCGGTAGCTCTTTCGCAGCTCCTCACGCTTGGTGAGCAGCTCCTTGTAGCTCAGTTCATTGAAGGAATCCTTCATCGCCTCGCTCCGCCTCTATTGCCTGCGCGCCACGAACTTGGTGTGGATCGGCAGCTTGCTGCCCGCCAGCTTGACGGCCTCTTGAGCCAGCTCCCGGCTGACCCCGCCGATCTCGAACAGGATGGCGCCGGGCTTCACCGGGGCCACCCAGTACTCAGGATTGCCCTTGCCTTTTCCCATGCGCGTCTCAGCCGGCTTCTTGGTGTAGGGCATGTCCGGGAAGACGCGGATCCAAACCTTGCCGCCGCGCTTGATATGGCGGGTGATGGCGATACGGGTGGCCTCGATCTGACGGTTGGTGATCCAGTAGCGCTCCAAGGCCATGATGCCGTAGTCGCCGAAGGACACCGTATTGCCCCGGGTGGCCCGGCCGTGCATCCGCCCGCGCTGCTGTTTTCTGAACTTGGTGCGTTTGGGACTCAGCATAAACTCTTTAGCTCCTCGACCTCTCCCGCTCCCGCTGTTTGCGGAGCAGCAGGCCGGCGTCCTCCTTCTTCTCGCCTCCGAACAGCTCCCCCTTGTAGACCCAGACCTTGATGCCGATGCAGCCGAAGGTGGTGACCGCCGTGGTCGCGCCGAAGTCGATGTCGGCCCGGAAGGTGTGCAGCGGGATCCGCCCCTCCTTGTACTCCTCGGTGCGGGCGATCTCCGCGCCCCCGAGGCGCCCGGAGACCTTGATCTTGGCCCCCTGCACCCCGGCCTTGATGGCGTTGCCCACGGCCATCTTCATGGCCCGGCGGAAGGAGGCCCGGGCCTTGAGCTGCCGGGAGACGTTCTCGGCGATCAGCTGGGCGTCGGTCTCCGGCCGGCCGATCTCCTTGATCTTGATCTGGATCTTCTTGCCGACCAGCTTCTGCAGCTTCTTGCCCAGCTTCTCGATGTTGGCCCCCTTGGCCCCGATGATCACCCCCGGCCTGCCGGTGTGGATGATCAGGGTGATGCGCTGGGGGTGGCGGATTATTTCCAGATCGGCGATGTCCGCGCCCTGGGTCTCCTCGGCCTCGGCGATCATCTTGCGCAGCGCCAGGTCCTCGTGCAGGGTGCTGGCGTATTCCCGCGGATCGACGTACCATTTCGACTTCCAGCTCTTGTTGATGCCCAGCCTCAGGCCGTAGGGGTTGACTTTCTGTCCCACTTGCTCACTCTCCTCGCCGAGCGATTTCGTCCAGGACCACCGAGATGTGGCAGGTTCGCTTCAGCAGGCGATCGGCGCGCCCGCGCGCCCGGGGCCACATCCGCTTCAGGCGCATCCCCTCGTTCACCTGCAGGTCCCTGACGTACAGCATGCCCTCGTCCAGGTCCTTGTTGTTGTACAGGGCGTTGGCCGCGGCCGACTGGATGACCTTCTTGATCAGGCGGGCGCCCTTGTGCGGCAGAGCCTCCAGCAGGGCGATCGCTTCCCCGTACGGTTTCCTGCGGACCTGGTCCGCGACCCGGCGCACCTTGAACGGCGAGCCGCTCAGGTATCGCGCGTGCGCGCTGTAGCCCTTCTTCGCTTCCATCTCACGTGCCTCGCCTACTTCTTGACGACCTTCTTGTCCGAGCCGCTGTGCCCCCGGAAGATGCGGGTGGGCGCGAACTCGCCGAGCTTGTGGCCCACCAGGTTTTCCGTCACGTACACGGGGATCCAGGTCCTGCCGTTGTAGACCGAAATGGTGTAGCCGACCATCTCGGGAAATATCGTGGAGCAGCGCGAGTAGGTCTTGATCATCTTCTTCTCACCGCTCTTGCTCATCTCCAGCACTTGCTTGTACAGGCTCTTGGCGATAAACGGCCCCTTCTTGACTGACCTAGACACAGGCTTTCAGCTCCTTACTTCCTTCGCTTGACTATGAACTTGCTGGAATACTTGCGCTTCTTGCGCGTCTTGTAACCCTTGGTTGGCACGCCCCAGGGGGTCACCGGATGCCGCCCGCCGGAGGTCTTGCCCTCACCGCCGCCGTGCGGGTGATCGTGCGGGTTCATGGCCACGCCGCGCACGATCGGGCGCCGGCCCATCCAGCGGCTGCGGCCGGCCTTGCCGATGGAGATATTCATGTGGTCCTGGTTGCCCACCACCCCCAGAGTGGCGTAGCAGCGGGACAGCACCAGGCGCACCTCCCCGGAAGGCATCTTCAGCGTGCAGTATTCCCCCTCCTTGGCCATCAGCGTGGCTCCGGCCCCGGCGGAGCGGACCAGCTGCCCTCCCTTGCCTGGGTGCATCTCGATGTTGTGCACGACCATGCCCAGGGGGATCTTGTCCAGGGGCAGGGCGTTGCCGGGCTCCAGGGGGGCGTCCGGCCCGCTCATCACCCGGGAGCCGACCTTGAGGCCCTCCGGCGCGAGCATGTAGCGCTTGTCGCCGTCCTTGTAGCACACCAGGGCGATGAACGCGCTGCGGTTAGGGTCGTACTCCAGGGTGCTCACTACGCCCTCGATCCCGTGCTTGTCCCGCCGAAAGTCGACGCGGCGGTACCTTTTCTTGTGCCCGCCGCCGCGGTGCCAGCTTGAGACCCTTCCGCCGGCGCCGCGGCCCCCGGTGGAAGGTTTGCCCTTGGTCAGGCGCTTCAAGGGCTTGGCGGCGGTCAGCTCTTCGAAGCTCAACCCCGTGCGGAAACGAAGGCTGGAGGTAACCGGCTTGTACGATTTGATCCCCATGCTCAGGCTCCTTCGAATGCCTGGATCACCTCGCCGGCCCGCAGGGTAACAATGGCTTTTTTCCAGCTCGCGGTGTATCCCGGCTGGTAGCGGACCCGCTTCGGTTTCCTGGTAACGTTGATGACGTTGCAGGCCACCGGATGCACGCCGAACTGGGCGCGCACGGCCTGCATCACCTGGATCTTGTTCGCCCGAGCGTCGACCTTGAAGCTGTACTTGCCCTTCTCCCTGGCCAGGTTGGACTTCTCGGTGATGATCGGCTCGATGATGATCTCGCCCGCGTTCATCAGGCCACCCCTCGCTTGCTTTCCGCGTAGAACTCGTTCAGGCTAAGGGCCGCCTTCTCCAGCAGGATGAGCCTCCCGGCGTAGAACAGCTCGTGCGCCGAGAGCCGGTTGTAGCTCAAGATGTCCACATCGGCAAGGTTCCGGCCGGCTCTCCGCAGCAGGCGGTCCTCCCCGGACAGCACCACCACCGTGCGGCCCTTGGGCTGCGGGTTGATCCGCTTGAGGATCTGCACCAGATCCTTGGTCTTGCCCGACTCCACGGAGAAGTCCTCCACCACCAGCAGGCGGTCCTCCTGGTTCTTCTGGCTGAGGATCGAGCGCATGGCCAGGCGCTTGACCTTGCGCGGCAGCCGGTAGCTGTAATCCCTCGGCCGGGGCCCGAAGATCACGCCGCCGTGGGTCCACAGCGGGGAGCGCTTGTGCCCGGCCCGGGCCCGGCCGGTACCCTTCTGCCGCCAGGGCTTGGCCCCGCTGCCATGCACCTCGGCCCTGGTCTTGGTGGAGGCGGTTCCCAGCCGCCGGTTGGCCAGCTCGTTGCGCAGCGCGTGGTATATGGAGCCCGCGGAGACGGGAATGTTGAACACCTCGTCCGCCAGTTCGATCTCCCTCGCCTGCGAGCCGTCGATGCCGTAGACCTTCTTGACCATCGCCTCCCTGCCTCAGCCTTTTTTCCTAGCCCGGGTCACGAACACCTCCGCGCCGGGTCTGCCCGGAACGGCCCCCGCCACCAGCATGACGCCCTTGTCCTTGTCGATGCGCACCAGGGGCAGATTCTGCACGGTCGTGCTCGCCCCGCCCATGCGGCCGGGCATCTTGCGGCCCGGCAGGGTCTTCACGTGCGCCTGGCCGGTGGAACCCATCTCGCGGTGCCCCAGGGAACCGTGGCTGCCTCTGCCGCCGGCGAAGTTGTGCCGCTTCATGACTCCTTGAAATCCCTTGCCCTTGGAAACCGCCTGAACGTCGACGAAGCGCACGCCTTCGAAGGCATCCACCCCGATCTTGTCCCCGGCCTGGCAGTCCCGCTCGAAGCCGCGCACTTCCCTCAGCCTCCGGGTGGGCTCCAGCCCCTCGGGGAACTGGCCGCTGACCGGCTTCTTGCGGCGGCTCGGCTTGATCGTCCCCCAGCCGAGGATCACCGCGGAGTAACCGTTCGCCTCCTCGGTGCGCTTTCCCACCACCACATTGGGCTGGATCTCGATCACCGTGACCGCCCTGTTTCCCCCCGCGGCGTCGAACACCTGGGTCATGCCCAGCTTTCTGCCCATCAGCCCCAGCATATCCGCTTCCTCACTGCCTGATCTCGACGTCGACGCCCGCCGGCAGCTCCAGCTTCATCAGCGCGTCCATGACCACCGAGGTCGGCTCGATAATGTCGATCAGGCGTTTGTGGGTTCGCATCTCGAACTGCTCGCGGCTCTTCTTGTTGACGTGAGGCGAGCGCAGCACGGTGAACTTGTTGATGCGGGTGGGCAGGGGGATGGGGCCCGATACCTTGGAGCCCGCCTTGAGCACCGTCTGCACGATTGCCTTGGCGCTTTGGTCGATCAGCTCGATGTCGAATCCTCGCAAGCGGACCCTGATTCTTTCCTTGGCGGCCATTGCTCCTCCTGCCTCCGTCGCCGAGCCCTCCCCCGCGGAAGCCCGGGGGGCAGCCCGCTCGCCAGGCCTACTCGATGATCTCGGTGACCGATCCCGCAGCCACGGTGCGGCCGCCCTCGCGGATGGCGAAGCGCAGCCCCTTCTCGATGGCGATCGTGTGGATCAGCTCGATGGTCAACTCCAGGGTGTCACCGGGCATGACCATCTGCCGGTCGGCCGGCAGCTCGCAGGTGCCGGTGATGTCGGTGGTCCGGAAGTAGAACTGCGGCCGGTAGCCGCTGAAGAACGGCGAGTGCCGCCCGCCTTCCTGGGTGGTCAGCGCGTAGATCCGGGCCTTGAACTTCTTGTGGGGCGTGATGGTGCCCGGCTTGGCCAGGACCTGCCCGCGCTCCACTTCCTTCTTTTCGATCCCGCGCAGCAGGCAGCCCACGTTGTCGCCGGCGAGCCCCTCGTCCAGGGTCTTGTTGAACATCTCCACGCCGGTCACGACCGTCTTGCGGGTCTCGCGGATGCCCACGATCTCCACCTCGTCGCCGACCTTCACGACGCCGCGCTCGATCCTTCCGGTCACGACGGTGCCGCGCCCGGAGATGCTGAACACGTCCTCGATCGGCATCTGGAAGGGCTTGTCGGTGGCGCGCACGGGCAGCGGGAAGTAGCTGTCCATGGTCTCCAGCAGCTCCACGACCGACTTGATCTTCTCCGGGTCCTCCGGGTGCTCCATGGCCTGCAGGGCGGAGCCCTTTACGATGGGAATCTCGTCCCCGGGGAACTCGTACTCCTTGAGCACGTCCCGGATCTCGGCTTCGACCAGCTCGATCAGGTCGGGGTCGTCGACCATGTCGATCTTGTTCAGATAGACGATGATCGCGGGTACGCCCACCTGCCGGGCGAGCAGGATGTGCTCGCGGGTCTGGGGCATCACGGAGTCCGGCGCCGAGACCACCAGGACCGCGCCGTCCATCTGCGCCGCGCCGGTGATCATGTTCTTGATGTAATCGGCGTGTCCCGGGCAGTCCACGTGGGCGTAGTGCCGCTTGTCGGACTGGTACTCCACGTGCCGGGTGTTGATCGTGATCCCACGAGCCTTCTCTTCCGGGGCGTTATCGATGTCCTCGTACCTCATCAGCTTGTCGCCGTACTTTTTAGCGCAGTACATGGTGATCGCCGCGGTGAGGGTCGTCTTCCCGTGATCGACGTGGCCGATCGTGCCCACATTGATGTGGGGCTTGCTGCGGATAAACTTCTCTTTAGCCATTGTTACCTCCTTGCTCTTGCGAGCAAATCAGATCCTATATTTTCCAAATGATCTCGTCCTGAACCGCC
>Ga0315280_10007339_pt1 | contig 14856 bp, 15 predicted proteins | sample YL17G06_40_MG_FD_203697 | JGI IMG/M metagenome (GOLD analysis project Ga0315280, IMG submission 203697) | Sediment microbial communities from Yellowstone Lake, YNP, Wyoming, USA - YL17G06_40 | ecosystem: Environmental > Aquatic > Freshwater > Lake > Sediment | place: USA: Wyoming | collected...
AATTCTTTCCCCTGTCTTTAATATTTCTTTTATTAAAGGATTTGAGGGGTCAAAGTCCGTCTTTGCAAAAGGATGCGGTTCAATGCTCAAGTCTACCCTTCTCCTCAATTTCATTAAAAGGGCATCCTCTTCAAAGCCATCAAGCTCATTTAAATCAAGGAAGATTGCAAGATCAATGTCGCTGTTTTTAGTGTATTTCCCCTTTACATAGGAGCCGTACAGATAAACTCTCCAGACCCCAATACCGTGAGTCTTTAAAATTTCGATGTATTCCTGTATTTTTCTATATACTAATCTATTATTTGTTCTCTTAGCCATGATCTGAATTTTTTTATCTTTTTAAGGTATTGTTCAGTAAACTCTTTTGTTGCCTTTCTTCGGAAACGATTTTTGTAATCAGGGTAGCGAACCTTGATATTAAAAGTTGTAACCTCATCGAGAAAATCTTTTTGTTCCTCGCTTAAGGTGAGATTGCTCAGAACAGCTATTTTAGTGAGGTCATGAATATATGGGACCTCTATATTAATAGCTTTTACATAGTAAGCCTTTAGCAGTTTTTCTAATACCAGGTGTCCTATAAACAGGGCCCATACATAGTGTTTCTTATCCAGAAGGCTATTCATGACCTTATAATCGTTATCAGATGAGTTAACCCAATAATCAATGATTTCTTTTTTTGTCATATTTCAGTATGCCCTTTTTCAGATACTTGGATTATTCCATAAACCACTTGTCTCAGTCAATGTAAGAGAAGGGACTCTTCCCATAAGACAATGTAGAGAGATTGAGTCTATCCCCCTCACTGTTTATAACACGGTTCGCCTGCGTTATTCAAAGGTTTTGTCTTGTAATTATACCCCGTTTATATACAATATCCTGAAAATTATGAGGACTTAAAGAGATGGTAAGGGTTTTTAAGATCAACTGGCAGCGTGCCATTATCTTTCTCGTGGGGATTTTCCTTCTGGTTTCTCTCAAAACTTCTGCAACTCAAACCCCAGCCTCGCGCACCTTCACCGTAAAAGACGAAATTACTAAAGGCGGGGTAGTCAGCCTGTCACTCGATCAGGGAGGGTATGTCTGGATAATGACCCGGGATGAAATCGGGAAAGGCAGCGTGAACGTAATCAACCGGGATGGTGACATCTTTACCTACACCGAGGACAACAGCGAGATGAGCGAGAAGACATCCCAGGTCGTCTTTGAGGCGGTGGAGGAAAAGGATCTTATGGATCCCTCAAAGGGGAGTATCTGGTTTGCAACTGCTGAAGGGGTGAGGCGGCTTGACCGCCAGGGAAACTGGTACATATACAACTCTCAGAACAGCAGGCTGCCGGGCAATCAGGTGTCAGCGCTTGCAGTTGACCGGGAAGGAAACCGGTGGATAGCGATAGCAAACAGGGGTATTAGCTGGTGGTCTAAGGGAGGATTGTGGAAAGTCTATACAAAAAATGATGGGCTCTGTTCAGATAATATTTCCTCCATCATTGTTGATCGCGGAGGAAATGTGTGGTGTGGGTCTAAGGGACAGGGTGTCTGCCGTCGCGACTGGGAAGGGAAATGGCAGAGCTTCTCTGAGGCTGATTCCGGGCTCATTGATAATACCGTCAACACCATCATCGAAGACGCCGACGGAAGGATCTGGTTTGGTACGAATAAGGGGTTAAGCGTATTCGATGGAAAAGGCTGGATGTCGTTCACCCCCTTCAACAGCAGCATCCCTGACAGTTCCATAACTGCTATAGCCGTGGATAGAGAAGGGAACAGATGGATAGGTACCTGGGGAGAGGGCCTGTATGCACTAAAGAAGAGTGGCGAAAGGCAGATCTATACCAGCAAAAACAGCGGCATCGGAGACAACCGGATTGCAGCGCTCCTGCTCGATAAGGAGAACAATCTCTGGATAGGCACTCCATCAGGCCTCGCCGTGTTTACCGGTGGATCACCTTCATCTCTAACCCTTAAGCGTTACGCCCCTAACCGTTTATGGGATTTCGTTCCACCTGCCAGCATAAGTCCACCTCTGACTGATGAAGGAAATTTCGGATGGGATTATACCTGGAAAAGGAGAGAAAAAGAGGGAAAGAAGGTAACGCTGAACTATGCACTGCCTTCACCTGTTTACCAGAAGCCCCTGTGGTGGTACGCACTGCTCTGGCTGGATGAAACAGTGACTTCTCCTCAAGGATTGAATTATCAGTTAAAACAGGACAGCCTGGGTAATCAGTGGATTGAGCTGCAGGGATCTTTTACCACTGCTTCTATTCAATGTAGGGGCACGGCACGCCGTGCCCCTACAGAGGGTACTTCGAAAACCCTACCTATTGAAAAGGTTTCGCACTCCTTTCCCAAGGATTTCCCCGGGGAGGTAAAGGGTTATCTTAAAAGTACTTCTTTCCTGCCGTGGAACGATCCGGATCTGATGCAACTCGCCCGTTCCCTGGTTAGCGAGGGATCTCGTGGAGACATGTACCGCATGGCAAAGGATCTGGTATTCTCATCCTTGTTCAGGGACTGTGCGTTTGATTATGGTTATTCCCGGAGTGATTATTCTTTCCTCAACAGCGGGGGGATGATGCGCGCTCCCAAGCAGGTGATGGAAGAAAATAAAGGGGTTAGTTTTTCCAAAGTTAGGTTGCTTGCCTGTTTAGCCCGCTCCCTGAATATACCCTCCCGCTTGATCCTGACCGGAAATAAGAAGGTATGGTGTGAACTCTGGATCAGCGGCACAGGATGGCTGGGTGCGGATGTAACCTTTCCTGTTTATGATTATGTGTGGCCTGAGCGGGCAGCCTTCCCTCGCAAGCTTGATCTGTCGGGTGAGACGGTTGTATCACTGTCAGGAGAAGAGGGGAACCCGCAGGCGGTTGACTGGTATCCGGATACAGAGGCGACAGTTTCTGCCGGAACGGAAGAAGGCATGAGCATACTGGATCTGATGCCCAAGGTCAGTCTCATCATCCTTCAGCCAGCCTCATTGAAAGAGATTCCCATAAAGGCAAAAATGGGTCTGGCCCAGGGGCTCTTTGCCTTGGCCCTGAGGGAAGGGAACAAAGAGTTTCTGCTGATTCAGGATGAAAAAGGTGGAGAAAAGGGGAGATGGGAACTCAAAGAATCTAAAGAAACAGTGAATGTCGAGGTAGAGGGGAAGGTGATACTAAAATGCACCGTTAAAAAGATAGGGGTGTATACCGTCCTCACTCCTTCCCGGTGATGACCCTCCGTAATACGTTGCTCATCTCTCCAACGTTGTACGGCTTTGCAATAAAACAACAAAAACCATGCTTAATGAAAAAAGAAGAATCCCTCTCAGCTCTCGCGGGGCGGATGGTTGATAAAAACCTTTGCAACCTGAGGATCAAACTGAGTGCCTGAGCATTTTTTGATTTCCCTGATACAGGCATCCATTGATACTCCCCTGCGGTAAGGTAGATCTGATTTCATGAAGTCAAAGGCGTCGGCGATAGCAATAATCCGTGCCTCAAGCTCTATTGACTTTCCTGAAAGTCCATCGGGATACCCTTTACCGTCATACCGTTCGTGGTGGTGCCGGATAAATCCCTTGAGCGGTTTCAGTAAGTTTACTTCATCCACAATCTTCTCGCCGAGTTTCGGATGCTCTTTGAGTATGAAAGATTCTTCACTGGTGAGTTTGCCTGCTTTGCCCATAATGCTGTCGCTGATTTCCAGCTTGCCCACGTCGTGGAGAAGGGCAGCAAGCTGCAGATTCTGGAGTTGCTTTTCTGACAGTTTTAAGTTTTTGCCCAGCAGAGACGCATACTCCGCTACCCGAACAGAATGTCCGGCAGTTATCCCCTCGCGGTTGTCGAAAGAAGTGAGGAGCACCTTGACGGCTTCGAGATAGTTCTGAAAGAGCTGGTTGAACAGCAGGGATAAGTCATCCTGTTCCATGACTTCCCCATTTTTGTTATCCCGGGAAAAACCAAGAGAGTTGAGGTCTGACCGGCGAATGCGGTGCTGGCCACCGGGAGTCTTGAGGGATTCCAGCCTCCCAGAGTAGATGTAGTTTTTGATCGTCTGGGGTGTTACATTCAAGGCAATAGCTGCTTCTCTTGCGCTCAGCAGTTCCTTTTCTTTCAGATTATTCCTTTTCATGGCAGTTTACCTCATTAAGATGTTATGAGTTGGACTCTTGAAGGTACGTACTATAAGTTTGATAGCACATGCGATATGCAGATGCAACACTTTTTAAAACTTTTTTTATCATGGTTTATCGGTTAGAATAGTTAAGTGAACGGCAGCCAGATTCAGAACCTCTCTTTGCGTGAGGACGTCCTTCCTGCATTCCTGTCCTGCGGGTACTCCTTTCTTGTTGCCTTGACCAATTTCTTCCTCCCCCTTTTCCTGAAAGACCACCTCAGGTTCTCCGGCGCGGGCATCGGGATACTCTACGGGGCGTTAAGCATTACAGGGATCGTCTTCACCTTCCCCGTAGGTTTCATTAATGACCGCCTGACCCCGCGGACCCTGATCCTCTGGGCGCTTGTTCTCACCGCAGTATCCTCCTGGGGACAGGGAACAGTAACTCGCTTCCTTCCTTTTTTCGGTGTTTTTCTTCTCTTTGGTGTCGCAACGAATATCTTCCGGATCTCCCTCGATGCTCTCCTCTTCAAATCAGGGAGAGAGGTAAAACAGGGATTCCGTTATGGGCTGTTCAACTGCATGCGGATGGTTGGCTTTACCCTCGGTGCTCTCTGTGCGGGGTTTTCTCTTTCCTCTCTGGATTTCCCCCTTACCCTCAAAGGGCTGGCTTTTCTTGCCCTTATCCTTGTTCTTGTTTATCCACTCCTTCCCTCAATACCGGGCAGGAGGTGGGAACTCTTTGACTACCGGCATGACTTTTTAAAGAGGCGGGTCATTGTCTTCTCCCTCTGGCTCTTTTTCTTTTCTCTCCACTGGGGTGCTGAGGCAACGAGCTACGGCCTTTTCCTGCGTCATAATCTCAATCTATCACTCATCGGAATAGGCTGCTACATGGCAGGCGAGTTTTTCACGGTTGCCGTCTCTGCCCTCTTATTCGGGTGGTTCTATGACCGGAACGGGGGTGTTCATGCACAACCATTACTCTATGGAGGACTTATTGCTTCAGGAATAGGGAATATCCTGATGGTCTACCCGGATCTCATATTTTCCTTCTCCTGGCGGGTTATTCACGGTATAGGAGATGGGATCATTGCGCTGGTTATGTATCTGGGTATCAAGCGGCTCTTCCATCTGGAGAGGATTGGAGGGAACGCCAGCCTGATCAGCATGAGCACGATGATCGGTATCTTTATCGGGTCACTCATCTTTGGGCCTCTCGGAGAGAAGGCGGGATATGGATACCCCTTGGCGATAAGCGGGATAATCACGCTTCTCATTCTCCCCCCCCTTGTCTGGTCGGAGAGGCTTGGAGCGAAAGAAAGCTGATGTTGACGGAAGGAAGAGAGGGTGATATTGATTCTGGAAAAGGATTCAAGGGGCTAAGGGATCGAGTAGTTAGGCAGGCAATAGGGAAAAATCCAAATGACAGAGCTCAAATGCCAAATTTGGAATTATAGGTTTTGATATTCATTTGACATTTGGATTTTTAAATTTGACATTTCCCTCGAACCCTTATTATTAATACGCGGAGGCGTAACCATGGACGTACTCTCAGCAATAGCGGGAAGAAAGAGCATCAGGGCTTTTAAGGGCGACCTGGTGCCGAAGGAGCTGATTGAGCGGGTGCTTCAGGCGGCAATCCAGGCCCCGTCTTCTTCCAACCAGCAGCCCTGGAGGTTTTTTGTTGTGATGGGTAGCGAGAAGGAGCGGTTGACAGAGAAACTGCTCAAGGCCTGTAAGGAGAGGTTACTGAAGTACGACCCGGGAAAGGGAAAAACCATCCCCCAGGAATATGTAGAGAAGACCAGGGCCCTCTTTAAGGATATCCGTCCCTATATTCAGGAGACGGGGAAGCCTATCAAGGATTTTGTGGAAGAGGGCAGTTATCAGTTTTACCATGCACCGGTGGCTATCCTGATTACCATGGAGAAGTGCTTTCCCCGGTCCAGGCTGGTGGATATTGGATTGGCTGCGGAGAACCTCATGCTTGCTGCCCATGGACTCGGCCTGGGCACATGCGCCCTCGCCTTGATCCTTGCCTGCGAAGATGTAATGAGAGAAGAGCTCAAGATCCCGGATAACCTGGAGATCATTCTTGGCATTGCCCTGGGTTACCCTGATACGGCATCACCTCTGTTTCAATTCAAGTCTTCACGGGATCCACTGGAGACAATGGTGGTTTGGAAGGGATGTTAAATGAAGGAAATCTATAGAAGCAGGAAAGGGCTCTTGTATATTCTTCTGCTTGCCGTCGCCTTCTTCTTCTCAAGTTGCTGCACCTGTCAGAATTCCCCTTCCGTTGAATGGAGGGGAGATGAAACGTTCCAGTCACAAAAGGGATATGTACCTGATGAGCTATTCATTAAGTTTAAAAGCGAGGTACAGGAGAAGGAGATCAAGGAGTTCTTAGAGCTCCATGGATTTACCGTGATTAAGAAGATTGAAGGTCAGGAGGTCTATAAGGTGAAGATACCGGGAGATCAGTCTGTATTGGAGATGGTTGAAGCTCTCTCTAAAGATTCCCGGATTCAATATGTTGAACCTAACTACGTAAGGAGCGTACACTGAAATATGGTAAAAAAGGGTAGCATACCGGTTCTTTACGTTGCCGAAAAGTCGCTGGCTGAAGCCTGGGAGAAGTCGCTCCTCCTGCTCTGGGAAAACGGGTGCGAGGTGAGGACTGATTATGATCAAAGGGACGATCAAGGGAACTACCTTGACCCGCCCAGCAGGGATTCAAGCATGTGCGTGGTGGTTGAAGACCCCTCCTCAGAGCCTTTTATCCACCGGGGGTTCCCCGGAGGGCTGGAAGATCTGGAAGAGTACCGGCAGGAGGTGGTAGATGGGGTGAAGGACCACTGGGTGAGGGATTTCAGTGACCCCGCTGATACCCGCTGGGACTATACCTATCACGGAAGGCTTTTTTCCTATGACCTCCCGGACAGTTCTCCCTCCATCAATCAGATTGAAGATACCGTCATCAATGAACTTGCCCGTGCACCCCACAGCCGCAGGGCAAATGCCATTACCTGGCAGCCCTGGAGAGATTCAGGCATTGACCATCCGCCCTGTCTTCAGAGCATCTGGTGCAGATTGCTGGAAGGTGAGGGCGGCAGCCTGTGGCTTAACATGAACTGCCGTTTCCGTTCCCGGGATGCCTATGATGCAGCATTCATGAATATGTTTGCCCTTATCCATCTCCAGGAGTACGTTGCCGGCAGGCTTCAGGAAAAGCTCAAGAGAGAGGTGAGGATGGGGAGGTATGTGGACTGGTCAGACTCCTACCACATCTACGGCAGGAGGTTACAGGATTTTGAGAGCAACTTTCTTAAGCTGATAAAGACCCGTCCTCTGGAGAAGAGGACCTGGACGCGTGAGTTCGCCAGACCCTTCTTTGAGGAAGCCAGAGCGAAGATAAAAGAGAAGATCAGGGCACAGGATTCAAAATACCGGAAATAATGTCCGTACCGGCACGGGGAGGTTCGCATGGATGAACTGTTCAACCGGGTCAGACAGGAGATTGAAAAAAAGATTAACCTTACCCCTATTACGCTCCCTGAAGAGCTTGCACGGGTGAAACTTCCCCTCGGGTTAATGGACATGCACTGTTACAACTTTAAGGGAGAAAAGGTGAGGAAGATATACTTCATGCGGTTTAAGGCCGTACCGTCTCTTGATGTCTTTGGTGCTGCTATCTATCCAGAGCCTGTTTTTGATCTCCCCGTTTTTGTCTGTGACCTCTCCTGCACGAAAAAGAAGGTATTTACCTATATCAATTTTGTTCTCCTGTTTAACGATCCGTCCTATCTCAAAAAATACATTGAGCCGATGAAACCGGTCTTTGAGAAATACAGGCAGTTCCCTCCCCATAAGGCCAGGGACTGGATGAAACCCTACCTGGCCCCTTATTCCATTTACTCCATGCCGGAAAAGAACTCCCTCAATGAACTAAGAGACTGTGCCATAGAATACTTGAACCGCTACCTGAATTTCCTTTCTCAGGCAGAGGAGATAAAAGACCCTACATACCGGGATGCGATTGAGCAGGCGCAGAAAAAGTACATCCATGATCTGACGACCTACGATGCCTCAAGAAAGATGCTGGGCAGGATTATTGGTATGGAGCGATCAGAACGGATCTTTCACAAGGTTGTGAGCTGATTTAAGGAGTAAAGGGCCCATGAGAAACCAGGAGGTAGCCAATATCTTCAGGGATATTGCCAGTATCCTGGAGATCAAGGGGGAAAATCCTTTCCGCATCCGGGCCTATGAAAAGGCAGTCCTCAATATAGAAAGCCTGACCGGAGATATTACCGCCATCGCGGAAAGGAAAGAGCTGGAAAAGATCCCAGGAGTGGGAAAAGACCTTGCCGCAAAGATAGAGGAAATCCTTGCCACCGGCACCTGTTCGCACCTGGAGGAATTGAAGAAGGAGATACCTGCGGGTTTAATTGAGATACTCGCCGTCCCCGGCCTTGGACCGAAAACCGTTAGGCTCTTCTATGACAGGCTGAAGATAACAAGCGTAGATGAACTGGAAGAAATGGCACGGTCACACAAACTCCATGGACTCCCCGGGATCAAAGAGAAGACCGAAGAAAACATCCTTAAAGGAATTGAGCTCCTCCGGCAGGGGAGAGAGCGGTCACTTCTGGGGACGATCCTTCCCCTGGTAAACGAGATTAAGGAACGGTTGAAAAAACTTCCGGAAGTAAAACAGATCAGCGAGGCAGGGAGCGTCCGCCGGGGAAAAGAGACCATCAGGGACATTGATATTCTGGTCATTTCCTCTGATTCTCAGAAGGTAATGGAGGTATTTACTACCATGCCGGTGGCAGGTGACATCCTTGCTAAAGGACCGACTAAGTCCAGCATCAGTACCAGACAGGGGATACAGGTGGATTTACGGGTTGTCGAACCCGACTCCTTCGGTGCAGCCCTCTGCTACTTCACCGGTTCCAAGGCACACAATATCCGCATCAGGGAAATAGGCGTGAAACTGGGATTGAAGATCAATGAATACGGGGTGTTCAGAGGAGAGAAAAAGATCGGAGGAAAGACTGAAGAAGAGGTTTACCAGGCAGTTGGGCTCCCCTATATACCGCCGGAGCTGAGAGAAGACCGAGGGGAGATTGAAGCTGCCCTGGTAGGCAACCTCCCCCGGCTGGTCGAGCTGAAGGATATTCGGGGAGACTTCCACGTTCATTCCTCATACAGCGACGGGAGCAGTGCCTTTGAAGAGATTGCTGAAAAAGCTAAAAGCATTGGCCTTGAATGGGTCGGGATCTGTGATCATTCCCAATCCCTGAAGATAGCCGGTGGAGTTTCAGTCGAGGATTTAAAGAAGAAGATCAGGGAGATCCGTGCATTTAACGAGAAAGGCCATAGCGTTAAACTTCTCTGCGGCACAGAGGTAGACATCGGGAATGACGGGAAACTCGACTATCCTGACGACATCCTCGCCGAACTGGATCTCGTTATTGCTGCCATCCATACGGGCTTCAAGCAGGATGAGAAAACCATCACGAGGAGAATTGTTACCGCCATGCAGCACCCCCTGGTGAATATGATTGCTCATCCTACCGGCAGGCTCTTTGGGGAGCGGGAGCCCTATGCAGTGAATATGGAAAAAGTGCTGGAGGAGGCAAAAAATACCGGCACCGCCATTGAGATCAATGCCTATCCCAAGAGGCTCGATTTAAACGATGTCTATGTAAAGGCAGCGAAGGAGCGAGGTATCAAGCTCGGCATTGGCACTGATACCCACATCCTTGACCAGATGGAGTACATAGGCCTCGGGCTGTCCGTGGCGAGAAGAGGGTGGCTGGAAAAATCAGATCTCCTGAATACGCTGTCGGATGGAAAGCTGATGAAGGTGCTCAAGGGGAAGAGGTGAAAGGAAATGAACTTTAAATCAATACTCTCAGTCTTAATAGAAAAGTTTAATGAAAATGAAATCCGTTATGCCCTTATGGGCGGACTGGCTCTTGGCCTGTGGGGCGTGGGAAGGTCTACCGTGGATATTGATTTTTTAGTTGACCGTGGTGACCTCAGCAGGATTGATCACATTATGCAGGAACTTGGCTACGAGTGTAAATTCAAGAGTGAAAATGTCTCTCAGTATGTTTCTCCGTTAAAGATATATGGAGAGGTGGATTTTCTCCATGCCTTCAGAGAAGCAAGCCTTGAGATGCTCGTGAAGGCTGTGGAGAAGGATATTCTGGAAGGATCTCTGAAGATCAAGGTGCTCAAACCGGAAGATCTCATCGGGCTTAAGTTTCAGGCAATAAAGAACAATCCCTTGAGAGAGCAAACGGACATTGAAGATATTAAGGCTCTCTTGTCTATCCTGGGAGGAAATCTTGATTGGTCAGAGATTGAAGAATACGCCAAGATTTTTGATATGATGGACGTATATAAGAAGATAAGGATGGGGAAATAATGCTTTCTGAAAAGGCAAAAAGAGAACTTCGTGAGCTTGCAGAATCAGACTCCTTCAGGAAAGATATGGAGACAGTTCGAGCAAACAGGCACAATCCGTTTGTAAAAGACGGCAAGGTGGATGTTGATGCCTACCTTGAATTTGTAGAGCAGTACAATGAGTTCATCAACCACGAACCCAAGCCGTTTAGGCGGATGGTAGACAAGGATATGAGGTTATAAAACTACTAACTCCCTCACTCCCCGACTCTTTAACTCCTGAACTCCTTACTGAGCAGGCGGCGAGAGCGACACCAGGTCGTTCCGCACCCACCCTTCTTTGCCATCAATGGTCCTGACTTTGTACCAGGAGCCTGATTCTTCAATCATGGTCAGCTTGGCGCCCTTCGTGACCGCCGTCACAACACCATACTCAGTGCCTGCCCCTGAGCGGATGTTGACCGAGGAACTGGTCACATAAACAGAAATTCCTTTTGCACTGGAAGAAGCAGGTGTTCCTACCTGTGCCGGAGGCGTACTTACTTTTACTGGCGTACCTGTTTCCGAGTAGTGGTAATACTGGGCAGGGGTTTTAGTTGCAATAAAGTTTACGGCTTCCTGGATACATACCCGTAATGCCTTTTCCAGGGGTGTCTTGGACCAGCCTCCGAGGCCGGCAGCAATGGGTCCTCCAAATCCCCCAATCATGCCGCCGATATCGGTTGCAGATCCTTCCACGGTAGCAGCGGCAAGGATACGTGACGTCTTGGTATCAATTACCCGGACATCGATCGCTAAGTAAGCCTTTTTAAATCCGGCAAGGATGCCGCCGCCGCCCCCTCCACCAAAGCCACCGATGCCTCCGCCAAGTCCGGAAGCGCCCGGTTCATAACCGGTTACAGCACCGGTTATCAGAAGCTCAGCACCTTCAACCTGACCGATAGGTGCGGCAGTCTCCTTTTTTATCCTCCCTGCTGCTCCCAGGTCCTGTTCAGCCAACACATCCGTTAACTGCTGTCTCTCAAGCACGATATAACGGTTGCTGTTAAAGAGTGCTGTGGAAAGCATATCAGCCATCCCGTCTCCGATATTGCCTGTCCACCATCCTTTACCAGTCTTGTCGGTAAAGCGTGATACCGCTATCCGGGCTTTTGGACCGTTATAGGCTTCAGCCTGGGCACCAGCCATATCAGGTCCACCGCCACTCGTGACAGTTGCCTTGGGAGCTGTGAGCTGGTCGATCGTTGCACAGCCTGCAATGAGCATAAGTGAGAGCACAAAAACTACACAGATAGAAATTGTTTTGTTCATCTCATTTACTCCTTTCATTTCTCCCTTTAATGGTAATACTGGGCAGGAGTTTGTGATGCTATAAACTCTACTGCTTTCTGAATACAAACCCGTAGTGACTTCTCGATAGGTGTATTGGCCCAACCCCCGAGGGCGCCGCCGATAGGTCCTCCAAATCCTCCAATTCCACCAGCGATGTCGGTTGATGAACCCTCGACAGTTGTGGCTGCAAGGATTCGGGATGTCTTTGCATCAATCACCCGCACATCAATTGCCAGGTAAGATTTTTTATATCCACCAAGGATGCCGCCACCGGCCCCACCACCACCGCCACCGATGCCTGCGCCGAATCCGGAAGAACCCGGTTCATAACCGGTTACTGCGCCGGTTATCAAGAGCTCAGCACCTTCAACCTGTCCAATGGGTGCGGCAGTCTCAGGCTTTATCCTGCCCGCTGCAGCGAGATCCTGCTCGGCTAATACATCACTCAATTGCTGACGTTCGAGAACGATGTACCGGTTGGAGTTAAAGAGGGCTGTTGCAAGCATGTCAGACATGCCGTCTCCAATCTCGCCCGTCCACCACCCTTTGCCGGTTTTGTCAGTGAAGCGGGAAACCGCTATTCTCGCCTTCGGGCCGTTATAGGCCTCTTGCCTTGCCGTCGCAATGTCAGGGCCGCCGCTGCTTATAACCGTTGCCTTAGGGGTCGTTATTTTTTCTATGCAACCTGCAGTGACCATGAGGATAAGTACAAGGAAAAAAACTGGCCAGAATGAAATGTTCTTTTTCATGTTAACTCCTTTCCTTTTTGTCAACTCTCTTACCTTAAGGATTTGAGGCAGGGGAGGGAGGGAGAGAAAACAAGTCTTTCCTTATCCACCCTTCTTTGCCATCGCCAGTTTTGACTTTATACCAGGATTCTGATCCTTCAATGATCGTCAACTGCTCTCCTTTCGGGGCTGTGGTCAGGACAGGATATTCCATTCCCGGGCCTGAGCGGATGTTAGCGAGATCAACAGTTACGTATCCAATAGATCCTTTGGCAATTATGGACTGGGGAACAGCGGAAGCTGGTGAAGGAGTTGTTGTGGGTGATGGAGCTTGGCTTGGAGCCGGTACAGGAGGCTGGCTCACTTTAATCGGCTCCCCTTTTGCTGAGTAATGATAATACTCGGCAGGAGTCTTGGAGACAATAAAATTTACTGATTCCTGAATGCATAAGCGAAGCGCTTTTTCCATGGGTGTCTTTGACCAGCCTCCCAGCCCTGTGCCAAGGCCGATTTTACCAATAGCCATCCCGATTAAACCCTCGATATCTGAAGCAGTACCTTCGACGGTAGCAGCTGAGAGAATTCGCGATGTCTTGGTATCAATCACTCTGACATCAATCGCTATATAAGACCCCTTGAGTGCGGCAATAACACCACCTGCTATATCTTTTTTACCTCCGCCTATCCCTCCGAAGTATCCGGAAGCCCCCGGTTCGTAGCCTGTCACTGCACCAGTTATCAAGAGTTCAGCCCCTTCGATCTGGCCGACGGGTGCTGCTGTCTCCTGTTGTACCCTTCCACCTGCTCCAAGATCCTGCTCGGCTAATACATCACCTATCTGTTGTCTTTCAAGAACGATAAAGCGATTGGTATTAAAGAGGGCGGTTGCCATCATTTCAGCCATGCCGTCTCCAATCTCGCCGGTCCACCATCCTTTGGCTGTTTTGTCAGAAAAGCGGGAAACAGCTATCCTCGCTTTTGGGCCGTTATAGGACTCCGCCTGGGCTGAAGCCATGTCAGGGCCTCCACCACTCGTGACGGTTGCCTTGGGAGGAGCGATCGTTTGTTGTATGATTTCGCACCCTGCAAGGAAGGCTGATAAAATCAAGAGAACTGCACAGACTAAGGTAATCTTCTTCATTGTTTCACCCGTTTATTTCTGTAACTTCTCTAACACAATGGTTATCAGGGTTCCCATGCCAGGCTGGATGTCAACGTCAGCTTTATAGCTTTTAAATCCATCCTTGTTTACTTCTACATGGTGAATGCCCGTAAATAGTCCGACTTCATAGGTAAGGTCATCCTTCTGTTTCAGAGTGTATCCGTCCACCATTACCGCAGCATCGAGAGGCTCGATTTGAATAAACAGTCTTCCAGCCGGTTTTACCTCTGTAGGATAGGGTGAGACATTCCCGCTCCCAGGTGGTCCACCATAGGGAGGATATCCATACTGGTAGTATGGATAGTATGGTTGATAGTAAGGAGAGTTGGGATTCTGCCAGTATGGTACCGCACCGCCGGCAGGGAAGAGAGGGAAGTTTCTGATCCCTCCCACGATAGTATGGGCAATGACGCCCTTCTTGATATCACGGGCAGAATCATCAGCGTTGAGCATCGGTCCATGAAGAGCGATGAAAAAAGAGGCTATGATCAAAATACATTTCCACCGGTTCTTTTTCATTACGGTCTCCTTTATGCTGAATGTGCAGGAGAGTTTAGCAAACCCGCTTATGTGATGTCAAATGTTTGTACACAGGAAATTAAAACTATTTACTCATTCTAACCTTTCCACCTTTTTTGAGATGTGCTAAATTGATTCTGTTACCTATAACCATATTATTTAGTTTTGGGTTTCGGATTTGTAAAGGGTTGAAGTGATTAAAAAGTTGTAGGTTCTTGAATGCGGATTGCAGAATGTCTTAACTCGAAACTCGGAACCCGAAACTCGAAATGGGTTTACAGGGGAGGTTGGCGATGAAAAAGTACGATCTCGTTGTGGTTGGTGCAGGTCCAGCAGGTTTGATGGCTGCCAAGGTGGCGGGAGAGAACGGGCTTAAGGTAGCCCTGGTGGAAAGAAAAAAAGCGATACCGAAGACCATGCGGCCCTGTGCTGAGGGTTTCTTTGCCCATCGCTGGTCTCATGGCGAATATGTAAAGATCAATGAGCGGGACGGCCGTTTCTGTTATCCCGTCCACGGTTTTTCAGTGAAGTACGATGGACCCTTGAAGGATCTCCATCGTTTTATCAACTATTCTCCTGATGGCCATCACA
>Ga0315280_10007340_pt1 | contig 14854 bp, 11 predicted proteins | sample YL17G06_40_MG_FD_203697 | JGI IMG/M metagenome (GOLD analysis project Ga0315280, IMG submission 203697) | Sediment microbial communities from Yellowstone Lake, YNP, Wyoming, USA - YL17G06_40 | ecosystem: Environmental > Aquatic > Freshwater > Lake > Sediment | place: USA: Wyoming | collected...
AGAGCCTTCTTCATCCATGATGCAGGCTTGACAAAGCTTCTTGCCTACATCAATTCCTAAGTATCTCGTTTCATTCACTTTCCTGCGGGTTTTGGTAGGCGTGAAGGCTGCAGTCACCTATCAAGGCTCGAAGCCTACTTGGATTGCAGCTCAAGGAGAAACGACTCATTCAACTGATAGGTCTCCGTGGACCATGACAGTCGAGGGCTCGCCAACCATAACCCAGCATCAAAAGCTAGGCAAGACCACTTTTCATATCTTCAACTGAGCAGTTCTTGAGCTGGAAATGAGCAGAAAGTGAGCTGAAGACAACCAAGAACTCAGCTCAAGGTCGGCCCTGATTCTGTTTCATTATGGAACAGAGGATAGTTGCCTTGAATGCAGTCACAGTTGTAGAAAGACTTGCCCTGGCACAAGTAGCTTGCCCTAGGGCATGCCTGAGGCGCCTTTGCAAACAGATATTCGAATTCTCCTTGGAACCAACTGCCTCGAGCAAGGCTTACCGAAAAGCCTGCGCAAGAATAGGGTCTGTCAATTGGTATTGTTCATCCTTCTTATCGACGAAGCCCGCCTTGGCAAGCGTTGTCAACAGATCTCCTAGGTTCCGGTCATTGATGGCCCTACTCTCTTGGGCTTCAAGCGACCCTTTGATGGTTGACCATGTGGACGGACCTTTGGCAAGGTACCGGACTATCCTAACGTATCGACGGCGACCTGCTTCTCTTCCTACCAGAAAGTTCTCGAATTCACGCTTTGCAACCGCCTTTGCAGTCTCAACGCACTGATCAAGAGCCACTTCGGATACACCTTTCTTAAGACAGGTTGCTCCAAACATCGTCAACCATCCGATGACACCGTCAAGTCTTTCGACGGCTCGTTCAATGAGCCGCTCATCAGTCTTGAGCTTCGCTTGTTTGAATCCCCGGAATAGGAAGTCTTTCGCCTTATCGGACATTAGTCCTCCAATCGAAATCTCGGTCCTACTCCTACCATAGAGGGGGGCGGTTGGATTTCTGTCGCCCAAAAAGTCATACAAAAGACCAATCGCAGAGCCAGTCAAGACGATGGTGACATTGTGACAGTGATCATAGCAGTACGCGACGAGTCTGGCGACATCCACGCCGGCAATTCTTCTTAACTCCTGTGCCTCGTCGAACGCTATGATCGCCTGTTCGTCTTGACTTGAGGCCCATCGGTCGATTTCAATGAACAACCTGATCAGATCAACACGTCCTTTACCTCCCCAAGTAAGACCTATCCCTTGGGACGTGAGTTGAACTCCTCTCAGACTCTTCAGCCGCTCGACTAGCTTCTGGCCTATTGTTCTGTACTTTCCGAGGAACGAATTCAGTGCTCGCTCGAATTCGAGTAGCAAGTCCTTTCTTGTTCCATAGGCTTGAGTAGCAAGAGCCCGAAGGTCAAGCACAACCGAGGGATTAGAAACCTCATTCAACGCGGTCAGTAGGAGAGAAGTTTTGCCAGTTCTTCGAAGCCCCACCAGGACGACGAGGGGATCTCCCCTCTTGATGGCAGCACAGAGTTCTTTGAATTCGGATTCAAAATCGTATAGATCCTTTCTCTTCTGCTTGGGTCTCTCGTCGAAGAACAACTTGCCCTAGGGCAAGTTACTTGCCCTAGCACAAGTTAAAGTTTGCTCATTGGTCTGCGCCACCGAATGGCTGCTGATTTGCAAGATACCTTTCCAACAGTCACCGAGCATTACGGCTGATGAAGCCTGAGAATTCGCTGTAGAGACTTCTAGCATCCCCTCGATGGCCAGGTCACCGGGACCGATTTCCAAGCAGCACTCTCTTGGACAGCGTCCAGTGACGGTCTCCCTACGGTTAGACAGATTCTTCCTCTGAGCCGGGCGTCTTAAGGCGCCGGGGATTGGCTTGAAACCCGCGTTTAAAACTTTCAACCAAGCTGAGTTCAAGCTGACCGTGAGTCAAGCATCAGCTGGAATTGAGAGGCCGTTAAGCTCGAAACCCGCTCAGATGGACAGTCTGGCAGGGCGCTGGGAGAGAGCTCTGAACAAAAGTTCAACATAGAGAAAGCAAGAGCGGAGCCTGTTCCGCATACGGCTGGACCTTCCCGCAATACTGTTCTTTCTATGGATTATCCATCCATCGTCATCTCTTCTCGATTCTATCCGTTATGCCACGTTTCCCCGAACTCTTCCAAACCATGTAATCCGGGACATATCAGGGTGGATAGCTCACGACGGCGTCTGAGACCATAAAGGCTATTAGTGCTCGACGAAACGTCCCCAGCTAGTGTTCATCTGGATGATGAATGGTGAATTTGTGCGGAAGACAGCGAAATCGCGGGAGCTGTACGACCGCGCCCTGCGAGTCCTGCCTGCTGGTGTTAGCTACAAGATCCGCATGCTCGAACCCTACCCGTTCTATGTTGACTCCGCGCACGGCAGCAAGGTCGTCGACGTTGACGGGAACACTTACACCGACTACTGGTGCACTCACTTTTCCATGATCCTAGGGCATTCTCATCCTAGGGTCAAGGAAGCCCTCGAAAAGCAACTCGACAAGGGATGGAACTTCGGCCTAGAACACGAACTCGAGGCCAGACACGCGGAGCTCGTCAAGAGCCTCGTGCCGAGCGCAGAGATGATCAGATTCGCAAGCTCCGGGACTGAGGCGAACATGTACGCCACAAGGCTTGCGAGGACCTTTACGAAACGGCCATTGATCGGGAAATTTGAGGGCGGCTGGCATGGAGGCTATGACGCGCTTCACTGCGCCACGAAGCCTCCCTTCGAAGTCCTTCCTTCCGGCGGACTGACTCAGGGAACACTGAGCGATACGGTCGTATTGCCCTATAACGACATTGACGGAACTCGACGCATAATAGGCAAGAGGAAGCTTGCTTCCATAGTGGTGGAACCGGTGCTCGGTTCTGGAGGAATGATACCAGCCGACCGAGAGTTTTTGAAAGCACTCCGCGAATTGTGTGATGAGACAGATACCTTACTTGTGTTCGATGAGGTGATCACCGGCTTTAGGCTGGGTCTGGGCGGTGGCCAAGGCTACTTCAATGTCAAGCCTGACCTCACAGTCTTTGGAAAGATAATTGGCGCTGGACTACCGATCGGGGCCGTCTCGGGTCGCCGCGACATTATGGTACATATGGACCACACGAAGTACTCCGGCGACGACTACTGCTTTCAAGGAGGAACTGGGGCTGCCAACATCCTAACGCTTGTCGCTGGCGAGGCAACAATTCAGACGCTCCGGGACGAGCCAGTATACGATAAGGTCGATCGGCTTGGTCAGGGCTTGCGACGACGACTCTCAGAGATCTTCGATCGACCGGGCCTCACTGCTCGAGTTACTGGTATAGGATCGCTGTTTGGCATTCACTTCACGAAACAGAAGACCGTTCGCGACACGAGACACCTGGGTCAGGAGCACAAGGAACAGGCAAAGCAGCTGCACACATTCCTTCTCAACAATGGCATATTAGTGCTGGCGACCGATCTCCAGCACGGTGCAATATCATATTCGCACTCAGAAGACGAGATCGACACACTAGTTTCACGTATTGAGGACTATGCGCGGAAGCACGCACACTAACGCTGACTGAATCGACCACCGATGCTCAAAGTCCTTGCTCATTCAGGCTTGTAGTTCACTGTATTCGAGCGATAGCGTTGGCCGTGTTCATGTAGTCGTGGCGCCACAGTATTCGTGTCCTAAGAGTTGGCTATCCGGGTTGATCAAAAGGCTTTAACCTGTTGAGAAGATACGATGAGATGAGGCACTTGAAGCAAATCAAGGTTGTACAATTCGGAGTTGGCCCGATAGGAGCCGAGCTTGTCAAGTATGCCCTCCGAAAGGAGGGACTCAAGATCGTGGGCGCTATCGACATCGACAAGAATAAGGTTGGAAAGGACTTGGGGGAACTCACTGTTGGAAAGAATCTCGGAGTGTCGATAACAGACGATGTCGACCGCCTCTTGGCCCGAACCAAGCCTGATGTTGTACTACACTCGACTGGGTCCTACCTGAAAGATGTCAAGCCGCAACTGCTGAAAATAATTGACTCTGGAGCAGACTTGATATCAACCTGCGAAGAGCTTGCTTATCCTTTCCTGAAGCATCCGGACATTTCTAGAGAGCTTGATACAAAGGCGCGAAGGAAAGGTGTGACCGCATTGGGAACTGGAGTTAACCCGGGGTTTGTGATGGACACATTGGTCATCACCACTACGGGGGTTTGCCAAGACGTGAAGAAAATCTGGTCGAGGCGCATACAGGATGCATCGCTTCGCAGGCTCCCCTTTCAGAAGAAGATTGGGGCTGGTTTGACTCCCACTGAGTTCAGAGAAAGAGTTGCTCAGGGGACGATAAGACATGTAGGCTTTGCAGAGTCGGTTGCGATGATCGCCTCGGCCCTGGGGTGGAAGCTCGACCGAATCGAAGAGAAGGTCGAGCCGAAGATTACTGAAAAAGCCGTTGCGAGTGATTACATAAAGGTCGAACCTGGACAGGTAGCAGGTTTGGACCAGACCGCTTGGGGTGTCAGCGGTGGCGCGCAGGTGATTACCCTGAATCTTCAAGCGTATCTAGGATGCCCTGACCCACGGGAGTCGATTCTAGTAGAAGGACATCCCCCAATCGACTTGACAGTCAAGGGCGGTATCCACGGCGATATCGCGACTTCTGCAGTGGTAGTGAACTGCATCCCCCGAGTGAGAAACGCACAGCCAGGTTTAGCCACAATGAAAGATCTACCTTTGCCGTCCGCATGGTTTGGAGATCTGAAGCAGTTCATCAAGAAGGGTTGACGCAAACAAGATATGCAGACATCGGTCGGACGTAGGCGTTCCGCCGAGAGTTCATGACGTTGTTCTAGCAAAATCCGGGCTCGAACAGATCGAGGCCATGAGCCCGCTGCTGAATCTCAGCGGACAACTTCTTCTATCTCACGGTACCATGGCTTGCTGGTTCCGGCCTTCGCTCGTTTCTCCCAATTCTTCGTTTTTGGCGTGTCGTCGATTATCTTGCGCAGCTTGGTGATTCTCTGAGTTATGATGTCCGCCTGTTCGTCTGGAAGCTTGGCGGACTCGGTGAGTGTCTCGGTCAGTAATTTCACCTTGTCTAGGTTTGTTGTTGCGTCGTACCAGAAACCCCAATCGCCAGACAGCACTGTGGCGACGTGTCTTCCGTCAATCGCATCCTTGCATTCTTGTCCTTCCACGTCGTGGGTGAGGAACAGAAGAATGAGATCGATTACATCCTTCCGGTTAATGAGATGGATCTGAAGCTTCTCTAGGGCTATGTCAGCGAGCGTGATGGTGGGATAACTGAGTTCAAGTCGGCCGTTACCTGGTTTCTCACCGAAGGCGACCTCGTGACTGAACTCGAGCTTATCGAGGAAAACGTCCACATCATATTTGCCTTGAGGGTGATGGAGAAGCAGTCTCTTAGCAGCGAAAATGGTGTTTAACGCGTAGTCGGGCTTGTAGCCCAGCTCCTCAAAGAGTCTCATGATATCCTTTCTTTGTTTCTTGTACCCTGCTAGGTCCAGGTCTGTGAAGGTTGGTTTGTCCTCGCCGAATCTTGGCAACGACCTAAACAGGCTCATGAACTCCGATTTATCGCGATAATGGGCATAGACTGCCATGGCTCCGAGTATTCTGAGGGGGATGCTGCGGGCCTGGGCCTTTTCGACTATGCTTAGCGCCTCTTGCAGGAATTCTTCTTCATCCATCTCAACGAACTTGATTGCGTCACTCATGATTCGCCCATGCCCTCGGCCTTCAACCTTCAACACGCCAGTATTTCGAGATCTTTCCGTCTTCCATATCGATAATTATTCCCCTGAGCATGCCCTCGCCGTATTCTGAACCGGGGTTGACCACAGGAGTCTCGCCCACTTTGTCGAACGCTCCAGATTCGTGTATGTGGCCGTGCAAGCCTATCATCGGTTGGTACTTCTTTAAGGCCTCTCGTACCGATTTGCTTCCAACATGCTCGAAGACCACTGCGCCCCCCTCAGTCACCGGTTTGAGGCTCTTGTCGAGCTTGGGAGCTAGGTCTAACTTCGTCCCGTAGGGTGGACAGTGGAGGTTGAACATCGCCTTTCGTGGATCGGAGAGCTTCGAAGCAGTCTGATCAATTCTCTTTCCTATCTCCTCCTCTGCGAGTTCCCTAGGGGTGTCCCAAGGTGAGGGGTTGACGTATTCGAAGCTCAAGGTATCAACTCCGCCGATCTGAACAATCTTATCGAGTGGGCAGATTACTCCGCTGTCCTCGTAGCTCTTGATTATCTCATCAACTTCGTGGATATCGTCATTGCCTGGCATCATTATGAGCTGAGTTCTCTTCGTGTCGATCTTCTGAACCACCAAGTCAAGCCACTTCTTTACTCTCTCCGTTATGGCGTTCTTCATCAGTGAGTCCACCTTCTCCTTGCTCTTTTTGAGAACCTCAATCTCCTCCGGTGTTGCCGTGAAGGGGTAGTTTCCAGAATTCTCGATGCGTTGCATCATGTCTGCGTATTCCTTGTCGGTCTTGACCGTGAATTTTTGTTGGAAGAATCGAACAACGTATGATCCGTCCGTCTGCTTGATTAGCGGCACAAGCATCTTGCCGGTTAGGTCCCCACAAAGCATTAGGGTGTCGACCTTGTAGTATTGTAGAGCCGACAGCCACTTCCTCCAAACCACAGTATTCCCGTGCACATCTACCGAGAAGAAGATTCTGTGAGGCACTGAACTTCAACTAGCTTACGTTCTACCGAGCATGCATAAAAAAATAGGGGGAATGATTTTGGTCCGGAACGTGCTATTTCATGCGGGCGGGAGTACAGCGTAGATCTTGGATGGGTCTATTCCTTCTTTGAGGTTCCTGCGCTGTTGCCACGCGTACAAGGCGAAGCCCACGCCGTAGAAGAGAGACATCACAGCCGCTACTGAGTAGTCGAACTCCATTATGGAGAACGCGAACACGAAGAAGCCTATGACAACACTTATCAGCCCAAGGATCGTGATCACAGGAATGCCGCCGACGCTCCAGCGAACGGGTGATGTTTCGTAGATCTCTTTCTTCTTGTACGGTAGGAGCATTGCCGCGATTCCCATGAGCCAGAAGAATCCTAGCATAGTAAAGTCCAGTATGCCAAGTATCATGTCCAAGCTCAATGCGGCTATTATGAGGCCGACAAATGCCCATATCGCCGTGATCGTAACGGCTATCCGCGGAGAGCCTCTGGCGTCGACTTCGGAAAACTTCGGCGGCAGGGATCTATCGAACGCAAGCGCGAAGATCATCCTTGAGGCGCCGACGAATATCGGAGGCATGAACTTGATGTAGACCATCATTATGGCGACAGCTACTGTTAGCCCTATAATTGCTCCACCTGCCGATATGAAGGCAAAAAATGGCACCGAGGGCTCTGTCGGTATCATGAATTTGGCCAGCTCGTCTGGGTGGGCGTGATACAGGAAGTTATACGGGCCTATTATGTTCCCGTAGGCAGAGTAGACGGCCAACGAAACCAAGCAGTAGACGAACCATAGTATTACGAAGCCTCCGTTGAACCCGTAGAGCATCGTTGATTTTGGTGATTTGACTTCTCCCCCTGCATATGTTATGGCCTCGAAAGCGGTCCACGCCCACATAGGTATCACGAATGAAGCGATCGTTGCTCCCCACGAAAATTCCGTCGGCTTGTATCCCAGGGAAGCTGCTGCATTGATGAACTTGCTCACATCGACGTTCCGAACAGCACCGAACGCTGACGTTGCTGCGCTAGGCCCTGTCACTAACCAGTAAGCGCTCACGATTAGCAAGGCTGCCAGCGGTATGTAGCTCAGTATTCTGACGACCCACTTGATCGATTTTATTCCTAGCATCGCGAGTAGCGCGAAGACAACGATCATTATGGCTCCCCAGATGAAAGCTCCTGGAAATGTTTGCTGAAGCCAGAGACCTCCCGGTATCCCTGCCATGACAAACAAAGAGCCATAGAGCTTCGCTGAAAGGAACCCAAGTAGCCCCACCGCAATCCCCCAGCCTATGATCATTCCCCATAACGAGAAGAAACCGACCTCAGCCCCAAGTACCCTGCTCACTGCAACGTACAGTCCTCCAGACCTAGGCATCGTGCTCATAAGCAATGAAAGCGTTAGTGCTATCGGGAACAGAAGTGCTGATACTAGCATGAAGGAAAGGAACGGGTTAGCGCCGGGGAACCTCCAATCCATCCTTATGGAATAGAATGTGATTCCTGAAACGGCAGCTCCACCGAACCCCCAGATGGCTGCGTCCCACGGACTTAACTCTCTGACAAGCCCTGAAGCTTTCCTAGCGAAGAATACTTCTTCAGGCAATTTTCCTCAAACTCATACCGTAAGGAAAGTATATAACGCTTTGGCGCCTTGCCCCGATTTGTTCTACCTACCAACATATGTCCCTCGCCTTTTGGCTCTGTCCCCCTCCTCGTGCATTTCTCGTGGAAGAATCCGGTGATGTGGACGTGCTCTACGTCATGCGTAGTTCTGGAAGAATCTAATCACTGGAGTCTCTTCCAGCGGAAACTAATGCAAGCGGTCACGCATCACTCGCATGACTCTTATACCGGGACACATGTGGGTAGCTAGCTCACGCCTTGCCCCGATTCCATATATGCTCTTATCGAGTTGATGCTTTTCCGTACTCGTTTAGGAGTATCTCTGCGACCCACATAGCCACGTTCCCCGCGACGGTTGGACACTTGTCTGTATGGGCGCCAGCCCTTTCGAAATCTTCATACTCTTTCGGGTCCCATAAATTGAAGGACCGGCCGAATATCTTGTTGTGCACTTCGCGGCAAATGCAACTCCCGTACTCTTGGACGAATCGATCATGCAGTCTCTTCGCAAGTTGATGGGCTCTCAGATACCGACCCTTGGCAAAATCCTCGTGTGTCCTACCGTACTTGCAGCATAGTGCCATAACACCGCCAGCCAAGGCGCCGCATGTCCCGTCCGTAGCAAGCCCAACTCCACCCGCAAGGGCGTGTCCGGCCTTGAACACCTCATCATGAACTATTCCGAACACGTCTTGAACGGCGCCCAGAACACACTGGGAGCAGCTCCCGTATTTCTGCTCATATTCGAAAGCACGGGCAAAGATCTGTTCCAAGATCTCTCTCCTATTCTCCCCAGGCACATCCATTGCCGAATTCCCCCCTTTTCTTTCTGGACCGGCCCCGGGTTGTCACTTATCTTTTTGGGTCCGATGATGTCGGTTCATGCAAAGCTTCTGGAATGGGCCCATCAGATGAGACTAGGTTCCGAGTGCAGCCAGCCAGAATGCTTTTCCAACTTTTGGCAGCAGGTGCTCTGAAGCCGCCGGCTACGTTATCTTCCCAGCGCATAAGCAGTTTGATATCTGGACGACGCCGCCGCGCTCATGACGTTGGTCTGCCAGTCGTAGTGCACCGCTGTCAACCTACCATTCGACCAGTCGTCTTCTAAGACGATTTCATGTCCTCGTCTCCGGAGTTCCCTTATCGTTTGAGTTGGAATTCTTCTCTCGAGGTGAAGCCTTCCAGGATACGACTTCCTAGGGTAGAAGGAACTCGGGAAATGTGAATTATAGAACGTCGGCGCGTCGATCGCCGCTTGAAGATTCATCTTGAATTCGACAAAGTTGATGAAGAATTGGAGTCCCCACTGGTCCTGTTCGTCTCCTCCGGGAGTTCCGAACCCCATCAGAGGTCTTCCTTTTGATGTGACAAGGGTTGGCGAAAGTGTCGTCCTGGGTCTTTTGCCTGGTGCTATGCAGTTGGGATGGCCGGGTTCCAAGGAGAACATTTGCCCCCGCGTCCCCAATGCAAATCCCAAGCCCTCTATGATGGGTGAGCTCCATATCCACCCTCCACTGGGAGTTGCGGCGACCATATTGCCGTCGGAGTCAACCGTATCTAGGTGGGTCGTGTCGCCTACATCTGCGATACCATCCCTTTTGCGTTCATGCGAGAATGATAAGCCGTCTCCGGCCTCCAGTTCCAGCGAGGCCTTCTTCATATCAACTAACCGGCTCCTCTTTCTGGCATATCGCCGTGACAGCAGCTTTCTTAGAGGCACCTTGGCAAAAACCGGATCGCCGTAGAATCTTTCCCTGTCTGCAAACGCTAGTTTGGATGCTTCTGTCACCAAGTGAATATAGTCCGCGGAGTTGTGGCCAAGAGATCTCAGATCGTATTCTTCCAGAAGTCGGAGCTGCTGGAGGAGGACTGGGCCTTGGCTCCACGGACCACACTTGTGAACAGTCAAGCCCTTGTAGTTTACATGGACCGTTTCCTCAATTCTAGTGTCGTAGTCTGAGAAGTCTTGCAAGCTTACGAGTCCTTTGTGGGCTCTTCCGGTTGCGTGTCTTGATGGACGTATGGAGACAAACTCTACTATCTTTCGCGCAATTGGTCCCGCATAAAAGAAATCCCTAGCCGCACGGAGCCCGCTTTTCCTGTCTCGATACAGTCTCTCCGTCTGAACCAGACTCTTCAGGGTTCTCGCAAGGTCCCTCTGCCTGAGGATTTCGGCCAGCCTGGGAACTCTTCCTTCTGGCAGGAAGATCTTGGCCGTCGTAGGCCACTCACTTAGGAACCTATCCGAGTATTGACTAATGTATTGTTGCAGCATGGAATAGACAGGAAATCCTTCTTCAGCTAACCTTAGAGCAGGCTGCATAACCTGTCGAAGCGTCATTGTTCCAAACTGGCTAAGGCACGTAACCCAAGTGTCGAAAGAAGCTGGCACGGTAGCTGGAAGGAAACCGTCTCCTGGAATCCTGTCAATCCTCCCTTTTCGGAAATAGTCGATTGTTGCAGCTTTAGGAGCTGTTCCCTGACCCGATATCGCGAATACTTTCTTGTGTCTAGCCGAGTAGACAATAACAGGGGTCTCTCCCCCAATTCCATTCATGTGAGGCTCAACGACATGTAATGCCAGTCCTGTGGCTACTGCAGCATCGACGGCATTGCCTCCAGCCATGAAGATCTCAAAGCCAGCTGTCGTTGCAAGATAATTGGAGGAGGCGACACATCTCTGAGTTCCCATAATCACAGGGCGAGTCTCTGACAATTATGACACCCGAACGTTACACTTCGCAAAGTACTCAGGTTCTTGTCCCAATATAACTTGCCACGAAGTTGCACAGGATGTGAACATGGATGAGGAACACTGTGTCACTTTCCCTATGGCGACGCGATCGCTGTAGGCTAGACTTTGAGGAAGTCGAGTGAGTAGTAGACGATATCCGTTCTCCTGTCGACCACAGCTACTATGAGGTCTTTCTTGTCTGAGGTCGCGCGTTTCAGAAGTCTACGTAGAGTCTTCAAGTCAGCCTCGCCGCCCTCGTAGACGATGTAGACGTACCTCCTCGTCGCGCCTTTTCCGTGAATCTCAAAGTCAAAGACAGGGCACTCCCTGACAACGTATCCCCTGTCGCGGAGGTCGTGATACACGAGATACTTCACCCAGACCTCGGCATGGCCCGCTGAGAGCGAGCTCACAAGTTCCTCGAACGTGACGTTCTCACTAATCTTGCTCTCCACGGTGATTCTTCCTTTCTCGATGAGATAGAATGCCTCGTAGGGCGTCAGCACCAGTTTCTTGCCTCTCAGCTCTCCGAAGCCTCGTTCCCTGATCTCCATCAGCTCTGAGCCTCTCGGAAGCATGACCTTGCCCGCCTGAAAGAAAGCGTCGTAGACCTGGAAGGGTTTCTCAGGTTCTGGTTCACTCACTGGCCACTCAGTCCCGGGGTTGGGATTGCTGCCATACCGAACGCAACAAGAGTCTTCGCCCCAGAGAGAATATCTTAAGGTCTATACCTCTCTGGCGCACGATATTCGGGCAGCCTCTCTACTGGACCAACACCAACAAGGTCAGCCCCTTCTACTCGGGCGAATCTCTTCAATTGCTAGGTCAGCATCTTTGCCTTTGACGGAACAGGGCAGAGTCATCTGTGATATAGATGTCAGCAAATTCCTAGCGGTGGCTCTTCGCGACCGACCGTGAGGCGAGCCTGCACACCAAGAGAGACGACGACAAAAAAGGAATCTTCTACGCTTTACTTTGCAATATCTTGACCAATTTCTCAAATTCTCCTTCTACCATATGCGACAAGTACTCCTCGGAAGGGTATCGTCGTTCCTTGACGTCCTTACGATACTGCTCAAAGACGGACTTGATCTGCTGCGCGAGGTTGGCGTAGGTCTTCGCGAATTTCGGCTTAATGCCCAAAGTCAGTCCAAGCAAGTCATGTGACAGAAGGACTTGCCCGTCAGTTTCCAAACCTCCTCCTATGCTGAACGTGAGGAAGGATGACCTGTCGGCGACCAACTTTGCAACTTCCGCGGTCACGTTCTCCAAAAGGACACCAATGGCTCCGGCCTCCTCTAGAGCACGAGCATCATCAAGTATCTTCTTCGCTGACACCGAGTCGCTACCCTGGACTTCATACCCCCCGAGCATAGAGGCACTCTGAGGGGTCAAACCGAGATGCCCGATAACAGGAATCCCGAAACTTGCGATTGACTTCACGATCGCTGCCATGGCGGCACCGCCCTCCAGTTTCACAGCATCGCATCCTGCACGCATGAACTCGCCGGCGTTCTTGACTGCTTCTCCAGTATTTCGATAGGACAAGAAAGGCATATCACCGACTATGAAGGCGCGTTTGATTCCTCGAGCGACAGCTCGCGCATGACATAGCATAATGTCCATTGTGATAGGCAGCGTGTTAGGTAGACCGAACATCGTCATTGCAACCGAGTCGCCGACTAGAACCATATCAACGCCTGCCTGGTCAGCCAACATCGCCGCTGGCCAGTCATAGAGAACCACCCAGACTATCTTCTCCGAGCTGTGCTTCATCTGAAGCAGAGTTCTCAGAGTCACCTTTTCGACTCCTTGCATTCCTCACTCCTCAATCCAATTTTCTCAATCAATCCTCTTTAACCCTTGGGACACTGACCGTTTGACTTGCGCAACTAATGCAAGACGGCCAATTTGGAAAGACATCTCGTCGGTCTGAGCAGCCTAACGCGTTGACTTTCTTAGTCTAGAAACCCCAGACCTTGAACTCTGAGGGATCACGATCAAAACCAAAATAGGAACGTTAGCGGAGCTGTTGAGAGAGTACTCCCATTGGTCCCAAGCAGGTCGCGGAAATCCGTCGCCTTCTCACCTATTCGCAAGCAAGTCGCCAGAGACCCTGTTGTTCCTCGTCACATTCGATTGTCCGCGTAGAAGATACTGATCATAGGGCGCACGCCGTGACCTGCCATCGCTGTCGACACTTGTGGTGACCGAATATCCATCTAAATGAATTTCGTCTTGCCATTGCCAGCCTCAGTACGATGTCCTACGCGCGATTCAGTTCCACAACAAAGCTATACCCGTGCCGTTGAAAACCCAGGCCATCGTAGAAGCGGTGAGCGGCCTCCCGCTTGAGATTGCTCGACAGTGCCAGCTTGTAACCGCCTCTTTCCCGGCAACGATCCATGGCGAACTGCACCATCTGCTTGCCGACACCCTTACCCCGCCAGTCTCTGTGTACGACGACATCTTCTACAACGCCCGACGGCGCTCCCATGTGCGCCAGGTTATCCATGATCAGAAGTTCAAATGTGCCGACAATCGATCCACCCAACATTGCAACGTAGACCTTGTAGTCGGGATAGCTTTTCATCCGCGCGAAGACCGATCGAGCCTCTTCAATCGAGAGGACCCGTCCGTCATCTTCGACCTCAACGTACAGGGCAAGGATCGAGGGCAAATCCGCCTCGGTGGCGGATCTGATTTCAAGATTCACCTACGACTCCTCGCTGAAATGATGAGTTCTACCTGCGTTAAGGATCTATTTGTCGCCTTGCCTCAGACGGTAAGAGGCGACAAGAGACTAGTTATGCGCGCGCCATCCATGTGAATGTCTTGTGTGTGCCCCCTTCGTGTGCCTTAAACGAAGCAATATTTATGCGACAGGCACTGCGAGTGACGCCTCCGATGTCTAGTGTGCGTAGGAATGGACAAGCAAGAAATCGAAACCCCGGCTCTATTGATAGATCTCGACGCCTTAGATAAGAATATCAAAACAATGGCCGACTACTACCGCGCCAAGAGCGGGGCTGCTCTAATGCCTCACCAGAAAGGTCACCGACTACCAATAATTGCCAAGAAACAAATACAGGCCGGGGCAAACGGTGTGTCTTCAACATCACTTGGACTTGCAGAGTTCTACGTCAATTCCGGAATCGATAACATTCTAATCACGAGCGAAATATGCGGTGCCAACAAGGTTGCAAGGCTCTGTGCTCTGTCAAAGCACGGTAACATGACGGTCGCCGTCGACGACATTGAGAATGTGAAGCAGCTTTCGGTGGCAGCTCTTTCGAACAACACGCGAATCAACGTGGCTGTGGAACTTTACATGGGATCTTGGGGAAGCGCGGGGGTGCAACTGCAAGAAGCAAAGTCACTCGTAAAGGCGCTGACGAAGTTCAGAGGAGTCAATTTTCAGGGACTCTGGTGGCACGAGGGACAACTAGGTTCGATACGTAGCTTCGAGGAGAGGAAGAGAATGGAGTTCGCGATACTAGATGAGGTGGCGAGAGTAAAAGATGAGATAGAGGACATGGGCGTGAGTGTTGAGATGCTTAGCGGCGGGTTTACGTGCACATGGAACATTACGCCAGATTATAGTGGCCTGAGCAAAGTGGGAGTACAGGCAGGAAGTTACGTATTTAGTGATTGGACCTCCCATCTTATCGAAGGAATCGAAGTTTTTGACTACGCACTAACCGTTCTGACGAGATGCGTGAGCAGGCCGAATCTGACCGAGGC
>Ga0315280_10007341_pt1 | contig 14852 bp, 15 predicted proteins | sample YL17G06_40_MG_FD_203697 | JGI IMG/M metagenome (GOLD analysis project Ga0315280, IMG submission 203697) | Sediment microbial communities from Yellowstone Lake, YNP, Wyoming, USA - YL17G06_40 | ecosystem: Environmental > Aquatic > Freshwater > Lake > Sediment | place: USA: Wyoming | collected...
AATGAAGGGGAAGAATATTCTCCCCCCCAATCTTCAAGCTCTTCTTTCCCTTCCCAAGAGTTATCTCTCTAACTACCCCAGTATACGCTTCAACTGGTGCTTTATATTCCATTCCTTACCCTCCTTAACTTTCAAGCCAGGCATTGGAGTACAAAGTCTCTCCCTTAAGAACCTTGGCTGTCTTAACATACTCAACTTCCTTTTGAGATAGAGCGGAGAGGTTTATGTCCTCCCCATCCATGGTCTTGTAAATAAGTTCGACAATTTCCGGCATCTCTCCCTTGGTCAAGTTCATAAGCTCTTTATCCAAAGGGTCAGCAATAGCAGAATAAAGTCCATTTCTCTCTAGCATAACCAGATAAGTGCGGTTAAGAAGCGGCCTAAGCTGATCTGGCACGCCATTGGATGTATTGGAAAGCCCTACTGTGGATTTAACCCCGGGCAAAACATCCCCAAGTATCTTGATAAATTCCAAATTTGCCATGGCGAACCTCTGCCCCTCACCAGCGGTGCTAATAGGAAGGAGTATAGGGTCAACCCAGATGTCCTCATTAGAAATCCCCAATTCGTTGGCATAGGCCACCGTGTCCATAATACTTTCTATTTTAGAATCAACATCTGGAGGCATTCCTTTGTCCGTCATCACTGAAATCACCACATTGCAGTTATATTTTTGGGCTAAAGGAAGCATTTGCTCTTTGGAGCCAGCCTTCCCCGAAGCGGAGTTAAGCAAAGGTCTCTTCTGGCAAGCTTTTAGACCTGCCTCCATAGCCACAGGATTCAGGGTATCTATGGACAAAGGTAAATCAGTAGCTTCCTGAACTGCGTTGACCAACCACTGCATGGTCTCTTCAGTGTCTTTTTTCATGGGGCCAACATTCAAGTCAATGTAATCGGCTCCAGCTTCAGTTTGCGCTTTAGCTAAATCCTGGATTACTTTGGCATCTCTACCCTTTATCGCTGTGGAAACTGCCTGAGCTATGACATGTATGTTCTCGCCAATAATGACCATATCGAGTACCTCCGATTTATCGGGTTGGTATCTTGACTAAATCATCGCAATATAGCAAGGAAAAGGCTTTTTGTCAAACTACTTGTTGGCCTTTATTATAACAATTTTGGCGGCTGTATCCACCATAGCGCGTCAAAAATTCTTTCTCCCAAAGAAAGAAACGCGGGGTGATTAACGCTAATGTCGTCGCTTTGCTATAATTTTTGTGAATATTGAAGAGCAGGCAGACAGCAAAATTCTGGCAATTGCCTCGGAGTCCCAACTAGTCGGGATAGCAAGCTTAAATGGCCAAAGATTATTATAGGATTTTAGGCGTACCCATGAATGCCTCGGATGCAGAGATTAAGAAGGCCTACCGGAAACTGGCCATGCAATACCATCCCGATCGCAATCCCGGGAAAGAGAAATGGGCTAATGAGAAATTCAAAGAGATAAATGAGGCTTACGGAGTCCTTGGTGACCCTCAAAAAAGAAAGCAATACGACCAATTTGGCACTGTCGGTAATATCGGCGATATCTTCGGCAGTCCTTTCACTACAACCACTTTCCAGGAAATGATGAAGGACTTCGGCGGGGCTGGCCTGAGATTTGATTTCCTCGACGACATATTTGGCGATTTCTTGAAGGGCAGAGGTTCTTCTTTCTCTTTTAGAAGCTTCGGTGCTAGGCCTGGGAGAGTGAGATTTAAAGTCTGGCCGGGGCAAGAAATCAATCTGGATGAAATATTTGGCCAGGCTCGAAGACCCCAGGAAGCTCATTATGAGCTTGCAATTAGCCAAGAAGAGGCTTTGCAGGGGGTGAAGAAGATATTAAAGAGAAGGGGGAAAAGACTGGAGGTAAGGATTCCTGCCGGGATAAGAACAGGCGACGTGGTGAGATACAGGAATGCCCTCCAGACAAGCGATGGCTTGCCCGGCGACATCTTGATTAAAGTTATAGTTAAATAAGCCCGGGGCTTGTACAGGGACAATGAAAAAGACAAGAGTAAAGTTCCCCTCTGGTGAGCTTTTCCTCGAAGGAATATTGGCTATACCCGAAGGTGCCGGACCTTTCCCAGCAGTAATAGTTTGCCATCCTCATCCCCTCTACGGCGGCAGCATGGATAACAATGTGGTCTATAGCCTCTCCGAGACACTGACACAAGCATCGCTTGCTTCATTCAAGTTTAACTTTCGCGGAGTGGGTGGGAGCCAGGGGGAGTTTGGTCAAGGAATAGGTGAGCAAGAAGATGTGGAGGCAGCCATTTCCTTTATAAGCACGGTAAAGGAAGTAGATTCTAAGAGAATCGGGCTTGCTGGTTATTCGGCTGGCGCTGGCTTTGCTCTTCCCGTTGGCTTTAAGGATGCTGGAATTAAAGCTCTGGCTGCAGTCTCTCCCCCACTCCCTATGTTCGATTTTGACTTCCTCAAAGACTGTCCCAAGCCAAAACTTCTTATCTCAGGAAGCAGGGATAATTTTACACCCACCGACCAGTTCCTTGAGTTTTGCCAAACTCTTCCCGAGCCTAAAGAGTGCGAAGGTATTGAAGGTGCGGACCACTTCTGGTGGGGATATGAATCTCGCCTGGCTGCTAAAGTGACTGCCTTCTTCATCAAGGCATTATAGGCTTAACCTAATTTCGGGTGAGACGCAACCTTAAGAGACAAACTCCAGTATTTCTTTTAACGCTTTCTCCTGCATCCCCAAATATTCATCATACCCCTCTAAATTAAGCTTCCCGGCCAGTATAATCTTACCGATAGGCCTGTCTACAACGCTGGCTAAAATGTAGTTACTCGTAGAGTCCATTAACCTCAGTGCCCATAGTTCCCTCTCTGTAGGCGGCTCCATTATCTTCAGTTCTTCCGCCACTTTCAAATCCCAGGGAAAACTCTTCCTGACTTCTTCAATGTCTTCCTCATCCTGCCAGGGGAATACCTCGGCTAAATACAGCTCATGGGTCTCGGGGCTGAATCTGAAGACTCCTCTGTTAGTGGCCACAGCGGAAGGCCCTCCTCCCACCAGGTTCGCCTTCTTCCTGGCATCACGACTGCCATCGAGGAAACCTAGCTCAGTCACATAGTCAACTTTCTTCACCCATTGCCGGGGATTAAACTCCACAGTGTAAACTACTCTCCCCGCAGACGATGCTATATCGCCTCCACCGCCACTGCCATTCATTTTCAATTGTTTTCCAGTTATATAGCTAACATTCGCATTTCCATACTTATCCATCTGGGCAAATCCCAGATAAGCTACATCAATGAAGCCCGATTGCTGGTCTATGAACACCTCAGGAAGACTCTGATGGCACATAGCCATTGTGCCTGCCGCGTTATCGGCCGGACTGATTAAGACAGCAACGCTGGGGAACCCAATATAGCCTGCCTCAGCCACCAGTATGACATTTGGCGTATGAACCAGTTTCGCTATGGCACCGGCCAGGTCGGAAATGCCAATGCCCACAAACACGACTTCTCTATCTATTATTTCCCTGGACCCGGCGCAGCATACAAGCTCGGGAGGTGTACATTTCTTCCTCATTTCTTCAAGTTGCTCTGGCGCATATTTCTCCCTGGTGGTATACATATGTCCCATTTTCATACTCCTTTTATAGTTTTTATCAAGGTCCCTCACCCGGGTATCCTGTTTAGCTTATGCTCCGATTTAGCCTGCCTATCCAGTTTTTCCCAGCCTAACTTATCGCAATACTCGAAGTGGTTTTTGCAGCCATAGACCCATTCATCAAGCCATTTCAAGGCTCCCTCACGACTCTGCCTCTGTAACAAGAGAGATATGAAGTTTATGCTGTCCACCGTGTAGCATCCAAAACAACCTGTGGGATGGCAATTAAAGGGCAGGTGGACAACGGCATCTGTACAATAGGCTGGTATCACCGTCAGCCCCGGGTTCTCATATATCTTTTCGGTGAGGACAAGTTCCTCGGTAAGCAGGACTACATACTTGGCAGCCCTGGCTTTCCAGTAATCCGTTCCTTTAAAACCCCATATCTGCCCATTTCCCCTCCGGTCTGCCCGCTGAACTGAGATGAAGGCAACATCCGGTTTGTAAGCCGGGATAAGGATGAGCGGCTTGTTCTCATAGGGGTCAGTTATTTCCTTAATTTCCTTATTGTATTTAGGGATATCGGAGCCAATTGAGGAGCGGCAGGGCATGAAAGGGACATTAAATGCCCCGGCTACGAATCTCAATGCAACTTGAAAATTCGTCCAGTCCACTATCTTCAGTGGAGGCACATCAGATTTAATCTTATCCTTGGGCGTAGCCAGAACGCCGCCCGCTTCAACCGGGCGTGGTAAACCTTCCTTGAGACCGCGCTCCAGAGCGGGCGTGCCAGAAATACCACCTACCTGGCGTGTTATAGCATAGGCTGTGTCTATCCTGTCCAGCATTCCCAGCTCTACCAGCAAATCTATCCCTTCAAAAGTTCCACTCTCATCTATAATAGATAAGTTTTTCTTCCCCTGACGTGCTATCTCTCTAAAGACGGATTCAGGCTGCCGCCACATAACAAAACCTCCCATGCAGAATGAATCACCATCATGTAGAAATGTTTCCACCGCCTCCTTCTCCGTCATCACCTTGTTCAATCTCTTTTTATAATCTGTGTCCTTGGCTCTCTCCTCATAATTTATTGTCCTCAGTCCTTTTACTGCCATTTTCATACTGCCTCCTGTTTTTTAATAACTGCCCCAAAAAGGACATTCTTCTGATGGTCTTAAACCGGGATTTCCCATTTCCAGTCGTCGCTCATTATCGCAGATTAAGAATATCCTCCAGGATACGAGCGGAGTCATAGACAAAGCTGGGGCAATTGTTTCTAAAGACCCCACTATCTCTCGCTAATTTACGTTCATCAGAATTACTTAAGTTATAACCGATCAGTTCCCGACACTCGATAGAGCCATGAAGTGCTGTAAACCTATCCACGAACTCCTTTACTAACGTGTAGGTTCTTTTTTGAGATTCTTCATCGGCCAAATCCGCTTGACCATGCGTCAATCCAATCACCATTACTGCTCCGGTTACAGCTCCGCAGGTTCTGCCCATCCGTCCTATGCCACCGCCAAAACCACAGGCAATCTTCAAAGCCAATGCTTTTCCCAAACCAAGCTGCTCGCTATATGTTGATAATACCGCGGGAGCACACGAAAAACCTTTTTCAAATTGCTTTTTTGCTTCCTCTGCTTTACTCAATTCTGCCTCCTTTAATCATATGAATATGTTAACTCTTTGCGTCTATCATATCTTTACAGGCTTCACGGTGTAAAGTCTGTTTTTAAATTCGCTACACCTAAGAAAGTCAGATACATACACCTTGGCTTTTTGTTATTACGTGGGTTGACAGTTTACCGACATCGTGGCACATTATTAATTATTCCCGCTGAGGTTAGAGAATTCATATCTTTCAACAGTTGAAAGGGAGGTATGACATGAAGATAAGGGATCTGTTGAAAATCAAAGGTCGCTCGGTGATTACCATCGGGCCAAATGAAACCGTTGCCGCAGCTATTCAGAAACTAGTCGAATACGACCGGGGGTCAATCCCGGTCTGTAATGAGAAGGGCGAACTGATGGGGATTATTACTGAAAGAGACATAGTAAGAAAGTGCTTTGTGCGTATGGACGCCCTGGCCAGCATCAAAATTGAAGATGTGATGACCACGGGAGTAGCTATAGGCGTTCCTGAGGACGATTTGGACTACGTCATAAGTGTTATGAAACAGAAGAGAATCAGGCATCTTCCTATCGTAGATCAACAGAAGGTGGTGGGCATGATTTCAATGCGAGATTTGCTTGACGTGCAGTTGAGTGAGACCAAGGCAGAGATCCGTTACACCGGGCTATTGCCTAGGCCACCCCGGCGACCTATGGTCTAGCATTATCCGTCTTATTGATGCCCTAATTGACCGCACAATTTGGCTTTCTGTGCCTACAGCTATCGGGAACGATTGAAGCACTTCTGAAAGTGGCAGCCTGTCAAACATGGCAACTATCATGCGCGCTTTCTTCTTCTCCTCCTCACAACACTTAACAGCACGACGACAAAGACTACGGCAGCAAGAGAAATGAGCACGATAGCCGTAGTTGACAACCCTGATGGTTGTTGGACTGTCACTGTTGCTCTCATAGTGTCGGAGGTATAGGAATTACCTAAGGAATCCCAGTATTGGACTTCCACCTCAAGTATGTAGGGCTTGGGCACAGCGTCAGCATCAACGCTTATCCTGAACTTAGCTGAGCCGCTTTCGCCAGGTTGGAGTGTCCCGATGTAGGCGGTATCATCAGTGGTTGAAAAGGGAGCAGCGGCAAACGGATTGACAATATTAATCCTGGCGACGGCATCTTTTGCCTCGTAGTCGCCGGCATTCACAATAGGGATGGTGATAACCATCTCAGACCCCGGAGTAAGACTGCCATCAACCTGGATAGTCTGAACTTCAAAGTTCAACTTGTCCTCTACCATTACGCCTACGGTCAGCAGCGACTGTCTCGGTATGTCCCTGTCATCCTTGTATTTGACCAAGATATTGACAGAGGAATTTTTAGCAACCGCCTCTTTTGAGACCGACACCTTGAATTGAGTAGTAACCGAACTATTTCCAGAGATATCTCCCAGAAAACTGGGCGGACCAACAGGGGAAATACTAGTTCCCGGGACTATTTCGGCAGTAACGCCATATACCTCACTGGCTCCGCTATTCTGAATGTCCACCGTAATAATGCCTGTCGCTCCGGCTCTGACTTCTTCCGTCTGGGTGACTACTGCCGCGAAATAAGTACCAACAACCGTTATCGATATCTGCGCTTGCTGCACTCTACTGCCCCAGTGAAAATCAAACTGGGGCGATGCCCCTCCAGGATTGAGCCAATCAACATCGCTGAGATATTGGTATTCCAGTTTCAGGTCAAGCTTATAGGTCCCGGGCTGGACATCTTTGTGGATATAGAGTTGGAAGGTAATTGGCTGCGTAGTAGATATGCCCCTGGGCAGTGTGCCAATGAAGGCTGCCCCACTTATGACTTCAATTGAAGACGACCCTGATGTCAAAGTGACATTGACACCTACAGCGGTTGTGCACGGTGGCACCAGGGCGACACCCGTAGCGGTAAGATAGCCCAGTGCCATGACCTGGTCGGCTGGGTCTTCACCATCTCCTGAAAAAGTCCCTATATTCTGAATCATTATCTGGAAGGTTCCGATTTGCCCCACTGTGAGCTCCTGGCTCCCCACCACTGTCACTTCCAAATTAGGTTTCCCTGCTACCGCGGCTAGCACAGGCGCAGTAGTTACCATAACCGAGGCAAGCAAAGCCACTACTGCCAAGATTATCAACCAAAAGCGTATTTTGTTAATCACTTGTCCCTCCGTATCTCTGGCACTATTAAATAATTAGCTTTCGTTCATCTGGTGATAGCTCTGTTAAAAACGGGTATGGCGATCACCGTGAATATCACGCCGAAGCCAAGCATCACCCAGATGTCGGTCATCATTCCCGATATGCCTGTGCCCAGCACAACGCACTTCCGCAGAGCTTCAACAGCGTAGGTCAGGGGAAGTCCTTTTGAAATCCACTGCATCACAACTGGCATTTGCTGGACAGGGAAGAGTGCACCGGAAAGAAAAAGCATCGGGAAGGTCAGAGTCATCATAATTGTCATGGCAGTTTCCTGCTGTGAAGCCAGCGCCGATATCATGACGCCGATACCAATAAAGGAGAAAACCGTCAGCAACAGGAGCAGGGCAAGAAGGCCATAACTGCCGTGAACTACCACGCCAAAAAGCACCACGGTGAGAATTAATGTAAGCAGTGCTTGCAAAAGTCCGCGTACCACCTGGGCAAAGCTCTTACCCAGTATGATCGATAGCCGGCTGATGGGAGCCGATATGATGCCATCGAGTGTGCCCAGTTCCCGTTCTCTTGATATCGAGCCAGCCAACCCAGTCATTGCCGCAAACATAATCGTCATTGCCATGATGCCGGGGGCCATAAACTCGAAGTAGTTAGGCTTCCCAGCGACGATGCCTTCCGTTTGAACGGTAAAGGGCACAATCAATTGCTGAGGGTTCGGAACATTTGGTAACAGTGCCGCCACATTCTGGGAGGCCAGTTGGTTTGCCAACGACGACATAAGCCCACTAATTGTGCCAGTGATGGCGGCTGATACCTGCGGATTGGACTGGTCGGTTATAAGTATCACCGAAGCTTGTTCACCCGTTGAGATTGTAGCTGAAAAATCGAAGGGGATAATGAGAGCACCACTAATCATCTGGTATTTGATTTGGTCTACAGCGGTCCCCTTGCTGCGCAAATAGGTAATAGCAAAAATCCGTTCATTCTGACCCCGGTTCATTTGTTGCAACGCCAATACTATTCGGTCACCCATCGATCCCTCATCAAGATTAACCACGCCGAAAGAGACGTTCTTTAAAACGTTCTGCGAGGGAAAGATGAAACCTACCATTAGCATCATGAAGATGGGCATAACAACAAATGAGATAAGCATCATGCGGTCGCGGGCAAAAACCAACAGGTCTTTTATCCCGAGGCGAAAGCTGTGCATAATCAGACCTTTTAAATTCCCAAACATACCAATCATCCTTTCTTACCTTACTCTGGAGGCTCCGCCCCAACGGTGTGCCCGGACTGAGGGAACACTCGCAGCTACTTTATCCCTCATCTCTCGCCCGGTTACATGGAGAAAGACATCTTCCATAGTCGGTAGTACGGTATTGATGGCGCGGACATTTGCCCCCATAGCATCGAGAGCACTCAGAATCGGGGCAATATTATCGGTGTTGCGTGTATGAATTCTGACGCGGTAGGTATCCGATTGTGTGACCGAAGCAATTGATTCCACACTCTTAAGCTGGGAGAGCATCGGTTCACTGAGATTGGCTACTTCCACATCTATCACAGTGGTATTATCAGCAGAGAGGAGCTTCTTCAGGTTTGTCGTCGTGTCCAGAGCCACTATTTTAGCTTGGTCAATAATGGCTATCTGCTGGCACAGGGTCTCAGCCTCAACCATATCGTGGGTAGTCAGCACAATGGTCATGCCCTCCTCCCTCAACTCCAGAATAAATTCATGTATTGCATGCGTCGTCTGCGGGTCCAGACCCAGAGTGGGCTCGTCGAGGAAGAGCACATCAGGGTGGTGAAACAGAGCACGGGCAACGTTAATTCTTTGCTTCATACCTGTTGAGAATGTGCCCACACGATGTTTACGCCATGCCTCCATATGAAGGCGGCCAAGCCACTTGTCTATAGCCTGTTTGATTTGCTCTTCAGGTAAATTATTCAACCTACCGAAAAGACTGAGGTTCTCCTCAGCAGTTAGCTGGTCATAAAGGATTAGTTTTTCGGCGACTAGACCAATGTGCCGTCTGACCTGGCCCTGCTCCTTGACTATGTCAAAACCGACCACCCGGGCACTGCCCTCAGTGGGACGCAGCAACGTACAGAGCATACGGATTGCAGTTGATTTACCGGCCCCGTTAGGGCCCAGGAATCCAAATACCGTCCCTTTTCCAACTGTAAATGAGATATGGTCTACAGCCGTGAAATCGCCAAAACGCCTGGTCAACCCCTCAACTTCAATCATGTTCATTTTTGATTTGTCTTTTATAAGAGTCAGCTGCCCTGATAAATGCCGAAAGCCCCTTAGCGAGGGCAGAAAGCTCTCCCAAACTGAGAAGAGACAGAATCTGGGTCATGCGCTTGATTCCAGCCTCTTTGAGATTAGACACAAGAGCTTTTCCTTTGCCCGTTGCCTGCAGTGTCATCTCGCGGCGGTCTTTTGGATTTTGTGTTCGGCTGACCAGCCCCTGTTCCACCAAGCGGTCAACAATGCCCGTTACGTTGGAGGGTGTCACTCCCAGAGCCTTTGCCAGTTTCCTGAAATTGGTGCTTTCTTTGTTGGCAATTAAGAACAGACTCTTGAGCTGTGTTAGGGTAAGTCCTGAATCAATCCAGATACTGTGGGCCTGCTGTCCTATAACGCGGCCAACCTGTTGCTCCAACTCAACTACTTTTTGAACCAATTGTGACTTGCCCATAGTCAGCCCCCCGGTTTTGGAGAGCACATTATTAAACATTCAGTTAACCATGAACTCACTGTTGATAGTTTAATATATATTAACTATTTTTGTCAAGGTCATCGAGGTGTGATGTATCCGGTAAATGTGATTGTCAAGAGCAGCCTTGCCCTCGTAGTTTAGAAGCGATATAATCTATCACACCTGCGATGAAGAACCACACTCCCTATTGCTGCAGAACAGTGTGTTTCCATCATTGAGAGGAGGGGCGAATGTCGGATTTAAAGACTGAATTCCTGTGCAATGTAGTCGCATATGTTGACTGGCAACACGTCATATATTTGGGAGCGACACCGCATGGCATACGGCAGATAATATACATAAAAGGCGGGACATTCGCAGGCCCGAAAGTCCAAGGAGTTGTGCTTCCCGGAGGAGGCGATTGGTTTGTTCGCCGGGCTGACCAGGTGGTAGAACTGGATGTTCGCTGCGTCTTACGCACTGATGACAATCACCTGATATATTGCTGTCTCAGAGGCATTAACGAGATGACTGCTGCGGTTGCGATCAGAGCAGTCAGTGGTGAATCTACTGATTCACCGAAATACTACTTCCGGGTTACAACAGTACTTGAAACCGGGTCCCCAAAATATGACTGGTTGAATCGTATTATTGCGGTTGGTGTCGGAAATCTGATGCCAGTAGGTGTCGAGTACAAGATCTACACAGTCCTATAAAAAGTAATAAATTCAATCTCGCTCAGGGAAAGCTGCCCACGTTTAATTCCAATGCTGCTTGCTTAGCGGTCATTTGCCCGACTCCACATGGTTTAGCACCATTAAGCCTCCTTTGCTCTTTTGGGTTTAATGTCACCATTGCCTTCATGGGTGACATTTGCACAGAACATATGGGTGTGACAAAACCATAGACCACCAACACACATTTGTCATGCAGTTGACTGCTCTTCATTCAGATGCTATCATTTTTTTGTATGCCTGTTAATGACTTGGTCCACTCTAAGACAGGCAAAGGTATTAAAGGAGGATATTTATGAAAACACTGAGCGGTAGAACTCTGTTGCATTTACTGCTCGTTCTGGTCATCGTGGTTTTGACCGTCGCCGGATGCAGTGGCGTATCAGGAGCGCCGACCATTCCGCCGGTAGAGACTTTTGTCATCCCCTTTGAAAACCTCACGAACAATGGCATGGGCGGTTTAATCTGTTTCAATACAGGCAATCAATCCAACTGGAACTTTGCGGCGCTAGCCGTAGGCATCTGGGGTACAATTATCAGAGTCGGACTTGCGGTGCCGGTAGCAGCATTTCGTGCATCCTTCCAGCATACTCCGGTGCAGCAGGACGATGGCTCATGGATTTGGTCATATTCAGTAATAATCGGCAACGCCACATACACCGCAGAGCTGCACGCACAGTTTATCACGGAGGGAGTCCACTGGGCGATGAACATATCAAAAGAAGGCGAGTATGAGGACTTTTTGTGGTATTATGGCGAAAACAACCTCCCCGCAACCGAGGGCTTCTGGATTCTCAAGCAGAGCCCGGCTGTCCCAACCGACCTGCTGCGGATAGACTGGTCCCGTAATATCTCCACAGGCACACACGTTATCAGATACACAAACATAGTCCCTGGTGGTCCGGAGAACGGAGGCTATATTGATACCCAGTATACCAAAGGTGTTCCCTACGATCACATCTGGGATCTCTATAACAAGAGCGGGGACAACCACACGTATATCGAGTGGAGCAGCACTACCGGAGAAGGGCGTGTCAAGGATCTCAACCACTTCGGCGATGACAACTGGCATTGCTGGGACAGCACCCGAACGAACGTTCCCTGCCCATGATAGCCAGCGGTATTCCCGCTGAATAGAGCCCTGCAGGCGGCGACATAAAACCGGTCCTAGTCGGTGGATACATAGGTCATATCATTGCCCCATACCTCTCTGGGTGCAGCAATCTTGAACTGCCGCCCCAGGATATTGTCAGCTACGGGCACTGCATACTTGAATCAAATAACAAGAGCCTGTTTTGTTACCTCATTACACAAACTGACGCAATGTGTGATATGCCCGATTACCACTGCCCCAACTGACTTCGGTGCACTAATCAAAATCTAGGCGGTCTTTCGTGGTGGCTAAGATGTTTTACCTGTGGGTTGAAAGGGAAAGCATGTTTTGTTCTACCAAGATTATTGCGGACCCTGCAGAGCTGCTCTATGCCAGCTAGCATAAGTGAACTTAACTGTCCTCATCATGTTGATTTGGTCATTTGAGTTGCTTGTACAAATAGGCACTGCGCTCAGAATCATTTTTAAGCATTGCCTCTATATCCGCTCCGGGATTGAGAAGCTCAAGCATCTTGTAGTTTATCATCGTGAACAGACCGGCAAAGGTATGCGCGTCTTCGTGTGATAGTGGCGACATGACTTGCCGAAAAAACTCCATGGCTGCTATATTTGCTGGTTTAAGGGCATCCTCTCCCTTGCTGGTGATAAACACATTTACTACCCTGCGGTCACTCCTGTCTCTTACCCTTTTGAGCAGACCAGCTTTGACCATGCGGTCGACTAGCATACTGACGCTGTTTGTGCTACGTTCTGTCCACTGGGCTATATCAGTTATTCTCACGGGCACATCGCGGTATTTTACAGTCACAAGCACTGTATACTGCTCCGTGGTAAGCCCTTGTGCACCAAGTATTTGGTCCAAACAAGTCTTAAGCCGGGTGTAGGTTAGATACACCAGGCGCGCCAATGTCAAATCTAGACTGTAATCTTTAGACTTTACCATCATATTTAGCTTCTCCTTTACCCTTAGAGTCCTCTTTAAGATAATAGTAGCACTTGCAGTGGGAGGCATCAACAAATCAGGTGATGAAAGGTATTAATCAGAGAGGGAATTCGCTTCAGAATGCTGTAGTTGGTCATTGAGCTATTCATGCATTGAACAAACTGACGATTGTGTAGCGAAGCCCACCAAATATAGAGATGCACTCGGTTGAACCTTCTATGATATTTGTATTATATTGTAATGCTTGCCCGTTGCTGGACACTCCTAACCTCATCTGTCCAATCATAGGTGTGCGGTGCATTTTTCTTAGACAAGAGTATAATTCAAGGTTAAATTCACTCTTGGCTAAGGTGAGAGGAGATTGCTATGTCTAACGTTTATGAGAGACTTCGTGAAAGATTGGATATGTTTCCCCAGGGATTCCCTAAAACTGAAAGCGGTGTGGAGCTAGAGATACTACAGCATCTCTTTGCTCCGAATGAGGCCGAGATAATGTTGCACTTGCGACCCTTTCCAGAAAAGGTAGCAGCTATAGCAGAGAGGGCAGGGAAGGATAAAACTGAACTAAGAGAAACCCTGTACGGGATGTCGAGAAGGGGGTTAATATGGCGTTATAAAGCGCCTGACAACGAGCTTTACTACTTCCTGGTACCTTGGGTAGTCGGAATCTGGGAATACCAGTTGAATAACCTGACCCAGGAAAACATCAAACTTTACGAGAGGTATTTCGAGGAAGGAATGGTACCTTCACAGCGAAACCGAAAAATAGGGGGATTTCGCGTTATCCCTGTTGAGCAAGAGATAGAAGGGAGCACCGAGATTCAGCCCTACGAAAAGGTGTCACAGATTATCGAATCACATACCAAGTTTGCCGTTGCCGACTGCATTTGCCGGAAAGAAAGTAGAATGGCTGGAAAGGGGTGTGACAAGCTACTGGAGGCTTGTATGAGTTTCGGACCGTCAGCGGATTTCTACATTGAAAATGGACTCGGCCGGGAAATTTCAAAGGAGGAGGCCAAGAAGATACTGGTGAAAGCCGAGGAGGATGGCCTGATTCACTGCTCCATAAACAGCGCGGGCAACAAGACATTTATATGCAACTGCTGTGGCTGCTGTTGTAAGTCTTTAGCAAACGTCACGAAATACGGTAATCCGCAAGCCGTAGTAAGGTCAAACTACTATGCCACAAAAGACCAGGAGACCTGTACCACCTGCGGTACCTGCGTGGAGCGATGCCAGGTAAATGCCATCAAATTTGAAAATGACTATACCATCATCGACAGGGATAGGTGCATTGGCTGTGGGCTCTGTGCATCTACGTGTCCCACAGGGTCAATCACCATGGTTCACAAATCACCTCAAGAAGCTCCTGCCATTTTTTCCAGTGGTAAAGAAATGTTGCAGGCAATGGGAAAGGAAACGGATAAGGTATATCCTTTCGAATAGAGTAGGAGACCTGCTCCGAATAGATTGGTTCCGAATTCCGCCTTTGGTAATCTGGTCAGAATCGGACTCAGAGCCGACGCTCACATGAATCTATGCAAGCCAGTCCGAAATACATCGACTGAACGATTGCTGTAATGTTGTCATGCCAAGGTTAATCTTGAGCCCGGCGATGGAGCCTGCGACAAACTGCCTCGATGCGTGTCAGTGCTTCGTCAACATCTGAAGATGAGACCATGCGGTGAGTAACCGCACGGAACGGCCGTCCATCACGTAAGCCTATCTTCACCCCTGCTTTCTCAAGGCCTTCCACAAACTTGACGACAGACAACTCGGGCAAGAGATGGAACATCACGATGTTCGTCGGTATGTCATCCTGGGCCAGCGTTATTCCTTCGATGCTTACGAGCCCTTGTGCAAGACGTCTGGCATTGACGTGGTCTTCAGCCAGGCGGTTCACCATTGTTTCCAGTGCCACGATGCCCGCAGCTGCAATAACCCCCGCCTGTCGCATGCCCCCACCCAACATCTTACGAAACTTGCGGG
>Ga0315280_10007342_pt1 | contig 14848 bp, 8 predicted proteins | sample YL17G06_40_MG_FD_203697 | JGI IMG/M metagenome (GOLD analysis project Ga0315280, IMG submission 203697) | Sediment microbial communities from Yellowstone Lake, YNP, Wyoming, USA - YL17G06_40 | ecosystem: Environmental > Aquatic > Freshwater > Lake > Sediment | place: USA: Wyoming | collected...
GACGGGCCTCCAACAACGCTTGGTCCTGTCGGCTCTTCCTGGTCTGCTGTTCCATGCCAGTCTCTACTGGACAACCGCATGACTCTCCTTTTTGGAGGATCCACTATTTGTGAACTGCTCATTAGTCTGGTATCGACGTGTCGCCATCGCTGCCTTGCGCTAAGGCCAGATCCACGACCCAGTCGAGCGTCCTGAGGAACTCGGTCCTCACGTCCTCATCCAGGAGCGAGGAAAGCGGAAACGAGGGTCGACCCGACAGCGCGTCGTCAGGTATGGCGACCCCGGGAAGAGCGTTCAGACGCCGTTGCAGCTCTGCCCGTTGGCCTGGGTCGTGGAGCGGGTGGTACTCCCGGTTCAGCATCCACTGGAACTGCACTCTGACACGCCCGTTCGTCCACACCGAGACCAGTTGGATCACCCCGCCATCTTGGTCCAGGAGGGGGAAGAACGAGCCGCCCTGTTTCCCATATCCCCACCAGACTCGGAGCCCCCGACCGTACGCCCACCCCAGAATGCTGGCGGCGACAGCGGCGACGTCGCTTCCCGCCTTCTTGGCCAACGCGTCCATGAAGCTGGGTTCATCCCATCGCTGCTTCTCACCAAGCGCGCCAGACTTCCGTTGCGTCGCGACTGATGTCTGCCCGATCACCCTGGGTATCAGGGTTCTCTGGCCGCCGCCGGAGAACTGCCTGATCTCGACGGCCAACACCTCGGCGGGGTCCATCTGCTCGTTGAGGAACTCCACCACCCGTTGCAGCTCCTGAGGGATCTGATCCGCGACGAACACGAGGCGCACACGACCGGCCCGCAGGTTGGTCTCAGCTCGCTCCCAGAATGCGCCCGCGTCCGCCTCCTCGCCGAGGAAACGCTCCAGCGCCTCGTCCCCTGACAGCCCGTGGGCCTCGCACTGTGATTCGAGTGCCTCCACCAGCTCCAAAACCGACCAGTAGACGACGGCGTTGGCCGCGTAGTCGAGCATCTGCGCCACGACCTCGCGGCGCGTCCTGGTGTCTGACGCCCGCTTCACCTCGACTAGAGTGGGAACCGCGTCCTGGTCCAGGAACAGGTGGTCGAGCGACCAGCGGGCTGCTCCGTCCTGCTCGCCGGGGACCGCCTTTTCCCTGCTGATCAAGAGCCAGCGTCTCGGACTGTCGGGGGCGATCTGATCTCCGGCGAGGAGGTCCGGATACTCGGCGAGCAAGCTCTGCAGTACGCTCTCAGAATCGTACGGCCGTTCGCCCATCTCGACGAGCCGACCATCGTCCTGTATCAGGTACACGCCGCCTGGCACGCGCAGGGCCCCCTGTCCGGCCGGCCGGCAGCACACGGTTCGCACCCTCGGGCTATGCTCACCGGCTGCGACAGAGGCCTGTTCGGTTCGGCGCGCCGACGCTCCTGCGACATCAGGCAACCATCGCATTGCCTGTTCGCGTCGTCCCGGCCGGCAGAGACACCGGCTCTACGGTCAGCCGGGAGCGGTGGGAGGCGGTGGGTCAGGCTCTGTCCTTTCCCCCCTCCGGCGCTCCGCGCCGCCTCCCCCCGAGGGCGGGGGGAGGCAACCTGTTAATCACCATTATCTCCATTGACTTACTAGACAATCCTCCCGTAGAGTGGACATGAGCCCAGGGGGATGGGGGAGTGCGCGTGTCGCTAGATCGCTACTGCCGCCAGACGATACTCCCGCAGATCGGCCGCTCCGGCCAGGAGGCGCTCTCAGGCCGCTCCGCCGTCGTTGCGGGCTGCGGGGCTCTCGGGTGTGCGAGCGCGCTTCTGCTGGTGAGGGCCGGCGTCGGACGCTTGCGGGTCATCGACCGCGATTTCGTGGAGACCTCCAACCTCCAGCGTCAGCCGCTCTACTACGAAGAAGACGTGGCCTCGGGGATGCCCAAGGCCGCCGTTGCCGCGGAGCGGCTGCGGGCAGGCAACGCGGATGTGCGTGTCGAGGGAGTCGTCGCTGACATCACCCCGGCCAACGCCGGGGAACTGCTGTCTGGCGCCGACGTCATCGTCGACGCGGTGGACAACTTCGAGACACGGCTCATCATCAACGATCTGGCTCTCTCGCGAGGGATTCCCTGGGTGTACGGAGCCGTCATCGGCACATACGGGGTCATGATGACGATCCTACCCGGCGAAGGGCCCTGCCTCCGGTGCCTGCTGCCGTCACCACCTCCACCGGGCACGGTCGACACCTGCGCGACCGCAGGCATCTTCGGGCCGGTCGCCCAGTGCGTGGCGGCGCTGCAGGCGTCCGAGGCGCTGAAGCTGCTTCTCGGCAAGCGCGACGAGGCGGTGCGCGGCCTGCTTCAGATCGACGTGTGGGACGGAGCAATGAGCGTGTCGCAGGTCGCGCGCCGACCCGACTGCCCGGCTTGCTCGGGCGAGTACGAGTACCTCCGGTCTAGCGCGACCGCCGAAACAGTGACGCTCTGCGGTCAGGACGCCGTGCAGATCAGCTTCCCGCGGCGGGAACCGCTGTCGCTCGCCGACCTCGCGGGAAGGCTCGACGGGGCCGCGAACGTCAAGTGCAACCCGTTCATGCTTCGGTTCGAGGCGGAGGGTTGCGAGCTGAACGTGTTCACCGACGGCCGCGCCATCGTCAAAGGCACCACCGACGCCACGGTCGCGCGGTCGCTGTACTCGAAGTACGTGGGTGCGTGATACGCGAAGATGATCTACCTCGACAACGCTGCAACGTCGTTCCCCAAGCCGGAGGCCGTATACGAGGCGATGGACCGGTTCGCGCGCCAGTCGTGCGGGAACCCCGGCCGCTCGGGGCACCGGCTCGCGGTCGAGTCGCAGAAGGTAGTCACTCAGGCGCGCCGTGCCGTGGCCGCCCTGTTCGGGGCGCCCGGGCCCGAGCGGGTCATCTTCACCCTCAACGCCACCGACGCTATCAACATTGGGATCAAGGGCCTGGTGCGCCCCGGCGACCACATTGTGTCGACGACGATGGAGCACAATTCAGTCGCACGGTGCCTCACCCGGCTCGAGCGCGACGGCGTGGCAGTGACGCGCGTGAAGGGACAGCCCGACGGGCTTGTGCGGGCGACCGACATCCTGGAGGCGGTGCGCCCCGACACTCGCCTCGTGGCGATGGTGCACGCCTCGAACGTGGTCGGCACGGTGCAGCCGGTCGAAGCGGTCGGAGAGGCCCTGCGCGGCACTGGAACGCTTTTGCTGGTGGACGCGGCCCAGAGCGCGGGCGTGCTGCCGATCGACATCCGTGCCCAGGGCATCGACCTGCTCGCATTCGCCGGGCACAAGGGCGTGCTCGGCCCGACAGGCACGGGCGCTCTGGTGCTCGGGGAGCGGGCCGAGCCGGAGCCGCTCAAAGAGGGCGGGACGGGCACGACATCGGAGTCTATCGAGCACCCGCGAGAGCTCCCGGAGCGCCTGGAAGCGGGCACCGTCAACTGCATGGGCCTCGCGGGCCTTCTCGAGGGCGTCAGGTACGTGCAGGAGCGGTCGCCCGAGCGCATTGCCGAGCACGAGCGTGATCTGGGCGCCCTACTGCACGAGCTTCTGGACGAGGTGCCGGGGGTCACGCTCTATGGGCCCGAGGACTTCAGCAAGCGCGTGGGCGTGGTCAGCTTCACCGTCGCCGGCATCGCGCCGCAGGACGTGGCTGCCGTGCTCGACACATCGTTCGACACAGCGGTGCGCGCGGGCTTACACTGTGCTCCGTTGGCGCACGCGACGCTGGGCACGCCACCCAGCGGCACCGTGCGCATGAGCCCCGGACCGTTCACCACGGCCCTTGAGATCCGCTCTGCCGCGGAGGCCGTTGCGGCGATCGCGGAGAGCGCCGGCTAGGAGAGTCGCTCCGCCGTGGTCGCCGTCGCACTGAGCGGAGGCGTGGACTCGGCCGTTGCCGCTGCACTTCTGTGCCGCGATGGGCGCCGGGTCATCGGGCTCACCGGACGCCTGCTCCCACGGCACCACCCACACTGGAATCGCGGCTGTTGCGACACCGATGCGGCCGCCTCGCTATGCCGTCAGCTAGGCATCGAGCACCATGTGCTCGACCTCTCAGCCGACTTTGATGAGCACGTTGTGTGCCCGTTCGTGCGCGGGTACGGAAGCGGGCTCACCCCGAACCCCTGCATCCCATGTAACCGCTACGTGAAGTTCGGCCCACTGCTGGCGAGGGCCGTGGAGATGGGCTGCGACACGCTCGCAACGGGCCACTACGCCGTGGTCGAGCCCAGGGCCGAGCGGCGGGGCCTCCGGCGCGGCCTGGACCGCGAAAAGGACCAGTCCTACATGCTCCTCGCGCTCTCGCAGGAGCAGCTTGCGCGCACACTGCTCCCACTCGGGGCGATGCACAAGTCGGAGGTCCGTGCGCTCGCCGACGAGTGGACGCTCTCCCGCGCCCACCGCGAGAGTCAGGACGTGTGCTTCGCGGGCGGCGACGTGGCGGGATTCCTGACAAGGCGCCTCGGCGCCTCGGTGGGGCCGATAGTCGACACCGAGGGCCACTGCCTCGGCCGGCACAAGGGCCTGCACCTGTACACGGTCGGGCAGCGCCGTGGCCTGGGCATCGGCGGGACGCCTGCGGGGCTCTACGTGCTGGCGAAGGACCCGGCCACCAATGCCCTCATCGTTGGCACACGCGACCAGCTCTGCGTAACAGAGTTCCGGGTCACTGATATGAACTGGGTGTCGATTCCCCCACCCTTGCCCGCTGTGGGGCAGCCGTCTCGGCTGCCGTCGACGCCATCGCAGGCGGGACGCCTGCGCCACAGGGAAGGTGCGGAGTCCCTTGCCTGCCTCGTCGAGCTCCGCTACCGAGGCACTCCCCTCGAGGCGACCGTGACTCCGCTGGCGGAGGGCGACTGCACGGTGAGAGTGAGTCGGCACGACCAGGCCGTGGCCCCGGGCCAGGCGGCTGCGTTCTACGACACCGAGGGATGGCTGCTCGGCGGCGGAACCATCGCTGCAAGGGGCTAGAGCCCGTTGTGGCAGACAGTGGACTTAGGCCCACTGTCCGGACTGGTGCGTAGGAGGACCCGATGAACGCGCTACTCGCGCTCGTGGCCGCACCGTCCGCGCTCGTGCTCGGCTCAATCGTGCCGCAAGGTGACGGCTGGCTCCTCAGGACCGATGACACGCGGCTCGTGCTGGCCGCTGGTGCGCAGTGCCCTGAGATACGCAGCCTGCGCGCGACGGGCGACGACCACGACTGGGCCGGCGACGGGATGGTGGTTCCGCTCTCGTGCCGCGCCTCGGTCGATGGCAAGGATGTGGTCCTTGAGTGGCAGTACCGCGGCTCGGAGGCCGACGACGCCGGAGGTAAGGTCTCACTCTACTATGAGTGCGAGCAGCTTGCGTTGTCGCTGCGCTCAGTTTGGCGCGCGAGGCCGGGGCGGGGCCCGGTGGAGCACTGGGCCGAGATACGGAACCGTAGCGCCCGTACCGTAACGATAGGGACGCCGCGGAGCCTGGGTCTCACATGGCTGAGTATGCCCGGGGCGACCGACCTGTGGTGGATCAGACGCGGCGGCGGGAACGCGTCAACACAGGGAGGGACGTACGTCGAGCCCGTGCGCCCGCGCCTGGATCTGGAGCTAGTGAGCAGCCCAACCGACGGTGCAAGCCCCGTGCCCTGGGCCGCGCTGCAGAGCGGCGGCGAGCGCGGGCTCTACGTCGGCTGGGAGTTCTCGGGCGTCGGGTCCGTCGAGGTCCACGCCGCCGAGAGCGCGGACCACCTCCGCTTGTCGGTGGGCAGCCGTGCTGACTTCCGGACCGACCTGCCGCCCGGCGGCGTGCTCGCCGTCCCGCCAGCGTTCGTCGGTTGCTACCGGGGCACGATCGACGATGGGGCCCACTCCCTTCACAGGTTCATCGTCGACAAGCTCCGCCCGCCGGTACCCGAGGGCTACCCGGACCCGACGCTGGCCTACAACCTCTACCTTGACGCCGGCGGAAACAAAGCGCGGGAGGCCGATGTGCTCAAATGCGCGCGCATCTGCCGTGACCTGGGCTTCGAGACGTTCGTGCCGGACGCGATGTGGTTCCCGCATGTCGGCGACTGGCGCTGGGATCCGGCACGGTTCCCGGGCGGCATAGGACCCGTCGAGGAGCTTGTGCACTCGTCCGGCATGTTCCTCGGCCTCTGGTGCGCATGGACGAACGGCGGGCTCTCGGAGGACCCGGGCGCCATGAGCGTGCGTCGGAACCCGGACTGGTTCAACGGCGAGTACCCGGCGGACTGGCAGCCGGGGCCGTTCTACGGAGGGAACCTCTGCCTCGCCTGCGACGAGGCCCGGGAGTGGGCGGCAGCGGAGACGCAGCGCCTCGTACGCGAGTGCCGCCTCGACTACCTCAAGCACGACATCGGGCCCATCGTGACAGACTGCATGCAGACGAGCCACCGCCACAGCCACGGGAGTGACGTGAGCTACTGGGCGACGGTGGGCTACTACGACGTCATGGACAAGCTGCGCGAGACCTTCCCTGCGCTGGTACTGGAGAACTGCTCCGGAGGCGGGCACATTAAGGACTTCGGCGTCATCCAGCGCAGCCACTACACAGTCACCACGGACACGCTCTCTAACCTGCCCGACCGCCAGAGCATTTGGGACTCGACCTACGCCTTCCCGCCGCTCCTGCTGCAGGCGTACACCTATGACAACTCGTACCCCGTCGAAGGCGACAGCCCAGGGCCGTTCCTGTGGCGCAGCGCGATGATGAGCGCCTGGCAGATCGACCCCACGGACGCGACACAGTGGAACGAGGAGCAGCGCGCACAGGTCAGGCGCGAGGTTGAGACCTACAAGCGGTGGATCAGGCCCATGCTACGCGACGCGGAGGTCCACCACGTGCTGCCCCGGCCGGATGGCGTCAACTGGGACGGCCTGTTCTACTGGAGCCATTCACTACGCAGAGGAACGCTGTACATCTTCCGCCCCGCATCGGACGAGGCCGAGCGAACAGTCAGACTCGCGGGCCTGGACGCGGCCCGGCGGTACCGAGTCTGGAGCGAGGACGGGTCGGTGGAGCATCGCACAGCCAGCGGCGAGGAGCTGATGGCGAGAGGGGTCGCGGTGCGGCTGCCCGAGCGGTACTCATGCGACCTGGTGTTCGTGCGCGAAGCCGAGGCCGGGGGCGCCGACACACTCAGGCCGCCGGGCGCGTTCGCCCTCAATGAGCCTGTGGCGGGCACCGACGCGTTCCACGCGTCGGCGACGCTCGCGTGGTCGTCGTCGCACGGGGCGAGGAGCTATCTCGTCACGATCTCGGAGCACCGCGACCTATCATCGCCGGTCTTCGAGAGCCGGGTGGTACTTCCGACGGCTCGGTGCACCCTCGGGCCTGACCGCACCTACTACTGGTCGGTCACCGCGGTAGGGTGGGGCGGAACGACATCGGCCAACCCCGCCGTGCAGTCCTTCGGCACTCCGGGGTTGGTCCCGACTCCGGGCGTCGCGTTCCTCTCCGATCTCGAGTGGGCCTCCGCCGCCGCGGGCGGCGACAACCCGGTGCGACGCGGCAGCAACTACTACGGCCACACCCCTGCGGTCGGTGGCCGTGAGCTGCCGAAGGGCCTGTGGACCCACGCCTTTGACGACGCCACGCCCGCCGACATCGTGTTCGACATCGGCCGACGCGGCGCGGAGCTGTTCAGGGCCGTCGTGGGCGTGGACGACGAGGCCCACGGCGGGAGCGTCCAGTTCCAGGTGCTGCTCGACGGCACTGTTGTCGCTGAGAGCCCGGTGCTTCGCCCGGGCGAGAGCCACCGGTTCGACGTGCCCCTCGGCCGTGCGGCGCAGCTCACGCTGCGCGTGCTCAACGGCGGGGACGGCTACTCGTGCGATCACGCGGTGTGGGGGCTTGCGCGACTGGTGGAAGCAGGCGCCGCCGACCCGTTAAGGGCCGACGGGGCTTCCGCGGACTGAGAGGTGAGCCGTTGTGTCAGCGCTGCTCGCAGCAATGGTCGCTCCGTCAGCTCTCGTGATAGCCGGCGTCATGCCGCGGTCGTCGGGGTGGCTCCTGGAGACCGACGACACGCGGCTCGAGGTCGCCGTGCCGACCGACTGTCCTGTTGTGACGATGCTTCGGGCGCGGGGCGATGAGTATGAGTGGGCGCCGGAAGTGAGCGTGGCGCTCGTGCCTGAGGTCATTGTGCGCGGCACCCGGGTGGCCGTGCACTGGACGTTCGGCGGGGCGGATGTGGACCGCGACGCGGGGACGCTCGCGCTACGGTTCACCTGCCCCGAGCCCGCGCTGGAGCTTGCGTCGTTTTGGCGGGCGCGGTCCGGCCCCGGCCCGGTGGAGCACTGGGCGACGGTGCGGAACGGCTCCGGCGAGACGGTGACCCTCCCGCCCCTCGACAGCCTCAACCTCAGCCGGCTCAGCCTGCCGCCCGACTCCGAGCTGTGGTGGATACAGCGCGGAGGAGGTAACGCGTCAACCGAGGGCGGCACTCACCGCGATCCTGCCACGGCGGGCACTCGCCTGGCGCTGGTGAGCGACCCCGACGACGGTGCGAGCCCGGTCCCCTGGCTCGCGATTCAGCAAGGCGAGGACCGAGGTCAGTACGTGGGCTGGGAGTTCTCAGGTGTCGGGGGGATCCAGGCCACGGTCGCCGCTGACGGGCACTCGCTCGGCGTTCGGGTTGGCAGCGCGGACGACTTCCGCACCGACGTGGCCTCCGGTGAGACGCTGACGATCCCACCGGCCTTCGTCGGGTGCTACCGCGGCGGCATCGAGGAAGGCTCCTACAGCCTGCACCGGTTCGTCATGGAGCACTTGCGCCTGCCCATGCCGGACGGCGTGCCCGATCCTGTGACGGTTCTCAACCCCTTCGCCGACGTCGGCATGTGGAACGCGACCGAGGAAGACGTCCTCCGCACTGCGAGGTACTGCGACAGGCTGGGCTTCGAGACCTATGTCTCGGACGCCATGTGGTTCCCTCACGTCGGCGACTGGCGGTGGGACCCGAAGCGCTTCCCGCGTGGAGTGACTCCTCTCGAGGAGTACGTGCACTCTCACGGCATGTTGCACGGTCTCTGGTGCGCGTGGACCAACGCGGGGCTGTCGGACGATCCTGGCGCGATGAACGTGCGGCGGCAGCCGGACTGGTTCCAGGCGGACGTGCCCGAGGGATGGGAGCCAGGCCCGTTCTATGGCGGGCGGCTGTGTCTCGCCTGCGATGAGGCGCGCGAGTGGGCCGTCGGCGAGACGCAGCGCATGGTGCGCGAGTTCGGCCTGGACTACTACAAGCACGACATCGGCCCGATAGTCACCACCTGCACTCGCACCGGACACCGCCACACCCACGGAAGCGACGTCAGCTACTGGGCCGCCCTGGGCTACTATGATGTCATGGAGCGGCTCCATCGCGCGTTCCCGCGGCTGGTGCTGGAGAACTGCTCAGGTGGCGGCCACATCAAGGACTTCGGCGTCATCCAGCGGACGCACTACACGGTGACCACCGACACGCTCTCGAACCTACCCGATCGGCAGAGCATCTACGACTCGACCTACGCCCTTCCGCCGTGCCTGCTTCAGGCCTACACGTACGACAACATGTACCCCGTCGAGGGCGACGACCCGGGCTCGTTCCTGTGGCGCAGCGCAATGATGAGCGCGTGGCAGATCGCCCCCTCGCACACACGGGACTGGGGCGACGAGCAGTGGGCTGAGACCCGCAGGGCGGTGGACACGTACAAGACATGGATCCGGCCCATCCTGCGGGACGCGAAGGTTCATCGGGTCCTCCCGCGCCCAGACGGCCTGAACTGGGACGGGATGTTCTACTGGAGCCCGACGCTCCGCAGAGGCACGGTGTACGTCTTCAGGCCGGCGTCCGATGAGGCCGAAAAAGCCATCCGCCTGAAGGGACTAGACCCGGACGGACGGTACTGGGTCTGGTGTGAGGACGGCTCCGTCGAGCCCGGGCTCCGCTCCGGACGGGAGCTGATGACGGCCGGGCTGGCTGTGCGTCTGCCGTACCGCTACTCGAGCGACCTCATCTATGTCCAGGATGGGCGCGATCCCGCGCCGGAGCTGGCAAGGCCGGAGGCCTTCGGGTTGCGTGAGCCCGAAGTCAGCGTGGACCCATTCCGTGTTCACGCCGACCTCTGGTGGGAGCCGAGCCGAGGCGCGCATTGCTACCGCGTTGTGCTCTGGGAGTCGGGCAACAGCTCTGCCCCGGCGCTCGACAGGATCGTTGTCCGCAACCGCGTCGACGGGGCCAGACTTGAGCCGGAACGTGAGTACGCATGGACCGTTGCGGCTATTGGGTGGGGCGGCAGGACAGAGGCGTCGCCCGCCTCGGGCCGCTTCCGCACGCCGCCGCTGGTGCCGCTGCCGGGGGTGATGTTCCTGTCCGACCTCGAGTGGGAGTCGGCGACCATCGGCGTCGATGCTCCGGTACTTCGCGACCGGAGTTACTACGGGAAGCCGCTCGCCATCGGGGGCAAGGAACTGCCCAAGGGCCTGTGGACCCATGCCTTCAACGACGCCACACCGGCTGACCTCGTATTCGACACCACCGGGCATCGCAGGGCGGAGTTCCGCGCTACCGTCGGCCTTGACGACCGGAGCGGAGGCGGCAGCGTGCAGTTCCAGGTGCTCCTGGACGGCACTCTCGCTGCCCAAAGCCCGGTTCTCCGCCCCGCCGAAAGCCACGAGTTCCGCCTGCCACTCGGCGGGGCCGCGCGGCTCACGCTGCGCGTACTCAACGGCGGGGACGGGCACGCGTGCGACCACGCGGTCTGGGGCCTTGCGAGGCTGCTACAGCCGGGCGCGAGCGATGTTGCCGACTAGGGCCGCGCCCTATCTGATGCTGTCGCGTGTGCGCGAGACCTCGCTGGGCACGACCGCGCCCCGGGGACCTTGGTGGGGCAGGGGTCATGGGTTTCGACGCCGACTTCGGAACCCTCTCTTCAGTTGCTAGTCTAAGTCAGAGGAACTGAAGGGAGGATGTGCGCGATGAGCAATCGGGCGATTCCCTCTTCTTCTTCTCTTCTCTTCTCCGTGACCTTGTGTAGCTTGGTTCTGTGTGGCATCGGTACTCACGTCTCTTGGGCGCAGGGGAACCCCTCGGGTGGCGACGGCGGTGGGCCGACTCCTACATGGGTCTCACCGGGGTCCGATCCATTTGAGGGCCCCGTCATTGTCTCCGTCGCGCCGAACCGCGGCGATTGGATGGTCTCGGGAGTGGGGTTCGAGTGTCGCGAGCTTGCCGTGGAAGGCGGCCACGGCGACGCGCCCTGGGCCCAATGCCTGCCCCAGGGCGCGGCGGTCAGCATGGGCGAGAACCTCTGGGGGAAGCAGTGGAACCCATGCGCCAACGCCTATGGACACGACGGGTCGTGGGAGCTCAAAGCTACGGTAAGCTACTTCAAGATGATGCCGTACACGACCACGCAGAAGACGATCTACAAGACCGTCACGCTCGCCGACATCGCGATACTCTCGGCAACCTGTGACGCCGCCGTCCCCGGTATTCCGGCGGACGCGCGCGTCATCGGGGTCGACCCGGGCGCGGCTGGCGGGCCGTACCGGAACCCGACCTTCACCTGGAGCATACGAACTGCCAGGCCCCCGGGGGACGTCATCTTCAACCTCCGGATCGCCGATGTGATTACCGGCCAGGACGTTCGGGTCATACCCAGGTCGTCCATCCCGAACTTCGCGTTGGACGGCTCCTATGAGTGGGACCCGTCTCAGCCGCCGGGGCAAGCCGTGCCGAGAGGCGTCTACTCGTGGTCCATAGGAGTGGTGAAGGGCACGCTCGGACCGTCGGATGGCACGAGGTCGAGTCTGCTCCAGGCGGGGAACGTATGGGCCCAGCCCGGCAACTACGACGCGCAGGGCGGGAAGCTCCCGGTCGAGATGCACGTCACCTTCACCGATGTCGGCGGTGTGCCGCCATCGGCGGCGGCTGTGTACGTCGTGAACGCCTCACCGAACAACACGGACGTCTTCAGCGTGGCGGGCGGGGGCGCTGACCTCGACCTGACCCTCGGCGCTCAGACCAAGAACCTGGAGCTTGATCCCCTCGACGGCTACCCCTACTACCTGGTCGTCTACTCCAAGGATGACCACGGCGGCCTGGCGGGCGCCGAGGACCGTCAACATGAGGACCGGCCGGCCCTTCCGCGCTCCGTCAAGCTCGTGTACGCCGTGACGCAGATGTGGCCGAACCAAGACGGGCGCGTGTACATCAGCGACCACTGGCCCGTCCCCGGGGAGCGGTACTCCGATGTCCCGCTCCTGAACGACGCCACCAAGTGCCAGTCGGCGGACCACCAAGCTCTGGCGCGGGCGCGCGCCACGCTGAGCGCGATCGACACGATACCGTCAAACGACGCGACGACGATGAACCTGAACACCGGGGGAGTGTGGGTGTACTTCCACGGCCTCGACCCCGACAGCGGCGTGCTCTGGGACCCCAATGGAGACCAAGGCAACGACAACGATGATGACACTAGGTCGATGTCGCCCGGATACGCGGTCGCGGTGCCCAGTGGCGCACCGACCGATCCCGCCCTGGCTGAATCGACGCTCACGTTCACCGACCACGCGGCCGGGAGCAACTACCGCGTCTCGGGAACCCCGTTCGAGGACCCACACACGGAGGCTGCTTACACCTCGAAGCTTGAGGCATGGAAGATCGTGTACTACGAGCTGGACAAGATGCCCGGGCTCTGCAGCGCCGTGATTGAGGCCGGCGACGCAGGAGACTCCACCATCGCGGTGGCTCGCGCTCTTGACCTGTACGCGATGCCTGGGGTCTCGGTCGTGATCTTCGACACCCAGCATCATGACCTGGGCGACGCCGCCGTGGCGTACGAAGTCGCCTGGGTAGAAGGGCCGATCGAGGGTCCTAACACGCTGCACCTGACCGTCCCTCTGCGCTACCCCGTGAATGGCGGCACCGTGGCGCACCCTGACGGCGCCGTCATGCGTGCCGACTCGTGGTTCTACGAAGGCATCGACCTCGGAAAGATGGCCGAGGGGTACGACACGCAGTGTGTCAGGTTCGCGCAATTGCCCGAGACGCTGCTCCACGCAGCTGGGCCCGGCTATGGGATCGTCCCCAAGTACAGCGGGGATTGGTTCCCGCCCTTGCAGTACTTCGACCACCCCGACATCCCCAACGTCATTGAGCTGATCGGGGCGCGGTGGGGCGGGTCGGGGGCGCCAGGGCTGTACGGCCTCACGATCGCGTCGGAACGGCGCACCCTGGTGTGCCGGCAGAGGGGCGACCCTCCGGCTGACTGCACCCCCCTCCAGCTCCAAGGCACCTTGGTGCACGAGGTCGGCCACATCTTCGGGCAGCACGACTTCCAGTTCAACCACCCCGGCCACCGCAACTACGTCCCGAACGACGGATGCGTGATGATCTACGGCGTACCCCCGCCGCATGACGACTGGAACGACAGCCCGGTACTCGAGCCCGAGCTATTCGGCGGCGAGGCCGGTTCCGGGTCTGCGTACCAGGACTTGAGGGAGATCGCCATCTACCCCGACCCGCTCCCAAGCTGAGAGGAGGCAAGACCATGAAGTGCCCTTGGACTAGCCTAGTGGCGGTGGCGCTCATGCTCGCCGCCGCGGGGTGTAATGAGCGTTCCCCCGGGCTGCGGGGGTCAGAGCGCACGGGCGGCAGCACGGCTTTCTCCGCTCAACCCCCCTCGTCCGCGGGGGCGGGTGTGGTTGCCTCTGAGGCCGGTGCGACCCCTGCCGGCGAATCCGGGCGGTTCACCGCCTCGCCTGCGCCGCCTGCCCCTCCGACCTTCGCGGCCACCATATGGAAGCGTGAGACCGTCAGCGAGGAGCCAATCCTCCTTAAGCTGGAGGTGGGTAACCCAGGAAGCCAGCAAGTCACGATCGTCGCCCCGTACTTCGACTCTTACGGCCGCGCCAATCTTCCGCTTACGGTCACTGTGCTCGATGGGGCGGGAGCCCCGGTGCCCAACGGCTCCGCGAACAAGGACACCCAAGCCAAGCCCATCTTGCGGGGGGGACCGTGGTGGATCCCTGTCGACGAGGGAATCGAGCCAAACGACACCGAGCCCCGGGCTTGGCGAGCATGGCGGATAGCGGCTGGGGCGACGGCCTACGTGTGGTACAACATGCTCCAGTTCTACCCGATCGACGACCCGGGCGAGTACCACATCGTGCTCAAGTACGACTCAAAGCCGGAGATGCTGTTCGAATCCGGGCAGGAGAAAGACAACCCGCCGAAGGACGTGTTGTGTTGGTCGGCGGAGATCGACGCCGGCTGGGTCACGGTCACAGAGCCCGGTCCGACGGACGCCGCTGCTTGTGCGAAGCTTCGGGACATGCCGGACGTGCACGGATTGGTGTTCGGCACAAACTTCGCCGCGCGGCAGAGCTACGGCGGGTTGCTCGCCCCCGGCGGAGCAGACTGGCTGGAGGGGACAACGTACGAGCCCTACCTGCGCTTCGCCCTGGCGTTCTACCGCTCCGAGTCGCCGTCATGGGAAGATGCCGGGTCGCTGCCGCTGGCGGATCTCCTGCGCACGGTTGAGCCGCGCCGTGCTGCCGAACGGCTCACGTACTACCCGGTGCGTGAGCACCTGGATAGGCTCGGCGCGGACCCCGCGAAGAACGCGGCCAAGATCCGAGAGCTGCTCGCCGGTGCTCGGAAGCAGGCGCGCGCCTCGTTGGAGGCTCACGATCACGCTATCAGGACCGCCAAGGAGGTCGGCGACTACAGCCTCCTCGGCTATGCGGAGAAGTCGATGGAGGGAATCCTCAAGTGCATCAAGGCCGACTTCCCCGACTGGCCCAACTGAAGGGTGATGCATGACACGCGCGCTCGGGATCGCTTTGGTGGTTGCACTTGGGATCCTCGCCGGGTGCCGCG
>Ga0315280_10007345_pt1 | contig 14841 bp, 23 predicted proteins | sample YL17G06_40_MG_FD_203697 | JGI IMG/M metagenome (GOLD analysis project Ga0315280, IMG submission 203697) | Sediment microbial communities from Yellowstone Lake, YNP, Wyoming, USA - YL17G06_40 | ecosystem: Environmental > Aquatic > Freshwater > Lake > Sediment | place: USA: Wyoming | collected...
CGGCGGGGGGACTCTCAAGACTTAAGAAATGAATCGGAACAAATCATATAGTATCTGATGCGACACGATGCCATAACAGCGTGTAAGACAGTAAGACAGTACATCAAAAATCAGATTCCCAATAGACGCGTGAGGTGTCCAGAACTAACAGTTAAACTAAGTATTATATAGGAATTCATGGTTTTTCAGACATTGTGGAGACATCTCCCAAAAATATATAAGACAGTAATACTATAAGACATCTCACCCAAAAACCAAAAAGGAAGGTGATAAAAAACATGCCGAAAATAGACGTAGAAATCGCTGAGTCACTACCTGAGCCAATCGAAGGGCACACATATCAGATAACCGAAGCCGAACCTTTCACAAGTCAAGTACGCAGCTACAAAGGACTGCGTGTATCCATGCTTGACGAAGCAGGCAACGTTGTTGTATCAGCACTCTGGACAAGAGACATCGCAGGCGAAAAGAGTAAGCTCGGTTCATTTATCATGGCACTAGGCAACGACACAGACACATGGATAGGCAAGAAAATCAAGTTTGTGACTTGGCGAATGGGCGACAGAAAAATCGAAGTGATCTAACATGGAAGACAAGAAAGAACGCAACGCTAAACTTGCACAAGAAATCTACGACACAGTACGCAACCTTGTAAACGACAAGAATCTAGAGGAAACACTGCCAGAAGATAAGATTCATGGATGCGTTCTAATCTGGTTTCCAACGAACCATGCTGAGACAAACGCGGTTGCAACTACAGCCTTAGGCGGTATATGTCTAATGCATCTTTTAATGACAGTAGAGAAAATAGCAGAGATGACATCTCAGGAAGCGAACCCACTTGCAAGCTAGAAAACAATTCCACGTCGGCGCACAGCGCCGTACTTTCTTTGACAGAAAAGTGCTCAAATACGGCTACTCACGCACAATAGCTTTAGGCAAAGTAATACCAAAAGACTGGCAATATGTCCGCATCACAATACTGGTCAAAGACAAATCGCATGTATCGTTAGATTTAACTAAACTAACGGCGGTTGAGTCACGTGCACAAGATACGATACCTGATACGCGGAATAGAGAAGACACATAGAGGGCTAGGAGCAATGATTGCAATGAACCTATTATGTTCAAAGGCTAAAATGTGCATCCTGAATGTAGCACCAGCAGGATGCGGGAAATCAGTGACCACAGATACAATAACGCTGTTACTTAAAGACCTAGCACACAAATACACAAGCCTAACACTGGCAGGACTCAAAAACATTTCCGACGAGCTAACCCAGTTTAGCGGTCATATCACTATTGATGACTTAGGCTCAGAGAAAAGCGAATGGTCAAGAGTTAGCACAGTCACAGTATTAGCTACTCTAGTCTATACGCACTACATCAAAAAGGTGACGCAAGGATACGTTCTCGAATTAAAAGATTTCTACGGCTCAGCCAGTCTAAACATACAGCCAGTCCTCATGCAAAGCATAGTTGGCGACAATGATTGGATAGCAGTAATACGAGACAAAGTGCTAGTTTACTACCACCTCATACGACCAGTTAGCCCTAAGCCAATGTTACACACGCCAGAAATAGACTATACTATACCGCTGCAAGAGGTCATGTCACCAAAACACAAGGGCAAACTATGGTATCAGTTAGTTGCTATTGGCTTGACGCAATGGGGATACGGCAGAGTAATAGAATACTTGCCTAAACTTCTCAGAGCATGTGCTGCTTTAGACGGAAGGACACACGTTATCACAGAAGACTATCGCATACTAATTAAACTGATGAAACCAATGCAGCTACAGCGTTATCTCATAACAAGCTTCGGATACGAATCAGGCAGAACATTCGATAACAACGCATACTGCACACTTGTAGAATTAGCTACTCATGGAAACCCAACAATAGAAACAATCTGCGAAGACTACAAGATAAGCCCACCAACCGTAGAGCGATTAGTCCAGAGTGCTCCAGAATGGGCATGGATAAAAGTCAACTCGCCAAAACGCGTACTTCCACAAGAGCAAACACTGAAGATACTGAAACTAGCAGGAGTTAACCAAAAATGGTAAGACGCAAAATCGTTATCTTCATACTGCTGCCAATAACTATATTGCTATGGATTATTGGCTGGACTCTTTACTGGTCAGGAAGGCGGAAAAAGAAATGAGTGCTCTTGAAATATACGCAAAACAAGCTCTAGCCACTAAAGGCACAGAACACATGCACGCCATGGACTCGCTACGCCGATACATAAGGTTAACTCCGACAGATGAGCTAATACGCTACATCAACACAGTAACAGACCAAGATATACTTCGCATACTTATAGAAGCAGGTATGTGGGGCGACGTATGGCAAGCAGTAGTTAGACGCACAGAAATATTAAGAGGACAACAAACAGGGGGTGGAACATAAATGAAATGCACAATATTCGTAGGCAGATGGTATGATGCGCAATATGCGTTTAACCAATGGGCTAAAGGCAAGGACTTGACAAGAGAAGTTATCATTCATACAGTGCATACTAATGTAATGTATCAAACAGGTGAAACACAACTGCTAATAGTTGTCTATCATCCAGACACGCCAGAATGGAATAGAACAGAAACAAAGACAACAGCATACACAGAAGTTGAAACAGTACCAAAAGAGAGAATTGCAGAGGAGCCAATACCAGTATGATAATCAAAATACGCATCTGCCACTGGCGATTCACATGGACATTCGCACCAGTAACCGATGTCATAGGAGTCAACAGCACACTGCCCGAAGGCGACCACATAACAATGTGGGATTTCGATGATATACCGCTAAATGATGTCACAGTAGCACTGCAAGGAGTCAAATACTTCTACTCACTGCCAAACATATACATACTTAACACAGGCAAACCAAACCACCATATAGCATACTGTTTCAAATCTATGCCATGGAGAGAATCAGTCGCAATAGTTGCAGTAACAGCAGGAGTTGACCCTAACTTCTTCAAATACGGCGTATACCGCGAACACTGGACGCTCAGAGTAACACCGAAAGAAGGCAGAAAGCCCAAACTCGTAAAAATCCTATACTCGACAATACCAGAAGACTGTAGCATAGACGAGCTAAGTAGTTGGGTAAAGGGCACTATGGGCATGCAGCAGTTTCTTATTTCTTCTTCTGCTGCATCATCTCCTATCCCTATTCCCTTCCACAAGTGCCCGCCTAAAATACGAAACGCTCGACGATGCTACACCGATGAGGAAGTGGGAGCTTAATGTCGCCAAGAAGTCCAGAGGAAAGATACATAGATTGGCTTAACCGCATGGATATACCCATCGAACAGCAGACTGACATAGAAACATTAAGAAAGTATCTTAGCGACGAGTTTAGCATAACAAAAGACGCACAAGTAACAGCATTATGGGGAGCAACAAAAGTATCAGACCTATTGGCAGACTATGGCATATACTATGTAGGCGTAAGAGAAAACTGGGGCATCAATCCCAGATTTGCAGTGCAAGGATTAGCAGGACTCTGGAACTGGGAATCTATACAGGGAATCATAGCAGCAGAGGAATACGAATGACACCCAGTAAATACGACAGAGAATACACAGCACGACATGACGATACGCAGGCAACACTTAATCCCTCATCACCCACTTTTCTTAAACAAAAACAAACTGTGCAAGTTAACGTGACAGCAATGTACACTGGGGACTATATGTGCCCATTCTGTTTGCATAGTGGAAAGATAGAGCAGTACCTTATCAGCACGAAAAAAGGTTATCACAGAGGGCTTGGGCACTGTCCTGAATGTAACAATCAGATGCAACTAAAAACGCTCACAAGTGACATGACTCCAGAACAATTCGCAGAGTTTATGTTTGAATACTCATGTCTAGGCGGATGGCAGAAAGTCAAGTTTAAAATCTGGAGTCAACGGCTCGCTCAAATCGGTTGGGCAACGCGATTCTGGGCACGATATCATCAACTAAAAGGCGAAGGAGACGGCACAGAGAAATACCAAGATTACCTTCAACGTACGCAAGAGGAATGGGCTAGAGAGCAAGGGCTGATAAAATGATACTTGACGCGACAGCTGCTAATCGTACTATGTGGGGCAACAAAGAAGTAGAGCATATAATCTATATTGACATGGAGAAGAAACTAGAAGTCAAACCAACACTATACGCCGACAACATAAATACCCCTTTTTTACCAAAGTTCTTCGATACAATATTTTATGACCCGCCACATGGCTGGGGAGAAGGGCATCCGTTCTACAAGTATCCTGATGCTAAGAGTTTTAAGGAGAAGTGGCAGGGATACGGAGACATTCCACGCTATTATGGCTGGGATAAGTACAAGAGCCAACAAGGTCTAATATTGCATCTGTATAGGGCACAAAAAGAGTTTCACAGGATACTTAAGGATGATGGCATGCTCTGGTTAAAGTGGAATACTCTGCTAATATCCATAAATAGAGTGTTGGCACTCTTTGATTTATGGTTTGTAATGCTGAAACTACCAGTCAAGAGCCCTACGCAGACGGCGGGCAAAAGTCAAACATACTGGGTTTGCTTGATGAAAGAAAAAAGAGATTTTGTGCAGATAGCGTTAATGTAAGGCTTTAGCTGTTATCGTGTTTTTCATCGTTGACTCTATCACGCCTAATTTAAGTGTTAGGTCAGCTATTGCTTGCTCGTTTTCTGGGTGTTTCTTAGCTTCCTCAAGTTGAGCCTTTAAGTCCTTCTGTTGCTTCTCAAGCATTATCAGCTCATCAGGGATTACAATGTACTTTTCGCCCCTAGCCCGTTTATAGTTTTCTGTGACACGTCGCATGTCCCAGTATCCTTCTGGGTCGCTGGCAGCAACTACCTTGTTTATAGCTAGTATGTACATCGCTTCATTCTCGTCATATCCTAAGTCTTGCAGTAGGCTTGACGCTTGAGCTGGTGTTAACACGTTGTTCTTTGCACCCTTCAATATCTCTGCCTTTGTAAGCTCCTTCTCTGTAGCCAATCGGCTGACTTGATACTCGTACTGTGTCCTCTGAATCAGCAATACTGAGTCAGTATCAGACATGCCCATTTTCATTAGCTCAGCTTTCAATTCGTCAGTGTTGATGTATCCTTTCTCATATAGGCTCGTTAGTATCGGATAGTCAAGGTTTAGTCTTGTCAACAATGTAAGCATTCCTGCATGTGCGTCATCATAGCCCTCTTCTAAGAAGTTTTCGTAAACGTCATCCTCGTCAAATATCTGGTAGTGGTACAGTCTTGCCATGTCGCTGACAGTGTAGTTTTTGATTTTAACTTCGGTTGGTGCTGTTCTTGTGTAGATTTCTGTTAGTAGCTCTGCGTCATCTGGATTATAGCCTATGAGCACCATTTCAGTAGTCATAACTTCTTTAGTTATGATTGTTAGTTTATAGGCATCTACAATCTGTGCTAGTGTCATCTTACGGTATTTAACTTCTGAAGCTTTCTGCTCTGTGTCAGCAATCTCAAGCTTAGCTCGTTCTATAGCTGTGTCTATTCTGTCCTGTGTCCAATCAAGCTCCTTTAAAGCCAATCGTGTCCAATCTTCATCTCTAAGTTTCAGTTTGAAAGCTGTTAAGGCTTCTGAGCTGCTCACTATACGCCCTTCGGTATCCATAGCTGGCTTCTTAGCAATGTCATACTCTAAATCGCCTCTCTCCAGCCATAGCTGTATAGCTGCTTCTTGTGGTGTTACTGCTCGGATAGCGACTTCAAATTCTTCCCTTGTAATCTTGCCGAGCTTGTAGAGATGCATGTTAGCTGTTCGGATAGCGTTCCTCTCAGCTTCTGTCCTATAGAGAACCATGGCTTGACCTGATTTAGCTGCGTCTTCTGGACTTAATCCGCCCCATCGCCTGTACTTCACAACATCGTCAACGCTATATGCTCCAACGTCATAGCCGTATCCTAGCTCTCGTATGCTTGGTGGGCTGAAAGCTACATTGATTATGTCCTGTCTGTCGTCTGGGTGAATGTCAACGATACGCAGCATATTCATAAGTTTGTTTGCGTCCCATAGTCCTCTATGAAGGTTCGATAGCATATAGTTGACTGGTATTCTGTCCCAGTGTGCATACCAGTACAATGCTGACGATTCTTCTGTAAGACCCATTTTCTTAGCTCTTTCAACCATTGCTGGATATTGTGCTTCTGAGCTATGGTCGCCAAATGCTTCTCTCACTGCAAAACGTATCAAGTCGTTTATCGGCGGTATAACATCTCTTAAAGCCCGTAGGTGTGGAATGTGACCAGAATATACGCCTGCTCGCTGTAGGCTCCAATCGAAATCATTATCATTTATTAGTCCTCGTCTAAGCTCAGCTAGCAATGTTTCTACGCTTGGAAATTGGTATTGTACTTCTCTATAGGTTTCAGCATAATGAGCGTCTATTCCGAACCAGCCCATAGCATTTTTGAAGTCAGCATCGTCAAGTAGTCCTTTTGATGCAAATTCTGCTAGACGATATGGCTCTGGCAGTTGATACGTTAGGCTTGTTATGTTGTTGATTACTGGCTCGCTGAATCTGTACCATTTCAACAGCCACTTAAAGTCGTCATCAGTTATCAGGTTTCGCCGTCTGATGTTTAGCAGCATTTCTACTGGTGGCTGTCTAGTCCATGACCATTCAAGCGGTGATACGAAGACATCATCCCAGCCATTCTGCTTCATATAAGCCTTATAGGTGTTGTCATCTATCTGCCCTATCTTGTTCATAAACCATGCTGTTTCAGCGTCTGGTATGTTTGGTGTATATAGCTGATTGAGGCATCTGTTTATGTATGGGTCAACGCCTATTCTCTGCACTAGACTACGATAGCTTGATAGCATTGCATTAACACCAATTAGTTGCTCGTAGAATGCTGCATGTAAGCTTCCGACTCCTTCTCCAAGGCCTGCTTTTGTTGCTGTAATGATGTTCTGGTAATTATCGCGTATTTCAGCTTCGACAATATTATCTGTGTTCTCTATTGGTGCAGATTTGAATACTGTTGCTACACTACTCATGTGACCAACATAGTTAACTAGCTGGTCGCGTAAGCTATCAAGTTGTGCTCCTGCTACACCTGTAAGTATGGATGTGACTACACCTGTTGCTGCTTGTCCAACATTGCTTACTAGGGCTAGTGCCTGTGTCACTGGAATTGGTTTACCTTCGCTCATAATGAATCACTCTTAGCTATTCAACTGGTGTAAGTGTTTGTGCATAAGCTATCTTAGGTTTCTCAGCAGCTTTAGGTTTAGTAGATTCAGCTATCTTGGTTAATGATTCAGTGTCAACAGTGACGCTTATTGGCTTACTTAGGAAATCTTGCAGTTTTGTATCAAGTGATGCTAAAGTGTCATTTATGAGTGATAGCTCAGCTCCAATTCCATAGAGATAGCTGTTAGTCGTTTCCAGCTCATTCGTTGCCGTAGTTAACGCCTCTGTAATTTTCTCAAACACATTTTTGTTTACTTTGCTCATGTTGATTCCTCACTTCTGCCCCAAAAAAAGAGGGGAGCTTATTATTTATCAGGCTTATTCTCTGGTACGCTGACACCCAAGAATGTTAGCATATAGACTGCATCTGAACCTATAGCGAATAGGAAGTAGTACAGCCACTCGTTTGGCTCTGGCATTCTGCTCTGAAGTGTAGCCATGATTCCACTTGATGCGACAAAGCTGTATAGGAAGATTAGCACTGCTATGATGATGATTCTTGTGAGTGTCGGGTCTGCGCTGAATTTCATCTTGTTCTCACCTCCTTATCAAAGCTGCCTTATCACTAAAGGCGGGAAACGCGGTGTAACCTTGAAGGATAGAGGATTCTTTCGTAATTGTGCTTGAGCAATAATCCATGTTAAGCCATCCCCTCTTGTGACAGCTGTAACTGGCGGTGCCTCGCCACCATATCCAGTATATCCACTGATAGTGTGATTATGCTCTGCTGTTGGAAGTGTGTTTGGTGCTTGATGGCGATGATTATTGTTCTTATAGCATAGTCCGTAATCTGAATATCCGCTGCAAACATGATTGTGTGCTCCACCTTGACCACTTATGAAATTCACTATATGCCTATGGTTTTCAGGGGTTCCAGCTGGGTCAGCCGTCCCTGACGCTGAGCTAGTTGAATGGTTATTATGTGCTGCACCACCGCTTGTGTCAGCTAAACTTCCTATGTTATGGTAGTGACCATGATAGCGACATATAGTACAGTACGCGTAATCGCATGAGGTAATCGTGTGAACGTGTGCAGAACCGCCTAATCCAACTATTGACGAAGTTAGCAGGTGCGTATGGTTCCACCATGGCGTTCCTAGATTAGCAGCATCTGTAATGAGTGTCCAGTCATGGATATGTGCAGATTCAAAGTCGTAGATCATCTCATGATAATGTATTGCTGTAACTAGGTCACAATCTACTCCAGTTACATAGACGCTGCCGTGGTCTGTCACTGCAGTGCCATCTACTCCTATACTGTTTGCGTGTGTGTGACTGTGGTGCATGTTAAGGTATCACCTGATAGTTTACCACAACATTAGCTGTTTTTGGAAGCTTGCTTATGATGTTTATCTGAACCCAATCTTGAATTGTTTGCAATGCAGCGCCATCAGCTGGTGATACAGTTTGTGTTGCTGTTAACACAATAGTTATTGAGCCCGTATTTCCACCTCCTTTACTCCTGCACATATCCTAAGTCGTATGGCATGTTTGTCTCACTGACACTAGAGAATAAGTACAGTCCATCTGCTGCTGCACTTACTCTTGGCTGAACATAAGATTTCTGCATCGCACCAACCGTATTAATTGTGCAGAATCTCTTTGTAGTTGCTCCTGTTGTTGTTCCAAAGTAGAAGTAGTGAACGCCTGCTACTGCTCCACAGAAGCCAGCATCATATACCTTAATTTTAGTTTGACCAGAAGGAGCGATTAGTTGTACTCCTGCATTATTTGGTGATGCTACACCACCTAAGCTTATTAAGTCTTCACGTTCAGGCTGAGTCTTCAAGTTAGTGCGAGTAGCTTGAGTGACTTTTAATCCTGCTAGAGTATCGGTTGTGATGTCAATCTTAATGCCTGTAGCGTTCTTTTCTAGGACTTTAAGACCTGCTAATGTGTCTGTAACTAGGTCAACTTTAACGCCTGTAGCATTCTTTTCTAGGACTTTCAAACCTGCTAATGTGTCAGTCACTAGGTCAAACTTGACACCTGTAGCATTCTTCTCAACTACTTTAAGTCCGCCTAGTGTGTCTGTTACTAGGTCAAACTTAACGCCTGTTGCGTTCTTCTCAAGTACCTTTAGTCCGCCGAGAGTGTCTGTTTTTATGTCAACTTTCAAGCCTGCAGCTGCTGATTCAATTACACTTACAATATCAGCAGAAGTTAGTGCTCGTATAGTACGCGGGTCTATGAAAGCTGAACCGTCTGTCAGTCTGCTTATTACTGGGTTAGAGTGTGCTAGTGCTGAGCCTAACACTTTCGCTAGGTCTATTGCACCTATGACTGTACCAGTAATTGATTTTATGTTTACATCTAGTGTTCCTGCAGCCCAGTCCACTATCTGAGTTTTCCATGCGTCTAAGCATGGTTCATAAGCTAAGTATGGACCTTCCCAGCTTACAGGAATGGCTAATTCAATAGTTGGGTCTTTAAGCACTAATCCTTTGATCTTTCTGTGGTCAATCATAACCTCTTGTGGAAAGCCAGCTATGTCTATGATAAGCACTTGTTTTCTTGTGTAGTCTGGCAGGTCTTTTACCATGAGAGCTCACTACGTGCCCTTTAGGACTATCCATCCTTTATTGCCACTGGCTGAGCGTTTGCCTACTAGGAACAGGTATTTCCCGCGTGGGCTAAAACTGATTGTGCCTGACCACCAGCTTGTTAGCCCTAAGTCTGTCAAAGTGAGCGTTTGTAATAGTGCTCCGTTCTTGTAGATTAAGAGATTGTTTGTGGTTTTCTGAATGAATGCTGTGTATATGTGAAGAAAGGTTTGTTTGAACATCCAGTTTAATGCGTCACTAATGTAGAAATCTTCGGTTGCAAGATCAATGCTTGAGCCAACTGTTTTAGCATCTATGTCGTATGTCTTTGCGGTTCTAATTGTGTTGACTGATACAAGTATAGCTTGAGTTTCTAGGCAGTTTATGAATGCGGCTGAGTTAGTTGATGCGCCGATGTCTGTATCATCGAAGCTGTCATATACAGCATATATTGTGTATGCTCCTTCTGCTAATATGAAGCTCATGTTTAGTCACCTTTAATTCCTAGCTTCTCTAGGAATGTTTTGAACATTCGTGTAAGCGAACTTACTCCTGCTGCGTATTCTGGTTGTACGTTTATTCGCACTGTGATTGTATGGTCATAGTCGGTATCTGGACTGCAAGCTTGGATTTTGAGTTTGTATGGCGAGTCCAGTAGCTCAGCGTATGTGTCTGTTGGCACTGGTTCATCATCGCCAGTCACCCATTCATCCTCACTCAGCGGAATTAACTGCAACGATTCCTTGAAAAGGCGGATTCTAACCATGCCATGGCATCCTGCTGGGAATTTCACATCTACATGAGTCACGATTCCTTTTGGCAGCGATAGCCAGCCTTCTAATGGGTCGTCCTCTAGCGTATTGGCACTAATAGTGATGTCCCAGCAGAAGAACACTATGGCTCACCTAGACATATATTCCTTGTGCTCGTAGTCGCATGACTTCGCCATTCGCAACATCAGCAAGATAAGCGTAAACGTACTGCTGTTCTCTCAGGAAAATCGCGCCATCCCAGTGAACATAATCTCCTATCACTGCTGGCTTGTCTTTAGCTAGTGGGATATAAGCGTGTCCATTGTAGTAGCCGAGTTCAACGTATTCTGTGGTTGCGATGTTGTCAAAGTTGGCTGAGATGTGAGTTATCTGCAATACTTGTCCTGTTTTGACTCGTTGCCCGAAGATGTGCGTATCATCTCCTGTTTTGAAGGCTAAGTCTTTTTCAAATTGGTGCACTCTTGTTTCACTCATGCTTTATCACCTCGGTTTATGCCTTTTAGCAAAGAGAAAAAAGGGGGGAGAAGGGAGAGTGTAACTAAGAGTAGCCTGCTGAGCCTTGCGTAACTGGCTTTTCCAATATGATGCGGTGGGTGTTGTCGTCTTTGTAGCCGTACCATTCTATTTCGATTGGCTTGTATGTGTCTAGGTTGAGGTATTCTGCTTCTTCGTCTGCTACGAACCAAGGTATTTCGAATGTGTGGAATAAGCCGACGCCCTGTATTAGTGCTTGATAGTCATCGCATGTTCCGACTGCTACTGGACATTGATATCTATCTCTGCTTCCGCCAAAGGTTGGTGGTGTTCCTGCTGCTGCTGATTGCTTGTCTGCTACTGCTGCTATTGCTAATACTTCTGCCCAGTGGAAATCGGTGTTTCTAGTGATGCTTTGATATGGTTTGCAGCAACTATGTCCAATTCCTAACCGTCTGTGCTCATCTCTCATTATGTCTCTGGGTCTGTGGTCAAAGATTGTTAACGCACGATCCTTAAACCATAGCTTCCAGTTGTAGCTGTCGCCTGCTGGGTCTTGTGCTACTGCTGAAGTAGTTGCCGTAAGGTCTGGGTCTAGCTGAATCATCAGTGAGCGGAGAAGTCCTGAGCTTGGCAGTTTTGGTCTAACGTAATCCGCGTCCGCATCTGGCTTGTCATTTTGGTATTCCCACTGCTTGAGGTATTTGCTGTATGCTTGAGCTGCGTCTTCTATTGTGCAGAGTCTTGTTTCCATACTGAGTGATGCAGCAGCCAGTATGCTTGTTGTGAAGTCATTTGTCACTTTCAGCTCTACTTTATCCCATTGGCTCAGGTCTAGTGCATATTTGCCGTCTTTGTATTTGCGTCCGAAGAATAGCGGTAAGAGTAAGTCTTGGCTTACGCTGCCGTATTCCTGTTGCTTGAATGGTGGAAGTGCACCCATCTTTCTGAAAGCCTTTGCTATTGCGCATTCTCCTGTCATGCTGAAGATTGTTTTATCAGTGTCGCCTATGACTTCGATTTTTGTTATGTGGTGATGCAGATTGCTTGGTGCATATCCTGTCGGGTCGCTAGCGTTTGTTGCTCTGAAAAATAGGCTGAGTGAGTCTAGGAGACCTGTATCTGGCAGTGCAACGGTATGTGTGGCTGCGAATGTTGATGCCTTGGCTTTTTCATAACGCTGTTCTTTGAAGTACATTGTCTAAGCTCCTATTAGGCAAGTTTAAGTCTTGCCTGCAGCCTTACGCCAAGTTTCAACTACGGGCACAAGTCTGTTGTTTATGTTGGCTCTCCAGTCAGTTGTTCTTGCAGGAAGTGCTGCTACTCTTGATGCTACTTGGTCGTACTTTGGTCCCCAGTTTGCTGCCCAGATGTTAAGTGAATTGCGTATTCTGTCGCCGATTATTGGGGCACCTTTGTTGATTGCTCCGTTCTTCCAGTCTTCGTTTGTCATGGTGCCGATTGCTTTTTGTCTTGTCTTTCCAGAAATAGCCTTAGATACTCCGTCTGCGTAGTTCTTCTCTGCTGAGTCTGATTTAGCTGGGGTCAACCAGTCTGCTTTGCTCACGCCACTCTTATATCTGTCAGGTATGTAGCCTATGCTTGCTTCGAAGTTTGCTCTTGCTTCTTCCTTTGTTTTTAGTACCATCTTTCTTCACCTTGAATAAAGGCTATTTGTAGTTGTCTCTCCGCTCTTATAAGTGATAGTTGGACTGTCTTACTGTACCTGAGTTTACATTGCTGGAAATAAGATTGGTTCAACTGTAGGTCGTTATTATTATATATATATATAATATAACAATATAGATATAAGAGAGTTTAACCTATTGTTCTTTTTTGGAGATGTTAAGGGAGGTGAGGACCATTGGTAAACAGGATGAGAATACTGCATATAGCTCTGATTGTAGCAATATGGACAGCAGCAATAGTCTTGTCCATAAGAGCAGGCGACCCGCCTCTTGCTATGGTCAAGTAGTAAGCCTGCTGTATAAACTTAATGCCATAATATCCAATCTATTGGAACGAGTTTTTAACTACAATTATATTCTAACGATTGCTTTTGTTGTAGTCAGTCCCACGCCGTTTCTGTACATGATTTTGCAGGATTGGATTCCATGGCAGTTTAAGACAGCGAGCTTATTTATCGGGCTATTTCTTTTCTCTCACATGCGAATGAGCAGAGAAGGAAGATAGCTACTTCTCCTCTTTTTCTTTTTCTGCAGCTTGTGTTTCAGCTTCGAATTGCTCCCATTCTTTACGCTCTTTTATCCACTGTAAATCTAAAATCGAGTTCATGGTCATAACTACTATTTTCTTTTCCCAGTATGTTTTGTCTCGCACTGCGTCATAGACTTTATCTACTGTGCCAATCTCTAGGCTTGATAGCTCCCAATGCGTATCAATTAACGTGCCTAAGTATCGCTTGTAATTACGTTGAGTTAAGCCAATCTCCTGTCCTGTTCTGCTAACATAATATTTTACTTCTGGTGGAACCCAGCCCCATATGTTGCGCCACATTTCGCATTCTAGCTTTAGGTCTTTCTGCTTCATTTTTGACAGCTCTGGCATTGGTCCTTTCATCAGGTAAACTTCTGGACTGCTCATTTACTTTTACTCCTTTTTTGTCTTTCAAGTACATCTTTGCGACGACAATGTTCGCATATCTGCGTTTTATTTCTACTTGGACCTTTTACTGGCGTACCACATCTGCGACATTTTAGTATGGGTTTCCAGACTTGTGGTTTCATGGGTTATTATGTGGTCTTCATGTATTTATATACCCTTCTCCTGTCTGTACGGAATCTGATTTTTGATGTACTGTCTTACTGTCTTACCTTCTAGGAATCTAAGCGTTAGATATTGAGGTTTTAGGCATGCAGGCGTAGATGTGTTGTACGCGTAAACGATTTGATGTGTAGATGTGTTGTACAGATGAACCATAAGGTTTAAATCGTGCCGTGTGTGCTTGTTGTCTTGTTGAGATGTGAAAAGAATGACTGGATTGAATAGACACGAACTTAGTCTCTGTCGTCTTGAAGTCGCTGTCGATATTTGTATTCGATATCCTGCTATATACCGTAGAATCACCGAACATACACCGATTTATCGGAACTTTAGAGAACTCTTAGCTGCTCAGCTACTGCGAGGTTTGATGAATATCGAACCGGCTGTCAGGCACACTATTGAGTATTACTATAAACGTGAGATGAGATGAGCACAGATGACGGTTAAGCAGAAGTTTGCAGTCTTAATGATTAGTTTGTCGGTTGCAGGATGGATAACTTACTACATCTTAAACCTTCTTCCTTAGTCGCAGTCACATGAAAAGATGTGTACATATGATATGGAGGTGAACGTAAAAATGGAAGTTAAGAAAGTAGTTGCTGCAGATGCTGAGGAAGCGTACAAAAAGATTCCTGAACGTAGCACTGGACACTGGACTACACTTTTTGAAGAGATGCAGAAGGATAAGCAGCCACGTAGAATCACTGGCATAACTCAGGGTCAGTTGGCTGCACTGAAGCGGAAGGCTAAGGAGTTACACTTTAGGTGTAAGGGCATAGAGAAGGGCAAAGGAGCACTGTTACTGCCACCTGAGAAGAAAGCATGAGTTAAACTACTCGTGCCCCTTCTCATACCTCCTTTTTGTCGCCGTCTGTCAAACCGTGTCTTGGCGTGTTACTTTTTGTCGTTTGCCGTTTGTTGGCGTTTTGCCTGCTAAAATTCAACTTTTGGTTGACTTGGCAGCCATCTGTTTTTTGTTCACTGCCAGTCAGTCTAAGTTTGTTAAGTGTTCGTTTGTGCTTGCCTGCACCCCCGCCGCG
>Ga0315280_10007347_pt1 | contig 14839 bp, 11 predicted proteins | sample YL17G06_40_MG_FD_203697 | JGI IMG/M metagenome (GOLD analysis project Ga0315280, IMG submission 203697) | Sediment microbial communities from Yellowstone Lake, YNP, Wyoming, USA - YL17G06_40 | ecosystem: Environmental > Aquatic > Freshwater > Lake > Sediment | place: USA: Wyoming | collected...
ACATGGCATTGAACCTATTTTTCCATTGACTGGACGATGGCAGATCCGTTCTGGTACAAGTTCTTTCAGATTTCATGGTATATTGTAATGATGGCACTGTGGCTGCTGGATGTCAGTAGCGCACGTTCACTATTATTGAACGCTCCCTATTCTGACCCTATCATGGCTCAGAGTGCAATGAGTCAATGGCTGTTTCTCTTCGCAGGTCCAATCTTCGCATGGGCTCCAGTCCTCATATCCGACGAGCTTTCACAGGCAGAAGCGTCCGACGGAGACTTCACAGCACCAAGGGGACTCACTCGGTACGAGTCCAGTCCATTCCAGGAAACTCAATCTCGCAGAAGAGTGGCTAAGAATAGGAGTTGAACTTCTATTTCAACTCCCATCCCCGGCTCCATAATACTAACTCGGTTCCCTCCAACATGGTTTTCAGATCGCTCTACCGATGTTTTAGCAACTTACGGGTCTAGAGACTCTCGGTTAACCTGTAAGACCATCTCTTTTCCTTCAACCTATTATGACTTACTACTCCGATCGATCCGCGTGACTAATGTTCGATGGTTGAAGTGAGCTATAGCAATGCATTTCCGTGAACAAGGATTCGAAGTCTTAGCGGCCTCAATCTACCTAGCGAGCGCCTTTATTCACTCAACTCTCCGACTTCACTAACTTACGTCGGCTCGTTAAGAGCCGACATCATGACCGATTGTCGAAAGAGTAACCATCGTTAAGATCAGATGTCGTTCCTGCGGCTCTCTCCACGACGAACGAGAAGACCGATGCCCGAACTGCGGTGGGCGTTGACGATGAGCTGAGGTTACGACGCGGCCGCGTTGATGCCAGGACAGCAAGATAAATGTGGCCGAGAACGAATGTAGGATCAGAATGGGTGAAGGGAAGCGCCCGAAACCAAAAGATGCCTCGTTTACCAGTCTTTTTTTGGAATGTTGATGAAGGATGAACGATATCGGGAGACCTCAAGACTCCCTTCCATGGCCTATGCTCCAGTGACCATGGAAACGTAACTGAGCTGCTGTTTTGCGCCGAGAATTAGCCCACGGTGAGAAGGTAGTTCTTTACTCCTTTATCGTCGAGGTCGACGACCACTCCTCGCAATATGCCTTCTGAGTACTCGCTCCCCGGGTTCAAGCACAGTGTTCTGCCGATCTTTATGAATCCTCGTGACTCGTGTATGTGACCATGGAAACCCAACACCGGTTGATACTTCTCTATGGCCTCTCGGACGCTTCTACTTCCGGCCGCTATCATGATTACCTCTGAGCCGGCGTAGACTGGTTTGAGATTCTCATCCAGTTTCGGACACGTATCCAGACCAGAATCGTACGGTGGAACATGGAGGTTGAAAATGCAGTTCTTCGTATTGCTGATTTTCTTTGTCATCTCTTCCAATTTTACGGCGAGTTCTTCCTCTGAGCATTCCCGTGGCGTTTTCCAGGGCGTCGGGTTGCTCCATCCACTGCTAAGCATCTCATAATGCCCGTCAATATCTACAACTTCGGCTTCCGGGTCAATAACGAAATTGGAACTCTTGAGTACTTCTTCGATCTCTGGCCGGTCATCATTTCCCCCAGTCATGTAGACTTTGACACCGGTATCCTTCAATCGTTCCTCAGCCATCTGTATCCATCGTCGTAATGTATCCACCATGACCTCGGTGAAGGTCGAGTCCACCTTGCTCGGGTCAGATCTCATTTCCGCTAGCTTTTCTTCTGTTGCTCTGTATGGATAGTAGCCCGTGAATCGGATCTTCTTCTCAAGGTCTTGAACTTCACTTTCAGACTTCATTGAGTACTTGCTGTCTAGAAACTCGGCTGACCAAGTTCCGTCAGCCCTACTCACTATTGGAATTATCATTTTGCCGGTTATGTCGCCGCCAAGTATCAGAACATTGGCCTTGTACGCTTTTGGCGTGTTTAGAAATTTAAGAAAGCATTTCTCGGAACCGTGAACGTCAGTGGCGAAGAGAATTCTCGTCTTGACGCCCATTGACTGTGCACATGAGGTCGTAGATTTAGTGACATAATTTACACTTGTGTTTGGAAACTTTACTCGGAACTTGGCAAATAGGCCTAGTTTGTCTATTTATAAACCGTCAGCTTGCGCTAAATAGTAGTGAGAGTCAAGGTCTCCGAGGAAATTCCTTGGAAACACAACACTTCGTTAGAAAAGCGAGCGGACTAATACGAGAATTCGGCGCACTTGATGTCCTTCTAATTTCCACATCGATGATCTGGGCGCTCACGTACATGGTGACGCAATATCCATGGTTCTACGGATTCAACCCTGGAGCCGACCTCACACTAGCGCTGCTCATCGTTGCCATCCCATTCTCATTCTTGCTCCTCGTATACTGGGGAATCGGTGTCATAATGCCAAGATCCGGCTCCGATTATGTCTGGGTTGGCCGCGTCTTTCATCCATCAATCGGCTTCGCCTGGTCGGTCCTCTACATGTTTGTTGTTTTCGCAACCTCAATCGTCTCTCAATGCTTCACTTACACGTACCTTCTTGCAAGCGCATTTACGACCGGAGCCATTCTTTTCAAGGCTCCAGGCCTCGCCGACATAGGGAACTCGCTCAGCTCACCTTTGGGAACCTTCGGATTCTCTGTCCTTCTAACCATCATATTCGCTGCCTTCGCTATTCTCGGCGCGAAGCTCATCAAAGGATTACTCTACGTGTCCTGGGCAACGGCCTTTGTTGGTGTCGCTTTGATGTGGTACCTACTAGCCTCAATCGAACCAACGGCATTCGCCGCTAAGTGGAACGCAGTGATGACCGGTTATCCGACCTACGAGGCGCTGCAGAGCGCTGCAACCAACGCCGGTTGGACACCCCCAATCGGAGGTTTGACTGCAGTGATAGGCGCTCTTCCTTTGGCCGCGCTATTCCTGATGGGGGGCCAATACGGCGCTAACGTCATTCTGGGTGAGGTCAAAGGCGTAAGAAAAACAGTGCCCATAGCCCTGTTTCTGTCCATGTTCCTTGGCATCTTTTTCTGGAGCATAGGCGGATTTCTCACCCTGAAAGCCGTAGGAGCGAATTGGCTTTATGCCGTCGCATACAGCTGGGAGGTCCAGCCCTCATCCTACTTGCTCCCATTCCCACCTGCAGAAACACTGTTCCTCTCAGTCATTGCTTATCCCAACTCTCTCCTGATTGGACTCGTATTCTTCACCTGGCTCTTTGGCTCCGTCCAAGCACTATTCGTCTACTTCTGGGCTCCAAGCCGATACTTCTTCGCATGGGCCTTCGACAGAGTCATACCAACAAAATTCGCTGATGTAGGAAGAAGATTCCATACCCCACACGTCGCTATCGGCGCAATCAGCATCCTCGCTGTGGTAGAGCTGTGGCTCTACGCCTACACAGGATTTTCTAGTGCATTCGCACTCGGCACATTCCTTTGGGTAGTTGCATACGTTGTCCCCTGCCTAGCAGCCGTCGCCTTTCCGTTTGTCAAGAAGGATTTGATGGAGCAAGCACCCAGATTCATGCAGAAGAAGATCGCAGGCATCCCATTGCTAAGTCTAATCGGCATCATAGCGGCAGCAACCTTCGCCTACATGGGCTACATCGCATACTCTAACCCGCTCATTACATCCCTAACCGTGGCAGGCGGAATCATGGCCGTAGTCGTCATCGCTGTAGCGTTTCTCGCCTATGGAGTATCGATCCTCTACCACCGCCGACGCGGTCTCGACATCTTGATGGCGCTGAAGGAGCTCCCACCAGTATAGGACAGTACGGTCCATAATACCTCCCCACCCTATTTTCTTTCTTTGAGACACGCAGCGCGAAGTTTAATCAAACCTCTTATGCTTGATTCATCGAGGGCAAAGCGCTGGCTTCCAAATACGGACCGATACGCACCGGCTTTCTAGAAGAAGCAGAAAGAATAGTGAACGCAGCGCAAGCTGAGAACGTCCTTCTCAGACTGTTAGGCGCCCTCGCATTTAGAACCCATTGCCCCAAGTTCGCGTACATGCAAGAAAAGCTCGGCCGCTCATTCACAGACATAGACTTCGCCTCATACGCGAAGCAATCCACGAAGATCAGTGAACTCTTGGTTGCCTTGGGCTATGAAGAAGATTTCATCGTCTCAAGACTCTACGGAAGGAACAGACTCCTGTTCCATGACAATAACAACAAACGACATTGCGACGTTTTTCTCGACAAACTGGAATTCTGCCATGACGTATCATTCGAAGACCGACTTGAAATGGATTATCCCACAATCCCTCTCGCGGAACTTCTCCTTGAGAAGATGCAAATCGTCAAGCTCAACGAGAAGGATATCATCGACACGATAATGCTACTAAGAGAGCATCAAATCGGGGATGGCGACAGAGAGACAATCAACGCCACCCGAATAGCCGGACTCTGCGCCGGTGACTGGGGACTCTGGAAAACCGTCACAACAAACCTGCAACGCGTAGAAGAGTTCTCAACAACTATAGGACAGCTCACCAACGAAGACAGAGCAGACATAAGTTCAAAGAGCAAGACCTTGCAGAAACGAATAGAGGACGAACCAAAAACATTCCGTTGGAAACTGAGAGCAGGAATTGGCGAGAAAAGCAAATGGTACCGAGACGTTGAGGAACTCTCGCGTATGTAATCGCGCCATCTTGAGCGGGGTTCTGGACAGCTGATCCTGTAAGCCGAGCGTTACTTGTTGGCTAGATCCAGCACGGTTGTCCCGACTATGTCTGCCACGGCTTTCAGATCGTTCGGATTGATCTTGTCAGCCGTATCTTCCACGGTGTGATAGAATGGGTCATCAGCCTTCCACAACCAACCACATGGAACGCCTGCATCGATAAATCGCCCCTCATCACTCGTACCCAAAGTACACGTCCCGTATTCGACTCTGTAACCGAGCTTTCTGGCTGTTCGATACAGATGCTTGTTGATCCAAGGCGTTGTCCTTATCGACTTGTCGGGCCAATGCCCCTCGGTTATGACTTTGATCTCGCTGCCGACAGCCACCATATCCACGTTTATCAGAGCTTTCACACTCTTGATCTCCTGTTTGTGAGCTTTGCAGTAGTACAATGAACCCAATTGGCCATACACTTCCTCGGCGCCGAAGGAGACAAGCTCGATCGTTCTCTTCGGCCTATGCTTCCCTAGGATTCGTGAAAGTTCCAGAAGAACAGCTGTCCCTGATCCATTATCGTTGGCTCCAGGGGTGTTTGCGCTATCCCTGTGGGCTGTGATCATTATCTTCTCTTTCGCCTTTGCCCTGCCCTTGATTAGTCCTCTCACGTTCCTCGTAGTTCGGTTCTCAACGATGAGATCAGCTTTTAGGCTGAGAACGACGGGGCCTTTCCGAATGAGGTCGAGCAAATGCTCTCCGTCGTCTCTAGTAGTACCGACAAAGGGAATTGGTCTGGGAACTATGTCCTGAAACCTCTTCTCGTTTGCGAAGAAACCCGTTTCGACAGTGCCTGTAAATATGTAGGGATTGCTGTCGACCATCAACACTGCTTCTGCACCATTCTTCGAGGCGATTGAAATCTCATTCCACCAGGTATCTTTGTCCGGTGCTCTTTTGATTACCGCAATCTTTCCTCTGATATCCGCTCCTTCAAAATCCTGTGTAGTTCCGAATCCAACGTATGCCGCGTCTGCCTTCAATCCTCCAGGACATGTAGGAGTGCTGTATAGCATAGCTCTCGATTTGAGAGCTCGTTCTTCGGGAGAGAGGATTCTGAGTTCAGTTGAGTTCTCTATGAACGAAACAGCCTGAAACTCGTCAAATTCCACCTTCAGACCAGACTTCTTGAAGGTTCTTGCTACATAATCGATAGAGCGTTTGTCGCCATAAGTTCCCGCAATCCTAGAACTGACAGACGACAGATATTTCACATCTTGAAATGCTCTTTCAGCCGATGTAGAAATCAATGCTGTTGGCCGCATAACGAGTCAGAGGGAATCCGCGCGTCTGGCCACACTAAAACCTTTGGACTGTGCGTCATTGTTGCATAAGTAAGTCATACGGAATGTCTCCCTTTCAACCGTAATTTCGCACTCGTGATTCTCAGGGCGAAGGCGAAAATACGCCATCGGTCGAACCGTTGACTCAGAGGATACGCTTTGGACGCCAAGCCGATAACTTTCTGCGGTCGATTTCTGTTCGGCTCCAACGCGCTAGGTAAAACTGCTGATTTCCTTCATGAAATCGGAGCTGAAGAAAGAAACGCTGTCTTGATCAACGACGCAAATACCTGGAAGATTGCGGGGGAACGATTCTTGCAAACACTGACCGAGTCGGGATTCAATCAAGTCGTTACGACGATCGTGGAGAAGGGTTCAGTCAAGGCGGAAGTTGACAAGGCACGCGAAAAGATTCGAAGGCTCAAACCGTGCTTAGTATTCGGCATTGGAGGAGGCGTGAATATGGACATCGGGAAGGCTTCAGCTTTCCTTGAAAAATCTCATTGGATAACAGTCCCAACAATATTCTCAACCGATGCCATGACTGGAATTAACGCAACCTTTAGAAGAGAAGAAAGAGGCGTCGACGGAAAATCACATGAAGGCGACTACGATCTAACGGTTGGCCCTCCATATGCATGCATAGTTGATACTGAGATCATAAGAAAATCCCCGTGGCAATTCCAAGCCGCGGGGTACGCGGATTACATTGCCAAGTTGTGCGCGATTGAAGACTGGAAGCTTGCATTCTCGCGTGGAAAGGATGATGACTACAGCGAATACTCAATCATGTTAGCGAGCGCGCAAACAGAGTATCTCATGAAGAACGCTTGTCGAATTAGAAGAATGGAAGACCCAGCGTTCAACTCCTTCTTGCTCGCCATGATGAATGACGGATTCCTAACTCAGATGGGTGGTAGCTCTCGGATATTGTTCGGCAGCGAGCATATCGTGGGCCAAGGATTGATGGAAGAGCAGATGCGAGTTGGGGTTAAGGGTCTGCACGGAGAGCAGGTTGGGATAGGAACCATTTTGATGGCATGCTTGCAAGACCTAGATTGGATGGCGGCGAAGAAGGCGTTGATTGATGTAGGTGCGCCGACGACAGCTGCACATATCGGCCTAGACGATCAAGCAGTCATTAAGACGCTCGTGAGGGGTCGCGAAATCAATGAAGCTTGGATACGTGATCGGCCCGATATCTACACAGTACTCATGGAGAAACCCTTGACCGAAAATTCCGCGAGAGAGATCGCGGTCAAAACAGGCGTAATATAATCATAAGCACATGATCGACTCAATCTCGCACCAACATTATGGATCTGAGGAAGGCCGGTGTCTCAGAAGAAAAGACTAGGTCTAATCGTGAATCCAATCGCCGGCATGGGTGGGCGTGTTGGTCTGAAAGGGACGGACGGTCAGAGTATTCTTGAAACCGCAAAAGGCCTCGGCGCCGTCCCAGTCGCACCAAGCAGGACAATCGAGGCATTGGAGAGGCTTCGTGGAATTAGCGAAAATATCGACCTAATCACCTATCCACATGAGATGGGAGAGGACGAGGCCAGGCAATGCGGGTTCGATCCAACAGTCACAGGATCAATCACCAAGGGCAAAACGACATCGGCGGATACAAAGAAAGCCGCGAAAGAGATGGCTGACATGGAAGTTGATCTTCTGCTCTTCGCAGGCGGCGATGGAACGGCCCGGGACATCCATGAAGTCGTAAGTGAGAGGCTACCTGTTCTCAGCATGCCTGCAGGAGTCAAAATCCAATCCGCCGTATTCGCAGTTAACCCAAGAGCCGCAGGAGATCTCGCGGCTATGCACCTGCAGGAGAGAGGCACCGAAGTTCGCCTGGCGGAGGTTATGGACATTGATGAAGATGCCTTTCGAGAAAACAGAATCTCAGCTAAGCTCTTCGGGTATCTGAAAGTTCCTTACGAACAGACTATGATTCAAGGAGCGAAAGTCGGCAGCCCGATAGACGAGCAGTTGGAAGCAGAAGCAATAGCATCCGACTTGATCGAGAACTGGCAAAACGATTTCCTCTACATTCTCGGACCCGGCTCGACCCTTCGAGTTGTCGCAGAGAAACTTGGTGTAGGGAAGACATTGCTCGGTGTAGATGTTGTCCATGGAACAGGGCTAGTTGCTTCCGATGTGAACGAGAACCAGTTACTGAAATTGATTGAGGGCAAAAAAGCCAAGATTTTGGTTACTATCATCGGTGGGCAAGGCTTCATCTTTGGCAGAGGAAGCCAGCAAATAGGTCGCGAAGTAATCAGAAAAGTCGGAAGACAGAACGTTGTTGTTGTCGCAACTCCGAACAAGCTCGCGGCATTGAGAAGCCGACCTCTACATGTCGACACGGGCGACCGTCAAGTCGACCAGACGATGAGCGGATACATTCAGGTCATAACAGGATACAGAAGAAGAGCAACATATCTCGTCAAAACAGACTAATCACCTGCGCGGCATCATTTTAGCTTGTCAAAATTCTTAGTAGATTTCGAACCGCCAGACATGGACGCAATGCTTTAGAGGTGGCTCACCATGTGCTCGCGCGTTCGAGGATTATTTTTTTGGTAACCGCGATTCACAAACCGAAAATTGCCATAGAACCTCCAGGCCCTAAGGCAGTGAACTCCTCAAGAAAGATGAAACCTACCTTACAGCCTCCGCAGTCAGGTGGTACCCACTAGTAGTCGAGTCTGGATCCGGGTCCATCGTGAAAGACGTTGATGGAAACGAATTCATTGACTTCAACGCGGGACTAGGGGTGATGAGCGTAGGCCACTGTCATCCCCAAGTCGTTCAAGCGATAAAGGACCAGTCTTCGAAACTTCTTCACTATTCTTGGACAGATTTCTACTACAGACCCATCGTAGACTTGGTAGAACAGCTGACGAAAATCACCCCTGGCTGCTTTGCGAAGAAGGTCTTCTTCGCCAACAGCGGCGCTGAAGCAGTTGAAGCAGCCATGAAGATTACCAGATGGCACGCGCGGAAGCCTCTATTCATCGCCTACACGGGCTCCTTCCATGGCAGAACCCTTGGAGCCGTGAGCTTAACCGCCAGCAAACCAGTTCAAAGGAGGCATTTCTTCCCGCTGGTGTCTGAGGTAACCCATGTCCCATATCCGTACTGCTACCGTTGCCCATTCGCGCTCAAGTATCCAGAATGCAACATGTGGTGCGTAGACTTCATTGAGGAGGAAGTTCTGAAGAAGTATCATCCGCCCGAAGATACAGCGGCAATGTTTGTCGAAGCCGTTCAAGGCGAAGGTGGATACGTCGTTCCACCAGATGACTACTTCCCGCGACTAAAGAAAATCCTTGACAAACAAAACATTCTGATGGTTGATGATGAGATTCAATCAGGTATGGGACGAACAGGAAAATGGTTCGCTTTAGAACACTGGGGTGTCATCCCGGACATGGTGACCATTGCAAAAGCGCTAGCCTCAGGGATACCAATAGGGGCGGTTGTAGCTAAGGAAGAACTCATGGACCTAGAGGGTGGTTCACACGCGAACACCTTCGGAGGAAACCCCGTGGCATGCGCAGCAGCGTTGCAAGTAATCGATGTCATAACGCAAGAACGCTTAATGGAAAACGCGACTCGCCAAGGAACGTACCTGATGAAACGCCTCAGAGAATTCCAGCAGAAGTATCCAATCATCGGGGACGTACGAGGAAAGGGACTAATGGTTGGCGCGGAGATAGTCAAGAACCCAAAGACAAAGGAACCGGCCCCCAAGGAAGTCGAAAGCATGATGAACTGGTGCTTCAAACACGGCCTTGCGATCATAACCGCAGGAAAGTCCGCGATGCGATTTGCCCCAGCCCTGACAATCACCCAAGAACTAATCGACGCGGGACTCGATGTCTTCGAAGGCTCAGTAAAACAAGTGGCGAAGCAACTAGGGTAGGCTTGCAATACTAGCCGTTCCCGAATTTCCTTCTTTCAAACTCCTCTTCATTTCACCCGCTCAGTCTGGACTCTCTGCGGTAGTCTGGAAACCAGTGGTATCGTTTTTAGGCCGAGTCATCTTGTGGAATATCAGATTGGTGAAGATTTCTGACCGTTCATCAGTACATACCGAATAGCAGTCCCGAAATCAAGAGAAAAATGCTCGACGAAATAGGCGTAAAGACCGCCGAAGATCTCTTCGCAGACATTCCCGAAAAAATCAGGTTCAAAGGCAAGCTCAGCCTACCATCTCCGAAATCCGAGTATGAAGTGAAGAAGCATATTGAGAGTCTCTTATCAAGAAACAAGACGTCTGATGAGCTGATCTCTTTCCTAGGTGCGGGGTGTTGGCCTCACTTCGTTCCAGCGGTCTGTGATGAGATCAATTGTCGCTCAGAGTTCCTAACCGCATACGCGGGCGACGTGTACACGGATCTCGGGAGGTACCAATCGTTCTTTGAATTCCAGAGCATGATCGGCGAACTCGTCGCGATGGATGTTGTGAGCTTTCCCTGGTACGATTGGGGGACCGTTGCGGCGGATGCCGTTCGCATGGCTCTAATGATTACAGGTCGACGCGAGGTCCTCGTCCCAAGAACAATCGGCCCCGAAAGGCTCTCTATCTTGCGGACCTATTGTGAGGGTCAAGGAGGGATCAAACTCATTGACTATCACCCTGAGAGCGGGCAACTTAACCTTGAGGATCTAAGAGCCAAGATCTCGTCGAACACCGCCGCGGTCTACATCGAAAACCCGACGTATCTCGGCTTCATCGAAACTGCAGGAGATGAGGTATCTCAGATTGCGCACAAGGATGGTGCTCTCTTTATCGTCGGCGTTGAACCCCTTTCCTTAGGGATCTTGACGCCTCCCGGAGACTACGGCGCCGACATAGTCTGCGGCGAAGGCCAACCTCTCGGGATGCATTTGTCCTACGGAGGAGCGACCTTAGGATTTCTCGCATGCAAAGATGAGAAGGCGTTTCTTTCCGCTGTTCCTCACAGGCTCGTTACGATTGCGAAGACTCAGAGGGAAGGCGAGTGGGGATTCACATATGTTCTACCTGAACGAACAATGTTCGCAGCACGCGACAAGGCCAAGTCGTTCACTGGAACCGCGACGGCCCTATGGGCAATAACTGCAGCAGTCTACATGTCGCTCTTAGGGCCACAAGGTATCAAGGAACTCGCTCAATCAATCATCGAGAAATCCCAGTATGCAATGAAGAGAATCTCCGAGATCAAAGGCCTCAACGTTCCGATATTCGATTCACCTCACTTCGAGGAATTCACCGCGAACTTTGACGGCACTCGCAAAACCGTCCAGGAAATCAACAAGAACCTACTCGATTCAAGGATTATTGGTGGAAAGGACCTTTCGCGCGAATTTCCAGAACTAGGAAAGGCAGCTCTGTTCTGTGTGACCGAGATCCATACCAAGCCTGACATCGACAGACTCACGAACGCACTTCAGGAGGCCGTACGATGACCGAAGGGACGATGACAGGGTTCCATTCAGTCACTTGGAGAGAGCCAATCATTTACCAATTGGGCGGAGAGGGAAGACGCGGCTCTCGAGTTCCACCAGTTGAAGAAGAGATCAAAGCATCAGTTGGAGACATACTATCGCGGATCCCTGAGAAGATGCGCAGACGAAACCCTCCCAAGCTTCCGGAGCTCTCCGAACCCGAAGTCGTGAGGCATTTCATCCGGTTATCCCAAGAGACCTACGGAGTCGATTCAGGGATACACATCCATGGAACCTGCACGATGAAATACAGTCCCAAGATGAACGACGCGTTTGCTCGCTCACCAAAGGTAGCAAGCACACATCCGCTCCAAGACGTTGAAACAGTTCAAGGCACTTTGGCGATAATGTACCAACTTCAAAGATGGTTATGCGAGCTTTCTGGAATGGCTGAATTCTCTCTACAACCCCGCGGAGGTAGCCACGCCGTATTCACCAATGCTCGGATAATCAGCGCATATCACAAGCTCAACGGTGAATTGGAACAGAGAAATGAGATCATAACCACCGTTCTCTCGCATCCTTGCAACGGCGGGTCGCCAGCAGCGGCCGGATTCAAAGTCATCACACTATACCCAGACGAAGAGACTGGCTATCCAGACATCGAAGCGCTAAAGGCCGCGGTGTCAAAGCGTACGGCAGGTCTGATGATGACGGATCCATATGACACGGGGGTCTTTGACAGCAATATCGAGGTGTACATCAAGATCATTCACGAGGCAGGCGGGCTTGTCGCCATTGATCAGGCAAATGCCAACTCGATTCTGGCAAGGCTGAGAATTGGTGATGTAGGTGCGGACTTATGCCACTTCAACCTGCACAAATCATTCTCAACCCCTCACGCCTCAGCGGGCCCCGGAAGCGCGGCCATAGGCGTCAAACAGGAACTGGCAAAATTCCTGCCGATTCCGATAGTGAAATTTGACGGAGAGAAGTACTATCTGGACTACGATATACCGCACTCGATCGGGAAAGTCGGCGAATTTTACGGTGTTATACCGAACGTTGTGAGAGCTTACGCGTGGATCATGATGATGGGCGCTGAGGGACTGCGAGAGGCTTCAGAAGTTGCGGTCATCAACAATAACTATCTCATCAGGAAGCTCTTGGAAGTTCGCGGGGTAACCTTGCCGTGGTACAAGGCTCACCCATTCAGACTCCAAGAAGCCAGATTCAGTCTACAGAAGATGAAGGAAGAGACCGGAGTAGGGATAGCAGACGTAAACCATAGGATTGTGGATTACGGGTTCCAGGACATGGAGACAAGTCATGAGCCCTGGATCATCCCAGAGCCACTGACACCCGAACCCCCGGAAACAGTCACAAAAGAGGATCTCGACAGCATTGCTCATGTCATGCATGAGATCTCACGCGAAGCATACAGCGACCCAGAAATCGTCAAAACAGCTCCACACAATGCCGCCATATCAAGAATCGACAACTCCCCCTCTTCGGATCCAACGAAATGGGCGATGACTTGGAGAGCCTACCTGAAGAAGAACAGGAGTGAGAGACAGTGACAAAACTCACTGATAGAGTCGCGATAGTAACAGGCGCCCAACGAGGAATAGGCGCTGGAATCGCAAAAATCCTCGCCGAGTATGGTGCGCAAGTCATTCTCACTGACGTATCAAACGCCGTCACGAGAATAGCAGAAGAGCTCTCGAGAGCGGACCTCCGTGCCACAGCTTTCAAAATGGATGTGACCGACTCAAATGAAGTGAACAAGGTCGTTGATCAGGTCTTGAGTCAGTTTGGTCGAATCGACATCCTCGTCAACAATGCGGGGATCTACCCTCGATGCGAGCTGGTCAACATGACGGACGAATTTCTACGAAAGATGTTCGATGTCAATGTCTTCGGCATGTTCAGGTGTACTAGGGCTGCACTCCCTGCGATGATGAAGCAGAGGTACGGAAAGATAGTGAACGTATCCTCTGTCACCGGTCCAATGGTTGCGGATCCAATTGGAGGGCAGACATCCTACGCCGCGACAAAGGCGGCGGTCCAGGGGTTCACCACTGCACTAGCCTTGGAAGTTGCGCAATATGGCATCAACGTGAATGCCATCTGCCCCGGCCACATCGACACCCCAGGAGGAAGAGAGCAAACTACAGAAACCGTCTTTCCAGACAAGAGCCTGGAAGAGCTTGGAGGCACCGTTCCAGTCGGCCGCCTTGGCACGCCTGAAGAAGTCGGAGCGCTAGTCGCATTCTTGGTCTCCGATGAATCCCGCTACATGACGGGCACACACATAGTCATCGACGGGGGAAATATCATACAGGAAACCTACCGAGGACCCTACTCACGAAAGTAGGCCCGGCCATTCAGTGGGAGTCACGCGCAGCGCTTTCCTTCCTACATGGACACAAGCCAATCGGCATCGATAATGCCAAGGTGAGAGCAGACCGGACCGCGGCTGATCATGTGCCGAAGAAATACTGGCCGAAGTATTATGTAAAGAACTGGAGAATCAACAATCTCTACAAGAAGGACCTAGGGCGCGATTGGCGTTTGACCTACACGCTGGTCTTCGACGGTGCTGGCGTGGGCGTCTATGTGCTGGAAATCCTGAGTCACAAGGAATATGACCGAAGGTTCGGCTACAGGACCACTTAGCGAAGTGGTCGGCTTTCTTTGAGCAGTCTCTTCAACTTCGCATTGTCGGGGAACACCCATACGATGTGTCGCTCGTCGTTGAAGATAATTTTGTTGCTGCTTTCGAGATATTCAAGGATCCGGTTGAATGTCTGGTATTGGACCTTCTTCGGAAGGCTTGTCCATAACGCCTTCTTGGTTGGATAATCCTCGTTCTGCTTGATGGCCTTCTCGACCATCAGGATAGTTGCCAATGTCGGCTCGTGTAGCGGCCTCTCCACAATCAGCCCCCCTATCGTCAATTACTACCATTTCACCCAGTTATATAACTATGTATAATCGCGCTTCTAGCTTCCTCCAACAAAATCGAAACCTAGCGCCAACGGTGGTACGAGCGTTTGCAGTGTGGCATTTCGTTAGGTGGTTCTCGATCAGCATCCCTAGGGGTCCCCGTCCTAGTATTTGGCAAGGTTCGCCACCCTGTCAAGCGACAGCGGGATTAGGGTGCGGTCGAGTAGTATCTCGAAGCATTCATCGCAGTTGGGACAGCGATAGAACGGGAAACTCTCTTCACCAAGCAACATTGAGTTACAATTCGGACACAGCATACAAAGCACCACGTTCTTGACATCGAGAGTGCAATCAGTTAAACCGTGGAATGGAAACCCGTCCTAGCTCAGAGCTCTATGAAACTAGTGAGCAGATCATAGTGAGCCAGGACGAAGTATTCCTGCATGCGCCATTGGACTTAAGGGAGGTGTTTTGAAATGTCAAGTTT
>Ga0315280_10007348_pt1 | contig 14836 bp, 11 predicted proteins | sample YL17G06_40_MG_FD_203697 | JGI IMG/M metagenome (GOLD analysis project Ga0315280, IMG submission 203697) | Sediment microbial communities from Yellowstone Lake, YNP, Wyoming, USA - YL17G06_40 | ecosystem: Environmental > Aquatic > Freshwater > Lake > Sediment | place: USA: Wyoming | collected...
TCCATGATCAGGATCTCCGGCCTGGTGGCCAGCCACTTGGCCAGGACGACCTTCTGCTGATTGCCGCCCGACAGGCTGCCGACGGCCTGTTCCCAACTTCCCGCCTTGATCTCCAGACGCTGCCCGTATTCCTGGGTCACGGCCCTCTCCCGCCCCAGGTTGAGGAAAAATAAGTCGCCGAGCTTGTCCACGATGGGCAGGGTGGAGTTCTCCCGGATGTTCATGGCCAGAATCGTGCCCTGGCGCTGGCGGTCTTCCGGCACGTAAGCGATTCCGCGCGCGATGGCCCCGCCCGGGCTGGCGATCCGGACCTCCCGGCCCTTGATGAGGATCCTCCCGCCCGTGCCGGCCTCGATGCCGAAGAGGGCCTGCATCACCTCCGAGCGCCCGGAGCCGATCAGCCCGAAGAAGCCGAGGATCTCCCCCCGGCGCAGCTCGAAGGAGACGTCCTTGAAGATCCCCGTCCTGGAAAGCCCCTCGACCTTCAGCACGGGAGCCCCGATCGCCACCTCCAGCTTGGGGAACATCTGCTCCAGGCTGCGGCCGACCATCATCTGGACGATATCGTCCAGCTTCGTTTCGCCGACCCTGCCCTCGCCGATATGCCTCCCGTCCCGAAGCACGGTGAAGCAATCGGCGATCTGGTAGATCTCTTCGAACTTGTGGGAGATGAACACGATCGCCCGCCCCTCGGCCTTCAGCTGGCGGATGATCTTATATAGGTCCTCCACTTCCCTCAGGGAGAGCGCCGAGGTGGGCTCGTCCATGATGACGATCCGGGCGTCCAGGGACAGGGCCTTGGCGATCTCCACCATGTGCCGCTGGGCCACGCTCAGGTCCTTGACCCTGGTCTGAGGGTTCAGGTCGAGCTCCAGCTTGTCGAGCAGGGCCCGGGTTTTGAGCTTCATCCCTTTCCAGTCCAGCAACCGGCTGCGCGGATGGGCCAGCTGATGGCCCATGAAGATGTTCTCCGTAACGGAAAGCTCGGGGAACATCGTCGTCTCCTGATGGATGGCGGCTATGCCCGCCGCCTGGGAGGCGGTGGGGGAATGGAACTCAGCCTTGCGGCCCTTCAGCAGGATGGATCCGGAGCTGGGAGGGTAGATTCCGGTGATGATCTTGACCAGGGTCGATTTCCCGGCTCCGTTCTCGCCGATCAGGGCCTGCACTTCGTCGGCGCGGATGCTGAAATCGACCTCCTCGAGGGCTCTTATTCCGGGAAAATCCTTGCTGATCTTCCGGCATTCCAGGATGCATTCCGGCATGGCCGCCCCTTTACAGGCGCGCGAAGCGGGCAGGCCCTGCTTCGCGCGCTTTGGTGTCTCCTGTGTCTTTCCTAAGGCTCAATAGATGGCGGCGAACTTGTCTATGTTGCTCTTTTCGAATACGTAGGGCTCGCTCATGACGGCCACTTTCCCCTGGCCGATGGTGATGTTGCCCATCCGGCCCACCTTCATGGCTTCGCCCTGATCGCCCTTGAACTCGCCGCGCACCAGCTTATAGGCGATGTAGGTGGCGGAATAGCCGAGGTCGATCGGGTTCCAGAGTGACATCTTGCGGCAGGTGCCGTTCTTGATGTACTGCTTCATCTCGGAGGGGAGGCCGAGGCCGGTGAGCTCGATCTTGCCCGCCTTGCCCGCATCCTCCAGGGCCTTTCCCGAGGCCGCGATGCCTACCGTGGTGGGGGCGATGATCCCCCTCAGGTTGGGATAGGACTTGAACAGGCCCATGGCCTCGCGGTAGCTCTTGTCCGAAAGGTCGTCCCCGTAGACGGTCGCCACGAGCTTCATGTCCTTGTAGTCCGGCTTCTCCAGCTCTTTCTTCATCCAGGAGATCCAGGCGTTCTGGTTGGTGGCCTGGGAGGAAGCGCTCAGGATGGCCATCTCCCCCTTGAAGCCGATCAGCTCGGCCAGCATGCGCACCTGGCTCCTGCCGATAAACTCATCACCTGAGGGCGCCAGGTGAAGGATCCGCCCGGCCTCCGCCACTCCGGAATCGAAGGAGATCACCTTGATGCCGGCCTTCATGGCCTTCTTGGCGATAGGCACCAGGGCATCGACGTCGTTGGCCGAAATGGCGATAGCGCTCACCTTCTGGGCGATCAGGGAGTCGATGATCTCGATCTGCCCCTCGGCGGTGGGCGTGCTGGGGCCCTGGTAGATCAGCTCCACCCCTCCCATCTCCTGGGCGGCCTCCAGGCCGCCGTCGCGGCAGGCTTCGAAGAAGGAGTTGCCCAGGTTCTTGACCACCATGGCAATCCTAACCTTTTCTTTCGTGCCTTCCTTCTGGCCGGCCGAAAACAGCAATCCGGCTGCCATGAAGGCGATGAGCAAACCTAAGAAGAGGATTTTGACTCTTTTCATAAAGATCCTCCTTTAATAAAGATCCTTCACTTTAAGGATAGAACGGCCTTCGCCCCAGCGGAATGCCCTAAACCTACGATTCAGGGGCTGTTTTCTACACTGCTTCTCTGAAACTGCGCCGGAGTGCAGCCGAACCGCAGCTTGAAGAGCCTGCTGAAATGGCGGGCGCTGGAATAGCCTACCTGGCCGGCGACCTGCCCCACCTGTCGGCCGGGGTCCAGGAGCAGCTCCCTGGCCCTGGAGAGGCGGACCCGAGTCAGATACTTCAAAAAAGTGGTTCCCTTTTTCCTGTGGAACAGGGCGCTCAGATAGTTGGGCGTGATGCCGAGATGGCAGGCGATCCGGGCGATGCCTATATCGTGCATATAGTTGCGGTCGATATAGGCGGCCACCTGCCCGACCAGGGCGCCGGGCCCTCCACCGGGGGCCGCAGCCAGCTGGCGCCGGCCACGGTCTTTCAGCTCCCCCAGCCAGCCGCGGTTGTCGGTAGCGGCGGCAGGGGCGAAACCCAGGGAGGCCTTCAGGAAGAGCAGCAGGTTTTTCACTTCCCAGTCCTCTGCGCAGAACCGCGCTTCGAGCAGAGCTCCCTCCAGCTCTTCGCCGCGCTGGAGGAAATCCAGGCACCTGCCCTCCCGGCAGGCCTCGGCTAGCCCGACCAGGATGCGCCCGAGCCGGACAAGCTCCTCCCGCTTTTGCCCCTGCCGCAGCTGCTCGAGGGCCAGCTTGCCTCCAATGCCCAGGACGGCTCGCAGCGGCGCCCATTCGCTCAAGCTGCGCAGCTGTTCACGCAGGGCGGTGAAGGTGGAAGATTCCTCGCCACACAGAAAGGTGATGCAGACCTCTCCCGGACCGGCCGCCTTGCGGAACAGGCTGCGGATCGCCTCTCTGGCTTCCCCCTCCCCTTCCCCGCGCAGCCAGGCACCTATCAACGCCAGGACCCCATCCGGCAGGGTGCAGAGGGCGATACGCGCCGTCCTGCCCACTACCTCCTCCATCTTTTCGCGCAGCCTGTGGCAAAAGCGCAGCTGATATTCTAGAAGGAGCTTTGGCGCGATCGGACTGTCGAAGAGGATCAGGGCGGCCAGGAAACGGGAGGCGGAGATGAACTCCATCCTCTCCTGGTTCAAGGCCAGGGTCTGGTCAAACAGGGCGCCCAGGCGGCGTTCGAACTCTTCGTTCAAGCGAAGATAATCCCGCCTTACCTCCTGCATGATCCTGGCGATCGTTTGGGACAGCTCCTGGGGTCGCACCGGTTTCAAGAGATATTCAGCAGCTCCGAGCTCGAGCGCCTGTTTGGCGTATTCGAAGCTGGAGTAGCCGGTCAGGATGACCCAGCGGGTCTGGGGTGAAAGGTCCCTGGCCCTGAGGATCCCCTCCAGGCCGCTCAGCTTGGGCATTTTTATATCCACGAAGGCAATGTCGGGGTTGATCCGCCGCGCCAGCTCGACCATCTCCTCGCCGTCGCAGGCCAGGTGGATAGCTGCGGCGGGGATTCTGATCTCCTCCAGCATGCTCTTCAGGCTGAAGCGCGCCAGTTTTTCGTCGTCGGCGATGAGGATCTTCATGATCTTAACTGCTCTGCGGCGATTTCGATCCTCACCCTGGTCCCGGCTCCCGGCTTGCTGCGGATGCTCAAGGAGGCCTGGGGAAAGGCCATCAGCAGCCGCTGCCGCACGTTGGACAGCCCGATGCGCATTCCGTCCCGCCCGGCCCGGGGATCGAAGCCAATGCCGTTATCGCCGACAAAGAGCACCAGGGCTCGAGAGCCGTTTCTGCGGCGCCTGCGGGCGGAAACGACCAGCTTCCCCGCGGAGCCCAAAGGCTCGAGGCCGTGGATGATGGAGTTTTCCACCAGCGGTTGGAGCAGCAGCTTGGGGATGCGGCAGCCGGCCGCATCCTCTGTACAGCTGATGCGCACGGCCAGGCGTTCCTGGAAGCGCAGCTTCTGCAGCGCGCAGTACTTGTCCAGGAACTGGAGCTCTTCGGCGACGGTGGTCCATTCCCCCTGCTCCAGGGTGTAGCGCAGCATGTCCTTCAGGCAGAAGATGGCGTTCTCCAGGTTCCGCCTGTCGCCCAGGCGGTTCAGGCCGATCAGCCCGTTCAGCACATTGTAGAGGAAGTGGGGCTGGATCTGCGACTGGAGGGCCCGGTACTCCGCCTGTCTTTTTTCCAGCAGCTCCCCATACTTGAAATAATTGTCGATGATCAGGGCCGCGTAATCAGCGAAGGTGCAGAAGTTGGTGTAGTCCAGATCGGTGAGGCGGCCGCGCGGGTCGACCGTCACCAGGCAGAGCACCCCGAGCGTCCGCTTGGATACCGTCAAGGGAATGGCCATCAACGAGCTTACCCTTTGATCCTCGCCCGCCTGGCGAAGGAACCAAGGGCGGCCCTTTTCATAGACCTCGTACAGCGGGCTGCCGGGACCGGTCGCGGTATCGAGGGGGAAAGCGCCCGCCGCCTGCTGGACAGAGAGCCTGCCCAGCGCATACTCGCCGCATAAACCGCCGTCGCCTCCCATGAGCACGGCGGCCCCGTCGACATTGGCGTCGTTGACGGCCGCCTCTACTATGAGCCGCAGTATCCTGTCGAAGTTCGGCTGATCCGTGATGGAGTCGCCAACGTCCCGCATCAGGTTCAGGACCGAATCCACGTTCCGCTTCAGGTCCTTGATGAAGAGATTGAAGTTGCGGGAAAGCAGGCCGAACTCATCCCGGGTGGGAATGTCCAGTTGGGCGGTGAAATCCCCCCGGGATATCCTGTGAACCGCTTCCTCCACCACCTGGATGCGCCGGGAGATCCGGCCGGCGAACGTCAGGGAGAGCACCGCCGCAAAAAGCCCGATGAGGAGGGTCAGTACCCAGAACAGAACCAGGATCTGGCGGTTGATGACCGCGCCTTCTTCCTGCAAGGAGCTGATGAAGTGGCTCAAAAAGCTTTCGAAGCTGTTGCTCAGGTAGTAGGAAGTGTCGCGGACTTGATCGAAGAAGGCGGGGATCGCCGCTTCCTGGTTCATTTGCAGCTGCTTGTAGATGCTCTCCTCCCCCAACACGCCGGTTTTGACCAGCTCGTCCAGGCTTTGCTCCAGGGAGGCGATCCTTTCCAGGGCTTTCACGTTCATGATCTTAGCCACCTCGTAGGCGTCCCTGACCTCTTCGTCCCGCAGCAGGCTCTTCACCCGGGGAGAATCCATGAAGTCGTGGAAGGCGCTCTGAAAGTCGGTCACCGCTGTCTTGAAGGTGCGCAGGGTGGTGTTGAAGCGGGGGGTGTGGATGATATCCTTCAGCAGCCGGTAGGTCTGGGGGGTGAAGATGTCGAACATCAGGTCCTTCATCAGGCTGTGCAGGCTGCGCGCCCTGCCGATCAGCTCGGCCCCTCCCTCGATCGTGTTCCTGAGCCTGGCGGTCTCGTTCATCGTCCAGACCGAGAGGCTGGAGATGACGATGACGCTCAGGAACACGACTCCCGTAATGGAGAACATCTTCGTGCGGATCTTCATCTATCTATAATTATAGAGCGATAAGAAGGTAACGCAAGCAGGGAGCATCAGCCGCCGCTCACTCTAAACGGTCGATCCTCGAACTCGAGGAACGGCGGGGCCTTCCAGGTCACTTCTCCGTTTCGGTCATGCCCGCTATGAACTGCTTCTGCATGACGATCACGATGATGACCGACGGAAGCATGGCGATGAGCGTGGTGGCCATGATGATCTGCCACTCGGCCTGGGAGTCTGCGACCGCGAGCATGCGGTTGATGCCGATGAGGAGGGTGTAGTACTTCTCCTTCGTCGTGATGAGCAGCGGCCAGAGGTACTGGTTCCAGCCGTAGATGAACTGGATGACGAACATGGCGGCGATGGGGGTCCGGGTCATGGGCAAGAGGATTCGGGCGAAGAACTGCAAGGGCGTGGCCCCGTCGATCTGGGAGGCCTCCGCCATCTCCCGCGGTACGGACTTGAAGAACTGCCGGAAGAGGAAGACCGCCGTGGCTGAGACGGTCATGGGCAGGATAAGCCCCCAGTAGGTATTGAGCATACCGAGATCCGAAATGACCTTGTAGGTCGGCATGATGCGCACCTCTACCGGCAGCATGAGGGTTACGAAGATGGCCCAGAAGCAGAACTTGCGCAAAGGAAAATCGAAGAAGACGATGGCGAAGGTGGCGAGAAGGGAGACGGCGATCTTGCCCACAGCGATGCCGAGGGCCATGATAAGCGAGTTCTTCATCATGGTGAGGGCCGATGCTCCGAGATTCTTGGACCCCTCGAGGAGGGCGCGGCCGTAGTTCTCGATGAAGTGCGAGCCGGGCAGAACCGACATGGGCGCGGCCAGGATGTCGGGGAGGGTCTGCGTCGAGGCGGCGAAAACGAGCCAGATGGGAAAAACGATGACGAGTAGCGCGAAGACGAGATAGAGGTGGGGCAGGGCCTGCTTGACGGTGGAGCGTTCAGCCATTTCGCATCCTCCTCAGTAGGTGACTTTCCGCTCGATGAAGCGGAACTGCAAGACCGTGAGCCCGATGACGAGAACCATGAGCACAACAGACTGGGCCGCCGAAGAGCCGAGGTCCAGGTTGATCACGCCGTCCTTGTAGACCTTGTAGACGAGGATGCTCGTGGCCTGCCCCGGCCCTCCCCAGGTCACCTGGTGGATGATGGGGAAGGTCTCGAAGAAGGCGTATACGAGGTTCATAACCAGGAGGTAGAAGCTTGTCGGCGAGAGCAGGGGGAAGACGATCGACCAGAACCGCCTGGACGGACCTGCCCCGTCGATGGACGCGGCCTCCACCAGGGTAACGGGCACGTTCTGCAAGCCGGCGAGGAAAAAGACGAAGTTGTACGATATCTGCTTCCACGAGGCCGCCAGGGTGACGAGGAGGAAGGCCTGGTTGGCCTTGAGCAGGTGGTTCCACTCCACGCCGAAGTTGTGCTTGAGGAAGTAGGCGACGATCCCCACCGTCGGATTGAACATGAACAGCCAGAGGATGCCGGCGACGAAGGTGGCCACGGCGTACGGCCAGGTGAGCATGGTCTTGTAGAAGGTCGTCCCCTTGATCTTCTTGTTCGTCTGCACGGCCAGGAAAAGGGCGATCGTCAGGGCCGTGAAGGCGACGAAACCCGCGAAGAGGAAGGACCTGACGAGGGAGTCGAGGTAGGCCGGGTCTCCGAAGAGCTTGCCGTAGTTCTCGAGGCCCACGAAGATCATCGACAGCCCGAAGGGGTCCTGGATGAAGAGGGACTGCCAGATGGCCTGCGCCGCTGGCCAGAAGAAGAAGATGAAGACGATGACCATCTGCGGCATGACCAGCAGATAGGACAGCCCTTTGCTGGAGAATTCGTACTGTTTCGTCATCGGCGGCTTCCTGACGTTGGAGTGGAGTCGAAAACGGGTTGTCCCGGCTCGAGCCGGGACAGCCCTAATCATGCTCGCTGTTGCGGCTACTTGTTCGCGCGCTCGAACTCGCGCAGCTTCTCGTTGCCGAGGCGCACCATGTTGTCGAGCCCTTCCTTCACGCTGACCTTGTCATCGAGGATAGACTCCCACTGCTCGTCCACGATGGTGCGGATCTGGGGCATGAAGCCGAAGCGCAGGCCCAGCGTGTTCTCGGTGGGCGGCTTGTTGAGCAGCTGCTGGATGGCGACCTCAGGGCCGGGGTTGTCCTTGTAGTAGCCCTGGGACTTGGTGAGCTCGTAAGCAGCCTTGGTGATGGGCAGGTAGCCCGTCTGCTGGTGCCAGAAGGCCTGGGTCTCGGGCAGGGAGAGAAAGCTGAAGAACTTGGCAACGACCTTGTACTCGGCCGGCGACTTTCTACCCATGACCCAAAGGCTCGCACCGCCGATGATGGAGTTCTGGGGCGCACCCTTCACCTCGGGGTAGTAGGGAAGCTGGGCCACGCCGAAGTCGAACTTGCAGGTGGCCTTCATGGCGCCATAACCGCCGATGGACTCGAAGTGCATGGGAACCTGGCCTGAGGTGAAAAGGGAATTGGCCTTGTTCTCACGGCCGCCGTAAACGAACACCTTCTCCTTGCTCAGGTTGTAGATGTTCGTGAAGTGCTTGAGCTGGAGGGGGCTGTTGAAGACCAGCTTGGTGTCCAGGCCGTTGAAGCCGTTGGCCTTGGTCCCCAAGGGAGCGTTGTGCCAGGCGGAGAAGTTTTCGAGCTGGATCCAGGAGATCCAGTTGGTCGTGAAGCCGTACTCGTAGCCGGCGGCCTTGAGCTTCTTCGCAACCTCGAAGGTCTCGGGCCAGGTTTTAGGCGGCTTCTCGGGGTCGAGGCCGGCCTTGCGGAAGGCGTCCTTGCTGTAGTAGTAGACGGCCGTGGAGGAGTTGAAGGGCATGGAGAGCATCTCGCCCTTGGCGGTGGAGTAGTAACCGGTGATCGTGGGGATGTAGGCCTTGGGGTCGAACTTCTCCTTGTTCTCGGCCATTAGCTTGTAGACCGGCTTGATGGCGCCCTTGGCCGCCATCATGGTCGCCGTGCCCACCTCGTAGACCTGGAGTATGGCGGGGGGGGAGCCGGCGCGGAAGGCCGCGATACCCGCGTTCATGGTATCGGGGTAGGAGCCCTTAAAGACGGGCGTGACCTTGTAGTCGCTCTGGCTCGCGTTGAAATTCTCGCAGATCTTGGCAGTGATCTCGCCGTTCTTGCCGCCCATGGCGTGCCAGAACTCGATGGTGACCGGCTCGGCGAAAGCCGAACCCGCGATGATCGCAAGGGCGATGAAAGCCATTGCAATTTTTTTCATGTGCCTGCCTCCTTGATATGATGGGGAAGACAACGCCGAAGGCGCTTACTTTCCTCGAACTCCAGTATAGACCCACTCACGGCATCGCGCAATCACAAAACCGATAGCGGCATCAAGTGGCCCGCACTTCCTGAAAAACCGACACGACCGATCCAGAAGCTCGCTTACTGACGATACCTCTTCCATGCTTAAAACTACCACGACCGGCCAATGCGTCTGGGCGGCTTGAACTTCCGCCCGCAAAAGGTATATAAAAGCCCATTATGCCTATAAGGACCTACGAAGAAATCAACGCCCGGATCGAGAGCAAGAAGGCGGTGGTGCTTACCGCCGAGGAGGTCATCGAGTACGTGGACAGGAAGGGCCTGGAGCAGGCCGCACGGGAGGTGGACGTGGTCACCACCGCCACCTTCGGGCCCATGTGCTCCTCCGGCTGCTTCCTGAACTTCGGGCACAGCAAGCCCCGCATCCGCATGACCGAGGCCTGGATCGACGACGTGGAGGTTTACTGCGGCATCGCCGCCGTGGACGTGTACCTGGGGGCCACCCAGCTGCGCCAAAACGACCCCGCCAACCTGGATTACCCCGGCGAGTTCCGCTACGGCGGCGGCCACGTGATCGAGAAGCTGGTGGCCGGGGAGAGGCTCCAGCTCTTCGCCCTGTCCTACGGCACCGACGAGTACCCCCGCCGGGAGATCCGCACCTACTTCACCATCAAGGACCTGAACCAGGCCATCATGGTCAACCCCCGCAACTGCTACCAGAACTACAACGTGGCCGTCAACGGCTCGGAGCGGCCCCTGTACACCTACCTCGGGCTGCTGAAGCCCAACATGCAGAACCTCACCTACTGCTCGGCGGGCCAGCTGTCCCCCCTGCTGAACGATCCCCTGTACGAGACCATCGGCATCGGCACCAGCGTCTGGCTGGCCGGGGCCCGCGGTCACGTGTACGCAGAAGGCACCCAGCATGCCCCCACCTGCGCCCGCGGGCCCAGGGACGTGCCTATCGAGGGCGCCGGAACCCTGGCCCTGACCGGCAACATGAAGGATATGAAGCCCAAGTTCATCCGCGGCGTGAGCCTGATCGGCTACGGGGTTTCCCTGGCCCTGGGCGTCGGCATCCCCATCCCCATCCTCAACCAGGAGATACTCAGGCGCACCACGGTGCGGGACCGCGACATCCTGGCCCCGGTGGTGGACTACTCCAGCGACTACCCCAACCGCACCGGCAAGATCCTTTGCCGCCTGAGCTACGCGGACCTGAGGCGGGGGGAGGTGACCGTGCTGGGCCGCAAAGTGGAGGTGGGCTCTCTCTCCTCCTACGAGATGGCCCTGGAGGCGGCCAGCCTGCTGCGCGACGAGATTCGGCGGGGGGAGTTCCTGCTCTCCCGGCCCTCGAGCCCCTTGCCGCGCAGCCAGAGCCTGAAACCCCTGGAGATCAGGGATAGGAAGCGGAAATGACCAAAAAAGTGCTTTTCTATTTCCCAAAGAGCGAGACCGAGAAACCGATCGTCTACCACCTGGTGAAGGACTACAACCTGATCATCAACATCTTCCGCGCCAAGGTGACCCCCGAAGAGTACGGCTACCTGGTGCTCGATGTCACCGGCACCGAGCAGGACATCCAGCGGGGGCTGGACTTTGTCAAGACCTTCAATGTGGACGTCAGCGAGTCCACCATCGGCGTGACCTGGAATGCGGAAAAGTGCACCCACTGCGGGAACTGTCTCCCCCATTGCCCCACCCGCGCCCTGACCATCGCCGACCCCGGCACCCGCCGGATCGAGTTCAAGAGCAGCCTCTGCGTGGAGTGCCTGAGCTGCCTGGAGAACTGTCCCTTCGGCGCCTGCTCCTCCCTCTTCTAGGCCGCGGCGGAGTCCACACCGTGCGGCGCTACCGGACCTTCGTCTGGAAGGAAGCCAGCCTGCGGATCTCCTGCCCCCGCTTTGAGGCGGTCGTGGAGGAAGTAAAGCGGCAGCGCGCGCAGCTTGAAGCATACCTCGCCCGCCAGCCAGAGTTTCTGACCGCCCTGGTCCCCATCATCCTCCTGCCGGAAGCCCCCCCGATCGCCCGGCGGATGCACGCGGCCTCCCTCAAGACGGGCGTGGGCCCCATGGCCGCCGTGGCCGGAGCGATTGCCCAGATGGCGGTCGAGGCGGCCCTGCGGGACGGGGCCGAGGAGGCGATCGTGGAGAACGGGGGGGATCTCTTCCTGGTTTCCAGCCAGCCGGTGACGGTGGGTCTGTACGCGGGGTCCATCCCCCTGTCGGGGCGCATGGCCTTCGTGGTGGAGCCCGCCCGCATGCCCCTGTCCATCTGCGCCTCCTCCAGCCGCTTCGGCCATTCCCTGAGCTACGGGGACTGCGAGCTGGCCGCGGTTGTGGCTGCGGACGGAGCCCTGGCCGACGCGGCGGCCACCCTGGCCTGCAACTCGGTCAAAACCCCGCAGGACATCCAGGCGACCCTGGAGCGGGTCGCCGCCATTCCCGGTATAAGCGGCCTGCTGATCATCAAAGACGGCAAGGTGGGACTGGCCGGGGAGCTGCCCAGGCTGGTGCGCGCCGAAGACTCCCGCTTCGGGGAGAAGGCGGCTCACCTCTATCTGGGCCAACCGGTCTAGCCCGGCCAGGGCCTGCCGGAATCCAGGAGCGCCTATGGCCGAGAAGATCCTGATTGTGGGCGCGGCGGCCCGCCTGCGCCGCATGCACGAGCAGGCCCGGATCATCCTCTTCGAACGGGGCAAGCACATATCCTACGCCAACTGCGGGCTTCCCTACTATATCGGCGGCGTGATCCCCGAGCGGGAGCGCAGCCGCTGCAGCCGCCCATTCCGGGGATCAACCTGGAGGGCGTCTTCACCCTGCGCAGCGTTGCGGACACGGACCGCATCAAGGAGTTCATCGAGGCCAGGGGGCCCAGGCGCGCCATCGTCGTGGGGGCCGGCTTCATCGGCCTGGAGATGGCGGAGAACCTGCACCGCCGAGGGCGGCAGACTCACCGCCCGCCTGGCCAGCGGCAGAAGCCTCTGGGCGGACCTCGTGATCCTCGGCATCGGAGTGCGGCCGCAGGACGGCCTGGCCCGGGAGGCGGGCCTGGAGGTGGGCGAGCGGGGGGGGATCGTGGTCAACGAGTACCTGCAGACCTCGGACCCGGACGCCTTCCCCCTGAGCCTGAAGCTCCTTTTCTCCCCTGGCGGGGACGGCAGGCTGCTGGGGGCTCAGATCGTGGGCTACGAGGGGGTGGACAAGCGCATCGACGTGATCGCCTCCAGATTGAAGAGGGGGGGCGCCATTTACGACCTCCAGGAGGTGGAGCACGCCTATGCCCCGCCCTACTCCTCGGCCAAGGACCCGGTCAACATCGCCGGCTTCGTGGCCGAGAACATCCCGACCGGCGTGGTGAGGACCGCCCATTGGTCCGACTCCATCCAGGATGAGCCCGGCCGGACTCTGTTCCTGAACGTGCGCGAGCCGCAGGAGTACGCCCTGGGGCACATCGAGGGCGCCCTCAACATCCCCCTCAACTGCCTGCGGGACCGGCTGGGCGAGCTGCCTAAAGACAGGGACATCCTCGTATACTGCGGCGTCGGCCAGCGGGCCCACGTGGCCTGCCGCATCCTCTCCCAGCGCGGCTTCTCCCAGGTGTACAACCTGTCCGGGGGCTACAAGACCTACGAGCACGCCACCCAGAAGCAGGGCAATGAGGACATCTTCGCCGGGGACATCATCGGCAAGGACGACCACATCTACCAGGCCCAGGAGATCGGGGTGGAGCTGGTGGCCTGCCAGATGTCCATGGAAATGATGGGAGTCAAGGAGGAGCGGCCTTTTACATGGCTCCCCTTGTTCATCGCACCTGGCCACCTACCTGGAAGAGGCTCAGTTTATACTTCCGCCTGCATCCGCATAAGAACATCCGTAAAGGGATTGGATACAAAGCATAACCATGTCAAGGAACTGTTGCTCCTTGATGTTTATCAGCTCATTGCCTCCAGAACCGCTCCATCCTCCGGCGCAGGGCGGAGCGGTAGGCCTCCCAGTCGCGGATCGGCTTGCGCGCCAGGCCCTCCTCGCAGGCGGCCCTGGCCACGGCCACGGCCTCCCACTCGATGACCCGGGGGTCAAAGGGTTTGGGGACGATGTAATCGGGCCCGAAGGCGATCTCCCGGCCCCTATAAGCACGTTTCACGATTTCAGGGACCGGTTCCCTGGCCAGCGCCGCCAGGGCGTGGGAGGCGGCCAGCTTCATCCCCTCGGAGACCTGGGTGGCCCGAACATCCAGGGTTCCCCGGAAGATGAAGGGAAAGCCGAGGACGTTATTGATCTGATTGGGGAAGTCGGAGCGGCCGGTGGCCATGATCAGGTCGGAGCGCGTCGCCTTGGCCAGGTCGTAGGGTATCTCGGGGTCGGGGTTGGCCATGGCGAAGACGATCGGCTGGCGGTTCATGGAACGCAGCATCTCCTGGTTCACCATGTCTCTCACAGAGACCCCTATAAAGACGTCTGAGCCTTTCATCGCCTCGGCGAGGGTGCGGGCCTTGGTATCGGCGGCGAACTCCGCCTTTTCCGGGGTCAGGCCGGCTCGGCCCTGGTGGATCACCCCCTTCGAGTCGCAGAGAACCAGGTTCTCCTTCCGCACCCCCAGAGGCAAGAACAGCCGGGCGCAGGAAATCCCGGCCGCTCCGGCGCCGTTGAACACCACCCTCATCTCAGGTATCCTCCGTCCCGTGATCTCGGCGGCGTTCAGCAAACCGGCCCCACAGATGATAGCGGTTCCGTGCTGGTCGTCGTGGAATATGGGGATGCTGCAGATCCTTTTCAGCTCGCTCTCCACCTCGAAACATTCCGGGGCTTTGATGTCCTCCAGGTTTATCCCGCCGAAGGTAGGCTCCAGGAGCTTGACCAACTCGATCAACTTCTTCGGGTCCCGGGTGTCCACCTCCAGGTCGAAGACGTCGATATCCGCGAAGCGCTTGAACAGAACCCCCTTGCCCTCCATTACCGGCTTGCTGGCCAGGGCCCCCCGGTCACCCAGCCCCAGGATGGCCGTACCGTTGGAGACCACGGCCACTAGGTTGCCCTTGCCCGTGTAGCGATAAACTTCCTCCGGATCGGCGTCGATCTCCAGCACGGGCTGGGCCACTCCCGGGGTGTAGGCCAGGGACAATTCCTCCGCCGTCCGGCAGGGCTTGGAGGGCATGACCTCCAGCTTGCCCGGGAAGGGCTGCGCGTGATAGCGCAGCGCGAGTTCTTTAAGATCCATAAGTCCTCCTTTCCTGGGTCACGATCATCAGGCCGCAGAGCCGCCGCCGGTTTCGAAAGGGAACCGGTAGTCGAGCCGGTACCAGTCCCGCATCGTGATCATATCTTTCTGCAGGCTCCTGGGGATGGGACAGCCGTGCTTCCGGCGGTACTGCCAGGCGAGCCATTCCTTTTCCCCGGCGGTGAAGATACGCTCCGCTTCCGGGGCCTTGCGGGAAGCCCGCAGCTCCCGCAGGATATCCCCGGTGATCTTCCGAAAACGCTCGAGTTCGATAAACTCCTCGACGTTGATGGCCAGGAAGAAATGCCCCAGGGGATAGGGGACCTTGTTTCCCTTTTGGTCGAAGCCGTTCAGCATTTTCAGGTAGGATCCGTCTTGAAGGGCCGCGCAGAGGATCTCCACCACGGTGGCGTATCCGTAGCCCTTGTAGCCCCCCCCCACCACCCCCCCACCCCCGGGGGGGGCCC
>Ga0315280_10007349_pt1 | contig 14833 bp, 10 predicted proteins | sample YL17G06_40_MG_FD_203697 | JGI IMG/M metagenome (GOLD analysis project Ga0315280, IMG submission 203697) | Sediment microbial communities from Yellowstone Lake, YNP, Wyoming, USA - YL17G06_40 | ecosystem: Environmental > Aquatic > Freshwater > Lake > Sediment | place: USA: Wyoming | collected...
GGATTTGTGCATCGCTCGGCCAAGGTGTCAAAGTAGTCTGTGGCCCAGTTGAATTCATGAGGCTTGGGCCAGGCAAATCCATCCTTCGCCTGCTGATAGTTCTCCGCGCCTAGAAGGAAGTCCCGCGCTTCCAGAAACTCTCTTGATCCCATCTACTCTACCGCTCCCCAATTGGATGGAATTTCTATAAATCCTTTTGATAAGTAAACAAGGATTCCTAGTGATCTACGAGAATTTCGTCTCAACTGTCATGTTGCTCACAGCTCTTCAGTCTAGCAGATTCCTCAATTTCGTCAGGGCTCACGCATTGCCCGACAGTTCCCACAACGATGCAGACATAGCCTCTCTCACGTCCCTTATGAGAACCACTCGGTTTTTTGTAGACACACCTCGCTCGACGGATCAAGACAACCTCCCACCGAGATGTCTTGAGGCGGCGGACTTGTACTGGTTGATCGTGGACTGGACAAGCGCTTCCTTGCGGTCAGGACTCAGTTCGCGTTTTCCATTTGGCATGTTGAGATTTCAACCAGACTTCTGTTCCGACGGCCTTACGTTCTTGGAGACTCTCAAGATGATAGCCAGGCGGACATTCAGGTCGATCGTCAGGCACAAACTCTCTGAGTTTCTTGCACGGAAAAGTTTCGCAGAGACCGCAGTGCTCGATTCGCTTCCCGATGCAGCACATGACAAAGTAGCAGTCACTGTGAAGAGGAAAAATACATCCTCGACATTTGTTTCGGTAGTTCAGGCATTTTCCACAGAAGTCGCCACAGAATCCTGCTTCCTGATGATTCATTGATCCTCACGACATTCCTTGAATATGATCTTTGATGCAGTATCTTCTAAGCCTTCAAGGGCAGCGTGATGCTTGGACAGGGATGCACACTCCTCAAGTGAGGTAGGGGAGAAGGCTCAGAATGACGGTGACCATAACTGCCATATTGCCCATTCCTCTGATCTCATGGCCTCATTCAGGATGGTTAAGAGTTGCCGATTCTTGAGTTCAACGGAAAGAAGCCACAGATCCATCCCAGTTGCTATGTGGCATCTAGCGCGACCATAGTTGGAGATGTGACGATTGGCGAGTATTCGAACATGTGGCCGAACGCGGTAGTGAGAGGGGACTTGAATTTCGTGAAGATAGGCACAGGAGCAAGCATACAGGATTGCTGCGTCATTCATGTTGACCCAACTCACCCGGTGACTTTCGGGGATCGTGTCCTGATGGGACATTGTGCTGTTGCACATGGATGCCGCGTGGGGAACAATGTTCTGATAGGAATCGGGGTGATCGTCCTAAACGACGTTACTATTGGTGACTGGGTGATTGTGGCTGCCGGCTCTCTGGTGACCGAGGGCACTGACATTCCTTCTCATTCCCTTGTGATGGGAGCGCCTGCCAAGGTCGTGAGAACACTGGAAGAGAGACATCTCAAGATGATCGTTGAAGGAACTGAAGAATACATTCGATTGGGAAAAGCCTACAGACATATGGCTGGCCCTGCAGCGACATGAGTCGCCTCGTTCCGTTAGGTAAGCGGCGAAAATGAAGACACTCCTAAAGAAACCTCGGAACTGGAGCGTTCAGAGTCCAACCATGCTCAAACGCTCAGCTATAGACGAAGGGATCGGATCCTAAAGGGACTTTTATCTAGAGAGGTAATGGGATTCATTCACCTGAGGGACACAAGAGCCTATATTGAAAAATGGAGGATATGACTGTAGTGTGATCGCAATTGGAGATCGCAAGAGCGGCAGTCGTCGGCGCAGGTTTAATGGGCCACGGAATCGCGCAGATAGTTGCGCAAGTCGGGAAGTCCGAGGTCTACCTCACCGATGTCAAACAGGAGTTCCTTGATAGCGGCTCGAAGATGATTGATGATAGCTTGGGAAGGTTTGTGCGAAAGGGAGAACTCAGCCTGAACGAACTGGCCGAGATCAAGGGGAGAATCCATCCAACGCTTTCTCTTAAGGAGGCTGTTCAAGAAGCTGACATAGTGGTGGAGGCCGCTCCAGAGGACGTGCAATTGAAGCGAAGGCTTCTCTCTCAGATTGACAAGATCGCTCCTCAGCACACAATAATGACGTCCAACACTTCATCAATCAGCATAACGCTGCTTGCGAAAGCAACGAAGAGGCCGGAGAAGCTCTGCGGGATGCACTTCTTCAATCCACCTCAACTCATGAAGCTCGTGGAGATCGTCAGAGGAGCAAAGACATCCAGCGAGACAATCCAAACAGTCAAGGAATTCGCCCAGAGACTGGGCAAGGACCCGATTATTGTCAAGAAGGATGTGCCGGGCTTTGTCGTGAACAGGATTCTCGTACCAGCCTTGAACGAAGCGATATCTCTGGTTCAAGACGATGTGGCCGACCCGGCCGACATTGACAAGGCGATTCAGCTCGGACTCAATTGGCCAATGGGACCACTAAGGCTGGTGGACTACATAGGTCTAGACACGACCCTGGCAATGGCAAAGATCCTAGCGAAGGACACAGCAGAACGGAAGCAAGCCATCAGCACCTTGCTCAGACGGATGGTGAAAGAGGGGAAGCTTGGAAAAAAGGCGGGCAAAGGATTCTACGACTGGGCGGAAAAGAGATAAAGCTTGGCTTGACTGAGTGGAAAAAGACCCTGAGGTAGCCTATTCCAACTAGATTCGCCCAACCACCTACTGTCAACAACCATGCAAATCGACACATCATTCCGACGCCTTGGTTTTTGATGGTAAGTTCTTTGTTCTCGCGAACAGGCCTATGTGCGAGAGATGCTGCGGCGACGGAGCATCAGGTGTCTTTCTCAGGAAGGACGATCACGAATTTCGGATCCATTCTCAGCAACACCGGTCGACCTCTCCTGCCAAGAAGCTCCGAGTATCTGGAAGGATCCCTGACCAAGGATTCAAGCAATCCGAACTCGGTTCTCACGTGTAACTGAACCCGATCTCCTCGAAAAAGAACGTTCTCTATAGCTCCCTCAAAGGTCAAATCTGAGGCGCTTTCCTCAATCAGCAGACCTTCCGGCCTGACTAGGATCTTGACTTTCTGGCCGATGCTCAACGCAAGCTTGGTGGCGATACTTATTGAGTTCTTTCCGAGTTTCAGGATTACAGCGCCGCTCTCCAGTTTCTCTACTCTCCCTGTGAGGACGTTTGTTGCGCCCACAAATCGTGCTACGCGCTCAGTGGGAGGGTTCATGTAGATCTCAAAGGTTTCCCCCAGAGCTTCGATCTTGCCTTCGAACATCACAGCTATTTTGTCGCTGATCGCGAAGGCCTCGGATTGGTCGTGGGTCACGTATATTGTGGTGATGCCCAAGTTTCGCTGCAGATTCTTGATCTCCGCAAGCAGGTCTCCTCTGAGAGTTGCGTCAAGCGACGCCAAGGGTTCGTCGAGAAGTAGAAGCTGCGTCTCGGCTGCTAGCGCTCTGGCGATGGCGACTCTTTGTTGCTGACCTCCACTCAGTTCCCGTGGGTAGCGTTTCTCTAGGCCCTCCAGTCGGACAAGTCCCAATAGCTCTCTGACTCGTGTTTTGATCGATTCGTAGCTCCATCCTCGGGCATCGAGAGGGAACGCTACGTTGCCCTCAACCGTGAGGTTTGGAAACAAGGTAAGGCTTTGGAAGACGAATCCTATTCCTCTCTTCTGAGGAGGAGTGCGGGTGACATCGACTCCATCGAACTTCACTGAGCCTTTGTCAGGGGGGACCAATCCGGCGATCAATTTGAGCAAGGTAGTCTTTCCGCATCCACTCGGGCCGAGGACCGAGAGTACCTTTGAAGATTCAATGGAGAGATTCGCGTTGTTGACGGCAAGGAATTTGTCGAATCGCTTTGAGAGATCTATTGCTTCGACCTTCATAGGGTCAACCCTAGCCCTTTCTTAGCCAGCACAGCTGAGGCCGTCACTGCCAGAAAGATCAATGCCAGAATGATTGAGGTGCCAGCAGAAGCCACACCTAGAAGGGGGATCGTCCTGTCGAGAAGTCTGGTGACCAAGACAGGCATCGTCTGAATGCCTGCGACACTGAAGATGTATGAGAAGGTGAATTCGCTGAGGGAGGAAGAGAACGCGACTAGAGAAGCTGCGAAAAGGTTCTTGCCGATTATGGGAACTTCAACGGCGAAGAATGTGTAGATTCTTGAAGCTCCCAGCGTTAGAGAAGCGTCCACTAGATCCGGGTTGACCTTGACTAGTGCTGACTCAATGATTCTTGTCGTCAAAGGAAAGGTGTAGAGCATGTGGGCCAAGGCAATCAGTTCCCATCTACCATACAGAGAGAATGGGGGCACTCCGTATGATGCGTAGAGGGCTAAGGCCATTGCGGTGGACGAGACAGCTAAGGGCATCGAGGTTATCGCGCCGAGAGCGCTTCTGCCTCTGTCACTTGAGTGAACTAGGCCGTACGCGGTGATAAGCGCTGCAAATACTGTGACCAATGAGACGAACGTGGCGATGAGGACTGATAGGGTCATTGAGTTCAGAAAGCTGATTCCCCCTCCGAAGTCGTATTGAAACAGTTCACGGAAGTTGCTCAAGGTCAACGTTCTGGGAATCAGGTCAAGCGACTCCCCTCCGAAACTTGAGACTATTATTGCATAGACCGGTAGGACCTCAAGAAGAACGATGACAAGAGATAGGATTAGGATGATCCCTGATCTGCTATTGAGGAGACCAAGCGAAAATCTCTCTTTTCTCAGCTGCGTTGTTTCGCCAGCGGTTTTCGTTCTGAAGACGCGCTCGCGGCCCCAGAAGACCAGTGTGACAAATACCATGTTGAAGGCCAACTGCAACAATGAGAGTGTTCTTGCTTTAGTCCATCCTCCAAGCTTGCTCCAGTAGTAGTAGATCTCCACCTCAGTAGTGTAGAAGTTGCCTCCGACCAGCAAAGGCGTCGAAAAGGTCAGGAAGCTGAAGACGAAGACGAGGGCAAGTGCGGCGGCCAAGGCGGGAGCTAGTTGGTGAGCCACAATTCTTCGAAACGTCTTGAGATCTGAGGCCCCGCATATGTGGGAGGCATCGATGAGATTCTGGTCGAGCGCTGAGAACCCTCCTTCCAGGAGGATCGTGGCAAGAGGAGTGTAGTAGAAGACATGGGCTAGAACCACTGCGTTCATGGAGTAGAGTATGGAGATTGGCGCTGTTTGTAGGCTGAACAGGTGCATCAGGAATCTGTTGATCACTCCTTGCGGATCGAACAGTATGAAGAGAGCCTCTGCGAACGCGAAGGCAGGTGTAAAGAAGGGAACTAGAAACAGGGCGCGAACTAGTGTTGCACCCGGAAAAGTGTATTTGGCAAAGAGATAGGCGACAGGTGTCGCCAGCAGCAAAGAAATGATGCTGGACAGAGCTGCTTGGATGAACGTGTTGGTGACTATTCTTTGTATACGGACATCCATAATGACTTCAAGAAGCTCTGCGATTGAGGCTCCAGCTATGATTTGTGAGAGCGGCACCACAAAGAGAAAGAAGAAAAAGGTGACGGCGGCGAGCAGAGGAAGATTGGATCTAAGCGCCAGCGATCTGTGTTCGCCACTTCTCTCGCCAAACATCCGCTCTGCCGCCCAGCGCCCAGTTGTATGTTACAGTTTTGAGTGGTCTTGGTGCGTTCTTAAGGTTGGTCACTACCGCATCGTCTCGAATTGGGTACATGTAATTGTTGGGATCGACCAGGTCTTGGCCTTCCTTGCTTGTCATGAATTCAATGAACTTCTTCGCTGCTTCTGCGTTCTTCGCTCCTTTCACCAAAGCCATGCCTTCTCTGTACATGAAGCCTGTTGTTCCTTTGGTTTTCATGTGGGGTGTCTGAGGATCGACGACATGAGAATTGAAGGAGACTACTATGGCAGCCCTTCCGGTCCTCAGCACGGTGATAAGAGATGAGAATCCGCTTGGATAGCCTACCGGCGCTATGTTCGCCTTCAGTCTGAGGAGATAGTCAAATCCCTCGTTCTCTCCTTTCTCGGTCAGAACCCAGGTTAGTACAGATAGCCCCGTGCCACTTGTGACTGGGCTGTTGTAGACGACGAGTCCCTTGTATTCGGGTCTTGTCAGATCGTCGAGCGTTTCAGGCGCGGGGAGCTTCAATTTCTCAAGCATCGTCGAGTTGTAGATGATGATTATGGGAGCCTCGTCAAGGGGTGTAACGTGGCCTGTCCTGTCCCAGATCTTTGTCTCAGAGATCTCCCTGATGTTGGACGGAGCATATTTCTCCAAGACACCCTTTTCGATGATCGGTGTTGCGTAGAACTCTGGGATAGCGAGTATTACGTCAGCTTTTGGATCCTTGCTTTCCTCGATAGCTTTCTGGACTATTTCGATCGAGCCCATTCCGAAGTGAACGAAAGTCGCATTGATTCCATATTTCTTTGAAAAGGACTGGGCTGCGGCATATCCAAGATCCGAGATACCTCTCGGCCCGTATATCACCAGTTGAGGTTTCACGGTGGCCTGCTGCCACAGGCACACGGGGATCAAGACCATGGCGATCGCGACGAGGGAACCGATAATCAGAATCTTCTGGCGTGTTGTGAGAGGCATTCAGGGTCACTTCATGAGAGTGTCTTTTACTTTTATTCATGGCTTATATAAATGGATTATGCAGAATAGTATGCGAACGTGTCCGAGATGAGGCCTCCGTGCGAAACAGTGGCAAAACGTTTCATTGCGAACCTTAGGGCCGAGGTTGCGGTCGAACTGGTCAAGAATCACGGGTGGACGCAGGAGAAGGCTGCAAGATGCATCGGGGTGACACAACCATCCATCAGCAACTACATCAAATCCAGGCGCTCGATCAGCAAGAGAGGGGAGAACGATATTCGCCTCTCAGCGATGCAGTTGGCTGAGGGATTTGCATCAGGCCAACTGACAATGGCGGCTGCCGTTGAAGCAATGTGCAGGCTTTGTGCAAGGTCGAGAGTGGGCGGGGAGAGTTGTGTTCTTCATAAGCACTACTTTGGAGAGTTGGAGAGGGGAGACTGTCAGGCCTGTCGCAGCCTTTTCTCTTCTGGCGGTGGGCTGATTCGGGAGAGACTTGAGACATTGGCGGAACTGAAGAGGGCGGTGAGCTTTCTAGAGCAATCAGAGAGCTTTCCAGAAGTGATGCCTGAGGTGAATGTGAACCTTGTTATGGCGCTATCTGAGGCGTCCACAATGGCGGACGTGGCGGGCATACCGGGCAGGATTGTGAAGGTGAAGGGAAAGGCCAAAGCGTTCATGGAACCTGAGTTTGGAGTGTCCACACACATGGCAAAAGTGCTACTTGCGGTTATGAAGCATGACACAAGCATACGGGCAGCCATAAACATGAGATTTGACCGAGAAATCGAGGAAGCCATGAAGGAACTTGGTGTCAGCTACTATCGCATCGACAGACAGACCATTCCCTCCGAGCTGCCCTCCGACGAGAAGATTGTGACGGGAATCAAGGAAGCCGTTGAATGCCTCGGCGCTATGCCTCATGCGTTGGTGGACCCTGGAGAGTACGGAATAGAGTCTGTTGTATACCTCTGCGACAGCACGGCGATGAGAGTTGCTCAGAGGGCGCATCACATCTCTCAGAAGCTTGTGGAGAGGAGTACAAGATGAAGAAGAATGGACGAGTGGAGCAAGCCCGGAACGTATTCTCAGACCAGGCTCCAACAGCGAGGAATCAATGTAGTAGTCTTCGAATGAGTTTCAGTAGAAGAAGAGGAGAAAGAATCATCGTAGAGAGAACCAGAGTTCCTGTGGAAACCATCATTACGAAGCTTGCGGCTCCTGTCTGGCCAAGATAGATCAGCACATAGGCCATTCCGACTGCGACGAGGGAACAGATCCAAACCAGAGCTAGATACCTCAGTGGTGTTCCACGTCTCTTCCGTTCTTCGTTCACTTTTGCGACGCTCAGCGCGATTATGGGCGAAGAGTAGAGTAGTCCGATGAGTGAGCTTGAGATCAGGCCCGCGACGATCACCTTGAGTTCGGATTGCGGCATCAAACCCCACGTCAGAGCCTCTCCTGTCTGAAGGATGGCGACCAAAGGAGTGATTAGAGCTCTTGTGAGGACCTTCGCATTGTCATTTTCTGAGATTGATTCTGCCAATGTCGGGCTGAACGAGTAGTAGAATGCATTGAATGCTTTGATGAACTCAGCTCCTGCGAATGTTCCAACGACCTCATGGTCCCTGAAGTCTCTCAGGAATTGGACGGCAGGTGACAATTCTGAGCCATAGGCTGCGGACGCTATGACGCATCGTCGCGGTGTAGCAGTCTCTGTGGCAGTCGTTGTGACGGTTGCGGTGGTTCCTGTCGTTGAAGTCGACGTGGAGGTGGTAGTGGTTGTGGCTGTTGTGCTCGTGTAGGTGGTGCTGTAGAGGGTGGCCGTTGTGGATACTGACACAGTCCAGACGTAGCTTGTGGAAGTGGCGTAGAACGTTGTGAACGCCATTGAGTATGATGTTGTGGAGATGCTTGTATATGTTGAGACAGTGGTGGTCATGTTGATTGTGCGGTTGTAGTTTGTGAGTGGCACCAGTATTGTTGTGAACGTGTAGGTCGGAATCGTGTTGGTGATCGTGAACCGATATACTGTAGATGAGGCGCTTATCGTCGTCACTGTTGAGAATGTCGTGACAATGAAGAGGAGAGGACTCACAAGTGGGAAGAAGTCCTTGGAATGTTTCGGACCAAGAACTACGTAGGGAACGTCACCTATTCCATCGTTGTTAGCGTCGAAGTATCCAGTTCCGTTGTAGTCGGACCAATAGTTGCCTTTGGAGCCATCATCCCAGACCATCGATGTGCCGTTGTCCCATGCTTGGCAAAACCCGTTGTTTCTTAGATTGTTGCGACTTATCTGCCCGAGGGTTGTGACGTTGCCAAGTCTGAAACCTACTATTATTCCTATGTTGTTGTTTAGATAGATGTCATTGTAGGTAACGCGGACATTTCTGACGCTCTGCATGTATATGCCTGTGCCGTTTCCAGCGGCGCTATGTATTCTGTTGTTGTTGATCACAATGTCCTTGTTCTCGTAGTCTAGGTTCGCGTCATTGGATTTTCTGAGGTATATGGTTGACGCGGTTCCATTGGTGGCTCTCTGACAGTTTGCATACAACAAGTTGCCTGAGATCTCCATAGTCTGGACATGGTCGAGTCTGATGGCGGAAGAGTAGCAATTGTATATTGTGTTGTCTTTGATCTTGTTATCTACGTTCATTGGGCCTCCAGGGGTGCCGTTGAAGATTATTCCATCGCCAAGGATAAACGTCGGCCGGACTAGACCGATTTTGTATATTGTGTTGCGAGATATCTCGTTTCTTTGGCTTCCTTGGCGGAGGGCTATGCCACTATCAGAGCATTCATAGATCTCGTTGTCAGTGATCGTGTTCCCTTCGGCTGCGCTTACGAGGATCCCGGCTACACTGTATCGAATCACGTTGAAGGTTAGTATGTTGTTCGAGGAGCCGTAGGCGCTGATCGCCCTTAGTGCATTGGCTATGTTGCAGTAGGTTATGGTGCTGCTTCCGCTTGTGCTGTGGAGGTTGATTCCACCCCACTTGTTGCGATCAGCGCCGCCATCCCTGTGAGAGAAGGTGATTCGGTTTGCACTGGTTCCTCCTGCAACAATCTTACCCTTCACGGTCAGGTTGTACGATACTTCGAAGTAGACGGTTACGCCCGCCTCTATGGTGAGGATCTCGCCTGGCGGGACCTCCAGCTTACCGGAGGGATTGACTTTGACGTAGAATGGGCTGTCGACGATGCGCCAGACACCTTTGGCGAGTCCGTCGATGGGGTTTATGTCTGTTCCGTGTGCGACCGGAGTATCTGTTAGTGCAAGAGAAGCAACGACGACCCCCACTAACACCGCAACAACCAACGAATTCTTCATTCCGACATCTCCGGCCAAGAGATCAATTGCATATGTTCTTGTTCCGCTCATCGTCCGGCTAAGGTGCCTATGCGAAGCTTGTTGATTCGGATTTCCTTCTTGAGTAGGTATCTGATTCCTAGGACAAGCGGTGTGACATACACAATTCCAATCAATGCGCTGGCAAATACTCCCGCTAGGACTATTCCCGCTTCGGGAGCAAGGTCCATGGCGTGGAAGGCAGTGGACGAAGCCTGAAGGATGCCTATCAATGGATATAGCAATACTCGGACTGGTGCAGCAATGGTCTGTGATGAGGCTACAGTCCGTGCGACGACAGGGCTGAATGAATAGTAGAACTCGTTGAAGACCTCCATGAAGCTCCTTCCAGCGAAGGTGGACAGGACTTCGCGGTCTCGGAAGCCTCTCAAGGATTGAACTTCAGGAGTGAGCTCCGATCCATACGCGGCCGAGGCTATGATGCACGGGCGAATGACACCAAGGGGGATGGCTGTCGTGGTAGTTGTGGTTGTGGATGTTAAGGTCATCGTCGGCGAATAGACTGTCGCAGTAGTCATGAGAGTTGACGTCGTTGTCGTAGTAGTAGCTGTCGAGGTAACTGAAGTGATAGTCACCGTTGGGGAATAGATCGTCGTATTGGCACCAGTCACCACCGTGGTAGGTACAGTTGTCGTAGTTGGAAAGGTCGTTGTCGTTTGGGTCGAGGATATTGTCGTTGAGGTCGTTTCGGAGAACCATGATATCGATTGAACCGTTGCTGTGGTGAGTAGAGTAATACTCTCCCAGGAAGTCGAGACGTACGTAGCCGTTATTGAAGTCGTAGTCGACGTGGTCTCCACAGTAAGGAGCGTCAACCTGTAAGTAGTGGTGGAGGTAGTGTATGATGTGCTTGTAGTGTAAGTGTATGTGGTGCTATAGTAGGTCGGTGATGTTAAGGCAGTGCTTAGTGTGTCGACCAGTGTCGAACTTGCAGTTGGCCAAGTGACAAATGTACCGACAGAAGCGGTTCTCAACGTTGCTGCTGTTGTGGCTGTCGCTTTGCTTGTGATCCAAGTATTAGTCACAGTGACTGTTGTGGATGTTGATACTGCCTTGGATATCGAATACACCGTCGTCGTAACAGTCGGGCCTTCAGGTTGCCTTAATCTTCCCACTCTTCTGCCTCCGTATTCAGCAAACCAGATGTTCACCGGGCCTGTGGAGGTTTCATTGTAAATGCTAAGGCCCTGAGGTTTTGCTCCTGGGGTGATTATCGAGTACTCAGCGAATGTGTTAAGATGCGGAGAATACCTTCCAATCTTACTTGCATAATCAGAGAACTCTGTGAACCAGACATTTCCAGTGCTATTGTCAATTTCAATATCATGAACCTCACTATTCGGCGTCGGAACACTGAACACCGACAGTGAATACTTGGCTGAAGGCCTGTCGAAGGCCACCGGATTAAGTTTACATATTGAGTTCCTACCGGTTCCGACTTCCTGGGCCGTGAACCAGATCATGCCATCTGGATCCAGCGTCACATCCCACGGGCTGAAAGGTGCCACTGGGTATTCTCTGACTTGGGCAAGCGATGTCGAGCTACCCGGATCTAGCCGGCCGATAGTCTTTCTTGAGAAATCCGCATACCAGACATAGGGCTCGTTCGGATCGACAGCTATGCCAATCGGGGTAGAGCCAGATGGGAGAGCGTACTCCGCGAAGTTTGGAGTCCAGCCTGTTGTGTTGAATCGACCGATTTTACCTATGTATTCAGTGAACCAAGTGCAGTTCTGGCCAGGACGCCAGTCATAGATGATCTTCCTCGGGCTACTCCCCCCTGTCGGGATCTGATACTCAAGCACGTTTAGTGTGGAGTTGTTCGAGACGATGCCTATCCGGGATCCATATGCCTCAGTAAATACCACCTGAGCTTCCGGCCACGGAACCATTGTGATGCCCCAAGGTTGGCTATTCGAAGTTGGCACAGGTATCTGTCTGAGCGATGGGCTGAACGCCATGTCCTTTATGACACCTATGTTGTTGCCAGCGCCTTCTGTGAACCAGACGTGAGTTGAATTGACAGCTACATCCCAGACGCCAGGGTTGCCAGGCACAACGTACTCAGTTATGGTAGTGGCCTGGGCCGGTGCAAACGCAAGCACAGCAAGAAGAACAAGAACAAGTACTCCGAGAGGCTTCGTGTAGGCCCGGCCAGGACAAGCTCGCCCCACAAATGCTCGTCTCAAGCACACGAGGAGAATACACATCGTGAGGAAACCAAAAATGAGGAGATCGTTCATGTTATACATCTCTTTTGCCAGACCTCTTCCGAAACACCTCGACAATCGCAAGCAGGGGCGTCACGTAGATTGCTCCGATCAAGCCACTTGCCAAAAGCCCTGTCAAGAGAGATGACAGTTCAGGGTTGAATGAGGCCGAGTCATATAAGAGTGAAGAGACTTCCAGGCACAGGATCAGAGGATATATCGCTGTCCGCACAGCTGTCTTCAATACATGATGACCCAAAGTTGCTTGGGCCACAGCTGGACTGAACGAGTAGTAGAACGAATTGAAGACACGCATGAACTGAGAGCCCGCAAACGTTGACATGACTGTGCCATCCCTGAACTCTCTGAGAAACTGAACCTGCGGCGCCAACTCTGAACCATACGCAGCAGACGCGATAACACAAGGCCTGGTAATCGCTGCAGTAGTTGTCGTTGTCACAGACGTAGTGATCATCGAGGTAGCCGTTGAAGTCGCCGGGGCCACCGAGGTCTGGATATAGGTTACTGTAATGGTTGGTGAGAAGGTCGTCGAGGTCAAATAGGATGCATTCATTGATGTGAGAGTTACCGTTGGATAGATCGTGGTTGAAGTATCGGTAGTCGTTGTGGTAGTCAGAGATGTCAAATACACTGTGCTGGTGCTTGTCCTCGATGTCGGCTGCGTACTTGTCTGGACATACCAGGAGGTGGCGGTGGCGGCGGTTGATGTGCTTGTCGAAAGGGTAGAAGTCATCACGATCACTTGTGTCGCTGTTGTCGTGGTCGTAGTTGTCGTGTAAGACGTGGAACCTGAGGTGCGAGTATAGCTGTAGACGCTCGTACTTGTCAGCTGGAACTTACTGCTTGTGAAAGTATATGTAGCCGTTACAACAGTGGCGGAGGCGTATCCATAGGCCCCCCATACCGCACCTGCTACGGTAGTGGTAACAGCTGAAGTTGTTACAGCAGATCTAGCAGGCAACAAAGTCTGCCCTGTCGTGACTGCAGAAGTCATAGTCCCGACTGTTGTTGTCGTAACCCGCGGAGGAGCGTGCCAACCATATATTGCCCCAACCTTTTGCACAAAAGGCTCAGTGAACCACACATAACCATACGCGCCGGACATAGCGATCCCATGCGGTCGTCCGCCGCCTGAGATGATCGAATACTCAAAGAAGGCGTTGAGTCCAGGGTCATAACGGCCGATCTTGTTTCCCCCGTATTCAGTGAACCACACATTGAGCACTCTATAGGGAGTACTTGTAGTCACGGCCTCAACAACCAATTCATGAGGCTCAGAGCTGGGAGTGGGAATAGCAAAGGTCACGTACTCCCCTGATATAGGATTCAGCCGCCCTATGCAGCTCCTCTTGCTCTCTGTAACCCACACAAATCCATCCGGGTCAACGCCGATCCCCCATAGGCCACTGCCCGAGCTTGTTGCGTAATGCTTGAACAGAGCTGTTCCGTTCTCGAGCAATCTAATACAGCTTATTCTGTCCCCCTTGTACTCTGTGAACCAGATTGAATAGTCGATTGGGCTCATAGCTATGCAAAGCGGCTGGGCATCAAGCACACCTGGAATTGCATAGAATGAGAATCTGACAGTAACCCCGTCCGTGCTGTACAGGTGGCCAATTCGGTTCCTTCCATACTCGGTGAACCAAACATCATACCGGGGCACTTTTCCGTCTGCCATCTTGGTCACGTTCATTGTTATGCCTCTGGGCCTGGCCGACGCACTATCGGGCAGAGCAAACTCGTAGAACCAGTTCTGAGATGGAATAAACCGGCCTATCTTGCCTGCTGTTTCCTCGGTAAACCAGATGTCTTCATGATCCTTGCTTGCCGCTATCCCCCAAGGCACGCTGCCCGGTGTTGGTATTGATAGCTCATATGTCGGGGATCCCACTTTCGCGATCTTGTTTGCACCTTGTTCCGTTATCCACACGTTGCCGCTCTTGTCCACTGCTATTCCCCACGGATTCGGAGCCCCTGTCAGTCCGTACTCATATACGTACACTGCCCTAGCTGGTGGAATCAGCATCAGTCCCGCAAGACAAAGTAGACAGACTACTGCCAGCAGGGCTCTAGTCCTGATATGGGTACGCCTAGAGCATCTGTGGGCAACGAGAAACGCAGCGGCACATAACCAGAACAGCATCAGAGAGATCTGTGCCCACAAGCAAATCACGCGCACAATCCATTGCTTTGCTTCAGCATCTTCTCTTGGTTCTCTTTGAGAGTAGGCTCGCGACCGTAATAATAGGTGTAAGGTATACTATGCCTATCATGACAGACGCTAGCAAACCTGAAGAGATCACTGCCAGTTCCGGCGCAAAGCCCAATGCACAAGATCCCGCTGACGCAAGCCTCAGTGAGCCAACCAGTGGATAGATGAGTATCTTGACGAACGACTGCAGTAGTGGATATTGGATTATAGTTGATGCGACACTTGTACTGAACGAGTAGTAGAAGGCGTTGAACACGTTCATGAAGGCGGTTCCGGCAAATGTTCCTTGAACGGATAGGTCTCGGAACATTCTGAGGAACTGCACATCCGGGGCCAGCTCTGAACCATGGGCTGCTGATGCGATTATGCATTGGCGAGTCGTTGGTGTCGAGGTGACCGTTGTGCGATAGGTCGTGACCACTGTCACTCTGGTTGTCTCCGTTGTCTGAGAGGTTGTGGCGATGGTGCTTGTGG
>Ga0315280_10007351_pt1 | contig 14829 bp, 13 predicted proteins | sample YL17G06_40_MG_FD_203697 | JGI IMG/M metagenome (GOLD analysis project Ga0315280, IMG submission 203697) | Sediment microbial communities from Yellowstone Lake, YNP, Wyoming, USA - YL17G06_40 | ecosystem: Environmental > Aquatic > Freshwater > Lake > Sediment | place: USA: Wyoming | collected...
AGAATGATTCTCAGTTCTTATTGACTGTAGTTGGAGACAGAAGAGGAGGATGAAGAAGATGTGGTGAAGGCACGCGATGCGCCAGGGATTCACTTTACCACTTGACCCGCGTCCTCATAGCAAAAATTCGGGCTATCCCCTTTTCGCCGCTGGCAGGCGGGCGAAAGTAAAGATGGTGTTCACTTCAGAGGGCGGAAAAAAAATAATAAGAATCTGCGACGGAAATGCGAATAAATTACGTCTGTAATTATGAAACAGGATTGCCGGAAAGCGTGCTGCCATAAGGGAGGTGCAGAAAGTATCTTTTTCGCTTTGTCTTTTTTTACTTGCAATACGTGGTGCTTCCGGTCTATAATTAGAAAAAAGAGCCAGACGTAATTATAAAATTACGCAAACAAACTGCCCTGAGAAAGGAGGAAAGAAGATGGCTATCAAGATGTCTTGCCCATCTTGCGGCGTCTCGTTGAAAGCACCGGACGCTGCTGTCGGGAAGAATGTTACCTGTCCCAAGTGCAAAAATGTGTTTGCCATCTCGCCACCACAGCGAGAGGCTGAGGTAATGTTTGAACAGGAGGAAGGAGTGCAAGAAGAACAGAACTGGGAAGAGAAACCGCGTCCGGTAAGACGTCCGCAGCATGCTGGTCTCGGCGCCAGGGCGCCACAGATGAAGAAACTTGAAAGGCCGAAGCAGTTTCCTATGTTCGCTGTCCTGGCCGGTGTGATATTTGGGATAGTAGTTATTTGCGGCGCAATCTACAGTTCCAGTCTGGGAAATAAAACTTTTATAGGCCCGGTGGGGGGCACAAGCACAACAACGTCGTCTGGAGAGGAGCAGCCCCCAATTAAGAAGAAACCACCTGTAGAAAAAGAGACAGGAGGACCGGGAGGGGAATCGGGCGAGAGATAAAAGAACAAAGAAAAAACGAAAGGAACTGCACCCGGAACAAAAGGGGCGGTTCCTTTTTTTCTTGGTATAATACAGACGCGACAAAAGCCGCGGAATACAAGCCCCGCGTTTCAACGCGGGTCGGTTCCAAAAGAAAAATTTGACACCCACCACTTACCTGCGTCTATCAGTGGTTATCTGTGGTTTCTATTGGTCTTCGGCTCTCGACGCGCAATAAGTGTTCTGCATCTGAGAGAAAACGTGGAGGGAAAAACAAAACACTGGCGGAATTACCGGGTCTCGTAAGCATTGCAATGCTACGCTACTGAACTGCGTCGCAATGCTATGCCTCATAGGGCTTACCCGGCTTCACACGGCCTACTGCGCGTCCCATCATACTCTTGACGCCTTGCCGCGCTATTCTCCGCCAGCAATATCAGTATAGCACCAAATTTCGCATTGTCAAGTTGTTTCCAAAAAACTTTGAAAATAGAGGGCACGAAAAATAACCAGTAGTAAGCCCCGCCGTTCATCGGCGGGGTTGAAAAGCCCCACGTTTCAACGCGGGGGTAATAAAGCCGCGGGCTTCTAGCGGAGTTACAACCGACCGTTCGCTTTCCTCCCGCCTCCAGCGTCTCCTTCGTTGTGCGAATAATCGATGCCTATTTCTCTGATGTGGGTCCGGAAGAAGGTGAGGGAAACGCAAGGGATTCAATTAGAACAAAAGCTGCCTGGAGATACGATGTGGGGCAGAGCGGGAAACATTCCTTGCAGTTCCAGCACTCCCTGGAGGCTATTTGTGGAATGAAACTTATCTCTTTCCTTGTCCCTCTGTCAACAAATCCAACGGCGTTTAGCTTCTTGACCTCGGCACAGTATCTGACACATAGACCGCAATGAATGCAAAATGAGGCTTCCTTTTCAAAACGGTCCCTGTCTGCTCCATACTCCTGTGCCAGCTCCTGCAATTGCGAGGAATCCGGGGCATGAGCCATCATCAGCTCCAGGAGGGTCTTACGAATTCTGTCTACCTTCTCAGACCTGGTTCTGACTACCAGATTGTCTTCTACCGGGTAAACACAGGAAACAACGAGTCTTGTCCAGCCGCGAACTTCTACTTCTACGATACAAATCCGGCAAGCCCCGTAGGGTTCCAATTTTTCGTGGTAACAGAGTGTGGGTATGAATATACCCGCGCTCCGAGCTGCCTCCAGGATGGTCATCCCCTCTCTTGCTTTGACTTCTTTTCCATCAATCCGCAAAAGTATTTCACTCATTTATCTTTGCTCTTTCTGACTATAGTTCTTTCTTTTTCAGGGACAGGACACGGAACAGGCTCGCCGGAAATCTTTTTTACAGCACCAAAGCGAGAAGGGCAAACTTCGAAGCAGGTTCCACACTTTGTGCATTTATCCTGGTTAATGATATGAATCTTGTTCTTGCCACCATCAATCGCATCGGCAGGGCATTTCCTGAAGCAAATCATACAGGCCTGGCACCTATGCGGGTCAATAAAGTATGAGATTAGCGCCTTGCAGGAATAAGCGGGGCAACGCTTCTCCTTGATGTGCGCCTCATACTCATCTCTGAAGTAGCGTATCGTGCTAAGAACCGGGTTAGGGGCAGACTTACCCAAAGCGCAAAGAGAGGCATCTTTGGTTACCTCGGATAGTTCCTCCAGGAGTTCAATGTCGCCTTCTTTTCCATTTCCTATGGTGATATTAGTAAGAACCTTGAGCATCTGCCTGATGCCTTCGCGGCAGGGAACACATTTGCCACACGATTCATCAGAGAGGAAGTTGAGGAAGTACCTGGCGAAGTCAACCATACAGGTATCTTCATCCATTACAATCATACCACCTGAACCCATCATTGAGCCTGCCCTGGTGAGTTCATCAAAATCAACTTTTAGATCTAACTGTTCTTCAGAGATACACCCTCCAGATGGACCTCCGGTCTGCACTGCTTTGAACTTTTTACCTCCAGCGATTCCACCGCCTACCTTGTATATAATATCTCTCAGGGTTATACCCATAGGAACTTCCACAAGACCGGTATTGTTTATCTTACCTACCAGGGAGAAAATCTTCGTGCCCTTGCTGCCTTCAGTTCCAAATTGAGTAAACCAGTCGGCGCCTTTATTGATAATAAGCGGCACATTAGCCCAAGTCTCAACATTATTCAAATCGCTGGGTCTATCCCAAACGCCCTTGACGGCGGTGTGGATATACTTCGGTCTGGGCTCTCCTACCTTGCCCTCTAATGCCGTCATTAGAGCACTCGATTCACCAGAGACAAAAGCGCCGGCCCCTCGGTGAACTTTGACAGTGAAATCAAAACCTGAGCCAAGGATATTTTTCCCAAGTAAACCATACTCCTGCGCCTGCTTGATAGCGATGGTCACATTCTCTACCGCCAAGGGGTATTCCTGCCGAACGTAAATATAGCCTTCGTGGGAGCCGATTGCATAGGCTCCGATGGTCAACCCCTCAAGGACTGCATGAGGATTCCCCTCAAGAAGGCTCCTGTCCTTATAGGCTCCGGGGTCACCCTCATCAGCGTTGACAATCACGTACTTTATCTCACCGGGTGCATTGCGACATTCTTCCCATTTTTTCCCAGCGGGAAATCCACCACCTCCCCTCCCTCTCAGGTTAGCTTTTTTGACTTCCTCCAATACTTGCTCGCGGGTCATCTGGGAAAGAGCTTTGGCTAACGCGGAATAACCACCGATTGCCAGATAGTCATCAATGCTCTTAGGGTCAATGTTTCCGTTGGAACCGAAGACAAGTCGCGTCTGGTTCTTGTAGAAAGGGATTTCGGATTCACGAACTATCTTTTCATTGGTGCGGGGGTCGGTATAGAGTAAACGCTCTATGACCTTCTTCTGCTTTAGAGTCTGTGAGACGATTTCAGGAACATCCTCAGGCTCTACTTGTAAGTAACATATTTCCTCAGGGTGAATAACTATAATGGGGCCCCTCTCGCAAAAACCATGACAGCCAGTCTTCCTGAAGTCCACCTCAGCACTCAAACCTTGTTTTTCAATTTCATTCTCTATACTTGCAGCAACCGCTTCACTACCACAAGCATAACAGGCGGATCCGGAACAGAGTGTAATGCAGGGTTTATTTGGGTCTCTAATAGACAGGATGCTTTTCCTGAGTTCTTCCAATTCCGCAAATGATTTTAGCCGTGGCATAATTTCCCCTAATCGTATTTTTTCAACACTTCTGCTATGGTGGCTGGTACCATTTTACCGTGATACTTTCCATCAACTTCCATCACAGGACCTAATGCACAGCAGCCGAGACAGTTGACAGTCTCCAGGCTGAACTTTGAATCAGAGTCCGTTTCGCCGGGTTTGATTCCAATCAGGTTTTGAACCGTGTCCAGGACTCGCGGTGCACCACGAACGTGACAGGCAGTGCCCATACAAATATGGATTTCGTGACGTCCTTTAGGAACCAAACTAAAGGCTTTATAAAAGGTGGCGATATGCTGTATCCGGGTCAAGGGAACTTGTAATTTTTCGCCGACCCTCTCCAATGCTTCCTTGGGAAGCCAATGAGATTCGCTCTGAATCTCCAGCAGTACTTGAATGAGTGAACTGGCTTCGCCCTGATGCTTATCAATAATCTGGTCGATTCTACCTGTATCCATAATCGCTGTCCTAATCTTCTTCTCTCACCGGGTCCGCTGCCTGCGCGAGAGCAAAACACTTTCGGCTTTGGTCGTACCTGACTAATCCTTGCCTTGATGAGTTGCTAATGTGTTTTGATACTTCAGAGCGGTTTAGGTCCAAAGCCTCAGCGATTTCTCCAATCGAAAGGGGCTTCTCTCGCAGGAGTAACATAATTTGGCTTATTACCAATTTATCGCTAATTAGTTCACTGAATAACCTGTTCGTCTCGTCACTGGCGAAAAATCTTCTGTACTCTTCTTCCGATTTGAAAGGCACTCTCAGCCTCTCCCTTTCCACCAACTTGATGTAGGGGATTAGATTAGTAACTGCTTCAACTTTGAACTTGAGTCTATGTTCGTCTATCCCTTCGCTTTTACCGAGTGGTCCTAACTCTTTCACTTTCTTGACAAAATCATTTATGACTTCGGCAAGAAGAATCCCTTCACCGGCAGACATAAATTCGATTCTTAATCTTTCCGGGTTCATCCCTATGTGTTCCATTATTTTTCTACATAGAAGAACATTACTTAGAGCATCGTAATTTCCGTGAGTAATATAATTGCATTCATTTAAACGGCAACCACCGATAAACACGCCATCCATTCCATTTGAGAAGGCTCTGAATATAAATTCCAGGCTAACTCTGCCGGAACACATAACGCGAATAAGCCTCATTTCAGTTGTATATTGCAGTCTGGAAACTCCAGCCAAGTCAGCGGCGCCGTATGCTCACCAGTGGCATACAAAGCCCAATATCCTTGGCTTGAATTCAAGTCCTGTGCTCATTCCTTCCTGCCTTCTTTGTTGGTAACCCCGGTCTATTCATCCATAGACATCTACAAGCGTCCAACCGTCATATCAACTTGTCGTATAACCTCTTCCTCTGGAACCGCCGCATCAATCTGACTCAAGAGTTGTTCATCGGTAAAGTGCTTTAGAAGAATGGCATTTGTCGGGCACTTCGCGTTACAGAGACCATCTCCTTTACAAATAACAGGATTAACCCTTGCCTTTTTGCCTTGCGGTGTATCAACGAACTCTATGGCACCGTACTTGCAGGCTGAGATACACGCCCCGCACGAAATACACCTGCTCTCGTCCACCTCGCAAACGGAACCTGAGACTGTGATAGTATCACGTGAGAGAAGGGTTAGAGCCCGGCCTGCGGCTGCATAAGCCTGATTGATCGCTTCGGATATATGCTTGGGATAGTGGGCTGTCCCGCAGAGGAAAACGCCGTCCGCGGCAAAGTCAACAGGTCTTAGTTTGACATGGGCTTCTTTGAAAAAACCGTCCGGTCCCAAAGGGACCTTGAATAATGAAGATATTTCCCTGTTTCCTGCGGATGGTATAACGGCAGCAGACAAAGTAAGGTAATCGGCATCTATGGAAAGTTTTTTACCCAAAATATAATCAGTTGCAATAACCCTTAATACAGGCCGTCCGCCTTCTTCGACAGTCTCCACCCGGGGTTTATCCTGCGGTTCCCAGCGGATAAACCTTATACCTTTATCTGATGCTTCCCGGTAATAATCCTCTTTGAAACCATAGGTTCTCATATCCCGATAGAGAATGTAGATATCCATCGCGGGATTTATCTCTTTCAGTTTCAATGCGTTCTTGACAGAATGGCTGCAGCATATCCGGGCGCAGTAATTTCTGTCTTCGTTTCTGCAGCCTACGCACTGAATCATCACGAGGCTGCGGGAGTTGAGCAGCCCTTCTGCTCCTCTGGCGATTTGCTCCTCTAACTCCAACTGGGTCAGTATCCTGTCATCTTCTCCATAAAGGTATTCAGTGGGCTTATATTCATCAGCACCTACAGCGATGATAGTTGCTCCATGCTTTATCTCTGTAATCCCTCTTTCAGACTTCACCCTTGTTACGAAATTTCCCACATAACCGGCAGTCTCTGTGATGATGGCTTGGGTATAGACATGTATCAAGGGGTGCTGATAAACCTCGCGCACAAGACCACGCAAACAGGCTTGAACATCCAGTCCTTCCAGGGTATAATGGAGTCTTCGTGCTATTCCCCCTAAGTCTGCATCCTTTTCCAGCAGGTAAACCTCATGTCCCTGATTGGCTATGGAGAGAGCAGAAGTCATACCGGCTATACCAGCGCCAACCACCAGCGCCGTCTTGTTGACCGGCAGGTCTATTTCCTGCAACGGCGAAAGTTTGCAAGCCCGTGCTACCGACATTCGGATTATATCCTTTGCCTTTTTGGTGGCGTCTTCCGGTTCTTTGGAATGGACCCAGGAGTTGTGTTCCCTGATATTAGCCATTTCGTAGTAATACTGATTGATTCCCGCCTCCCGAAGCGTGTCCCGGAATAACGGCTCAAGCGTTCTGGGCGAGCAGGCAGCGACAACCACTCTATTGAGCCCTTTTTCCTTTATTATGTCTGTAATCTCTTTGGCACAATTAGTAGCACAGGAAAATAACTGTTCCTGAGCGTGGACAACATTGGGTAAGGTCAGGGTGTATTCAACTGTGGAGGGAACATCCACCACTCTTCCGATATTAGCCCCGCAGTGGCATACAAAGACTCCCACCCGTGGCTCCTCTTTGGAGACATCCCTTTCCGGGGGATACGTCCTTTCTTTTGCCAGTTTCCCTCGCCTGTATTCAAGAAATTCACCGCACTGGGAGCTGGCTCCGCTGGCGGTAATAACCGATTCAGGGATATCTATAGGACCCTGGAAGGCTCCGCTCACAAAGATTCCGGGTCTGGTGGTCTCAATGGGATTGGGGGAAATTGCTTTAGAGAATCCGTGTGGATTGAGTTCAATCCCGAACTTATCTGCCAGGTCCTCATAATCAGCAGGAGGATTCAATCCAACGGATAATACCACCATATCAAATTCTTCCTCTTTTACTCCAGCGTCGGGAGTGGCATATCTCACAATTACATTCTTGCTTTCCGGGACCTCTCGGACTATTGATGCGTAACTTCTTATAAACCGAACCCCGGGAAGTTGCTCAGTTCTTTGGTAGTAGGGCTCAAAATCCTTGCCGTAGGAACGAATATCGTTATGGAATATCGTACATTCTGCCTCTGCGTCGTGGTCTTTTGTCAAAATCACCTGTTTCTGGGTATAGGTGCAGCATACGGCTGAACAATAACTGTTATCGCCCGGGGTAACCCGTCTGGAACCGACGCATTGAATCCAGGCTATTTTATGGGGATGCTTCTTGTCGGAAGCCCGCAGTATCTCACCCTCGTATGGTCCCGTGGCGCATAACAGCCGCTCAAAGTCAAGACTGGTTACCACGTTCTCAAATTTACCGTAGCCATAGTCGCTCTTTACCGCAGGGTCAAATGCTTCAAAGCCCACAGACAGAACGATTGCCCCAACTTTTACTTCTACCTTCTCTGGCGTTTGATTGAGGTCTATGGCGTTGTTCTTACATACTGCTTCGCAAATGCGGCATTTCTTCTCTTTGAGGTAAAGACAACTTTCATCAATATACGCGATGAGGGGAATCGCCTGGGCGAAGTATATATGGACGGCTTTATTCTTAGATATTTCCTGGTTGAATTTATCGGGGTATTGGACCGGGCAGTATTGAACACAGGTAGTACAACCCTTGCATTTATCCTCTATGATGTATCTGGGCTTTCTGACCAGGGTCACCTTGAAGTTTCCTGCTTCCCCTTCTACACTGTCAACTTCGGTATAGGTCAGGACCTCTATGTTTGGATGCCGGCCGACCTCGACCAGTTTAGGCGAGAGTATTCACATAGAACAGTCATTGGTGGGAAAGGTCTTGTCAAGCTGCGCCATATGACCGCCAAGGGCAGGCGATTTCTCAATTAGGTAAACCTTGAAACCGGCAGTGGCAAGGTCAAGAGAGGCTTGAATACCGCTGATGCCTCCACCAACAACCATAACATCTCCAAAATTAGAGTTCGTGGAACTTTTACAAATCTGTTTGATTTGTTCTTTTTTCACTTTCCCACATCCTTATTAAGGTTAGGGGCACTATCGTTAGAGAGCCACGTCCCCATCCAGCCATGAATCAAGGCTTGCGCCAGACGTTAATCTTCTGTTGACCTGCCAAGCCGCTCTTGGTGGGAAAATACCACCAGGCGGCTGCCACGCGCCTCGCCAACCAAGGTAATCCCCAGGTCACGAGCAAGCGAAATTGCCTTCCCCGTCGGCGAGCGCCGCGAAACAACAACCGGCACCTGCATCTTTGCCGCCTTGAGCAACATCTCGGACGAAATGCGACCGGTGGTCAGCACCAATCGGTCTCTGGTTGATAGTCCCCTCAATAGACATTCGCCCTGGATCTTGTTCAAGGTGTTATGTCGTCCGATATCCTCAGCCACTACTATCAGGTTCTTGGTATCTGAGAGAGTTGAGGCGTGCACGCCACCAGTAAACCGATACAGCACCATCTGCTTTTGAAACTGCTTCATCAGTGATAGCACTTCCATTGGTGTAACAACAAGACCCGAATCAACCCGCTGTCCCTGAGTTTTGAAAACTCCACCGCCGCTGCACCCGGAGGCGATTGTCCGCACCGTTGGCAATTGATACTCGGGGTTGCTCAGCATCACATCGACCAGCGATTCCTCCTCACACACTCGCATGCTCGCCACGTCGCCGATGCCTGAGATGATGCCCTCTGCATAAAGGTATCCGATGACAAGGCAATTCAGCTTGCTTGGAGTGCACAGGATGGTGACCAGTGCCTGGCGATTTACATAGATTGCGAGCTCCAGCTCGGCAGGCACGTGAACTGAGGTCCTGCCCCATCCCCTGTCCGAAAAGCTATCGCAGACTACGTCCTCTGCGAGACTTCTCAAATCCGGTGTGTCAATCGCTTCTTGCATTTTTCGCTTCTTTGTTCTCTACATCACTTCCTGGATAATTTCTGTGATATCTTTGATCTCCAGGGTTTCACAACCCTTTACGGTCAGCCTGCTATCCTCAAAATTGGTGATGCAATAGGGGCAAGAAGTAACCAACACCTCAGCCCCGCACTCAACAGCCTGCTCTACTCTGAGGTCGGAGAATCTCTCTCCCTTGGGAGTTTCCATCCATATCCTCCCTCCTCCTCCTCCGCAACAGAGACTATCTGCACGCGACTCAGGCATCTCTACCAGTTGCAAACCTGGTATCTTCTTCAAGACTTCCCGGGGTTCGTCATATATGCCATTATGTCTGCCCAAGTAACACGGGTCATGCCAGGTAACTTTCTTCCCATACTCCTTGGTGAGAGCAAGCCTTCCTTCACTAACAATCTCCAGTAAGTATTGGGAAATATGAATCACCTCAAAGTTGACCCTGAATTCGGGATACTCGTTTTTGAGGGTATGGTAGCAATGAGGGGAAGAAACAAGGATTCTCTTCACCCCATTATCAACAAAGGTTTTGATATTTTCCTTAGCCAGGCGTTTGAATACATCCTCATCGCCTGTCTTGCGGATGCTTTCTCCACAGCAACTCTGCTCGGCGCCCAGTATCCCGAAATCTACCTCTGCCTTGTTAAGGATATCGGTTGTGGCAACAGCCGCCTTTTTCAATCTTGGGTCATAACTCAGATAGCAGCAAGGGAAATATAGAACATCCATTCCCTCAGCGAAGGTTTTTACAGGAAGACCTTTTGCCCAATCCGCCCTTTTGTTTCGTTCTTGACTCAAGGGATTGCCTTCGCCAACGAGGCTTCCCTTTACGGTGCGGATGGGAGCGACAGATTTGGGAAAAACCCCATAGTCCGTGGCAATCCTGCGTAAGGAAACTCCGGATTCTATCTGTTTCACATCCCTGGGGCACTGCTGAGGGCATCTTCCGCAGGTGGTGCAACGCCACAAATTTTCACTTTCTATCTCAGTCAAACCGAACGTAGCCTCTCGGACTAACTTGCGCATACTGAAAGTTCTAACCCTATTCCACGGACAAACAGCATCGCACAATCCGCATTCAAAACATCTCTTGAACGCGTCTCCTCCGCTTTCATTTATGGCATCTATAATTTCTTTGCAGGGGGCTACAGTCTCCATTGTCTTTCCTAATCCTCTTATTTCGCCATAATGTTTCAGCCCTTCTTTGACTCTGACATTCGGGCGATAGTGTCCATTATCTTATCCAATCCATATTTGTTTGCCAATGATTCCAATCCTATATCCAGGTCCTCCTGCTCTACCTCTTCTTCTACTTCCTCTTCCCTTTCTTCATAAGTCAGGGCATCATTTATGCACCACTGAACACACATCGGCTCCGATAAAGGCGGGTCGCTTTCACACATATCGCATTTTAGAGGGAGGGCGGAATCGGGTTCTTTGAAAATGTCTCTGGATGGGCAGGAAGCCTTACAGAAGGCACACTCTTCGTATTCCTTTCCGTCAATCACATATTTGTCTCTGCCCATACATTCGGCGGCAGTATATTCGCCCGCGAATACAGGAACATATATATCCTTTATTGGTTCGTGAATCACCCGAATACGAGACCTCGCCGGATTATTGCCGCTATATTTTGGCGTGGAGTGAAAGGCGGAGCAGATTACCTCACAAGCGCGGCAACCATTGCACTTATCAACATCAACTTTTATTGTCTTGATTATTTTCTTTTTTTTCTCAACCTTCACGGTTCACTTCCTCCTCATCGGTCAGGATTCCTCTCCGCAGGAAGTCTTCGCTCACATAATCCAGAGACAGTTCCTGTAAAGACTCCTTGGTTGGAATACCCTGATTATTCCACCCCTTGAATTTGTAATACGCATCCAGGAGTTTGGTTTCAAGTTCGGGAAATCTTTTCTTCCAATGGTCTTCCGGCGGCTTCTCATCTGCTCTCCTCAAGCCTCTTCTTACATTGACGGCTCTAACTAACGTTCGGTTCCTCTTGGCTATTTGCGTTAGTCTATCTTCATCCATATCTATCCCGGTCGCTGATGAGATAAGAGCCGGGAAATTGTGTATATGATAGGGAGGCTTCAGGGGAAATGACGACAAACCAGCGCACACCCCGAGGGCGTCATCAATGTAGTGCATCTTCTCTTGCCAGTCAACAATTTCGCAGGACATTTGAACAGTTGGGTAATATGGAATTGAGTGTTCTCCACGCGGTTCCCAGTCCAAGAGGTATTGCTTGAACTTTTCATCAGGAACCTGAATCCAATCCTTTACAAACTCTTTTCTCTCCTCCATCGTGGGGAAAGGCGCCTGCGGGAAATTCCCTTCAATCTGGGTAATGTTTGACTTCTCGCCGGTACAATACATAAGGAAATAGACGGGATTCAGCATTGACAGCTTGAGAGGCAACTGCTCATGTTTCTTTATGTTATTGTGAGCATACGCTTCCGCGCCCTTACCGATCTGTTTGGCCGCCCAATAAGTGCCGTTGGCCAACACATCTCCAATCCCTTCACGCCGAACGATTCTGTCAAGCAACCAGTAAAATCTCCCCTCGCTATCGGACGGCATTCCCGGCAAGTCTTTGTCGGTCAAAATACCGTTTTCGTAAAGTTCAAGAGCGAATGCCATAACCTGCGGGGTTGAGAACGCGTCCACGCCATACTCCGTGGCACGCTGAGCGATTCTAAAACCAAAATCCAGGTCTGAAAATGCCGCCATAGTATACGTAAGTTTGGAGAAGCATTTCATCGCGTAGGTTGAAATTCCAGGGACAGAGATTATTGCGCCGCATTTCATCGGACAGTTATAGCAACTTATCAACCGCGTCCGCACATTTTCCATAGACTCTGTCCACTTCTTTTCAATTTCTTCGTTCCAAAAATCTTTTCTCCGTTGACGCGCATTGCCCCAGGAGAAATTTTCGGTGTGCCACTTCTCATCATGGACAGTCATCTCTTTCGGTGACCCGAGCCCGGCTAAAATGGCCATTACCCCCGGAACTGGATTTTTGTCCCGGACTGGTATATATTGCAGCACTTCGTTGCAAAGCTTTATGAATTCAGCCGGTTGGGCAAGATTGATGTCCTTTGTTCCGCGAACAGCGATTGCCTTTAACCCTTTGTCTCCCATGACGGCGCCTATTCCGAGGCGGCTGGCACTTGACCTGCCATGCTCTATGGAAGCCATATAGACCCTGTTTTCACCAGCCAGGCCAATAGCAGCCACTTGGGCTTTCGGCTCCTTCAACTCCTGTCTAATAAGTTCTGCAGTTTCAACCGCGCCTTTGCCGTGCAAATGAGAGGCATCGCGTATTTCTACTTTGTCGTTGTTTATCCACAAATAAACCAGATTGGGGGACTTGCCGCGAAGGATCACTTTGTCATAACCGGCATACTTCAGTTCCGGTGCCCAAAATCCCCCCATCATTGAGAATGCCATCAGCAAAGTCTGGGGAGAAATGGTAGAAACAATGGTGCGATTGCAGCCGGGAGCAGGTGTGCCAACTAAAAGACCGGCGCTGAAAATGAGTAGATTATCAGCAGAAAATGGCTCAACTTCAGGGAGAACCCTATCCCACAATATCTTGGCGTTAGTACCCAGACCCCCCAGATGAAGTTCGGTTAGTCCTGGGTCAGTTGCCACCCTCTCAATGTTTCCCCGGGTCAGGTCAACTTCTAAATTAAACCCTGTCTCTGCGTACCTCACTCTTTTCCCTTCTTATATTACTTATTTCCTCAACTCTCGCCGTTGTTTCGCGTTCCTGCCGGACATTGAAGTTTTTCTATACCCGCGCAAAAAAAGTTTCACCAGACCATCAGAAAGTCTCGCTGGGTCGTTTCGCTTCGGGTCAAACCACATCACAATCCAGTTTAGCATGCCAAACAGGTAAAGGGTGGCCAGATTGGGTTCCACCCTCACTCCTCTATCCTGCTCTCTGAGTCGGTTCAATATTTGTCGCGTCAATTCGAAATAGCGTTGCCTGCGCCTCAACACCTGTTGGTAGTACTTCCCCTGCAAAGAATCCAGTTCAGTAGTGCACACCTTCAACTCGGGCAGGTGTTCTACCAGATACCGCACGTGGTTAAAGACCATCTCTTTGAGATGACTCTCCGGCGTGGCAGACCTGCTCAGTATGCCCTCCAGTTCCTCAGTCAGTACGCCAAATGTGTGATACTGAATGAAAAAAAGCAACTCTCCCTTGCAACTTACATAGTAGTAAAGCCCTGCCAGACTGAATCCTGCGGCTTGAGCCACCTGCCGAATGGATGCCTTTTCATAACCCTGTTCGGCAAAAGCCTTCGCCGCACACGTCAATAAATGCACCAGTTTCTTGTCAAAACGGGCTGTCTTACCGCTGCTTAGTTCCCTGTATATCTTGTTGGATTGTCCTTTCACAGTCTGCCTCTCTCCAATCCAAGCCTTTCTTATGATTGAACGTTTGTTCGAATTTTATCCTCAAAAGGCTCGTTTGTCAAGCAAAAAATAAGAGAATGTTGGGAAACGTGTGCGCGACAGTTTCGTGGGTAACAAGGGAGGGGAGAGAAAAAGAGTGGAGTGTGAGATCGTTTACGTTGCGGAGAATTTGCCAGATAGCCGTGCAGGGGATTTGCTTCGCGATGTCAAACAGTGGCAGAAGCGGGAATTTCTGGTTAACCTCTCACGTGACACAATCCGCGGACTGGTCACAACAGCGACTGCGAGTGTGAGAAGAAGAGCGAGGTTAGTGGCGAACGGCAAGAACTATCGCACGCAGACAAACACGAAGAAGGAAATGGTCATGACCACGCTGAAAAAGTGCCGGGTCATAGGCACAAGGGCCACGGACACAGGCATGAGAAGGAACAGGGAAATGAGGGGGCAAAGCCCGGGCAGTATTCTCCCTTATTGTGTAATTATGCATCTATATCGCACGATTGCAAGTATTTTCTCAAGAACTGGTTTTTTTATTATTGACTTCTATATTGATGCCAACTAAAATGCCAACTATTGGAATGCAGGATATGCTGAACTTGCGCTGTGCATATTCAGCAAGTTCGGACTTCAAGTTTCTGCAATTGAAGGGATTGGGTTAGAATTCCTTCTATCTTGAGGAGTTGGGGGTTTTCGGGTTTATTTGGCTCATAACCCGAAGGTCGTTGGTTCAAATCCAATCCCCGCTACCAATGTTAGTTATGCAGGGACGGACAGTTATGTTCGTCCCTGATTTCTTTTAGGGACGAGCAAAAACGCCACTTTGGGTGAAACTTTGGGTGGTCTATTGCCAACCTACCGCCCTAATTCTAAAGGCGTGGGGTTCATCCCCGCGGAAGTTTCTTCCCCGCCGATAAACGGCGGGGCTTTGAAACGCAGCCGACACCACCAGCTGGTTCGCGTCATGCGGCTACGTAC
>Ga0315280_10007352_pt1 | contig 14829 bp, 11 predicted proteins | sample YL17G06_40_MG_FD_203697 | JGI IMG/M metagenome (GOLD analysis project Ga0315280, IMG submission 203697) | Sediment microbial communities from Yellowstone Lake, YNP, Wyoming, USA - YL17G06_40 | ecosystem: Environmental > Aquatic > Freshwater > Lake > Sediment | place: USA: Wyoming | collected...
CCGGGCGGCGGTCGGCACTTGTACTTCCGGCACCCCGGCGGCACCATCCCGAACGCGGTTCGGTTCGCTTCCGGCCTCGACGCACGTGCCGATGGCGGCTATGTCGTGGCCCCTCCCAGCGTTCACCCGAATAGCGGCGTCTACGCCTTTGACCTCGCCCACCATCCCGACGACACCCCCCTCGCCGACGCGCCGGCCTGGCTCCTCAACCTAGTGACGGGCGCGGCCCCGGTGACGGTGGCCCCGGCCGAGGATGATTGGCAACTCGCGGCGCTGCGCGGCGTCGCCCAGGGTGCACGCAACGATACCGCCGCCAGGCTTGCCGGTCACTTCCTGAATGCTGGCCTCCCGGCAGGCGAGGTCGCCGAAATCTTGATCGGCTGGAACAGTCGGAACAGACCGCCCCTGCTGGCCCGCGAGGTCCGGCTGATCGTCGAGTCTATCGCCAAGGCGGAAGCAAAAGCTGTCCAGGTGGAGGCGGAACTCGTGTCCTGGGAGGCGATGCTCACCGACCCCAACCAGGTGCCTTGGCTCCTTGACGGCCTCCTGCCCGACGGCGGCCTGGCGGTGATGGCCGGCGAGGGCGGCGACGGGAAGGGCTGGTTCGCCTTGATGGCCGCCGCCGCAATCACGTCTGGCGAAGCATTCCTCGGCGAATTCCATGCGGCGGGCGCGGGCGGAGTCATTTATGTGGACGCGGAACGTGGTCGTCGTTATATGGCGAGCCGGGTGAAGGACATTACCTTGGCCACCGGCCGCAAACCCGCGGTGATGTTTCTATTCCGCCCGCCGAAACTGGATTCCCAATGGCTCGCCGCCCTCGTCGAGAAACATCGCCCTGCCCTACTGATCGTGGACTCCCTCTCCCGACTCCTGCCGCCAGGCACGAAGGATACCGACAACTCGGCAATGAGCGAAGTCCTGGGCGCGCTGCGCGATATCGCCGAGCGTTTCGGGTGCTGCGTACTCGTGATTCACCACTTCAAAAAGCGCGCTGAGTTCGCGGACAACCGACCCGTCGCAAGAGTTCGAGGGGCCTCCTCGATCGTGAATGTCGCCGACGTGGTGATCGGCACGGCGAAGACCAAGGACGGACTCCTTAAGATCGAGGTCGTGAAATCCTACTGGGGCGACCCGGCGGCCCCCTTTCTTTGTGATTGGCAGGGCGACCCGAACGGCGGCACCTCCCTGGTCTATGCCGGCCTCGCCGACCCCGAGAGCGTCACCAAAGTTGACCTCGGGATGGAAGTCATCCTCGACGCCCTGGCATCCGAACCCCGGGACCGCAAGGAGATCGCCACAGTCTGCAAGGAGCGCGGCATCGGCGAAAGATCGGCCTTCCTGGCGCTGAAAGAACTCCGCGGAACCGGCAAGGTGGGGCGGTCAACCGACGGCCACAAGGCGGTTTTCGCCCTCATCGCGGAGGATAACATTTACACAAGTGTGCAGCCAAGTGTGCAGTCAAAAACCTAAGTGTGCAACAATGCAGGCCCCCCCCTAGGGGGGATACCGATTGCACATGTTAGGGCCAAGGTGTGCAACACGTGCAGTTTAAGTGTGCAGCCAAAACAGGTGCAAGAAGCGTGAGGACGCGCACCCGCGCAGACCGATGCCGCGCCCCCTTCGGGGCGCAAGCCTACGGCGGCCCCGGTCTGCACGTGATGCTGGCGTCCGGGCGCCGACTGCATACCTTGGTGACACCATGAGCGATATCATCACAAACCTGGCCCTCGACGGCTTCACCAGCGACGAACTGGCACGCATTCGCCTTGCCGCAACTGCGGTCTGCCAGGTCGGGGCCGCTGGCATCCTGATCCTGCCCGGCAAGCCGGAAAACTACCTCCTGCGACGCACGAAGGAAGGCATCATACTATCGCTGGCAACCGACGAAGAGACGGCGAAAGTGCTGAGCGGTATGGCGATATGAAGGCCAACCAGGCAGGCGCGATGACTTCTGAAATTCCCGTGGTGCGGGGCCGTCCCATCCCCCCGTCGCGGCCGTTGACCCGGTTCAGCTGTTGGACGGTCGAGATAACCTGCCCCTATTGCGGGCGGCGGCATCTGCACGGCCTGGGGGCGGAGGGCGACCTGTGGGGCCACCGGGTAGCCCACTGCGTGGGGGGAAAGCCCAACCCCGGCTATGATATCATCCCGCCCGAGGAGGTGGCATAATGGCAGGCGTGAACGATGTTGCTAGCCTGCGTGACAGGCGAATTGCTCAGCTAACGCCCTTCCGGCCCGGTGAGGCGCGGGCCCGTGAACTCGGTAAGGCGGGAAGGCTGACGAGTCTCCGGGGCATCGCTCGCCGCAAGCACCTGGTGGAACTCATGGAAGCGGGCCTGGAAGCGGGCCTGCTGGCGCTGCAAGGTGAGTGGGCGGAACTCAGCGCCAAAGTGGCCTCAGGCAAGCAACTCACGAGGACCGACAAGCGCCTCATGCTCACCATCGGCGAGCTGCTCCTCAAGCATTGCCGGCACATCCTGCCGCAAGAGGTGGTCGCGCAGGTGTCGGTCGTCGAGGTGCCACCTTCGTTGTCGCCGGAAGAGGTAGGGGCCCTGCGGGAGAGCTGGCAGCGGGTACAGGAAAGCGGGCTGCTGGGAGAAGGCGGCCAGCCGGTGGGCGCGCCGGAGGATTTCGTTGACTTTGAGTCGGAGGCATAGCCGGTGAACGCGAGCGCGGTTGGCATTGATCTGGCGCTTGCCGAACTCCTGGACTCCTTCGACGCTTTCTGCGCCAGGGCGCGGCGACGGCTGATTGCAGGGCATACCCGATACGGGCAGGCCTGGCGAACCCGAGACAACTTGGCGGCGCTCTGCGAGGAGGCGGAGGACGCCTTCTGCTACGGGTTCTTCGACTGGTTGAAGGCGGCGCAGGCGCGTTCAGGTAGCGGCGGCTGTGAGGACAGCGGGCAACCACGAACAGGGGCTTAGAAACGAACCTGAGCAGGATTCCGTGGGGGACACCCGTATCGGGGGCGCCTGGTGAGAAATGACCGCTCTAGCGGCCTCCTGGGGAGGGAGAACGGCAACCTGTCGGGAGCTCGCGCCCGCGCACGCGTGGGGCCGCCAGCTGGCGAAAAAGAAATCCGCCGGGTAGCAGGGATCGTGCAGGAATGCGGGCGGACCTGTGGTAAGATCATGACGGAGAGAATGGAAATGCAAACGCCACCCCGTGACCTCGAAGAGACCTTCCCCTCTGTCGGCCCTGCCCTGGGTTCACACCCTTCCGTTCTCTCCAAGTGCGGCGTGGTGTCTCGGGCGGGGCCGACTTGTTTTCGGTTCGCCCTCATGCCGAAGCTCCTGCTTGGACGCCGCGTCATACTTGGGCCGGGCGGCCGCGAAGCTCCCCCCTCAGGCGACGCGGCCTCCGGCCCTGAATAGCTGAACCGGCCCGGCCGGCAGGAACCCCATACGCCTGACCGGCCGGGCCGGAAGAAAGGTATGGGAACGATGGACAAGGCAGCGATTTACACGCGAGTCTCTTCGCCCGGGCAGGCGACGGCCGACGCGGCCTCGCTGGAGGCGCAGGAGCAGATCGCCCGGAGCATCTGCGAACGCCAGGGCTGGGAGGTCTACGCGCACTACCAGGACGCGGGCAAGTCGGCCACCCGAGACAACTTGGAGAACCGCCCGGCGATGCTTCGCCTGCTGGCCGACGCGGCGGCGGGCAAGTTCTCGCACCTGGCCGTCTATCACCTGGACCGGCTCGCCCGGCAAACCGAAGTGGCGGCGGAGATCGCACTGGGATTGCGGCGGGCCAAGGTGAGTATCCACACCCAGCAAGGCCCGGCTGACCTGGAGGCCTTCGGCGGTCGGCTTCTGTACTATCTCAATGGCCTCATGGCAGAGGAAGAGGCCCATCGCATCCGTGAGCGGTGCGACAACGGGCGGCGCACCTATGCGAAGCGGGGCGAGATCGTGTTCTGGCAGGAGCCCTTCGGCTACAAGTGGCTACCGGGCGACCTGCGGCGAGGTGTTCCGAACCGGCTGGAGGCGGTCGCCGAGGAGCTGGCGACGGTGCGCCTGGTGTACGACCTGGCGACAAAGAGGGGCCTGACCATCCGGGGGGTGACGGCGGAGGCGAACCGGCGGGGCCACCGGACTCGGATGGGCAAGGCCTGGCATCCCGCCCACATCGCGGAAATGCTGTCTGACCCGCGGTACTGTGGGCGCTGGCGGGTGTGGGCCGAGGGCGAGCAGGAGTGGTTTGCCCGAGAGGACCTGATACCGGAAGTGGCCGTCACTGAGAAGCAGTGGCAGCGGGCGCAGAAGGTGCGCGCCCACCACAAAGCCAGGACCCGGCGGCCCATGTTGAACGCCCACCTGCTGAACGGCTTCCTGGTGTGCGGCGAGTGCGGCTCGCGCATGATCGGCCACCAGATTCACGACGCGCCCGTGCTCCGGTACTACGTGTGCTCGAAGAAGAAGGCGAACGAAGGCAAGGCCTGCCGGGCGCGCTATGTGCCGGCCGAACCCCTGGAAGGCCAGACCATGCTGCTGCTGTCGGAACTCGCCGAACACCCGGAGGCGGCGCGGGCCTATGCCGAGGCCACCCGCGAGGATCGCCTGCCCTCCTTGCGTGAGGAGGCCGCGAGGATCGGCCGGGCGATGGTGGACGCGGAGGCCCGGCTCGACCGCCTGGTGATCGGTTATGAGCAGGCGGAACTCACCGGAGACGAGGTAGGGCGCCGGCGGCCCCGCATACTGGCCGACATCGCCGCCTGGCGGGAGCGGGCTTCCGAGATCGGGGCGCAGATCGCCGACGCGGAGGCGGGCGAGAGGGCGGCGGCGGTAGTGGCGGAGACGCTTTCCGGCCTGGAAGGACGCATGGCCGACCTCACCCTGCAAGACCGCCGGGCGCTGCTGGCGCAACTTGACTTCCGCATGACCCTTTCCTGCCAGGACTGGGGCGTGAAGTCCACGGAACGCTGCTACCAGGTCGACATCGCCTGGGCGGGCGACGTGCTCCTGCCCGAGTCTGCCACTGCCGATATTGTCACCTCCCCGTTCAAGCTGCCGATGTAACAGTCAACCGTGATAGCATTTCACCTCACTGGGAGAGCACGCTGAGATGATCGCTGGCTTTGCGCGAGTCGAGATCACGCCGCTGCCGGGTGAGCGTCCTGAGATGATGGGGTTCGGTCCGTTCCTCGGGCGCACGGCGCTGGAGGTGCTGCAGCCGATCCACCTCCGGGCGAGCTACCTGGAGGACGGGGGGAGCGCGCTGGTGCTGTCCTTCGACCTCTGCGGACTGCGGGAGGACCTGTCCGACCGGATACGGCAGGCGGCCGGCGAGGCCGCCGGGCTGAGCGCCGATCAGGTGGTGGCGGCATGCACGCATACGCACTCGGCGCCGTCCGTCATGCCCATCCTGGGTTGGGGTGAGTTCGACGAGGCGACGGCGGGACGGCTGCCAGGGCTGGCGGCGGAGGCCGCACGCGCAGCGCGGGATGGGGCGGCGCCTGTGGTCGTGGCGAGCGGACGGACGACGCTTGAGGGGCTCACGCGGAACCGCGTGTATGGCCCGGGGGGGCCGCTGGACACCGAGCTGAGCACCCTGGCGTTCCGCGAAGCGAAGAGCAAGGGGCTGTTGGGATTGTGGGCGCACTACACGTGCCACCCCGTGCTGCTGTGCGAGCAGTGCCGGGTGATCTCGCCGGACTTCTGCGGGGTGGCGATGCAGGCGCTGGAGGCAGCCAACCAGGGGGCGGTGTGCAGCTTCCTGCAGGGCTACTGCGGCGACATCAACCCGGTGTGGGCGCATATGAGGCAGGAGCGGTCCATCGTCCATCTGGCACATGCGGCGCGGCAGTTCCGCATGGCGGTGGAGGAGGCGATGGCCGGGGCACAGGATGAGGTGGGCGGCGAGGTTCGCATGGTGTCGAAGGGCCTGCCGCTGTCAGTGGCGGTGGTGAGCGAGGAGACGATATGCGCGTATGAGGCGCACGCGATGACGCGGGGCGAGGGGTGGCGACGGCTCGGCGGGCTCTCGGCGGCTGCCGTCCGCGCGGACGGCGAGGCGCTGCGTGCGATGCGGCGCCCGCGGCGCACGGCGCCGGCTGCGGCACTGGCAGTGGGCGCACACACGCTGGCCTTCCACCCATTCGAGATGTTCACCCAGATCGGCATGGACATCCGGAAGCGGCTGGGGCGGGACACCACCTGGGTGGTGGGCTACGCCAACGGCTACGAGGGCTACGCGCCCACGATTGACCGCTTCGCGCTGACCACGGGCGACTATGCCGCGCACGGCGTGCCGCTAATAATGGGGCGCAACCCGTACAGCCCGACGCTGGCGAGCGAACTGCTGGACGGGCTGACGGAGATCGGGCAGCAGGTGAAGGGCTGACGCGGCGACTGCGCAGCGGGCGAGATGAACCAGGCCCTCAGCGGTTCCGGCGCGGTCGTCGCGTCATGAGACCTCGACGACCGAGTTCCGCGTGCCGAAGGGGTTCGGGACCGACTCCGCCTTGGGGTCAGCGACCCATTCGCCGTCCACGATGAACTTGTACTGGTAAGAGCCGGGCGGGAGCGAGACGGTGGTCGAGAAGATGCGCGCTCTTGGCCCGGACTTGCGCAAGGTGCGAGCGTTGACTTCCCAGTCGGTGAAATCGGCCGCGAGCAGGGCCTTCTTGGCGTGTGGCGGTTCGATGCTGAAACGAACTCGCATTGTCTTTCCCCGATGTTCGAGACTTCTGTGACCGTAGCAGTAACGGCCCGCTCGTGTCAACTACGGGCTGCCTGGGGATGTTGTGGGAGATGAACAGCGGTCGGGAGGCGCATCGCGGGGCCCGGGGCCAGAGGTGAAACGCGAGCGAACAGTGTAAAGGCAAGAGCGCGTCGACGTACCGGAGAGACCACGGTGTTTGCGCCTGAGGACTTGTTCGACCTGGCTGGGTTTGTGCACGCCCGGCTATTCGCGGGCCTGTCCGCGGCATGGGATGCGGTCGGACGCCTGCCGGAGTACGTGGCGGAGGCGTTCGGCATGACCTGGGCCGAGATCGAGGCGCGGGAGGACCGCGGGCGGGGGTTGGTGCGAGTGGCAGCGGGGGCGACTGTCGAGGAGGGCGCGCTGGTGCGCGGGCCCGTTGTGATCGAACGCGGGTGTCACGTCTACACCGGCAGCCTGGTGCGCGGTCCGGCCATCCTGGGGGAGGATGCGCTGGTCGGGCACAGTTCGGAGATCTCGGCATCAGTGCTGCTGAACGGCGTTCACGCCGCTCACCTGAACTACGTGGGGAACAGCGTGGTGGGCAGAGACGCGAACCTCGGGGCCGGCACGGTGTGCTCGAACTTCAAGCTCAGCCAGGGCACAGTGCGAGTGCGTGTCGGGGAGGCAACACACGAGTCAGGGCTGCCGAAGCTTGGGGCGCTGCTGGGTGACGGCGTGCAGACGGGGTGCCACGTGATCATGAACCCGGGGACCATCGTTGGTCCGCGGACGCTGGTGTACGCAGGGGCGCAGCTGCGCGGCTACTACCCCGGCGACCACATCATCAAGGTCGAGCAGACGCTGACGATTGTGCGCAAACGCTAGCCGCAGTGCGGCCGGAGAGACGACATGGCAAGGTGCGACCTACTGCTGAAGGGCGGGACGCTGGTGGACGGGACGGGCGCGAAGGCGAGGCCGGCGGACATCGCGGTGAGGGGGGACCGGGTAGCCGCAGTGGGCCACCTGAGCGACTGGGAGGCGGCGACGGTCCTGGATGTGCGCGGCCTGGTGGTGGCGCCGGGGTTCATTGACATGCACTCTCACTCGGACCTCGCCCTGCTGATCAACCCGAAGGCGGAGAGCAAGGTGCGGCAGGGGGTGACGACCGAGGTGATCGGCATGTGCGGCTTCTCGCCCGCGCCGTGCCCGCCGGCCCGGAAGCAGCAGATTCGGGACGCGTTCGGGGCATGGGCGCAACACCAGGAGGTCGCCTGGAACTGGGGCGCGTTTGGCGAGTATATCGGCGCGCTGAGGGCGCGGCCAGCGTCGGTGAACGTCGTTCCTGTGGTGGGCCACGGGATCATCCGCACAGCAGCGATGGGGGAGGCGAACCGCGCGCCGAGCGAGGCCGAACTGGAGGGAATGCGCGATGCAGCGCGGCAGGCGATGGAGGAGGGCGCGGCGGGCCTTTCGACAGGCCTGGTATACGCGCCCGGGATGTGGGCGGAGACAGAGGAGATTATCGCGCTGGCGAAGGCGATCGCCCCGCTCAAGGGGATCTACTTCAGCCACATCCGCGGGGAGGCGGACGGGCTGCTCGCCTCGATCGGGGAGGCGACCCGCATCGGCCGCGAGGCCGGTGTGCCGGTGCAGATCGCGCATCTGAAATCCGAGGGGCGAGAGAACTGGGGCAAGTCCCAGGCGGCGCTGGAGGCGATCGAGGAGGCGCGGCGGTCCGGTGTGGAGGTGAGCTACGACGTATACCCGTACACGGCGTGGAACACGGGGATGGCGCAACTGCTGCCCGCGTGGGCGCGGGAAGGCGGGATCGAGGCGATGGTGAGGAGGCTCCAGTACCCCGAGGATCGCGTGCGGCTGCGCAAGGAGTTGGCCGCAGCCGCAGTTGCCGACCCGGGGCGGTGGGAGCGGCGGCTGATCGCGTCGGTCGAGAGCGAAGCCAATCGAGCCTGCCAGGGGATGACATTGGCGCAGATCGCCGAGCAGCGGAACATGCAGCCGGAGGATGTCGTGCTCGACCTGCTGGCGGAGGAGCAGGGCCAGGTGAGCATGGTCGGCTTCGGTATGGACGACGGGGACGTGAAGCAGATCATCGCACACCCGGTTGCCATGATCGGCTCGGATGCGGCGGCGGTCGCGCCGTATGGGCCGCTGGGGCTCGGGCATCCGCATCCTCGCACCTACGGGACGTTCCCCCGCGTGCTGGGACATTACGTGCGAGAGGAGAAGGTGGTCTCGCTTGAGGACGCGGTGGCCAAGATGACGAGCAGGCCGGCGGCGAAGCTGGGGCTGGCTGACCGCGGCCGTCTGGCAGAAGGCACAGCGGCCGATATCGTGGTGTTCGACCGGGACGGCATCGCCGACCGCGCAACCTACCAGGAGCCGCACCAGTATCCCGTGGGGATCAACTACGTGATCGTCAATGGCGTGGTGGAATTGGAAGGGGAAACGCACTGCGATCGACGGCCGGGGAGGGTGCTGGCCCGCGGTTAGCGCATTCGCACGCACGATTCAGCCGCCCGCAGCAATCGCGCAAGGGTGCACGGTGGCGGGGCAGGAGCTCCGTTTTTGGGACAGCCTGCCACCATTGTCACCCCGAGGGAGGAGCTGGCCTGTGGAAAGCGGCGACCGTGCGGGTCTCGGCTGGATTCGCAAGACGAGATTGCCACGCGCGCTTCGGCGCCAATAGGCGCCGAAGCGGCTCGCAATGACAGTCTGGGTCCCCCCGATGGCACTCACTCCCCTAAAACAAAGCTCCTGGGTGGCAGGGGCAAACCCCTGCCCAACCCACGGATGCTATTCGATCTCGACGCGGTTATAGTCGCGGCTTCCGAGGCCAATGGCGGCCGCGGATTCGACCTGCAGGTACGGGTCCTTCCCCCAGATGCGCTTGAGCAGATGGCCGTCGCCCTCGCTCATCTTCACCTGCTCGGGCAGGCTGCCCGGGATGTAGTTCCTGGCGTCTATGGAGTCAATGCTCGCCTGCTCGATGGCGACAATATCATCGGAAGCCATGATGCCGATGTCCGGGACGAGGGCGGGGGTGGTGAACCCCCAGCAGTCGCAGAGCGGGGTGATGTTCATCAGGCAGGTGATGTAGTAGACGCGGTTGGGCTCGAACGTGTCGAGCACGGCCTTGGTGGTGCGAGCCATCCCCTCCGGGAAGTAGCGAATGCTCTCCGGGTTGATGGTAATGGCATCAGCGGGGCACGAGTCCACACAGTGCATGCAGTAGCGGCAGTGGTGTGAGAAGACGTTGAACTCGTCCTTGTCGTTGAACTTGATGGCGCCGCCGGGGCAGTTCTCCTGGCAGACGTGGCAGTGGGTGCAGGCCTCCGCGTTCCAGTGGAACTCGGTGTCCATGAGGCGGTGGATCCAGCCGCGGGTCTCCTCGGTGACGCAGCCCATGGCGATGTTCTTGATGGCGCCGCCGAAGCCGCACTGGCCGTGGCCCTTGCCGTGGCTGAGCACGATCATGGCGTCGGCGTCGGCGACGTTGCCGGCGACGTGAACCTTCTCGAGGCTGCGATAGTTGGTCGGACGCGCGTAGAAGTATTTGTCACGAGCGCCGGCCACCGGGTAGATGGGCGCGCCGAGCACTTCCTGCGTGTACCCACGGGCGGTGGCGTCGGGGACTGCGTATGAACCGTCGGTGAGGAAGGGCCAGCCTCCGGCATCCTTCACCGCCGACACGAGGCTGCGGATGAAGATGGGATGGATGGTGCTGTAGCCGAGGTGGCTCCCGACGTGCATCTTGATGGCGACGCGGCGATCATCGACCATGGACTTCAGGTCAATCTTCTCCAGGATGCGCTGGAACTTCGCCGGAAGCGTGTCGTCGGCGGACAAGCGCTTCACTTTGGCCGGGGCGAAGTGGACGGTGCTAGGCATGACAGATCACTCCTATGGAGGGGCGGGAGGCTCGCACCCACCCTACCGATGGTTGTCCTGCACTTTTCGATGCGGAGGGGGCAAGCTCCTGCCCTGACAGCAATGGGGCGACCAGGTGAACAAGAGTGATGGGATTTGTGCACGCGGCGCGCATGAGGGGGATGGACAGGAACCAGGTCTCGTGTTAGCCTGAGTGCGTTGGGGTTGGAGTGGCGTAGGCCCCTCTCATGTTCGGAGGCCCGGACGCGAGAGGGGTTCTCTTTTGGCCCGGAGGGGGAGACGTGGCGGCTCACCAGATTCAGATGCGGTTCGGCGCTGCCGCGCGCCGGTCGTGGGCGTTCGGGGGCGCGAGTGTGCGCTCGGGACTGGGGGGTGCAGGATACGCGTGGGCGGGGTATGGCATGATCTGGGCATCTGGTCTCCTTCCCGTCGCGAAGTGGCAGGCAGTCGCGCTCGGCGCGGTTGCAGCAGGTCTGGTCTGCGGGCTGGCGCGAGCGCGAGCCGCGATGAAGGAAGCAACGGCGTTGAAGCGGTTCGCGGAGGCCGCGCGACGCGGGTTGGATGGCGACTGGGAGGGGCTCGCGGCGTGTGCCACGGGGGAGGATCTGCGAGAGGCGACGGCAGCGGTGCAGCAGCTTCTGAGCGCGGGCCAATCGGAGTGGGAGGGACTGCAGGCGCGAGTCGCGAGCACCGAGAATGATGCCCGGCGGGTGATGGAGGATGCGGCGCGGCGGATTGCCGCCCTGGAGCTGAGGGTGAAGACGGCCGCGCAGCAGCTTCGCGAGCCAGCGCTGACGGTGCACGCGGTGGCGAATCTCCTGACGCGAGACTCGGGGAGCCGGTTGGACGCGCTGGGCCGAGAGCGACTTGAGCAGTTGCGCGCGAGCGCTGAGGCGATAGACGAGCGCGTGCGAGACTGGATCGGGAGCTGCCTCGCCGATGAGAGCGCGGCGGCGAGCGGTTCCACACTCACGGGGGTGGTGACTGGTGGGGACAACGGGGGCGGTGCTCAGGGAGAGTGACGGGGCGGGCCCCGCGGCGAGGGGCGACGCCGCGGGGCTGATGGGCGCGAAGGAGGCGGCCGATGGGTGAACGGGCGAGGCCGCGGATTCTGCTGGCCGACGAAGATGCGTCGGTGCGCAACTCACTGGCCCGCGCCCTGGCCGATACGGAGCGGTCTGCGGAGATCGCCGCGGATGGCTCGAGCGCGTTGGCGGCTCTGACGCGCAAGCCGTTTGCGCTTGCGATCATTGACCTCGACCTGCAGCGGATGAGCGGGCCAGAGCTGGCGACGGTGATCCTGGAGCGGTGGCCGGAGACCGCGCTGATCGTGGCGAGCAAGTCGGCCGACACGGCGGCGGCGGTGAGCTGGATGCAGGCGGGGGCATACGACTACCTGACGAAGCCTTTCGACCTGTCCCACGTCCTCGCCTGCATTAACCGCGCGCTGGAGCGGCGCACGACGGCGCTGGAGGCGCGGAGACAGCAGAAGCAGCTCGAGGTGGGGGTGCTGAATCAGACGCGGGTGACGAAGCGGCTGTTCCTGGGGGCAATCAAGTCGCTGTCGTCGGCGCTGGAGGCGAAGGATGATTACACGAAAGGACATTCGGCGCGAGTAAGCCGAGTCGCAGGCGAGATCGCGCGAGCGGTGGGCGTGAGCCGCGACGAACTGCGACGAATCCGGCTGGCTGGCCGGCTTCACGACATCGGCAAGATCGGCGTGCGAGAGGAAGTGCTGTCCAAACCGGGGGCATTGACAGATGCCGAGTACAAGCACGTACAGACGCATCCCCTGGTGGGGGAACGTATCCTTGCCCCGACACTGATCGACACGGAGACGGTGAGGATGGTGCGCCACCACCACGAACGGTACGGCGGAGGGGGCTATCCAGACGGGCTGGCCGGGTCGGCGATCCCGTTCGGGGCGAGGGTGCTGGCAGTGGCGGATGCGTACGACGCGCTGAGCAGCGATAGGCCATACAGGCCCCGGCTCAGCCGGGAGGATGCGCTGCGCGTGCTGCGCGAAGGTGCCGGCTCGCAATGGCAGCCGACACTGGTCGAGGCGCTGGCCCAGAGTCTCGGAGACCAGCAGCGATCCCCGTGAGCGGATTGGGGGTGATGGGGAAGCGCGGCTCGTGAGGTGTGCGAGGTCGGAGTCAGGCAACTTGCCAGTGACGATGCACGCGCGGCGAGAAGAGCGTGCCGCTGCGGCGACTCGGGGTGCAGGACACGTTCGGCGAGTCCGGGACGGCCGACAAGCTGCTGGCGAAACACGGGCTGACGACCGAAAGTATCGCCGCGAAGGCGCGGGAGCTGGTGTGGAGGAAACTAGGGGGGTGAAGCCGAGGCGAACCCTTCGATCGAGTTCATCCGCCTCGGACGCGGATGAACTGGGGTGCCGCTGCCCCAGAGAGGGTAGGTCCGGAGATCCGTTGACGGCCCTCTCTCAGCGGGCGGTGCGCGGACCGGCCAGCACGCGGTAGTCGCCCTGCCGGAGCGTGATACCCTCGCGGTCGAGTTGCTCGAGAAACGGGAGCAGGTACCTCCTCGATGCCCCGAGCAGATCGCGAGCATCGCCAATGGACATGCGCGGATGCTGGCGCAGATAGGCGACCACGCGATCGCGCGCGGCCCCGACAGCCGACGGGTTAGCGTATATGCCCGCGGCTATCACCGTCAGGCTGCCGGCGTCAACGAGGGCGTCGAGGATCTCCTGACACTCGTCCTCACCGATCTGGCATTCCGCCGCCAGCTCGCGCGGAGAAGGGACGGCGAGGCCACTGCCGCGAATCGCGCCCAAGATGGCGTCGCGCGCGGCGGCCGCCCTGGCGCGCCACTGGGGCTGGTGCGTCGCCAGTCGCACACGGTCGCCAGAGAGCACAACGCTCCCCGACCTCGCGAGGGACTCGAGCGCGAGCCGGCACGCCTCGCGTTCCTGGGGCCGCGCGCCCGCAGCGCCCATGATTGCGTTGAGAGGCGCGTACGAGAGGATCGGGTGCTCGTGGTGGTGCGCTGAGAGCGACGCGACCAGCTCGGCAGCGGCTTCGCCGATGGCGGCCGCGCTGAACCAGACGCCTCGCCTGCCAGCCGCCGCCCGCCCCTCCGCCGAGAGCCTGTCGAGCGCGGCGCGCAGCTCCTCCTCCGACAGGCCGCACCGCGTCTGGAGTTCGGCGAACGCGACGCCGAGGTCCTGGGCGCGATCGAGAAGATCGAGCACGATCTCGACGGTCGGCAGCCGTTCTCGTTCGGCCACCTGCTGCGCGCCCGCGGCCCTGGCACGCTTGGGGGGATGGGGATCGACGACCACACCCCCGCCAACCACGCGCGTCGGGGAGTACGACCGAAGCACGAACGGGTCGCCCGAGGCCGCGACCAGCGGCGATTCCAGTCGCAACTGCGCGAGTGCGGACCCGCCCGGGTTCAGCACGTCGCCCTCGAGCAGGACGACCCGCGCCATTACCTCCGCGGTGCCGTGGTGCACCCGGACGCGGGTGCGCTGCTCAATCGGGCGTGGCGCGTCTCCACCCAGGCTCACGCGGGCGTCCAGCATGTAGGTCGAGGTCAACGACCCGGGGGTGACCAGCACGTCCCCGCGCTTCGCGGTATGCTTCCCGATGTCTGGCAGGTTGATCGCGGCGCGCTGGCCGGCGGAGATCTCCTCCACCACCTGGTTGTGCACCTGGAGCATGCGAGCCCTGACCAGCCTGTCCTGTGGGAGCCACGCCACTCTCTCGCCCGTACGGAGCGAGCCTGAGACAACCGTGCCGGTGACAACCGTTCCCGCGCCTTTGATTGTGAACACGCGGTCTATGGGGAGGCGGAAGGGGCCGCTGACCGATTTCGTCGGCGCCGCAAGCGCGATGCGCGCGAGCTCGGAGCGGAGATCGGCCAGACCCTCGCCGGTCACCGCTGAGACGGGCACGATCGCGGCCTGCTCGAGAAAGCTGCCGGTGACCAAGCCTCGCACGTCACCTGATACCCGGGCGATCCGCTCCGGGGACGACCTGTCCGCCTTCGTGAGCGCGATCACCCCGGACGCGATCTTGAGATAGCAGAGCACGTGCAGGTGCTCGATGGTCTGGGGCATCACGCCCTCATCGGCCGCGACCAGGAAGATGGCGGCATCAATGCCCGTCGCGCCGGCCACCATGTTCCGGACGAACATCTCGTGGCCCGGCACGTCCACAATCGCAGCGGGGCGCTCAAGCCCGGGCAGCGAGAGGAAGGCGAAGCCGAGATCAATGGTCATCTCTCGCGCCTTCTCCTCGG
>Ga0315280_10007353_pt1 | contig 14827 bp, 15 predicted proteins | sample YL17G06_40_MG_FD_203697 | JGI IMG/M metagenome (GOLD analysis project Ga0315280, IMG submission 203697) | Sediment microbial communities from Yellowstone Lake, YNP, Wyoming, USA - YL17G06_40 | ecosystem: Environmental > Aquatic > Freshwater > Lake > Sediment | place: USA: Wyoming | collected...
GCGGGGTGCGCCCTTCCGCCAGCATCCGGTGCACAGCCGCGGCGACCTCCTCGGTTTCTCGGCGCAGCGCGTCGTTGATCGCCACAGCTTCTCGTCGCTGTTCCTTCCCGTAGAAGAGCGCGCCCTCGCGCACCGACACCGCAAGCATCTCCTCCAGGCACAGCGCCTGGGCGCAGAGTTGCACGCGGTCCCAATCCTCCTGCTTCCGCCGACCCCGCTTGTGCTCTACAGGGTATGGCATCCAGCGACCGTCAGCCTGCCGGTGGAACTCCACCACGTCGGCCTTGCCCACGAGCCCCAGCCGCAGGCACCGGATCGGCAGCCCGAACACCCGCTTCACATCGCGCCGCTTCTCCGCCCCGCCCTCATCAACTCGGTCGTGCAGTATCCGGCCCTCGGCCGTGAGCCCGCTCTCCACCCAGATCTGCTCAAGGTGAATCAAGGCGCACTGCCGCGGGCAGAACAAGTAGTGCTGTAGTGCCGAGAGTGGAACGAGGTCGGATTCAGGGAAAGTCATGTCCTTCTTCTTTCGTTGCGCGCTTGGGACCTGGCGCGATACAGCCTCTCGGTGAATCCGCCCTCCTGCAAGAACTCTTGCTCCAGAGCGCGCAATTGCTGATCGAGCAGGTAATTTGTCTGGTGGATCAGGCAGACCGCGGCATTGGCCGAGGTTTCTGGGTTCTCGTCCTCGAAATAGGTCCTATACGTCCAATAGGACCTATTCGAGACCCGGGCCAAGGCCCTGATGGCCTTGGCCCTAGGCTCGTCTTTTCCCCAGACCTGAAAACCGTGCTGCCGCAGATAATCCTGAAAATCGAGCAGCAGCTCTTCCAGGCTTGCTCTTGCCACGCCGATGAGCTTGAGCTCGGTTTTCTTGGAAGTTCCCGAAGCCATGCTGCCTTCGGCAATGTTCTGCTTGCCGCTCCGCGCGGCCTGCACCATCTGGTCATGCGTCCGAGAGCGCCGGTCGATAAAGCGGTCGCAGAACGCCACCGTAGCGTCATAGACGATTTCCGCCATCTGATAGGATCTCAGATCCCGGTAGCCACCATGGGGCGGGATGACTCGGGACGGCTCTTCCCGGTCAGGCATTCACAATTGCCTCCGATGCTATGCGGTTTCTTCCTATGTCTGCTCCACGTGGATCAACGCACACTGCCGCAGGCAGAACGGGTAGTGTTGTAGGGCCGAGAGCGGGATGAGGTCGGATTCGGCGTACATGGCTCTTACAACTTCACCTGAAGCTCGACGCCCGATGGAACCCCCGCCTGTTCTACGCTGACCTTGTAGTCGGCGAATCTCCGGGGTGGTGCGGCCAGGTCACCGGACCGCTCGACCTTGACTAGGTCGAACAACTTCTGGGCCGGGGCGTTGCCCAGGGCGCTCTGGTGCTTGAAGACGAACAGATTACGGGCGCTCATCTTGCCCCGGGCCGCCGAACGGTCATGGTCAAACATCACCATCAGCGCCTGCCAAAGAAACTCAAGGTCAGTGTCGGTGAAGCCGGTCTTCGCCGCCAGCGGCGCAGAGACGAATCCTTCAGCCCGGTACAAGGCGTAGGGCACGATGTGCTTGCGGCCCATGGTGCGCTCTTTCTCCAGGTCCCTTTCGTTGGTGACGGCCATTCGCGTGATGCTTACCTCAAGCGGCACGATGGGGTCAGCGCTTCTCGAAAAATTGATCTGGACCGGTCCTCGCACCTGCCCGGCCGTCTTCTTGAGCTTGCTTCCTCCTTCGTCATCGGTCTTCTCATCGCCTGTTGTCATCACGGCACCGAAGGTGCGAACGTCGAAGAAGTTGCGGCACATCCAGTCGCAGGCTATGTCTTCATAGTGACGAGCTGGCTTCGGGTTCTTCTTCTTATCCCTTTGCCAGGCCTGCCAAGCGGTCACAGCCTTTTTCACGTCGTCGCCCGTCTCGTAGGCCCGCTCAATCTGCTGATTGAGAACGGCCTTCTCCTTCACGAAGATGTCGTATCGGGGTTCCCCTGCCTTGGCGATCTCCACGAAGTTCCGGATCTTGCGCTTGAGGCATACATCGGTGATGAGTCCGTGACTCGTCTCGGGGTCGATACGCGGCATGTTTCCGGCGTCGGGGTCGCCGTTCGGATTCCCGTTCTCCACGTCGAAGAGATACACGAACTCGTAACGGTTCTGGATGGCGTCGCTCATGGATTACTCCTTGTCGCCCTTTCGGTAGAGGGCGTTTCTCTGGTGATAGTAACCAAGGGTGAAGAGGCCCTGCTCCTCCAACGACAGGTGCCTCGGCAAATCGTCGATGCCGTCCACGACTTCGGCGATAAGCCTGTCGGTGTAACCCCCGTATTCGGCCTTGCTGATGTGGTGCTGCCCCAGCCGGAGAAGCTGTGGGAACACGGCCGCCGGCGTCGCAGAGGCAGCGCCGAAGTAACGGTCGCGGATGGTGGCCGTTGGGTTGGTCGCGTCCTTCTGCGCCTTTTCCAGCAGGGCGAACAAGCGGCCCAGCCGGTAGGCGGGTTCTCTTCGCTCGATATCAAGTGACATGGGAACCTCCATCTGATGGTTGCGGACGAGGCATGCCTTGAGAATGGCCGCTCGAAGGTAGTTGACGCCCCGATCCGCACGGATGCGGCCGAGAATTGCCGTGAAGAGACTCCGTGGGTACGCCGAGCCCGTGAGGATCGCCCGGGCGAGAGCTCCCGCCAAGAGGGGCGGCACATTCTCGCTCTTTCGCAACGGGGCCGTCTCCAGCAGGATCCGCCAAAACGGCGGATACTGGGGGTCTCCCTCGAACTGCCGTTCAACCCCCATGTCGCGGAAGTGCCGGCCAAGGCGTTCCACCAACTGCCCGAAGGTCGAAACGTTCCAGAAGCGCACAGCCAGTCGTGCGTTGTTTGGCGATAGACCGAGGATATAGAAGCGGACGTCCGGGTCCAGCGCCGGGTCCACTGTGCCGATCGGTCGCCCGGCCTTGGCGGCAGAAAGCACTTCGTGGATGAGCGCAGTGGTGGCCCGGTCTTCTGACGGACCGCTCTCGTCTGTCTTGCCCGCCTCTCCTGTCGGTGGGTCGAAGAGGGATGCAAGCAAGTCCTCCGCCGGTGTGCTCCGCTCGGCCCAGAAGACCGTAGTCGCGTCCCCGAGGCGGATCTTCTGGCGGCTCCCCTTCCGAACAAGGAAGTTCAAAGCCGTCGTGTAGGCAAAGGCAGCACGTTCACCAACCGGCGCGTTGAGGCTCTGCTCCTTCCCGTAGGACGTGAATGCGGGAAGGTTGAAGGACACCAAAAGAGCCCCGCTGGACTGGGCGCCGGAGACACCCGAGATGTCCGGATGCAGACTGGCAACAAGTGCCTGCCGGCCAGTAGCGAGACAGAACCCCTCGCGTGTCCCCGCGAGTCTCCGGTACTCCTGCGCCCAGGCCTGCTGGACGGCCGGACGCTCGTGAAGAAAGCGCAAGTCGGATTCCAGGCGGAATACCACGTTCGTGTCGAGGATCTCTTCCGATTGGGGAAGGGATGAGAAGCGGTCGGGCGTCCACGAATCCAGGAATCGCGAAAGAGCGCGCAGTCCCGTGTCTTCCGCGCCCTGCGACACCTTTCGGTGAAGCTCCTTGAACGAATCATGCGTCTTCAGAGTCCTCCCGACCTTGCCCTTACCATCGACGCCCAGAACGTAGCCGGTATTGTCCCAGGTAAAATTGGGCGCGATTCCAACGGCTCTCTTAAAGGGCAGCATCGGAGCGTTGAGAGCCCTCGGAACGTGCTTCTTTCCTTGGTTTTCCCGCAGGTCGACGGTTGCGATTACCTCTCCGCCCTCCGAAAGCACGAGACAGAACGAAATCTTCTGCACCCCAAACCCGTAGGGTGGTATGTCGGACCCTGGTTCCGCCGCCTTCCGCTCGTAGTAGTTATTCAGCGCCTGGAGAATCATGCTCTCACCTCCTCGGTGCCGAATACCGGGATGGTGATGACGCCGTCAACCATCTCAGCCCGGAAAAACCGGGGCTCCATGCCGGCCTCGAAGTCGATGTCGTTGAGCATCCAGCCGAGATCTCGCTTGCCCTCGTGCACGGACGATGGAACCGCGCCGTCCGCAGGGCCAAAGAAGGCGGCGAACTCGCGGCAGCCAAGGTAGGGCCGGTGGAAGCACTGCCCTTTGGCCACCCGGCGGTTGAAGGTATCGAGGTGCTTACCGTTGCTGTCCTCGGGGCTTGCCTTGTCCGTGAGTTCGAAGTGGGCCTCGATGACGTAGGCCACGTCGCGGAGCACCAGGGCGGCCCGCTGTTGGCGGTCATCCTCGACGAACACCCGCAGGGGCGCGGGATCGCCTTTCATGGCCTTCTCTACGTTTCCCTTGGGGATCTTGGAAGCGAGTTCGTTTCGACGGACAGTGTCGAACCTGATGGGGTTCAGCACGTGGATCCGGTCCACCACCCACCGGATCGCTGGCTTCCAGTGGATCGCCTCCAGGATTCCCCGCGCTGCCGAAGGGGTCATCACGTCGTAGCTCACCCGCTCGACCTTCATCTCGGGTCGGGTGAAGCAGGCGTAGTCCCCCCAGACCTTGACCTTCACACCGTACGCCATTGGCACCTCCCTTCCCGCCGCGCCCTGCGGCGTCACACGATGTCGGCCTCAGGATTTCGGAACGTCGGGTCCTCGGGGCAGAGGCCGAGGTCACCGTCGTACAGACAATCGTTGGTCAAGACGTGAAAGCGGTCGGCCAGGGTTTCCACCACACCAGCGGCCTTCAGCGTGCCCAGAGTCCGGCGGTAGATCTGGACAGTGTAGCGCTGGAGCTTACGCGCCGTGCCGGCCGGGAAGTCCGTGTGACGGAGCTCGCGGATCAGGTTCCGCGCTCTTTCATCATAGGCGATGATAAGGGAGTCCATGTCGCTGTCGATGACGCGGAAGTCTTCGGCGATCTCGCGGAACGGGAATGAGAGGGAGCGGGCATTCTCCTCGAGCCGCCGGAGGATTCCCTTCGTATCGAGTCCGTCTGCGCCCTCGAACGAGTAGAGATGTGTGAAATAGTGGCGAACGGCATCTGGCGACAGCAGATCCGAGAAGGCCCGCACCGTGAGGGCTCCCACGTCGGCCGTACGGCGGAAGTAACTGGGAGGAAGGCCGCACTCGGGGTCGAACACCGTCACATCGCCGTGTTGGGGGAGCTTCCCCTCACGGTTGCATCGGCCGGCGGCCTGAGCAACCGAGTCGATGCCGGCGGCAGCTCGGAGGACGACCGGGAAGTCCACGTCCACGCCGGCTTCGACGAGCTGCGTGGAGATGACCCGGCAGGGCTCGCCGGCCGCCAGTCGCTCACGGATCACAGAGAGCTTCTCGGCACGGTGAGCGGGACACAAGAGGGCGCTCAGGTGAAAGTGTCCGTCGTCCGGACCCAAGGCTTCGAAGAGCTTTCTCGCGTGGGCGCGGGTATTGACGATGCAGAGCGCCTGGCGGCGGACGCTTACTCGCCTAACCACCTCCTCGTCCGAAAGCCCTCCAACGTGGGCGACGTCCACGCGGCGCAAGGCTTCGTAGAGTTCTTGATGGTTCGGCACGATCTCCCGCACCTCGCTCTCCGCGAACCCGCAGGGAAGGTAGTGTGCTCGGTGGAGCGCCGGTTGCGTAGCGGTACAGAGGACGACGGTCGCACCGTAGTTGGCCGCAAGCTCCCGCAGCGCAGAGAGGCAGGGTTGGAGCAGAGCCGTCGGGAGCATCTGGGCCTCGTCCAGGATGACGACGCTCCGGACCAGGTTGTGGAGCTTCCGGCAACGAGACCCTCGGGATGCGAACAGGGACTCAAAGAGCTGCACGTTCGTGGTCACGACCACCGGTGCATCCCAGTTCTCCGCGGCCAGGCGCATGCGGAGCGCTGGGCTCGTCTCGTCCTCCTCGTCCTCCAGCAACGGCTGGTAGTTGCTGTGGTGCTCCAGCACTGCCGCGGGCCCCAGCTCACCGAGTGCGTTCCGGAAAACGGCGGCGTTCTGCTCGATGATGCTCGTGTACGGAATCGCGTAGACAACGCGCTCCAAGCCGTAGAGCTCCGCGTGGCGAAGGGCGAAGGCCAGGGACGACAGAGTCTTGCCGCCGCCCGTAGGTACCGTAAGCGAGAAGATGCCAGGCTTCAGGCCCGCAGCTTCGCGGCATTTCGCCAGGACCTCTGCCCTGCGCTGGTTAACGGGTGTGTCGGAGCAGCAGATCGTGTCGAGGTGCTGGTCGAGCTGTTTCAGCAGCTCCGGGACCGTCGGGTAGCCACCCCGCAATCCTGCCCTGTCGCGCGTGAGCCACGCCTCGGTGTCGAGAAAATCCGCGTCCACAAGGCTGGAGAAGAGCATCCGTATGAAGAAAGCGCAGGAAAACCCATTGCGGCTGATCGAGGGTTGTGGCAGTTCGGCCGGCACCGCATCCAGCACCGACTGGAAATCCCGAATCTCGGGCACGTTGATCTTAACCGGATCGAGCCTGCCGGAGAGCGTGTCTCTCCTGGCGCCGCCGTCTACCCCACCGTCCGGCAAGCCAGAGTGGTGGCCTGCGATCGCGTACGCCAGGAGTCTCCCGAATCCCGGCTTGAAGACCTCCACAACCTTCCGAGCACCCGCCGTGGCGTGATCTACGCGGCGGCCCCCTTCCAGCCGAGCCTGGAACTCCTGTGAAAACTTCCCGAGATCGTGGAGCAACCCGCAGACCTTGCCCCACGGCTCGGCGCCGAACCGGGAGGTGAACTCTCCGCAGCGTCGGGCGACTTCGTCGAGATGTCGATCGAGTGGCTGCCAGTCGCCCTTGTTTGGATCCTCTGTGGAATGCGCGAAATACGCAGACATCATCCCTCCAGGTTCACGCTAGCAACGAATTGTGGAATGTAATGGGGGACGGTCATGAATTTATGCAATTCCCAATGCGCCATCGCACCCCGCTCCCCGAGCCGGACGTCATCTCGCCGCGGCTCCTCGCCGCGCCTGGCGGGCTTTCCCGTACGCCGGCCGCGCCTCCTCGAAACGGAAGCCGACAGGGACAGCGAGACTCCTTCATCCGGACACCGGCAGACCGGCACGAGGGAAACGGCGTGGCCATCAGCGCGCGGATCGCGTCGAAGACGACCTTGAACTCGGCGTCGTACTTCTTTTCCGGTGAGGGACGACGCTAGGCAATAAGAAGTATTGCCTTGACCATCCGGCTGTGGTATGGTCCCAGCGGAGGTGAACTCCAGATGGCCAAGGTCATGATCTCTCTCCCCGAGGCCTTCCTGAAGAAGGTGGACCGGATGGCGACCGCCCAGAACCGATCCCGCAGCGAACTGATCCGCGAGGCCCTCCGTACGCATCTGAGCGGGGAGGGGCGGCCCCGTGGTTCCTGGAAGAGGGCGCTCGCGCCCCTGCGGGCGCTGGAGCAGCAGTGGGTCGGCCAATGGGATTCGACGGACATCATCCGCTATTACCGAGAGACCCGGTATGGCCGCGAAAATCGTCGTTGACTCCTCGGTCCTCATCAAATGGTTCAAGAGCCGGAATGAGGACCTGCTGACAGAGGCGCACGCGCTCTTGGACGAGGTCGAACGGCAACCCCTGGAGGTGCACGTACCGGCCCTGCTGCTGTACGAAATTGGCAACATCCTTCTCCTCAAGAGCGGCCTCAAGCCTGCCGCGCTGGACGAAGCCATCGAGTACCTGGAGGCGCTGCCGTTTTCTGTTGCCCCGCCGGCGACCCCCCTTCTCAGACGCGCCGCCCGCCTGGGGCGCGAACTCGACCTCACCTTCTATGACGCGTCGTTCTTGGCGCTCGCAGTTGAGCTGGACTGCCCGTTCGTCACCGCCGACAGCCGCCTCTTCGAGCGCACCCGGGCGTACCCGCGCGTCCGCCACCTATCCCGGATCGGCAAGCTTCCGTAACGCCATTGCCATGAGGACTTCGTAATGGGGGACGGTCATGAATTTATGCGTTTCTTTCCATGCGCCGTCGCGTCGCGCAGCCTTCGCACCCGATAGCACAGTCCCGCCCCCTCATCGCCCCGGCGAGGATGCGCCCGAGCCACTCTGTCGAGGACGAGGTGCGGCCAGGCAATGCGCGGACTTTCCCCAGGAGAGGGTAAGCAGGAGATATGCCATGGCCAGCGCTCGGCCAACTCCACCTGAATCCAGGCTCTTTCCTCCCGGGAGGCGGGGAAATCAGGCGGCCGTCTTTAGCACTTCTGGATACTGGAGTGTATCTCTTCTCTACCAGACCCGCGGGTCTCATGGACGTTGCTGCCCATGTTGACTCTCGTCCCTTCGCACCGGCCCGACCCCTTGCCGATCAGTCTCCATCACCGCCCTGACGCACGGCGCAGCCGGCGTGCCCGGTAGGCCGGCCGTCGCTCCTCGGCCCGAAAGCCACACGGGGCGACAGCGAGATCCGACAGGGACAGCGGCCTTGGGGTCACGCCCTGCTCGGTGAAGACGTAGGGGAGGTATTTCCGATGCTGCCCGCGTCCCGCCTTTAAGGTCACAGTTTGTGACCTTAGAAAGGTAATCTCTGCCTCGGTGAGTTGGAACATGAAGTCCTCTGGAAACCGCTCGATATTCCGACTCACAGCCTGGTTCAGAACCTTGACCTTGACACCGTAGAGGGCCGCCAAGCGCGAGTCAAGCATGACCTTGTGGCCACGGAGCATAAGGATCGCGTCCTCGATGCGCTCCTGCGGAACAAGGCTCGGCTCAGGCATGGGAACCTCCGAAACTTGAGGTGCCAATTTGTGACCTCAAGACAACGACACCCTTGGCTCGACTGGGGGGCGTCTGGAAACACAACGGCCCCTTGCGACGCCCGCAGTCGCAAAGGGCCGGAACGTTCGGCGACCCAGAGGCACAGCCACCGCCCCTGTTCCCCCTTCCCTGTGCCGCCCAACACACCGGGGCAACCCTACCTCCGCCCCGCCTTCCCCGTCAAGCCGTTTCCACCGCTTTCAGCTAAGTGAGACCTCCACTCCCTGGCTGTTCGCCTACTCAGGCTCATTCCCCTTCGAACCGCAACTCTCGTGTCATCAGTTGCTCGACCGCCTTGCGGGGGTCCTGGCCCTCGAAGAGCACCCGGCGCACGGCGCGGCAGATGGGCATCTCCACTCCATGACGCTCCGCCAGCGCGACCGTGGAGCGGCAGGTATTTACTCCCTCGGCCACCGCACCCAGGCCGGCCAGGAACTCCTCCAGCCGCGATCCCCTGGCCAGGGCCATCCCCACGCGGCGATTCCGCGAGAGATCACCGGTGCAGGTGAGGATCAAATCGCCCATCCCGGCCAGGCCGGCGAACGTCTTGGCCTGCGCCCCCATGGCCACGCCCAGTCGCGTGATCTCGGCCAGCCCCCGGGTGATGAGGGCCGCCCGCGCATTCTGCCCAAGGTTCAGGCCGTCCACCGCGCCGGCCGCGATGGCGACGACGTTCTTCACCGCGCCGCCCAGCTCCACGCCCAGGGGATCGGTGGAGGCATAGACGCGCAAGGCGTTCCCGCTGACAGCCCGCTGGACTGTCCGGGCAACGTCTCCATCCGCGGCCGCGGCCACGATGGCTGTCGGGCGCCCCACCACCACCTCGCGCGCAAAACCGGGGCCCGACAGCACCGCGAGGCGTGGGTGATGCACGGGTGGCAGCACCTCGCGCATGATTCCTGACATCGTGGAAAGGCTCTGCACCTCGATTCCCTTCGTCGCGCTCACCGCCAGGGCCCGCGGGTCGAGATGAAGACGCGCCCGCTCCAGGACGCCACGAAACGCGTGGGAGGGCACAACGAAGATGGCCAGCCGCTGTCCCGACAGGGCAGCTTCGAGGGACGAAGTGGGTCGAACGGGCTGAGGGATTCCCACGCCGGGAAGATAGGCGGCATTTTCCCGCCGTTGCTCTATCTCGGCCGCCAGCGCCGCTTCGAAGACCCAGAGAGAGACGCGCGCGTACCGCTCGGCCAAGATCACGGCCAGCGCGGTCCCCCACGCCCCCGCCCCCACGACCGCCACGGATTCCAGAGGCGTCTGCCGCTCTTCCCCCATCAATCCTTCTCCCCGCTTCCCCCGTTGCCGCTGGAATCCACCTGGTAATCCTCCAGGTTGATGCTCAAGCCCAAAAGCTCCGGCCCCTCCACGTCCAGTCCGTATTTCTCCAGGACGTTCAGGATCAGGGCCTTGGCCAGGTCGCCCACGGCGGGATTGCGGAGCAGCGCGATCAATGGCTCCACCGGGCGGGGCTCCGCCCAGGCTTTCAGCGCCTGGGTCGCCACGGCCAGGAGCGTCTCGTCCTCCTCCTTGAACTGCTCCAGGATGATGGGGATCGCCGGCCCGCCGATAGCCAGGAGGCGCCGCACCTCGGCATCCACCTCGGCGTCGGCCAGATCCCGCCCTCGCAGCTCGTCAAACCGCTCGCGGACCTGTTCCCGCATGCGCTCTTGCTCGGCACTGTCCACGCCCACCTCTCTTTGATTGCGGATTGCCGATTGCGGATTTCGGATTGAAATTCTGCATTCCACAGACCACAGGGCGTCATGTGCGTCTGGCTGCGATCATCTGCGGGACCGACCATTTGGCTGGTAAGTAACGATGGATGGTTGGCGAGGCTATCCGCGCACGCCGTGGCAACCCCCTGGCGTGAACCCGACGGTCTCACTGGTCATTGGGCATCGGAACTCGGTCAGCCTCTGGTCCGCTTCCAGCGGACCCAGCTAGACCTCTCAGCCGCCTCCATCGAATCCGATGGTGACCTTGCCGCCGTCCACGATCACCGGGACGGTCCGCCCTCCCTTGGAGTGCTGAAGCATCTGCTTCATCCCCGCGGGGTCCTTGGTGACGTTGATGTACTGGAAGGAGACCTTCCGTTTGCCGTATTCCTCACGGGCGGCCGTGGTATAGGGTCAGGTGTCCTTGCCGAAGATCAGCACTCTCTCAGCCATCGCGCGCGCTCCCATGTGGGCCCCCGTGTCAGTCGACGGCGGCTCGCTCTCCCTCGGTGATCCGCGTCAACCGCCCCTCCTGAAAGGTGAAGCTGATGGCCTCCTTGCCTTCGCCGTACACCCAGTCCTCGGTGCTGGCCCAGTACGTCCGGATCTTGGTGATCTTGGTGGGTTCGCCAATGGCCATCCGCACATCCCTGGGCAACTGGCCCAGTACGATCTTCTGCTGCTGGATCTGCTCGCGGATCTGCCCCTGGTCGGCCGGCCAACCGACCGTAATCGCCAGCGGAACGAGAAGGAGCGCGAGCAGGAGCACCTTGAATCGCATGCTAGCCGCCTCGGCTGTCCGTCCTCAGACGTCGACCACCACCTGCGCCTCCCAGCCGCCGCCTGCGGGCCGGACCCGGAGCAGGTGGTAGGTGACCGCCTTCACGTGCCCGACCAGAGGATGGCGGGCCCGATCCACCCGCTCGCCCCAGACCTCCGCCTCCAGCCTGGTGTCGGAGAAATGCGTGATCGTAAACTTGGCGGCGGCGAACTCCTCGACCTCGTGCAGGTACAATAGCTCGTTGAGCCACGCCACCAGGAGCGTTTCCCGGTCGCTCGCCTCGACCCGGACCGGGAGCATCCGGTCGGCGCGCGCCGTCCCGGCCTCCACCATGAGGCTCCACATGCCCCGGGCGGCGTTCACGAACACCTCGGGGAGATCGCGGCCCCAGGCCCGAATCCCCTGGTCCGCGGTGATCGCGAAGATTTCGAACCCGGCAGCCTCACCCATGGACATCCGGGACTATACCACGCCAGTCAGCCATGGGTCACCGGCCATCGGTCATTCGTACCGCAACGCTTCGATGGGATCCAGGAAGGCGGCCTTGTGCGCGGGATAGTAGCCGAAGAAGATCCCGATGAAGGCCGCCGAGCCGAAGGCCACCGCGACGGATGCCGGCGTGATCAGCGTGGACCAGTTGGCCAGCATGGCGATGACGGTGGACCCACCCACGCCGAGGAGGATTCCCAGGATCCCTCCGATGAGAGCCAGCGTCACCGCCTCGATCAGGAACTGGCCCAGGATATCGCGGCTGCGGGCGCCCACCGCCATCCGCAGGCCGATCTCTCGCGTCCGCTCCGTCACCGACACCAGCATGATGTTCATGATCCCGATGCCCCCGACGAGGAGCGAGACCGACGCGATCGCCCCCAGCAGCAGGGTCATGGTCCGGCTGCTCTCGGCCTGGGCGGCGAAGGCCTCGGCGAGGTTCCGCACGTCAAAGTCATTATCCTGGTAGGGTTGGAGGCGGTGCCGCTGCCGAAGCAGGTCAATGACCTGCTGCTGGACGTCCGAGAGTAAGTCGGGAGACGCGACCTTGATCTGGATCACGCCGACGAATCGGGCGTTGGCCTGGCTCACCCCCAGGACGCGCTTCTTGGCCGTGGAGAGGGGGATGATCACCACATCGTCCTGGTCCTGCCCCCAACTGGACTGTCCCTTCCGCGCGAGAACGCCGATGACCGTGAAGGGGACCTTCTTGATGCGGATGATCTGGCCGATGGCGTCGCCGCCGCCGAAGAGGCTCTCCTTCACCGTCTGTCCCAGGACAGCCACCTTGGTGGCCCCGTCCAGGTCTTCGGCTGTGAAGAACCTCCCCGCCTCCAGGTCCCAGTCCCGGATCACGAGGTAGTCCGGAGCAGTCCCTTGGATCGCGGTGGACCAGTTCTGATTACCGAAGACAATCTGGGCAACCCCGCGCATGGATCCGCTGGCTGCCACCACCCCGGGGATCTCGGTCGCAATGGCTTTCCCGTCGTCCTCGGTCAGGGTCATCGTGGAGCCAAACCCCATCCGCATCCCTCCGCTCGTGGCGGTGCCGGGGAGGACGATCAGGAGATTGGAGCCGATGCTGGCGATCTGCTCCTCGATGCGGGCCGCGGCGCCGCTTCCGACCGACACCATCGCGATGACGGCCCCCACACCGATGATGATCCCGAGCATCGTCAGGGCGGATCGCAGTTTGTTCACCCGCAGGGCCCGCAGGGCGATTCGGACACTGGCAATGACATACATGAAAGTTCTCCGCTACACAGCGATCGCGGACCAGGGCCCTGCCGTCAGGCCGGGTGCACCCAGGAACCAGGGGCTCACGCCAGGGCCGAGAACTCGGCGGCTGCATCCCGTGGCGCGTTGACCCGCTCGTCCTTCAGAATGCGGCCGTCCCGGAACAGGATGCGCCGGGAAGCATAGGCCGCCACGTCCGGCTCGTGGGTGACCAGGATCACGGTGATGCCGTTGTCCCGGTTGAGCCGCTGGAAGATGGCCAGGATCTCTATGCTGGTCCGTGAGTCCAGATTCCCCGTCGGCTCGTCCGCCAGCAAGATGGCGGGATCGTTGATCAGGGCGCGGGCGATGGCCACCCGCTGCTGCTGACCGCCCGAGAGCTGGTTCGGATGATGATGCTCGCGCGACTGAAGCCCGACTTGTTGCAGGCGCGCCATGGCCCGCGAGTGCCGCTCCTTGGCGGTGGCACCGTTGTACAGGAGAGGCAGCTCGACGTTCTCCAGCGCGGTCGTCCGTGGAAGGAGGTTGAACGTCTGGAACACGAAGCCGAGCTTCCGGTTACGGATCCGCGCCAGTTGGTCCCGGTTCATCTCGCTCACGTTCTGCCCGTCCAGGCGGTAGATGCCGGACGTCGCCTTGTCCAGACACCCCAGGATGTTCATGAAAGTGGACTTCCCGGAGCCGGACGGGCCCATGATGGCCACGAATTCTCCAGCGTCGATGGTGAGGTTCACGCCGCGGAGGGCCTCCACGGCCACCTCGCCCATCTGGTAGATCTTTGTCAGGCCGTCCACTTCAATCAGCGCCATGTCGGCTCCCGGCTCGCGGCTCTCGACTCTCTCTAGAGGCGAAGGCGTGGTGGACTACCGGAAGGTCCTGATCCACCGCGAGATCCTGTGGCCAGCCCGATGATCACGGCGTCGCCTTCCTTCAGGCCCTCCAGGACCTCTGTCTTCTGGCCGTCGCTCAGGCCGGTGCGAACCATCCGCTCCACCGGCTTCCCATCCTGGAGAACCCAGACCCGCTGCTGTCCACCATCTGCGGCGCCCCGCGCACTCGGGTCCGCGCCCCGCCCGGGACTCATCCCGGGGGAACCTGCCGGTTGCCCTCCGGCCGATGTCTGGGGTCCGCTCTGCCCCGCCGGGCTGCCACCCCGCGATCCTGACGACGCCGCCGGTCCCGCCGCGTCGAGGCGGACCCGGAACACCGCGTTGGGCACCAGGAGCGTATTCTCGCGACGTGCCACCAGAATCTTCACGTTGGCGGTCATCCCGGGCATCAGTTTCGACTCAGGGTTCCCGACGGCCACCACGCTGTCGTAGGTCACCACATTCTGGATCACCTGGGGGGCTTTCCGGATCTGGACCACCCGCCCCCGGAAGGTTTGACCCGGGAATGAATCCACGGTGAACGTGGCCTCCTGATCCAGGGCCACGCGGCCGATATCCGCCTCGTCCACGTTGGTGTCCACCTGCATCTTGGTGAGGTCCTGGGCGATGAGGAAGAGAGTCGGGGCCTGCAAGGAGGCGGCCACCGTCTGGCCCACGTCCACATTGCGGGCCACGACGACCCCATCCACGGGGGCCCGGATCTGGGTGTTGTCCAAATCCACCTGGGCCTGGGCGAGGGCGGCCTGCTTCTGCTGCACGGTTGCCTCGGCGGCCGCGAGCATGGCCCGCGCCACATCCAGCGCCGCCTGGGATGCTCGCAGGCTCGCCTGCGCCGCCTCCAGTTGGGCCTGCGCGGAATCTTGGGTGGCTTTGGCCGTGTCCAGCTCCTCCTGGGAGATGCCTCCTTCCCGGAAGAGGCGCACCCGGGCATTGGTCTTGATCTGAGCATCCTTTACGGCCACGTCCGCCTTGACGACGTTGGCCCTGGCTGTGGCAACGTC